>ENA-OUQI01000234-OUQI01000234.1-human-gut-metagenome-genome-assembly--contig:-NODE-234-length-50357-cov-9.370085_pt1 | contig 50357 bp, 40 predicted proteins | sample MGYA00237953_ERZ548840 | MGnify/ENA primary metagenome ERZ548840 (study PRJEB26490, sample SAMN05194690) | human gut metagenome | biome: terrestrial biome; feature: human-associated habitat; material... | reverse complement strand
TATACAATAGGGTATGCATAGCGGAAAAAGAAAGTAAGTAAGGGCGTATGGGGGATGCCTAGGCTCTTGGAGGCTAAGAAGGACGTGGTAAGCTGCGAAAAGCTGCGGGGATTTGCAAACGAGACTCGATCCGCAGATATCCGAATGGGACAACCCGGCAGGTAGAAGACCTGTCACACCGCGAGGTGAGCTAACCCTCTGAACTGAAACATCTAAGTAGGAGGAGGAAAAGAAAGAAACATCGATTTCCAAAGTAGCGGCGAGCGAAATGGAAGAAGCCCAAACCGATATTGTTACGGCAATATCGGGGTTGTAGGACTGCAATATTCAATTAACAATGAACTGGAATGGTCTGGAAAGTCCATCCATAGAGAGTGAAAGGCTCGTACAGGTAAGTTTGTTATGCGAAAGCAGTATCCTGAGTATGGCGGGACACGAGGAATCCTGTCAGAATCAGCCGGGACCACCCGGTAAGGCTAAATACTCCCAAGAGACCGATAGTGGACCAGTACTGTGAAGGAAAGGTGAAAAGAACCCCGAACAGGGGAGTGAAATAGAACCTGAAACCATACGCTTACAACCGGTCGGAGCAGCTTCGTGCTGTGACGGCGTGCCTATTGAATAATGAGCCTACGAGTTACTAATCACTAGCGAGGTTAAGTGCAAGGATGCACGGAGCCGAAGCGAAAGCGAGTCTGAACAGGGCGTTTAGTTAGTGGTTGTAGACGCGAAACCTTGCGATCTACCCTTGAGCAGGTTGAAGGTTGGGTAAAACCAACTGGAGGACCGAACGAATAAGCGTTGAAAAGCTTCTCGATGACTTGAGGGTAGGGGTGAAAGGCTAATCAAGCTGGGAAATAGCTCGTACTCCCCGAAATGCCTTTTGGGGCAGCGTTGTAATAAAGAGTCTACTGGAGGTAGAGCTACTGATTGGATGCGGGGGCTTCACCGCCTACCAAATCCTGACAAACTCCGAATGCCAGTAGTATGATTTACAGCAGTGAGTGACTGGGTGCTAATGTCCAGTCGCAAAAGAGGAACAACTCAGACCAGCAACTAAGGTCCCGAAGAATATGCTAAGTTGATCTAACGATGTTTTGTTGCAGAGACAGCTAGGATGTTAGCTTGGAAGCAGCTATTCATTCAAAGAGTGCGTAACAGCTCACTAGTCGAGCGACAGAGCGTGGATAATAAACGGGCATCAAGCATATCACCGAAGTTCTGGGCGCGAGAGCGCGGTAGGGGAGCATTCCATTCAGCGTCGAAGCAGTTTCGTGAGGAATTGTGGAGCGTATGGAAAAGCAAATGTAGGCATGAGTAACGATAATGCGGGAGAGTAACCCGCACACCGCAAGACCAAGGTTTCCTGATCAACGCTAATCGGATCAGGGTTAGTCGGGTCCTAAGGGTAAGCCGAACGGCGATCTCGATGGATAATCGGTTAATATTCCGATACTAACATATACCTCGATGGAGAGACGAAGGAACGTAAGTGCCGCCACCTGACGGAATAGGTGGTTAAAGGGCGTAGATATAGGGGCAGATTAAGAGTTAGTCCTTGCTGAAACCTGACAGTACAGAGAGCCTACGGGCAATTTGATAGAGCACCCAAGTCGACTTCCGAGAAAATCTTCTAAGTTATAGTATATGTTACCCGTACCGTAAACCGACACAGGTGGTCGAGGAGAGTATCCTAAGGTGCTCGAGTGAATCACGGTTAAGGAACTAGGCAAATTAACCCCGTAACTTCGGGAAAAGGGGTCCCTATGAAAGTAGGGCGCAGCGAAGAGGTCCAGGCGACTGTTTATCAAAAACACAGGGCTCTGCAAATTCGAAAGAAGACGTATAGGGCCTGACACCTGCCCGGTGCTGGAAGGTTAAGAGGGGATGTCATCGCAAGAGAAGCATTGAATCGAAGCCCCAGTAAACGGCGGCCGTAACTATAACGGTCCTAAGGTAGCGAAATTCCTTGTCGGGTAAGTTCCGACCTGCACGAATGGTGTAACGATCTGGACACTGTCTCAACCGTGAGCTCGGTGAAATTGTAGTCCCGGTGATGATGCCGGGTACCCGCAACGGGACGAAAAGACCCCGTGAACCTTTACTATAGCTTAACGCTGAATTTGGGTACACAATGTGTAGGATAGGCCGGAGGCTTTGAAGCGGGCACGCCAGTGTTCGTGGAGCCGACGTTGAAATACGGCCCTTTGTGTATTTGAGTTCTAACCCTGCGAAGGGGACACCGTTTGGTGGGTAGTTTGACTGGGGTGGTCGCCTCCAAAAGCGTAACGGAGGCTTCCCAAGGTACCCTCAGCACGAATGGTAACCGTGCGCGGAGTGCAATAGCATAAGGGTGCTTGACTGTGAGACATACAAGTCGACCAGGTACGAAAGTAGGGTATAGTGATCCGGTGGTTCTGCGTGGACTGGCCATCGCTCAAAGGATAAAAGGTACTCCGGGGATAACAGGCTGATCGCCGCCAAGAGCTCATATCGACGCGGCGGTTTGGCACCTCGATGTCGGCTCGTCACATCCTGGGGCTGGAGAAGGTCCCAAGGGTTCGGCTGTTCGCCGATTAAAGTGGCACGCGAGCTGGGTTCAGAACGTCGTGAGACAGTTCGGTCTCTATCTGTTGCGGGCGTAGGAAGATTGAGGGGTCCTGACTTTAGTACGAGAGGACCGAGTTGGACGAACCTCCGGTGTATCGGTTATGCTGCCAAGTGTACTGCCGAGTAGCCGCGTTCGGTCTGGATAAGCGCTGAAAGCATCTAAGCGCGAAGCCATCCCCAAGATAAGTCTTCCCTTGAGGGGCGTAGGAGACTACTACGTTGATAGGCTGCAGGTGTAAAGACAGCAATGTCAAAGCCGAGCAGTACTAATTACCCGATAGGCTTTCTTTTTCGAATCTTTATCTCATCTCCTGTACGTGTCAAATTTACCGGATGCGACGGATTATATATCGAAAAGATATATTCGCATAGTTCCGATATATTGGAGCAAAAGTTCTTTTAGGTGGTTATAGCAGTGAGGTTCCACCTCTTCCCATTCCGAACAGAGAAGTTAAGCTCACTAACGCCGATGGTACTGCGCTACGCGCGTGGGAGAGTAGGTAGCCGCCTCTTCAAGCCGGATCCTGAACAAGGGTCCGGCTTTCTTTTTGTTCGCGGGCTTGCGTGTCCCTTCCCCTCGTGCGGTTGGCTCTCAGCGGCAGAGCCTGCCAAGGAGGGTTATGTCGGTTTAGAGGTTGATATTTTGTGCCTGGAGGTTGGCGTGGGCATACGCTTTACAGCACGTATTCGTAGTGGGGGGCGGTTTATAAACGCAGCCAAATGCCGAGAATAACGGCGCCCGAAACCGAAATCCTGTAAAATGAACCGGATATTGTTGCTTTGCCGCTGCAGAAGAAATGCAGGCCGTATAGATTGTAATTCCTTCGAATGTGCGGGAGATTTGTATGTCGCAGGACGGATCTATGATCGAGATAGGCTCTTCGTTTGTGCGGGGTTTTCGGAAATTCAATGTAGAGCGATCCGCTATTTTAAGTAATCCGGCTCTTCGGGACGGAAGTGATTCGTGATATGGTTCGGGAGCGGAATGTCACTTGGGAAATACAGGAGCGATAATCGGCAAAACGGGATGGGACGGAGTTCAGATCCGAATGCGATTTTTGGAGGGTTGAAATAGTCCCAAACGATAAACAACGAAGTTTTTGCGTATGCGGCGAAGGGATCAGGGGTTTCCTCTGTCGTAGTATCGCACTGTCCTATCAATATCTATAGAGTATTGTATTGCCGGCGGAATTCGTCTGTACTACACTTTTGCTTCCTGCGGATGGATTTCCCTGACTATTCGGCCTCCTTGGAGGCGGCGCTTGGGTTAAGGACTGCGATACCGATCGTGTTGCCGGTAGGGATCGTGCTCCGGGGGAGGGGTGAGTCAAGAACTGGATGCCGGTCTGGAAACGTGTACCCGGTGGAACGGATTACTTCCGTTCGTTTCCGATGTTATGCTTTAAGGCCCGGAGCTGTGCTTGCATGCGGTGAGGACCTTGGTTCGCGGATGAAATCGCGGGTACGGGATCCCGAATGTTCTGTCGCTGCGGTTGGATCCCATATTTCAGCCGAAGATAATGGTTGGAGTTATATGAGGTCCGGATCGTTTTCGCAGACAGGGACGGATTCGTCGTAGAATTGTTGGTGTCTTCCTGCTGTGGGAATAACGGGCGGTTTCCTGGGCGCTTGATTGGTCGGTGTCGTGGTGAGGAAGTGGAGTGCCGGGAGCATGGTTTCGCAAGATAATAACCATGTTAGCTCGATCCGGTGAAGCCGGCTTCATTTGAATTCGGGGTTCTCTAAATCCGGCTTGTCAGTAGGCGCAGGGGCGCTGTATGCGGAGTGATTTCGGTCCATTGCGTCGATGCGGGCAACAACCAGGTTTCGCCCTGCCGGACATCGATTCGATTGCCTTCGTTGTCGGTCAATGAACCACTCCCCTGAAGCAGAACTATTGCCACGAAAGAGTCCGTTGCCGACCAGTCGCAGCGTGTTCGTGCGGTCAGGGTATATAGCGACGTAGTAAAGTAAGGCGTGGTGACAAGCCGGACTTCCTGATTGTTCTCCGGAGCGTACGTTATGCGGCTGTTTTCGGAAGATTCGAAATCGATCGCTTCGCGTGCCAATTCGGTATGCAACTCCCGGGAATTGCCCGCTGCATCCCGCCGGTCGAAATCGTAGATCCGGTAGGTGATGTCCGAACTTTGCTGGATCTCGACGATGAAGGACCCCTTTCCGATGCTGTGCACCCGTCCTGCCGGCAGATAAAAGACGTCGCCCGATGCGATTGCCTGGCGATTCAAAACGTCGGTCAATGTATTGTCGGCAACGCGACGTTCGTACTCCGCCGGTGCGATCGGACGGGAGAATCCGGTCAGTAACGAAGCGCCCGGTTCCGCTTCCAGCACGTACCACATCTCGCATTTCCCGCTTTTCCCGTGGCGCTTTCGTGCCAGTTCGTCGTCCGGGTGTACCTGGATCGAAAGATCTTCCCGGGCATCTATGAATTTTACCAACAAGGGAAATTCCTGCCCGAAACGGGCATAGTTGGCTTTGCCCAGAAGCTCTGCGCCGAAGCGTCCGATCAGCTCGGGCAGGGTGCTTCCGGTCCACGGCCCTTCCGCCACCACCGATTCCGAGCCGGGCATGCCGGAAAGTTCCCAGCTTTCGCCTACACGGGAGAGCTCGGATGCGAGTTCCTTGTAGGGGATGATGCGTTCGCCGCCCCAGAGGGTCTGCTTCAGAATCGGATGAAATTTGAGGGGACGCAATGCTTCAGGTCTTAATTTGTTCCTACAAATATACTATTTTTCGGCAAGCAAAAGCTTTCTGCGACGAGAAAATGAAACGGGAAGCCGGTGTATTTGCAACTGGGTTGCAAGGAAAATGCACTATATTTGACACCAAAGAAGAATAAAAGCATTATGAAAAGTCAAACGAATGGTCGCGGCTGCGCCGCTTGCGATGCAGGTCCTGACCACGACCGTCATTCGCAAAGCTATTGGATGCCCGTTGCGTCGGCCGTGTTATTTGCGGCGGGACTCGTCATGCAATATACCGGTGTCGAATTTTTCGCATCTTCCGCAGTACGGTTCTGCTGGTACCTCGCAGCTTATTTTCCGGTAGGGCTTCCTGTGCTCCGGGAGGCATGGAACGGTATGCGGCAGCGGGATTTCTTTACGGAATATACGCTGATGAGCCTCGCTGCCATCGGTGCTTTCTATATCGGAGAGTATCCCGAGGGGGTTGCCGTGATGTTGTTTTATTCGATCGGAGAGGCGTTGCAGGAGCGTGCCGTGGAGCGGGCGCGGCGGAATATTCGTGCGCTCGTCGATATCCGGCCCGAACAGGCGAACGTCTTGGAGGACGGGAAACCGGTGGCTATGCCCGCTGCGCAGGTCGTGCCGGGCCGGACGATCGAGGTGCTTCCGGGGGGACGTGTCCCTCTGGACGGCGTTTTGCTGTCCGAGGCGGCCCCGTTCAATACGGCGGCGCTGACCGGAGAGAGTACGCCGCGGACGATCTGTAAGGGAGATGAGGTGTTGGCGGGTATGATCTCTTCGCAGCATCCGGTTCGTATCGAAGTGACGCGCCCGTATGGGGAGAGCGCCCTTTCGCGGATTCTCTCCATGGTCGAAGAAGCTGCGGCGCGCAAGGCTCCCGCCGAATTGTTCATCCGCCGTTTCGCCCGGATTTATACTCCCGTAGTGACGGGATTGGCCGTGCTGATCGTCGCTTTGCCCGGATTGTGGTCGCTCCTGCACGGAGGCTTCGCCTATTCGTTCGACGAATGGTTGTCCCGGGCCCTGGTATTTCTGGTGGCCTCTTGTCCTTGTGCGCTGGTTATCAGTATTCCGCTGGGCTATTTCAGCGGTATCGGCGTTGCTTCGAAGGCCGGCGTGCTCTTTAAGGGCGGCAGTTATCTGGATGCCATTGCGCGGGTCAATACCGTGGTTTTCGACAAGACCGGCACGCTGACCGAGGGTTTGTTCGAAGTCCGGGAGGTGCATGTTGCTCCGGGCGTGAATTCCGGGGAGCTGCTCGGATGGGTCGCTTCGGCCGAGCGGACCAGTACGCACCCGGTGGCCCGGGCAGTCGTGCAGTATGCCGAGAGGGAGGGTGTCGCTCTTCTCGCTTCGGAGGGCGCAGCTGAAATCGCCGGACACGGCATTCGGGCCGAATTCGACGGGAAACAGTTGTTGGTGGGCAATACGCGTCTGATGGCTCGCTTCGGCGTGGAATATCCGTCGGAGGTCGATGCGATTCCCGAGACGATCGTCGTATGTGCGCTCGACGGCCGGTATGCGGGCTATCTCGTGATTGCGGACAAGCCCAAGGAGGATGCCGCGCGTGCCGTGGCGGAATTGAAGTCGCTCGGAATCGAGGATATTCGGATTTTGTCGGGCGACCGGGAGGCGCTGGTGGCGAATTTGGGCCGCAGGCTGGGCGTTTCCGAGGCCCGGGGGGATCTCCTGCCCGAAGGTAAGATGGAGATACTCGAGGCGCTGCGCGGAGAGCCCGGCAAAGTCACGGCTTTCGTCGGCGACGGATTCAACGACGCTCCGGCTCTCGCGACGAGCGATGTCGGGGTGGCGATGGGGGCTTTGGGCAGCGACGCAGCCATCGAAACGGCCGACGTGGTGATCCAGTCCGACCAGCCTTCGCGTCTGCCTGCGGCGATCCGTATCGGACGTCTTACGCACCGCATCGTGCGGCAGAATATCCTGCTGGCGATCGGGGTGAAGGTCGTCGTGCTGACGTTGGGCGCACTCGGCATCGCAACCATGTGGGAAGCGGTTTTCGCCGATGTAGGCGTCACTCTGCTTGCGGTTCTGAATGCCGTGAGGGCTTCCAATCGTCGTTTTTAATGCGTATCTTGCACCTATGAACGAAAACGAATACATTTCCAGCCTCAAGGCCCGCGATATCCGTCCTACGGCGCTGCGGGTGTTGATTCTGCGTACGATGGCCGGATTCGACCGGGCTTTCAGTCTCGCGGATCTCGAAGAGGAGCTTGATACGGTGGATAAATCGACTCTTTTCCGTACGCTCACTCTTTTTCTGGCGCATCACTTGGTGCACGGCATCGACGACGGTACCGGTTCGCTCAAATATGCGCTTTGCAGCAGCGATTGCGATTGTGAAATCGACGACCTGCATACCCATTTCTATTGCACGCATTGCCGGCGTACCTTTTGCCTGCGAGGGGTGGCTGTTCCGCAGGTGGGTCTGCCGGACGGATTTTCGGCCGAAACGATCAATTTTGTTATCAAGGGGATCTGCGCCGACTGTTCGGGGCGGAACTGACAGGATGGATCGAGGCGGCTTGTCTGAACGACGAAACCCCGTCCGCCCCGGTCGGAAACGGTCGATTAAAGGTCCGGGAATTTCCGGAGGCTCCTTTCCCGCAGCGGATGTCAGCAGGTGGCGAGCCAGTTGCGGATCAGCGCCGGGCCGCAATTCGAAATGCAGGATTCGGGGTGGAATTGCACGCCGTGTATCGGCAGGTTCCGATGATAAAAGGACATGATGTGTCCCGCTTCATCGTGCGAACTTGCGATCAGCTCTTCGGGCATCGAGTCCGGATCGACGACCCACGAATGGTAGCGTCCTACGATCAGGGGCGGAGCGATTTTCTGCAGCAGCAGATCGCCCGCATCGGTTACGGTCAGCGTCGTCGGATGTCCGTGCAGCGGGGCCGACAGTTGTCGCAGTTCGGCTCCGAACGCCCGGGCGAGCGCCTGATGTCCCAGACAGATCCCCAGCACGGGGATTCGCTGCCGCACGATCTGTCCGATCGCCGCCATAAGGTCGCCGGCCTCTTCCGGGATTCCGGGACCCGGGGATAGGAGTATCCCGTCGTAATCGCCGAATTTTTCGAAGTCGATCCGGTCGTTGAGTTGTATCGTAATATTCACCGGTTCGGACGATTCCCGAAGCAGTTGTACGGCGTTGTGGACGAACGAGTCGTAATTATCGATTACCAGTATCTTTTTCACGGCTACAAAAGTAACCTTTTTTATACCTTTGCGGAATAAAAATCGTCAGAATGGAAGCTCAGCTTGTCCGAAAAGCCGTGAATCGTTGTGCCGCGCAGGGAAAACCGTTTCTTTTCGGGGTCGATTTCGAATTGCGGGAGGGATTTTTCGTGGAGAATCCGCTCGTCTGCCGGCAGATCCCGTTTGCCTGCGGAGAGATTACCAATGTGCCGGATAGCTTCTCCGGGGAGGCGGAAATTACGCCCCGCCTGGAGATTCTGCATACCGATCGGGAGGCGTATCTTCGCCGGTTCGCCGTCATTCGCCGGGGGTTGCTTCGCGGGGACAGTTTTCTGACCAACCTGACCGAGCGGACTCCGATCCGAACGAACCTTACTCTCGAGGAGATCTTCCGCCGCAGCTGTGCCCGTTACAAACTGTTGCTGCCGGGGCGTCTGGTCTGTTTCTCTCCCGAGTGTTTCGTCCGCATTACGGACGGGGTGATCCGCTCCTACCCGATGAAAGGAACGATCGACGCTGCGTTGCCCGATGCCGAGGCCCGGTTGCTGGAGGATTACAAGGAGCGTTGCGAACATTACACCATCGTCGATCTGATTCGCAACGACCTGAACCGGATTGCCGATCGTGTGCGTGTCGAGCGTTTCCGTTACGTCGAGAAGATCGCTACCCTGCGGGGCGAAATCTTGCAGACGAGCTCCGAAATCGCCGGCGACCTGCGGTCGGGATGGCGGCAGGAACTGGGCGACCTGCTTTTCAGCCTGCTGCCTGCCGGCTCGATTTCGGGGGCTCCGAAACCCGCGACCCTGCGGTTGATCCGCGATGCCGAGCAGTGCCCCCGGGGATATTATACGGGGGTATTCGGCTATTTCGACGGTCGCGATCTGGACAGCGCGGTGATGATCCGCTATATCGAATGCGAGAATGGGCGGTTCTATTTCCGCAGCGGCGGCGGCATCACCGTGCACAGCGCCCCCCAGCAGGAGTACGACGAGGTCGTTACCAAAATTTACCTGCCGATTCCCTGATTGCGATGGATGAGTTGCTTTTCATAGAAACCATTCGGGTCGAGGACGGAACTTTCGTTCGTCCCGAACTTCATTTGCAGCGTATGCGGCAGACGGTCCGCGAAGCGTACGGCGTCGCCTCCGGTTTTGATTTGGCGGACGGTTCGATTCCGCTTCAGCATCGGAAGGGAACGGTGAAGTGCCGGATCGTTTACGGCCGGTCGCTGTCGGAGATTTCGTTTGCGCCGTATGTTCCCCGCGAGATTCGCTCCCTGCGGCTGGTCGCTGCGGACGACGAATTGGATTACCATTTGAAATATGCGGATCGTAGCGCCCTTGCCCGTCTTTTGCAACGTCGGGACGATTGCGACGAGATCCTGATCGTGCGCGACGGGGCGATTACCGATACCAGTTACAGCAACGTGGCGTTTTTCGACGGACGGAAATACGTTACGCCGGATACTTTCCTGCTCAACGGCACGCGGAGGCAGTACTTGCTCGGTACGGGAGTTTTAACCGAATGCCGCATTACGCCTTCCGACCTGGGCGGTTTCGAGCGGGTCGTGCTCATCAATGCCATGTTGGGAATCGAGGACGACCTCGCCGTTCCGATCGAACGGATTCGGGGATTATAACCGAAGGTAAGTGGCATAATCGCAGGGTTGCGGACCCTGCGTTTTTTATCGATCAAATCCGGCCTTTGGCGGGATTCAGCGGTATGTCAGCTTTGTCGTTCGTAATAGGCGATCCGGTCGCAACAGACTTTTTCCGTGATGTCGCGCATGAGTTCGAGGCGCGGGATCAAGGCGTCGATGTCGGTCTTGGTAACGACGAAATCCTTGTTGTAGCGGGCTTGTACATAGGCATCCTGTAACAGATTGAACAGGCGCCGCTCCTCCTCCGTATTTCGAGGGAAAACCGATACCAGTTGCAGCGTGTGCGTCTTGCAGCGATCCATCAGAATTTCCAGCGCATGATCTTTATAGCCGTAAAGGATATATACCAGCGGAATGGTACGCAGGTAATTTTCCGCAGCTTGATGTAGATGGAAAGAGGCCATTTTATATTTCTGCAACCCGGCATAGTAACGTGCTCCTAACAGAAAATCGCTGGCGAACTGGAATTTTTCGCTGAAATAGTCGCGGGCGATTTGCGCGATTTCCGCATAGTTCAATTTTCGGCATCGCGCCAGTTTGAACTCCTGCGAGGAGTAGAGCATGATTCCCTGCTTTTTGATTTCATGGTAGAAGTATTGTCCCAGTTCGAGGTTTTTATTCAGCCGGGAAATACTTTCGTTGATGAATTGCGGCCGGGTGTAAAATTCGCTTTGTTTGTTTTCGAAAAACCGTTCGGTGATGCGGGCGTAAACGTCGTATTCCTTCAGGCCGAGCCTTCGGCGCGTGACGATCAAAATGTCGTAGTCGCTCATGAAAAAGGTCGTCACCCCGTAATCCCGCCGACGGTCGCAATCGACGTACATATCCCGGGCGTAACTGCCGTAAAGAATAATCATTACGCAATCTTTTATTTCGTTTCGGATGATCTCCACAAGTTGATGCAGATCACGTCTTTTTTCCGCAGGCAGGAAGTTGATCGAACTTTTCATGCATACAAAGTTAGCAAGAAAATTGAAACGCCTAATTTTTACAATGAAATTAAAATACTATATTTGTGCGTAGTATTTTCGCGCGATGACGTTTGTTGTAGTGGGGCGGCGTGTGTCGTCCGGGAACAAATAAGCAGTTTGGATGCAATGCGGAAATACGGTAGTTCGGCGTAGCCGACAGACATAAAAGGGTACACAACTCTTATGCCTACCGTAAAATTGGGAATTTACAGTAATCAGGTGTAGCAGTTGTCTGTCCTTGTTATGCCCTGCTCGTTTCGACGGGAGGGGCAGGCAAGGGCGCAGGGCAATCGACTGATTACGGGCTCCCAATGCCTTCGGTAGTAGATTGACACCGCGCCTTCTTTTCATTTTATATGCGAGAAGGTGCAAAATCCGATCCATAACATTTTATGTCCGGGGCCCAACAATTCCTGATATAGATTGATACATCCAAAGAAGCTGTAAATCAGAAAGTAAGAATTGCTCCTACGGAATAAGTAATTTTTGGTTGGTATGAAAAAAACGGATTATTCTTCCTGGAGAAGATTGGAGCGCGTGATTGAATCTTCTGGATTGACAATCAATTCATTCGCCAGATATGTCGGGTTGCCGCGAGGCGAAAATCTTTATCAGATCAAGCGGGGAAATTATGGAGTAAGCCTTGGTGTGGCTAAAAAGATCCATGCGAAATTTCCGCAGTATCCGATTTCCTGGTTGATGCACGGTGAAGCCGAATCCGCTGCTACGCCGGAAGGCGATGCTTTTGTCGTTCGGATTCCTGTATATCGGGACTCTTCCGTGGCGGAGTTTCCGCCCAAGGAGGTTCCAGAACGGTATCTGCTTCTTTCTGCCGAAGAGGCTCGGGGGGCTCAAATTGCATTATGCACGGACGATCAATTCGGAACGGTTTTGCAGCATTGGCTCGTGTTGCTGCGGGAGCCGGACGGAGAAGTTATAAACGGGAGAGTTTATTTCGTTATGACGGAGTGTTTCTATCTGTTTTGTTCCGTCTATCGTATCGAGGGGGATCCTGCTCGTCTGCGGTTGAAATCTTTGTTTGCAACTGCAGACGACGACCTGGAGGTCCGATGCGAAGAGATTTGTGTGATGTGGCCGGTTTGTGGGGCTATTTGCGGATTAAAATAGATTCGTAGTATACGGGTTTCCGAAGAATAGTGTTGTTTTTTGTCGGAATAGTCTTATCATAATGTAAATAGGAAGGTGTTTCAGAAGTGAATTTATGCTGAAAAAAATTAAATTCGCTCTTTCCGAAGGGATTTTGCATAATAAGAAAACACTGATTGCCGAACCTGGAAAAGAATAAGGCGATCGCTTTATTCTCTTATTTGTCAATCGAATATAAAAATAAAAAAGGATGGATTCGAAAAATCCATCCTTTTGAAAGTTGCTTTGTGCGGATAAAGGGACTTCCGCATGAATGTAAGCCCAATGTATATCAACGAATTGCGACGGCTTTGGCTTCTGTCCCCACATCGCCTACCGTCATTTTGCACGGTCTTGCGCCCGCCTGCCCGTTTCGCCTGCGCGGCCGCCGTATCTCCTTGCATGACATTATATTATTCTAATTGAATTATGCGGTTTGGATAATATCTTCCGGTTAATGCCCGATTACTGACGATGTGAATGCAGAGTATGGATATTTGTTTGTATAGTTCGGTTTTCGTATCTTTGTTTTGCTTTAATTTTAAATTGTTTTTATTATGAAACTGAGGTTGTGTTTTTTTATGCTTGCATTAGGGATATGCGGAGCAGTCGTGCAAGGTTGTGATGACAATGATGATAACTTGGATGTTCTTGATAAATTGCAGGCTGCATTTTCTCAGAAATATCCGGAAGCCAGTCCGAAATGGAAAACCCGGAGTAATTATTACATTGCGGATTTCCAGAACCAGAATTATGCAGCCGAGGCCTGGTTTACTTCCGATGCCGTTTGGCTGATGACCGAAACGGATCTTCCTCATGCGTCTTTGCCTGAGGCTGTTAAAAATGCGTTCAAGAACAGCGAATATGGACAGTGGAGCCTGGATGATGTGGATATGTTGGTGCGAGAAGGCATGGAGCCGGTCTATGTTTTGGAGGTAGAGCAGGGCCCGCGGGAGATGGATCTTTATTACAACGCGGAGGGAATTCTGATCAAGGTGGTGGAAGATTCCGAGGATGATTCCGAGGATTATCTGCCGATTGAACTTCCCGAAGAGGTGAAAAATTTTCTGCAGGAGAAATATGCGGCATCCAAAATTGTTGAAACGGATCAGGAGCACGGGCAGTTTGAGGTGGATATTATTCATGACGGAGTTGCCAAGGAGGTGCTTTTTGACAACAGCGGGAATTGGCTTTCCTCATCTTGGGAGATCAGTCTGGATACTCTTCCGGAAGTCGTTAAAACTGCGATCCGGCAGGAAATTAACGATAAGTATGTCGGTTATGAAACCGACGATGAGCCGGAACTGGTAGAAACGCCGGACGGGAATTATTATCGAATCGAGCTGGAAGCGGAAGATGACAGGGAGGTGATTCTCAAAATCCGGGAAGACGGATCTTTACTGCAGTAGATTCGTTTGAATAGGCATACCGACAGGCAGATTTTCATCTGCCTGTCGGTATGTTCGTATTATATCATTTGTTTTAATAGAACGATTTACCTATGAAAAAAATCGGTTTGCTGCTATTTTTGCGGTATTCACTTGCTCTTTGTCCGCACAAAATAGGCTTTCCGTCTTTATCGGAAATTCCAATCGGTATGCTTCGGTCGATTTGTCGGATTTCCGTCGGCGCCTCTGTGTGGAATACGATATTTCGGCAGAATCGCTCAATGATTATTACCGGCGTTGCGGCAGAGATTGGGGGCATGTGGGCCTTGCACTGGAGATCGCCTGAACCTCGGGACGAAGCATGCGCGATGTCTGTGACCATTACAAACGTTATAAATGTGAGGGCTGGGGGCGGATTCTGATCGAACTGAGAATCGGTCCCGAGTCGTCGTATCGTGTTCCGTTCTATGATCGGGTGCATTGTTATAGCGATTACTGGCACGAGCATTACGACTCCTATTGCAAACGGCATGGGAAGTATCTCCGCACAAGCACGGGTATAAGAAACACCCGAAATACGGGAAGCGGAAATACGGGAGATATCATGACGACGACGATGACGATTGAGTGACCGGTAATAATTCCATATAAATCATTATACGTATAATTGTTTTATGAAAAAGATTTTATTGGTTCTTGTTTGCAGTTTGTTTGCTTTCGAGACGGTTTCGGCTCAAGGGAAAAACGCCGTGGGATTACGGTTGGGAGATGGCGTGGAATTTCTTTATCAATGCGATCTTTCGTCTCGGAATTTTTTGCAATTCACGCTGGCGACTCCTCATTTTGAAGGGCTGTCCGTTACGGGAATCTATAATTGGCGCTGCTGCCGGTGGAATTGGACACCCCAGACTTGCGATTGGTATCTGAATGTCGGTGTGGGTGGAGCCTTGGGACTTTATGACTTTGACGATTCGGGTTTTTTGCTCGGTGTGGCCGGCTCCTGCGCTTTCGGCTGTCATTTCAAAAATGCCCCGATCTCTTTGGAGGTAGATTACCGTCCTGTGATCGGAGCTGTGATCGGCGGTGGACATGACGGCTTCTTTGATCCCGGATTCTGGAATTTCGGATTGTCCGTCAAATTCCATTTTTGAAACTATGAATGATCGTTATATATTCTTAATAGCCGTTTAAGTAGGAACGGCTATTCGATAAATCTCTGAACACGAACTGTATTGAAAAACAAATAAAAAGGTAGAAAAAACGAGAGATTTATTTTTGGTACTGATATACATATCTACACTGGAAAATCTTAGAAAGGTTAGTTCGAAAATCTTATGATTCTAACCTCTTGTAAATTACGTCAAAATGGTATTTCTGTTAAGTTCTGAAAGTCTTGTCCATTTCTGGAAATTGAAGTTATTTTCCCATTCTTTCCCTTTTTCCGTTTGGTGGCAATACAGGAGAATCACAAATGTCATTTGATTTATTTAAATAATGGATTATACCTATTTATACAAACATAGCTATCAGAGAATTGATGAAATTCAAAATTTGCTACCATATGATATCTTCATATCCAGCTATGTAAATTCACAGAGAGTGCAGGAGCCTGCAGATAACATTCAAGCAGGTCAAAAAATATGGTTTGCAACAGAAGAAGAAGGTCGGGATCTATATCTATCTGGAAAAGATGTTACGTTTGTCAAAGCGAATGAAGATTATGCTCCAATTACAGAAAAATTAGACACATTACAATTATCTGGCAAGTCTGTTTGTGTGGATGCAACTGGTTGCAGGGGCCCGTATTTGATGTTTCTAATGCGGTGCATGTCTATGTATAAGATTAATAAGTTTGATATATTATATACTGAACCCACACAATATAGATGTGCTTAAAACACTCAATTCTCTGACTTTTTTACGAAGTAAAACAGATGCATGGAAGGTCTGGTATCCATACGTCAAAGGACGACAATGATTTGCTTATTATAGCAGCAGGATATGATCATAGTCGTATTGTAGAGTGGCAACCAAAAAGAAAGGATGCAAGAAAAAAAGTGTTGTTATTTGGTTTTCCAGCCATTAGTCCTGGTATGTTTCAGGAAAATATCTTAAGAGCGCATGAGGCTGAAGCGGCTATAGAAACGGAGTGCTTTAAAGATATGGACTCGAATATATATGCACCAGCATATGATCCATTTGTTACAGCGCAGGCTATAAGTGAGTACGTTGAAAAGCAGAACAAGCGAGCACCCATTACAAATATCTACCTGTCCCCATTATCTACGAAACCTCATGCTCTTGGTATGGCTTGTATTTTTTATGGGAACATGGATTTAATAAAAACATTAGTCTGATTTATCCGTATTGTCAACAATATATAACTGATAATTCCGATGGAATTGCTCGTATCTGGCGATATGAAATTCAACTACCTTAAGTAAGAGAAAGCTAAACTATTAATATCGTAACACGAAGTAATAAAAATATATTTAAAGTTTATTGTGGGATTATAGGATAACCCAATTATATATTATAGTATGTTTGCAGTAAAGAAGACAATACAAATATGGCAAAGATTACGGTACGGGACACAAATGTTACAGTTATATTGCTCAATGAGAACGACTATATCTGTCTGACGGACATCGCGCGATACAAGAGCGACGACTCGAATGCGGTGATCGGCAATTAGTTGCGCAATCGGAATACGATCGAATATCTCGGAATTTGGGAAAGCCTGTATAATCCGGATTTCAAACCCCTCGAATTCGAGGGGTTTAGAAAGGAGGCCGGACTGAATGCCTTTACCCTGTCGCCGCAAAAGTGGATCAATACGACCAATGCCATCGGTATCATTTCCAAATCGGGGCGTTACGGAGGAACCTATGCTCATAAGGATATTGCGTTCAAATTTGCGAGCTGGATTTCCGTAGAATTCGAGTTGTATATCGTCAAAGAGTTCCAGCGGCTGAAAGAAGAGGAACAGAAACAACTCGGCTGGAGTGCCAAACGCGAACTGTCCAAAATCAACTACCGCATCCATACCGACGCGATCAAACAAAACCTGATTCCGGCCGAAGTGACCGCGAAACAAGCGAGCATCATCTATGCCAACGAAGCCGACGTGTTGAATGGGGCCATGTTCGGCATGACTGCAAAGACGTGGCGCGAGCAGAATCCCGACTTGAAAGGTAATATCCGGGATTATGCAACCATCAACGAACTGATCTGTCTGTCCAATATGGAAAACCTCAATGCCGTATTCATCGACCAGAAAATGCCTCAGGGCGAACGGCTCGTAAAACTCAACCGGATCGCTATTCAGCAGATGCAGGTATTGGAGAGCAATGACGAACGGAAACTACTGAAATAGCGCAATGGATCTCCGTAAGATCAACAGTTATATGATTCTGCTGGCGATAGTCGTTGTCGTCGGCTTGTTCGTGTCCACGGTCGCGCGACTGGTGATATTGGCAAAAGGGGTGGATGCAGGTACGGCGAATCTTGTTTTTCTGATTATGCTGGGTACCTGTGCGATAGCCTATCTGACCATTTTGGCAGCATTTTCCAGCATTGCGGATTTCATTGCCGATAAAATTCTCCCGAAGATAGCCCGAAAGAAGGCTCTTACTGCTGAAGCGACCAGGATTCCACCGATCGATGATATACCCGATTCGGATGTCGAGCAAATCAAGCAGGAGGCAGACAAACGATTTCTCGAACGGCAGAAAGAACAGATCGAACTGTTCCGACGTTATGGGCATAGAGAGGTAGGTCCCTACATCACTTCCGATGAACTTGTGCGTCTCGATCGCTACATCGAATATTATGCATGCAGGAATCCGGCTCGACAGAACTTACTCCTATTCGTCCGCAAAAGTTGAAAAATGCCGATCTATTCCATTTCGGATGGAACATGGCACACTATTTCGGACGACCGAAACAGGAGGTAGTGCCGTGGCTGAAATCCGCATTTGCTCCGCTTGCCGAGTTGGAGGATTCCTATATCAAAGGGAAACTATATTCACCACAGACACGTCAATTCACCATCCCCAACATTCCCGGCTATATGGCCGAACACGGCGGCTGATTTTCCCTTCAAAAAGATATTTCAGGGAGATTTTAAGGAGATAGCGAGTGTTTTTGATCTCCGAAAAATCTCCCTTTTTATTTGCCCCGGTTCCGATTGGACGGAACGAACGAATCCAAGTTTAATCTAAAAATTTCGATTATGAGTTTAAGGGATTTATTGGAGTCGGGGGCAAACGTCAGCGTGACGGTGACGCTCGACGATTTGAGAGCGATTTTCAACGAAGCGGCAAAAGGCGGAAGAATTTTTGGAGCGCTTAGGAATAGAGATCAAAGACCGCGAACAGGGCCGGGGAATGCGGACGAGATAGAGTAAAATCTATTTCTGCGTATAGCTTATATGGGCAATACCCCGAATGAGTGGTTGTTCGTCTGCGAATTATTTTCTATTTTTGTAACGTCGAGCGTAGTAATGCGTTCGGCAGACATACTGAAAGTGTTTTCGCACTGTCTTTACAACGAAATCTGACAGTTTCAAAAAGAGAAAAGACAACGAATGACACTCATTTCTTGTTTAGATTATGGCAAGGGATACGTTCAGTGTTCCCATACCCCATATCTACTCAAGTGTGGGGTATTGCATCGTTTATTTTCTCTTGGGTTTTGTCAGAACCTCGTTGTAGATAAGCGAAATCAGCTCCACACTTTCTTTTTGATTATTCACCATTGAGGGGCCGGATGGTAATTACAATTTGAATATTCAATCAATTCAAATAATAATTACTATGAAAAAAATTCTATCGGTGTTGTATATTGCTACATTGCTGTTTGCAAGTTGTAGCGATGAGTATGACGATTCGGCATTGACCGGGCGCGTAGATAATTTGGAAAATCGGGTGGCCAAATTGGAAGAGCTCTGCAAACAGATGAACACCAACATTTCATCGTTACAAACTATTGTAACGGCATTACAAAAGAACGACTATGTTACGAACGTGACCCCCATCATGCAGAATGGGAAAGAGGTTGGCTATACGATAACGTTCAGTAAAAGTAATCCGATCACCATTTATCATGGTAAGGATGGACAAAACGGAACTGACGGAGAGGATGGGAAACCCGGAGTTGACGGTGAAGACGGAAAGAACGGACATACTCCCGTTATCGGAGTAAAGCAAGATACTGACGGGAGCTATTATTGGACACTCGACGGTGACTGGCTGACGGACGATAGCGGCAATAAAATCAAAGCAGAGGGAACCGATGGCAAGGATGGTACGGACGGGTCGAATGGAGAAGACGGGAATGATGGGCAGGACGGAAAGCCCGGCATGGACGGCAAAGATGGTATTACCCCTAAATTCAAAATCGAAAACGATTATTGGTACATTTCCTATGACAACGAGTCCACGTGGACACAACTCGGTAAAGCCACCGGTGAAGACGGTAAAGATGGAGAGGACGGTATTAGCGGTGATCCGATGTTTACGGATATTGACTATGAAACCAATACCGACTATGTAATTTTTACGTTGTCTAACGGTACGCAGATCAAATTGCCCACGTGGTCGGCATTCGAGGCTCTGAAAACACTCTGTAATCAGATGAATACCAACATTTCGTCTTTACAAACGATTGTTACTGCTCTGCAAAATAATGATTATATTACAGAGATTACCCCTGTTATGCAAGATGGGATAGAAATAGGCTATACGATCAGATTCAATAAAAGTAATCCAATTACTATTTATCATGGTAAAGATGGCCAAAACGGGACAGATGGTTCGGATGGCAAGCCCGGGGCTGACGGACAAGACGGGCATACTCCTGTTATCAGCGTAAAGCAGGATACTGACGGCGTTTATTACTGGACGCTTGACGGCAAGTGGCTGACGGATGATAGTGGTAATAAAATCAAAGCCGAGGGGACAGACGGAAAAGATGGTGCAGACGGTTCAGATGGAGAAGATGGAACGGACGGAGCGAACGGTAAAGACGGCATTACTCCCAAACTCGAAATCAGAGAGGGATATTGGTACATTTCCTATGACAATGGAACAAACTGGACACAGTTGGGCAAAGCCACAGGTGAAGATGGGACTGACGGAACTGATGCCGTTTCGATTTTCAAGGAAATTACCCAAGATGAAGATTATATCCATTTCAAATTGCAGGATGATTCGGTTATTTCCGTGCCCAAACATCATCCGCTGTCTATCACATTCTCCGAAACCGAGGATATTCGGGTATTGGCGGATAAAACATACTCGATCGGTTATACCATTACAGGAGCTGATGAAAATACCGTTATCAAGGCTTTGGCACAAGACGGGTTTCGGGCTGTGGTAAAAAAGACGGACAATGCAACTGGAACCATCGAAATCACTACTCCGAGTACGATTCTGCCGAGCGAGGTGCTGATATTCGTCACCGACGGTAAGGAACGGACGATTATGCGTTCGATCAACTTTGTCGAAGGAGTTATCGTTGTAACGACCAAATCCTATACGGTCGGTTACAATGGCGGTACGGTTACTGTCGATCTCTCGACCAATATCGACTATACGGTCGAAATACCCGAAGCCGATAAATCGTGGATTTCCGTAGCTGATACACGTACCCGTGCCGCTATGCGTGATGAAACCCTGACATTTACCGTAGCCTCCAATTCGGCTCTTACAGTTCGTTATTCGACAATCCGGTTGGTCGATAACCTCGGTATAACATCAGAAACGATTCTTATCACCCAAAAATCTGGAACCTCACAAACCGTTCATGTTACAACGGCCGGAACCCTCGATCAACTTATCAATTCTGAGGATAAGGACATCATCGAGGAATTGACCCTTACTGGCAAGATCAACACATTCGACTTCGACTTTATCAGAACGATGAAAAATCTTAAAGCCCTTGATCTTTCAAAGACCGACAATACGACTATTCCGGCAAGTTGCTTAGCTAATACTAATATTTCGACAGTTTTATTGCCTCTTGGTCTTACTGCGATTCCAAATCGTGCATTTTATCAAGCAGCAATCACTTCGATATACATTCCCGAAACAGTGCAGACTATCGGAGAATATGCATTTTATCAGTGTAAATCTATTACAGGGAACCTTGTAATTCCTGATGCCACTACCTCAATTGGCAACTACTGTTTCACATCATGTACTTTTAACGGCACCTTGACACTCGGCAATGGATTACAAACTATTGGTGAGTCTGCTTTTGGAGGGAACCAATCATTGGTAGGGGATCTAACAATACCTGTAACAGTTACGTCATTAGGCGCTTCTGCATTTAGTGGGAATGTAGGCTTCAATAGACATCTCACGATTGATAGTGGTATAAATATACCGTTTGCCTGTTTTTATGATTGCCGTAATTTTTCTAAACTCACTATAGCTGAAGGGGTTAATATTATTGGCGAGTCTGCCTTTGAAAATCTTTCAAGCATTACAGGTAATCTTAAGTTGCCTAATTCCATAACATCAATTGGGGCTCGTGCATTTTTCGGTTGCTCTAAAATTGATGGGTATTTATCTCTTGGTCCAAACATTACATCAATTGGAGATTGTGCATTTGTAAAAAGCATTGATTCTGAAGAAATAATACAAGAAAAAGAAAAGCTCTCCACCGATCCCGATATGGACTACTATGATCGTATTATATACGACGATACTTATTATTCTGCTATTTTTTCCAAAATATATATCCAATCTTCACTACCGCCGACGATTACTATTAAATCATTTGGGCTGAAAGAAACGACGATTTCAGATAAGAGATTTATTAAAAGAGAAATCGTCGAAAGACAACCGGGATGGAGCAGGAAAAGACAGTATGACATCTATAATGCTTACAGATATAGAGGCTCGTATCCAAATCATTTGATTGTTCCAACCGGATGTACAGCAAATTATTCTGATTGGGAAGTTGATTTAATTGAAGAAGTTGATTTTTAGCTTTTTAACATCAATAATTATGTGTACAAATTCCAACACTCAACCATCGAATGGACAGCAACTGTCACCCGATGCATTTATTGAGAACTCCCAAAACGATACTCAAAAGATGAATACATTTACAGCTTATGAAAAAGCAATTGAAGGCTATCAGTTTCAGGTAGGCCGCTACAACATCTGGATGAACTATTATGCCATCTTCGTCGGCGCTTTATTCGTCGCTCTTTACTCGATCTGGCCGAAAAGCGAAATCGAAACGCTATGTTGCGCATGCAAACCGGTTTGCGGCAAAGCTCCTGCGGCAGTTGCAGAATCGCAGGAGTGGTTCTTGCCCCTGATTATATCCGTTCTCGGTTGGATCGCCTCCCTTTGTTGGTACGGAGCCTTGCTCGGGTACCGTAAGTGGAACGAGCACTGGATTAAAGTGGTACAGGGTATAGAAATGGTACTTAATAAAGATGTATATCCTAATGTTTACACTGCCCAACCGGAACGTCCTCAGAAAGAGAGTTTGTGGAAACGTATTAAGAATATTTTTCGATGCAATAAATCAAAATGTTATGCGCCAGGCTTTGTCTCTACTCAGAAAATTACCGGAATTTTTATTTTTTTCGCAGCATTGGCTTGGGGCGGTTTGATAACCTACATTTTATATCAATGGTGCTGCGGATGGAACCTTTGGAGCATTATCCTTAGTGTCCTGTGTGGCTTTCTTACTGTTGTATTGCTGTGTCGTTTACATTGGGGAAAATCAAGATTTTATTCGTCAACTATTATTGATAGATAGCTACCGGCGATGAATCGTTGAAAAGAAACTATATTTACTTACGAATCATTGCAAGCTACGAATATTATTTTAGTGGAACAATCCCATTTGACGTAAAAAACGGAGGCTCATCGGCCTCCGTTTTGTTTAAAATCCAATATTCAATAAACAAAAATTTTCAACTTTACAAAAAAATGCGGACAAAATGCGGACATATCAGCCAAAATAAAAACCTCAAATGATTGTTTATAAGTCATTTGAGGTTTTTTGAATAGTACCCGGAGCCGCATTTGAATATAGTAAATCCCATTAAATCGGAATAATTGGACATATGTGTAAATTTCACCATATTTCACTTATTTTCAGTATTATATATTCACTCGTTTGTTTTAATCACTGAAAGGGCATTGAAGATTTTTCAGCATGTGTGGGGAAAATGCGGGGAAAGATTTCTATCTTTGTCACAAGTCCCTAGATCTTGCTGAACCATGAAAGTAACCCTCATTCTCAAAAAGAGCGTCACCCGTTACGACACGGAGTCCCAGGCAACCATCTACGCGCGTCTGCGCGACGGCCGGCAACTAGATCTGGTCGCTCCGACCCGTCTTACGATCAATCCGAATCTTTGGGATGACAAGGCCGAGCAGGTCAAGAGTAAGGTCGTCTGCGACGAGGCCATGCGCACCCGCTACAACAACGAAGCCCGCAAGCTCAAGACCTACATCGAGAGAGCCTATCAGAACCGCCCCGAAGAGACGGTATCGAAAGGTTGGCTGAAGGAGGCGCTGGACCAATATTACAATCCGCAGAAGTACAACCTGGAGCAAGTATCAGCCATCAAACCGACCTTGACCGCGCTGTTCGACGAGTTTCTCGAGAAGCACCGGCTTTCGGAGGTTCGCAAGAAGAACTATCGCGTCATCAAGCGGGCTTTGCAGCGCTATGAACTCTACATCCGGGCTACCCAGATGGGGAAGGAGGACTTCACGCTGGATGTGGACCGGGTAACGGCCGACACCCTGCGGGACATCTGGAGTTTTCTGGAGAACGAATACCGCTACTGCGCCATCTATCCCGAGATATACGAGGCCATTCCCGAAGCCCGCACGCCGCAACCCAGAGGAAAGAATACGTTATTGGATTGCTTCTCGCGTATCCGAACCTTCTTCTATTGGTGCAACACCCATAAGAAGAGCCGGAACCGGCCGTTCGACGATTTCCCGCTGGAGGAGTGCACCTACGGGACGCCGTATTATATCACCATCGAAGAGCTGCACCGGATCTACGCCACCAATCTGAAGCGCCATCCCCAATTAGCCATCCAGCGGGATATCTTCGTCTTCCAATGTCTGATCGGTTGCCGGGTGGGCGACCTGCTGAAGATGACGAAATCGAATCTCATCGGCGGCGCCATCGAATACATTCCGCGCAAGACCAAGGAGGGACGTCCGCTGACGGTGCGGGTGCCGCTCAACACCATGGCTACGGAGATTCTTGCCCGGTATGAAGCCAGTGACGGCGACAAACTGCTGCCGTTCATCTCCGAACAAAAATACAACCTGGCCATCAAGCGGATCTTCAAGGCGGCCGGGTTAAAGCGATTGGTTACGGTCATCAACCCGACGACCCGCGAGGAGGAGAAGCGGGTATTGTATGAGATTGCCTCGTCGCACCTGGCGCGGCGGACCTTTGTCGGCAATCTCTACCGGAAAGTCAAGGATCCCAATCTGGTCGGTGCACTGAGCGGACACAAAGAAGGTAGCAAGGCCTTTGCCCGCTACCGCACCATCGACGATGAAATGAAAAAAGAATTAGTAAATTTGTTGTCATAATTGAACGCAGCGCGTTCACTATTCAATAGCGAGAACTATGAACGAACCGGCAATCTTCAAGTTGGACGAACAATTTGTCTCCGACATCCGAAACATCATCATCACCGCACGAACGACTGCCATACGAAGTGTCGATTTCGAGCGTGTAAAAATGTACTGGAAACTGGGAGAACGCATCTTTATCGAAGAACAAAAAGGCCAAGACCGAGCGGAATACGGAGCATACCTTCTTCAAAACGTTGCATTGGAAATTGAAAAAGAGTTCGGTAGTGGTTTTTCCGTGCGTCAGTTAGAACGGGCAAGGCAGTTCTACCGCACTTATCCAATTGCGACCGCACTGCGGACGCAATTGAATTGGTATCAATATCGCCTTCTGATTCAGATAGATGACAAAGACAAGCGTGAATATTACGAACTGGAAACCGCCAATAATAATTGGACCGGACGCGAACTGGAACGGCAGATCAATTCCGGGCTTTATGAGCGGTTGCTGTTGAGCAACGACAAAAAATCGGTATTGGAGGTAGCTCGTAAAGAACGTCAACCCGAATCTCCGACCGAGATCATCAAAGATCCCATGGTACTGGAATTTCTCGGATTGAAACCCGACGCAGCCTATTACGAAAAAGACCTGGAGCGCGCCCTGATCACCAATCTGCAGGCTTTTTTGCTGGAATTGGGGAACGGGTTCTCATTCGTTGCCCGCCAAAAGAGGATACTGCTCGAAGATGATGAATTCTTCGCAGACCTGGTATTTTACAACCGGCTGCTCCGCTGCTTCGTCATCATTGAATTGAAGACCCACAAGATCACACACGAAGACATCGGTCAGTTGCAAATGTATGTAAACTATTACGATCGGAACGAGAAGGCGCCCGATGAGAACCCGACAATTGGAATCCTGCTGTGCGCCGACAAGAACGATCTGCTGGTAAAATATACTCTGCCGGAAAACAATAGTACAATTCTGGCAAGCAAATACCAGCTCTATCTGCCCACCGAAAAGCAACTTGCCGAGCAATTGAGAATCGAATTACAGGAATTTGATCAATAAAGCCATGGGCCAGGCAGAATACGAAGCCTTCAAGGCAAAGCTGCGGGAGTGGATGGAGGCCCATCCCGAGGAATATGCCGCATTCGAAGAGTCGATGAACACCCGGGACATGGCCGGGTGTAAAGCCGTATTGCTTCAGGCCATCGCCCTTATTCCGCAATATCGGAAACTCACGGCGGCCAAGGCCAATGAGGGGCTGTTCAACCATGTCAACGAGATCGAACAGGCCGCCCAAGACAACGACCTCGCCCGCAAACTGATCGGAGAGTGTGAGCAGCCGGTCGCCGGATCGCCGGTTCCGGCAATGCTCTGCTGGCTCTACTTCGGAAAGAGCTTCGAACGCATGGTGGAGCATTGCGAAGAGTTGCGCCGAACTCCCGAACTGGGCTACTTCCAGAAGATCACCATGAGCGCCACGATCCGATTGCTGATTGCCCGTTCCATCAAACTGGGGCTTCGGACCCGGGAGGAGTGGAAAGCCCACCGCGAAGCCATGCGTCTGGCCGAAAGCGATCAGGTGCTGGATTGGGCCATGGAGGAGTCGTCGAGCGACAAGAACGATTCAAAACGCAAGCCGGGACGTCCCGGAGCCACCCGCTCTCTGACGGAGATGTTCGCCCCGACGGTATCCCGCCCCGAGGAGTTGCGACGTAAGATCGGAACGTATCTCCTCACCCGGCATACACAAACCGATATTGCCCGACTGAAGATCGCCCTCGAAGAGTTGCGTTATCTGACGCTCCCGATTCCAATCAAGCCGTTCCGCGACGCACTGCAGGAGGAATACGGCCGAGAGATTCGCATCGTCCACGAACGCGGCATTCAGGAGGCATACAGCCGGCTGACCGAACCGCTGCTTGCCGGGAAATCGGTACGGGATCGAGGTCCCGAAGCCGTCGCCATTCGTGAAATCAAGGATTTTCTATCCGAAACGAACTCGTTTAATTCGCCCGAACCTGCCGCGAATTAAACGCTTAAAGTTCGTTCAATCACGTTATTATATTTGCGCCGTCACTCGGATATCCGGGCGACGGCGTCGTTTTTTGTTCCGCCGGGAAGCGCCGCCTCACCTGTGCGGAAACAACAACTTATGAAAGACTTATTATCCATCCTCCGCGAAGCACCCGGAAGCATTCGATTGGAGGTAAGCGGCGAGGATCTGCTGGCCTTCTCCAGCCATCTGATCAATCGCGCCAAAGAGGAGTTGGCCACACAGGTCGCCGAGGCACGCAAGGTACGCTTCCTGACCAAGGAGCAGGTCAAGGAGCTGTGCGGCGTATGCGATGCGACGCTCTGGCATTGGAACCGGAAGGGCTATCTGAAGGCCGTCAAGATCGGCAACAAGATCCGATATCGCACATCGGATATTCAACGGATTCTCGGTGAGCGGGAGAGCAAATAGTCGATTGAGAATGCCGGGAAGATCCCCGAGCATTCGAAAAGCAGAGGTAACAGAGGCAAGTTTGTGTTTTTGTCAGCCAAAAACCGGCCGCAAGGTCCTATCCCGATGGTCTCAACTCAAAAATTCCAATCCATGAACACACCGAAGAAAGGGGGCCGTCCGCCTTTGGGACGCGCCCGGAAACAGGAGTACCGCATCACCCTGCGGTGCAATACCGCCTGCAACTTCAAGCTACGTGCCTTGGCCCATGCGGCCGGCGTTCCGCGCACCGAGGTGCTGCGGCAACTGATTCTCAACGGCTCGGTCCGCGAGCGGCTGCGGAGTGAGCATCTCGAATGGCTCGCACAGTTCAAGGGCCTTGCCCGCAATCTGAACCAGCTGACCCGGCTGGCCCACGCCCAGGGATTCGCCGCCGTCGCCGCGCGCCATGCGACGCTTCAGGCCGAGTTGGTGCGGATGATCGAAGCCCTGCGCCATGATCGGTAAGGTCATTTCGGGAGGATCGTTCGGCGGCACGGTCTGCTATGTGATGAAGGAGCAGTCGCGCGTGCTGGAGGCACGGGGTGTCGAGCCGCCCGGTGTGCGGGAGATGGTCGAGGATTTCGAGGATCAGGCGCGCCTCAATCCCCGCCTGCAACAGAACGTCGGACATATCTCCCTGTCGTTCTCACCGGAGGATGCCCCGAAGCTCACCGACGAACGGATGACACAAATAGCCCGGGAGTACATGCAGAAGATGGGTATCACCGATACGCAATACCTTTTGGTGCGGCACCTTGACCAGCCCCATCCCCATTGTCATCTGGTCTACAATCGCGTAGGTGATCACGGGCAGACCATCTCCGACCGCAACATCAAACTCCGCAACACGAAGGTATGTCGCGAGCTGACCGAACGTTTCGGGCTGCATCTGGCTCCGGGCAAGGAGGCTGTCCGGCGGGAACGGCTGCGCGAGCCCGACCGGACCCGATACGAGATTTACGATACGATTCGGCAGGAACTTCCCCGTTGTCGTAACTGGAACGAATTGCGGGACCGGTTGAAGCGGCATGGTATCGAGACGATCTTCAAACGAAAAGGGGCTCAGGGTATCATTGAAGGCGTAAAGTTCGCCCGTAATGGCTTTGTGTTCTCCGGCTCGAAGGTCGACAGGGCCTTCAGTTTCTCGAAGCTGGATCGCCACTTCGGCCAGGTGCAACAGCGGCATACGACCCTGATGTCAGGACTCAAGGCGGCAGCCGGGAGCTTCCGGACCGCTTTTGCAGGGTTGTTCGGAGGCGGGCGCTCCTTCTCCGCAGCGGGAGGAGGTGGAGGAGGCGGAAGCCATGGCGCAGGATCGGTGTCGCTCGGCAGTGCCGGGTCGATTCCGCTGCCGCCGTTCGACTCGCCATTTGCCCTTTCGCCCGAAATGATGCAGCGGCGTGAGGGCGAAAGCCCCGAGGAGCATATAGCCCGCATCACGGCGCTGATCAACAAGGCGGCCGAGGCGATGGCCGTAGCCTTGATGGAGCGCAAGCGCCGCATGGAGGCACGCTCCCGCAAAATCGGATAACAACCTAAAATACGAAAAAGATGAAAGAGAACACCCTGGAGCTCTCCTTTGAGATGTACGAAGAGTTGAAGGAGACTCTTATCAAGACGCTCCGCACGGAGTTGGCCGAGGCCCGATCGCAACCGGCAGCGCCCGTTGATACGGACGCGATCAAGCAGTTGCTTCAAACAATCTCCGAGCGGCAGGAGCAGATTTGCGAAGACCTCGGAGTGCAGATTTCGGAGATCGACGAGAAAGTGGCCGAATTGGAGATTCCCGAGGAGCTGCCGCCGCGGATGGTTCAGCACCGCTTCTCGTTCTCACTAGACGCAACTCGCAACTTCTGGCTCTTCATGTCGATGTTTGTCGTGATCATCGTACTATCTGTCGGACTCTATTTGGAGTGGCGCCCCGACCGAAGTCGGTATGACAACGATCTGAAGTATCGCTATGTATTGATGAAGGGTGAGGCATCGCCGAAACGGCTGTCAGAGTTGGAGGAGCTGTTCGAAGTCGAGCGGGATCAGCGGCGTATCGATTCGATGCGAATGGATGTCGAGAAGTACGAACGGCTGGTGCGCAGAAGGGCGGCTCTCGACGAGCAGGCGCGGCTGAAGTCCCAGGAGGCTGAGCGACTCAAACGCGACGCAGCAAGGTTAAAGAACAAATAGCCCTTCCGTTTCTGCCGCAAAGAGAAGCCGCCGGACGGACAGCGCAAAGTCAGGACGTGTTGCCTCAGGCAAACCTTGCGCAAAGTCCCTCCGGCGGCTTTGACTTGTCGCATGTAGATTTGCAGCGTGATGTAATCACAGGTAATTTTGATATGGCGTCGCAGTGAACCGGGGCTTGTCGTAAGCTTTGAGGCTTGGCGGTAGATTTGGACTGCGATTCCATTAACCTGAGAGAATGGCTGTTTAGAATTGTAGGTTTGAAGACCTGGTACATGTGATAGCATACGACTCTCACAAAACTAACAAGTTATGCACTATTTGTATTATGTGGGTCTGGATGTGTCGAAAGAGACTTTCGATGCGTCTTTGGTCGCCTTCGAGGATGCAAACGAGATGGCTCACCGCAAATTCGCCAACTCCCGAAAAGGGATCTGCTCGTGTCTGCACTGGGTTGAGAAGCGGCATGGTATTCGGCTCGACGATGTGATTTTCTGCGCCGAGGATATGGGGAGCTACATATCCGAGATGGCGGTTTGTGCTTCCGACAGGACGCTGAATTTCAATTTTTCACTGATCTCGCCGTTGGTAATCAAGTATTCGATGGGTATTGCCCGTGGCAAAACAGACAGAGTGGATGCCCGGCGTATCGCCGAGTATGCGATCACTCACTATCGGAAGATAGCCCTTTATCTGCCTGCAGAGAAGGAACTGTGTCAGTTGCGCACATGGCTGATCTTAAGGGCTCATCTGGCAAAACAACGTGTCGCGAAACTGGTGTTGCTCGAAAAATTAGACTACAAAGAGAAATTCGCGGATGTATCTATTCAACGTTCCATGCTCCAGGAGGAGATCGCGTATGCAGAAACTCATATGAAAACCATCGAACGGGAAATGAAGGAACTGATAGCCGCCGACAGCAACATTTGCCGGAACTACAAGCTGCTGACCAGCATCAAAGGTGTAGGGCCGATCACGGCCATTGTGATGCTCTGTTCGACGCTTAATTTCACCAAAATCACAGACCACCGCAAGTTTGCCTGCTATTGCGGGCTGGCTCCGTTCGAACATAGCTCCGGCACAAGCGTTCGCGGGGGATGCCACACATCGAGCATGGCGAATCGAGACATTAAAGTACAACTGAACCGCAGTGCACTGATTGCCATCAGGTGTGATCCGCAACTAAAGGCATATTACGAACGCAAAGTGGCTGAAGGTAAACATAAATTCAGCGTCCTGAATGCTGTGAGGGCCAAAATCGCCGCCAGATGCTTTGCCGTCGTAAGGCGTGGAACACCATATGTAGCGTTGCAGATATAATCCGGCATACATATCTGCCATTCGATAAGATTTTGAGATCATTCAAAATCTCAAAATCTTATTGTCGGAACAGTCTGTCTAACTGGGAACCGAACCTACTCATAATTAATGTATTGTCATTTCCGTACTCCGCAAATTAACGATTCTGACTATGGGATGCAAGGCTATACAAGCGCTTCGCGACCTCGCATCCCATAGCCAGAATCATTTTGCTAAACGCTACGACAAAAAATGACAATTCCCGGGTATGAAACTTTTTGCCGCTTTTATTTGGTTTTATCTTAGAATTCTACCAAACGGGAAGGGCGAAATAAAAGGCAAAACTGAACAATCAGTGCTCTCCAGAATCGGCGGAAATTGCAACGCACTGTCAATAAAGAGGGCAACGACACAAGAATTTGGTACATTCTGAACGCTGTTACATACATTCCGGGGCACCGATCTTCCTTTTCTGAAATAATAGACGTATTTTTGTCCTGCAAAACAAGGAGATGAAGCAACAATTGGTCATATCGACTTCGATAGATCTGGTGAGAATCGCACCGGATCACGTTGTCTACTTTGCGTCGGACGGAAACTATTCAACCATCGTACAGACCGACGGCGAGGTCCGCATGGTATCCTACCAATTGGGGCAAATCGAAAAGTTGATCAGTTCCCAACTCGGCAGCGAAGGTGCCGTCTTCATCCGCATAGGGAAAAGTCTGATCATCAATCGGTCATACATTTACTACATCAATATCCCGAAGCAAAAGCTGATCCTCTCGGACGTAAACACATTCAACCACACGGTGACGGCATCCAAGGAGGCTCTGAAACAGCTGAAGGAACTTTTGGAGAAGGAGGCCAGGTAAGTATGAAAGAATACAAGGATATCAAGGACGATCAGATCCGCATTATCGGTGAGGACGACAGGAAAAAGTCTCCTTTCCGACATCCCCGGATGATCATTTTGGCTATATGTGTATTGTTACTGATTGGCGGAGGAATCCTGTTTGTAATAATGAATCGCGAAAAAGCATCGGAGACAGAACCCGAACCGTCCTATTTCGAACCGGAGGCGACACCCGAACCGATCGGAAGAGAATGGCTCGGTTCCCGGGTGGATTCCCTCGCAAAGGGATTCACCGAAATCAGGGACACGCTCATCAATGACATCCCCCTGCGAATCTATATTCCCCACAATGCAGAAATGTCCCTGCATATCGGGCGGATGAATCAACAGGATACGTCGGTGATATATACGGCCCAGGCTGCCGATGTACGCGCTGACAACGGAGGCATCGTCGGAGCCTTCGTACTGAAGGGAACCCCCCGTGCGTGGGGCTTGTCCAAAAAAGGATTTTGTGCATCCATTGATGGAGTGGTGACCGTGGGGGTTGCAGAAAACTCCCCCTTGTTTGAAGAGGCAACGGAGAAGGAGGGTTATTTTTTCCGTCAGTATCCGCTGGTCGACAACAGACAACTCGTTGAAAACGCACTCAAAGGAAAAGCCATCCGCCGGGGGATTTGCGACCGTATGGGTGAGATCTTCATGGTAGAGACCGGGACTCCCGAATCGTTACATGACTTTGCACAGGCATTGGTCGATCTGGGAGTCGATCATGCAGTCTATCTGGTCGGTTCGTCCGCCTACGGTTGGGCCATCGACCAGGAGGGCATCTGTCATGAGTTTGGCGATAACAACTATTATACCGGCCGCCGACGCATGCCCAAAAATACGAGCTACATCGTCTGGAGAAGGAAATAGGGCATAGGCAGGCAAGGCCAAATCGCTCGCATCGGCACACTTCGTACACCAACATATCGGTTTCGTACAGTTCGGGGTAAATGTCCGGACTGTACGATTTCTTTTTGTCAATTTTGTATGTGCAGCAACAAAGACAAACCATCAAAAACACATACAAAAGATGAGAAAAACGCTACTACGACTGTTCGCTGTGACAATAGCGGCATCAGGTTTGGCTACCTGCGCCTCCGAACCGATGACTCCACAGGAGGCCACCCGCTGGATTGCCGCCTACACGCCTGAACAGATCGACATGGCATCAAGGATCCGGATCGAAGCGACCGACTCCCTGCTGGTCCGGCTGGACACCTTGCGTCCGTTGGAAAAGGTTTTCCGCTTCTCCCCCTCGATTCAGGGCGAGGCCGTGTATGCACAGGGCGGTCGGTATCTCGAATTCAGCCCCCGTCCCGGCGCCTTGAAGCCGGGAGAGAGCTATCGCTGTCATCTGGACATGGCGGCGCTGACGGGTATCGACACGCTGAAGGAGTTTGCATTCGAATTCCGGGTGGCTCGCCGCGAGGTGAAATTCAAGGAGATTCGGGTCCGGATTGATCCGACAGACGGAGGAATGGTTCAGATCGAGGGTATTCTGAAATTCAGTTTCCAGCCCGGCAGTCTTTCTCCTGACAACTCACGGCTGACCTGCCGGGGCCAGCGGGCTGTTTCACAGATCCAGCCGACAGCCAATGCCCGACAATATACCTTCCGCATCTCGGAAGTCCGACGGCAGGAGAAGGATTCCGAGCTGGAGATCGAATACGACGGCGCAACAGAGGGGTGTGACAAAATCGCAACGAAAGTTGTGATTCCCGGTCAAGCCGAGTTCAAACTGCTGGGGGTCGAACGACACCAGACCGTACAGCCCTGTCTGGAGTTGGAGTTCAGCGTCCCGCTCGACGCCATGCAGGAGTTGGACGGGCTTGTTACGATCGACGGGATCGAATCCCTTCGCATCGAGCGCAGCGGAAACCGGGTCCGCATCTTTTATCCGAATAACGGGCTAAGGGATCTGGTGCTGCGGCTCTCCGAACTGATCCGCTCCGAGGACGGCCGGAGATTGCAAACCGAGGTAGTGCAACACCTGGAGCAGGAGGTACTTCCTCCGGCCGTCGAGATTCCCATCAGCGGTACGATTCTTCCCGATAGCCGGAATCTTTCGCTGCCGTTCCGGGCCGTCAATCTGGCCGCGGTGGATGTCGAGGTGGTCAAGATCTATGCCGACAACGTGCTGACCTTTCTGCAGGAGAGCGAAATGGAGGGAACCTACGAGCTGCGCCGGGTCGGACGGCTGATCTACAGGCAGACCGTCCGGCTGGATAAAGACCCGTCGCTGGACCTTCACCAATGGCAGAACTTCTCGGTCGATCTGAATCACCTTTTCCGGCAGGAACGGGGCGCAATCTACAACATCCGGCTCTCGTTTCGCCAGGCCTATTCGCTTTACGACCGAGTCCAGGCAGCCCCGTTCGAAGTACAGAACGGTCTGACCCTATCGGACGAGGAGACCTGGGACAAACCCTGCGCCTATATCGGACGCCGGGCCCCGGATTATGACTGGGGCAGGTACGAATGGCGGGAGAGCGATGACCCGACGAAAGAGAGCTACTACATGTCGACGGCGCACATGCCTGAATACAATCTGGCCGCCTCCAATCTGGGGCTGATTGTCAAACGGGCGGACTCCGACCGCCTGTGGTGTACGGTCTCGGACATCATGACCGCCTCGCCGCTTGCCGGGATTCGCGTAACGGCCTATAATTTCCAGTTGCGGGAGATCGGCTCGGCCTGCACCGACGAGCAGGGTTTTGCCAACTTCCGTACGGACGGGAATCCCTTCGTCATTACGGCATCCGACGGTGTATCCACCTCGTTTCTGAAGATCAACGGCGCGTCGGAACTCTCGACAAGCCGATTTGATGTCGGTGGCAAGAAGACCCTGCAAGGGATCAAGGGCTTTATCTATGGCGAACGCGGCGTCTGGCGTCCGGGGGACGAGATATACCTCACACTGATCGTCGAGGACAGGCAGCATGCCCTTCCGGCCAACCATCCCGTGACGATGGAGCTCCATACGCCGGGCGAACAGCTCTACGATCAGCAGACGCTCACCCGCAGTGTCGACGGCATCTATGTCTTCCGGACAAAGACGGCCGAGGATGCACCGACTGGACAATGGGATGCCCGGTTCAAGGTGGGCGGGCAGACGTTCCACCACACCGTCCGCATAGAGACCATAAAGCCCAACCGGCTGAAGATCCATATATCTTCTCCGGAGATACTGCGCGGCGCATCGGATGCAGAGATCGGTCTCGACGCCCGTTGGCTGACCGGCCCCGTCGCAGCCGGGTTGCAGGCAAGCGTCGAAATGTCGCTCTTCACGGATCCGCACCCGTTCGAACGTTACGACGGCTACCGGTTTGCCAATCCGCTCTACGCGTTTTCGTCTTCCAGACACGACCTGCTCTCCGGCAGGCTGGACTCCCTGGGGCAAATCACAAGGCAGATCCGCATTCTGGCGACCCAGCAGGCTCCCGGGGTGCTGCAGGCCAATCTGATCGCCCGCGTAGCGGAGGCCGGCGGCGATGAGAGCATCACCTCCCGTTCGGTCCGCTATTCGCCCTACGAGGCTTACGTGGGGATCAGGCTGGGCGATCGGGAGTTCGAAACCGATTGCGACCTGCATTTCTCGGTTGTCGCAGTCGATCCCGATGGAAAGCCCCTCGATTCGCGCGAGCTGGAATACAAGATCTATCGTCTCGACTGGAGCTGGTGGCAGGAGGGGTCGGCCGCGGAATTAAGCCGCTATGTCCAGAGCGAGTCCGCCCGGACGGTGGCTTCGGGACGATTGAAAACCTCGGCGGGCAAAGCCGAGATTCCCTTCCGGATCGACTATCCCGCATGGGGCAAATACCTCGTTTTTGTCCGCGATATCGGGAGCGGCCACGCTTCGGGCGGGGAAATCTACATCGACTGGCCCGACTGGCGCGGGCACTCGGGCAAGAGCGATCCAACGGCCGCAACCATGCTCTCGTTCGCCCTGGACAAACGCAACTACGAAGTCGGAGATATGGCGACGGTCTATCTGCCCCGATCGTCGGGAGGGCGGGTGCTTCTCTCGGTGGAAAACGGGTCGCGTGTGCTGTCGCGCCGCTGGGTACGGCTTTCGGGCAAGGAGGAGACCGCCTCTAAACTGCAAGTAACCAAGGATATGGCACCCAATTTCTATGTGCACGCCACCTTGTTGCAGCCGCACGCCCAGACCGTAAACGACCTGCCGATCCGGATGTACGGCGTGGAGGGTGCCAAGGTCATCGACCGTCGCACGATTCTTCACCCGCAGATCGAGGTTGCTGATGAGATCCTTCCCCAGCGGGAGTTTGCGATCCGGATCCACGAACGCGACAACAAGCCGATGAGCTACACGCTGGCCATCGTGGACGAGGGGTTGCTGGACATCACGGCATTCAGGACCCCGCAGCCGTGGCAGGCCATGAATCGCCGCGAGGCACTGGGCGTCCGCACCTGGGACATGTACGACGATGTCATCGGTGCATACGCCGGAAAGTTCACTTCGATATTGAGTGTCGGCGGGGACGAGGCCATCCGCGAGGCCGCCGGCAAGGAGAAACGATTCAACCCGGTGGTGAAGTTTCTCGGACCGTTCACCCTGAACGGCGGGACGAAAACCCACCGGATCACGCTGCCGATGTACGTCGGATCGGTCCGCGTGATGGTGGTGGCGGCCCATGCCGGCAGTTATGGGAGTGCCGACAAGACGGTGACGGTCCGCTCACCGCTGATGCTGCTGCCAACGCTGCCCCGGGTGCTTGCGTGCGGCGACCGGGTTCGTCTGCCGGTGAATCTCTTTGCTTCGGACGAGGCGCTGGGTGACATTCAGGTAAACATCGAAACCGAAGGCCCCGTTTTCGTTGCCGGAGGCCGTTCCCGAACGCTGCACTTCGCCTCCGCCGGAGAAAAGATGGTCGATTTCGAGCTGTTGTGCGACAGGCAAAAAAGCGGACAGGCGAAAATCCGCATCTCGGCACGGGGCGGCGGGCATTCGGTGAACGAAACACTCGCCATCGAAGTGCGGAATCCGCAGCCGCTGGTTACAACGGTAGAAAGCCGAAACGTACAGGGCGGTGCGAGCGACCGGTTCTCATGGCGGGGGCTGGAAGATGGGAGCGTCCGCATGGAGATCGCAACGATACCGTCCATCCCTTTCAGTGGCGTCTTCTCCTTTGTGGCCGATTACGGGCACTTCTGCACCGAACAGCTCTCGGCGAGGGCCATGTATCTGCTTTATGCCCGGCGGTTTCTGCACGAGAACGAGCAACATCAGGCTGAAGAGGCGTTACCCGACATCTTGAAAAACATCCTGTTCCGCCAGCTTCCCAACGGCGGATTCGCCTATTGGCCGGGATACTCCGATGCCCACCCGTGGGTTACCTCCATGGCCGGGGAGGTGATGGTCGAAGCCCGCCGGCAGGGGTTTGCCATCGACCGGAAGGCGGTCGATCGCTGGGTCTCCTGTCAGAAAACGGCGGCGCGCGATTACCGGCACACGACGGTCTGTGCGGCCGATCTGGTACAGGCCTATCGGCTTTACACGCTGGCATTGGCCGGGGAACAGCCTTCGGCCGCCATGAACAGGCTGCGGGAATCCCGGAAGCTGTCGCGGCAGGCACGGATGCGTTTGGCGGCCGCCTATGCAGTTTCGGGCCGGGGCGACGTCGCGACGAAACTGCTCGAAAAAGCCGACGAGGCCCCCCGGATCCCCGGCAACTATGAGACCTTTTACAGTCCGCTGCGCGATCTGGCCATGGAGGTCGAAACCTGGGCGCTGCTCGGAGAGGGCAATCGGGCGGCATCTGCTGCCCGGGATCTGGCGGACAAGTTCGCACCAACGAGTTGTTCGACCCAGGAGATCGCTTTTACGAGTGTGGCGATGAGCCGACTGGCCGACCTGATGACTCCCGGCAGCAAGGAGGTCGTCATCCGTACGTCCGGCGGAAAGGCGCAGACTCTCCGCAACATGCAAGGCATCGAAGAGGTGAAGCTGCCGGCCGCAGCTGGAAGTGTCACCCTCGAAAACCGCGGCCGCGAGGCCGTCTGTGTGTCGCTGACAGCTTCGCGGCGACCGGCCGTTGACGAGATTATTCCGGCCAGGGCTGACGGCGTTGAGATCAGCGTCCGTTATACGGACCTGCAGGGGCAGGGGATCGAGGTTGCGAAGCTGCAGCAGGGGCAGGAGTTTCTGGCCCGCATCGAGGTCCGGAAGCGCGGGAACGACTCCGAGTCAATGGCTCTGACCCTGGCCGTGCCGTCGGGCTGGGAGATCTGGAACGAGCGGCTGATGAATGAAGCCGCCGCCGGGGATCTCAAACACCTGGACATTCGCGACGACCGGATCTGCTGGTACTTCGGGTTGAAGGCAGGTGAAACACGGGAGTTTGCCATCCGGTTGCGTGCAGCCTGGTGTGGAGAGTTTGTCCTGCCGGCAACCGTATGTGAGGATATGTACGACACATCCTGCCGGGCCGTGCTGTCGAATCGTCGTGTCAAAGTGGTAAAATGAGGCGCAAACTGAAATATGCAGCAGCTGCAGCGGCAGGAGTTCTCCTGCTGCTGTGGCTCTTTTGTCTGCCGCACGACCTCTTCGAGGGAACCACCTATTCGACGGTTGTGACCGACCGAAACGGTGCGTTGCTCGGCGCGAGGGTCGCCGATGACGGGCAATGGCGCTTCCCGCCACGCGACACCTTACCCGAGAAGTTCGTAAAGGCGCTCGTCGAGTTCGAAGACCGCACCTTTTTCGACCATTGCGGCGTCAGTCCGCGGGCGTTGGTGCGTGCCGCGATCCAGAACATCCGCAACGGTCGCATCGTGAGCGGAGGCAGCACGCTGACCATGCAGGTCATCCGCCTCTCGCGGCAAAAACCGCGGACGTTGTGGCAGAAACTGGTCGAAACATGCATGGCCACACGGCTGGAGCTGCGCTGCTCGAAAGAGGAAATCCTGCGTCTGTATGCCGCCCACGCCCCGTTCGGAGGCAACGTCGTCGGCATCGATGCCGCCAGGTGGCGGTATCTGGGAAGTGACCGGACCGAATTGTCATGGGCCGAAGCCGCCACACTCGCCGTGCTGCAAAATGCGCCTTCCAGTATCCATCTGGCCAGGAACCGCGATCAGCTGCTGGCCAAACGCAACCGGTTGCTGGCCCGTCTGCATGCCAAAGGCGAGATCGACGAGGAGGACTATGCGCTGGCCTTGGAAGAGTCGCTGATCGGCGAACCTTATCCGATGCCCCAATATGCTCCGCATCTGGTGGAGTGGTACGACCGGAAGGCACACGGGCAACGCACCGTGACTCACATTGATCGGGATCTTCAACACCGGATGGAGGAGGTGCTCGTGCGTTGGAACCGGGAACTGCGACAAAAGGGGATCCGGGATCTGGCAGCGATCATCGTCGAGGTGGAGAGCGGTGAGCCGGCAGCCTATTGCGGCAACAGCGATCTGTCGTTCGACCGCGATGGGAAATGGGTCGATATTGCCCGTTCGCCACGCTCGTCGGGCAGCATCCTCAAGCCGCTGCTCTACGCTGCGGCCCTCGAACGAGGAACGATTCTTCCGAACTCGCTCCTGCCCGATGTCCCGATGGATTTCGGAGGGTTCGCACCCAAGAACTTCAACGGCTCCTTCGCCGGGGCCATCGAAGCCGATCAGGCGTTGGCCCTTTCGCTCAACATTCCCAACGTATATCTGCTAAAAGAGTACGGCATTCTGCGCTTTGTCGAAACGCTCCGTGAGGCCGGATTGAAGACATTGTCACGCCCAGCGGATGAATATGGTCTTTCCCTGATTCTGGGCGGAGCCGAGGTTACATTGGTGGAGATTACAGCGTGCTATGCCAAAATGGCGGCATGCTATCGGGACTCGACTCGTTATCCGAGCTTTCCGCTGCACGATCGGATCGCCCTGTATCGTACGTTTGAGGCGATGCGCGAAGTGGTTCGTCCCGACGAAATGGATTGGCGACGGGCCAGTTCCGCACAGAACATCGCCTGGAAAACAGGGACCAGTTACGGATCGCGTGATGCGTGGGCCATCGGGCTTACTCCCAAGTATGTTATCGGAGTATGGGCCGGAAATGCCAACGGAAGCGGCGTCGCCGACCTGACCGGAGCCCGCATCGCCGGCCCCGTTCTGTTCGAACTGTTCGGGCTGTTGCCGGAATGCGAATGGTTTGAGGAGCCCGGAGATGAAGAGGGTATGATCCGATCGGTATGCAGCCATTCCGGGTATCCGGCCGGTCGCTTTTGCCCGGAGACGCAGACAGAATTGTTGCCCAAGGGGGCTACCGCGTGCCGGCCCTGCCCCTATTGTCGCGAAGTGCCCCTCTCGCTGGATGGCGGGCGGCAGGTCGTGAATCGCAGCAAGCCCGTCCGCCTGGAGAGTCGTTTCGTCCTACCGCCGATGATTGAACATTTCTACAAACCGCTCCATCCCGAATATAGGGCGTTGCCGTCCTTGAAACAAGGTCCCGGGACAGATCCGACCACCACGATGCACTTCATCTATCCGGCCGACGGGAGCATCATCTCGCTGCCACGCCAATTGGACGGCTCGCCGGGTTCGTTTGTCGCCCGGGTTGCACACACGAATCCAGCAACGGAGCTTTTCTGGCACCTGGACAACACCTATCTCGGTTCAACCCGAGATATTCACCAAATGACAATCGCACCGACACGCGGAGTTCACACGATTACCGTAGTCGACGCATTGGGCGCAATGCAGAATATAGAGGTAATTATAATATAATAGGCTTGTCCATATATTTAATCTATAATATCTCCATTTATATTAATAGCTTATTCCTAGAATCAGTCGGTCTTGATTATGCAATCTGTAAAATACGTATAACTAAAAAGGATCATTCTAGCTTCATTATTCGTATTTATTCATTCGAAATAGGGAAAGTAATAAAAAACTAATTACGAATATAATACGCATTAATCAAAACTTACAAGATTTGGTTTATTTTTCTAACTTTGTAAGAAACAAGGCCCAAATTAGCAAACTTCAAATGATACAAAATGAGACTCAAATAAATACATCTTGGCAGGGCATATTCTATTATAATTGTAATGAATCACATAAATTAATATATTGTATATTGTTTTCCTAGAACTTTCAATGATTTGAATACAAGCATATGTTAAAATTGATTGAGGCAAATCCATTCCGAACCTTGGGCGTGTATTCTAATGCATCCTTAAAAGAGATCACGGCCAATAAAACTAAACTGGCAGCATATTCAAAGGTGGGAAAAGCTATTACATTCCCATCTGACCTTCAGCAGTTATTAGGAGCAATCTCTCGAACTAGTGATAGTATTCTTAATGCAGAACATGAGTTAACTCTGCCGATTAATAAAGCAAAATATGCATTATTCTGGTTTATTAATGCAACTCCAATAGATAAAATGGCTTTGGATTATCTCCAAAATGGAGATGTTGATAAGGCTTTGGAATTGTTTGGCAAAAAAACGACATACTCGGCATTAATAAATCAGTCTGTATTACATCTAATCAATAACAATTTAGAGGGGGCTATTGGGAACATGTCTCTTTTCGTAAAAGATGGTACCGCCACTGATGCTTTTATTATGGCAATCGGTGGTAATACTATGCCAATATCCGCATCTGACTTGTGGAAAATGTATATGGATGTTTTATTGACCAATTGGAAACCTAAAGCAATATTAGACGCAGTTCAAGCATGTGCAGGCGACACAACCTATATTAAGGATAAGGTGCTATCGGAGTATATGCAAAAAATCAGGAGCGAGATTGCTGTTGCAAAGAAAGTGAATAGTCAAGATGCAATAGCCTCATTTGCTGCTGGTAAAAATCTAATTAGCAAAACGCGCATTCCATTTGCTGCACTAAAGCGCTTAATATCAGCAAATCTTCAATATCAAGTTATCGCGGATGAATTAGCAGAGCAGATTCTACAATGTGGAATTAATTATTTCAACAACTCCAATGACTCCGATGATGTCGACAAAGCCTTGGAGTTGCAAGAATATGCCTTAAACATTGCAGTATCAAAATTAGTTAAAGACCGATGCAAAAAAAATGTTGACATACTGAATAAGAGAAAAGAGCAGGAAAAAATAGGTGCCGATGTAGAGTATGTTGCAAATGAGTTAAGAAGATTCAAAGATAAATATGCGACTATCAGTGCCGCCAGCGAATTGGTATCCAATTGCCGCCCTCATCTTCAAGTCATAGCCAATAATCTTGGCAAGGATAACGAATTGTATCTTCAAATATCAACCGCTGTTGCCAACAACGCATTGGGAATGTTAGTGTCTGTTATAAACAGAGAGCAAAATTCAGCTAGCCAAAATATCTCCGCTTTGGAATCATTAAAGGATTCGGTGGATCGAGCAATGTCTGTTATGTTGACAATAGGAACACTCGATATGTCTTCTGCTGAACGAGCTCGTCTTGCAACCAACAAACAAACGTTGTCTGAAATGAGGGATCAAATTTCAGCTGCTGTTAATAAAATCAATAGTCTTAAACGACAATTAGAGAACTATCGCAGCCAGGCATCCTCTTCGTCAAGCAGTAGTGGTTGTTATATCGCAACAATGGTTTATGGAGACTACGATCATCCTCAAGTTCTCGTATTGCGAGATTTCCGAGATCAAATTTTACAAAAGCACCGATTGGGGCGAGCATTTATACGTTTTTATTATCGATACTCCCCCACATGGGTTGAGCATATGAAGGACAAAAAGAGAATCAATAAAATAATACGAAGTCTCCTGGATAAATTTATAAAGATATACAATAATGAAAAAAATTAGTTTATTAAGTTCTTTGGCTCTCATGGCCTCCACTGTTGTTTTTGCCAACACAGATAGTCTTGCTCTTGTTGAGTTAAAACAGCGTGTCGTTTTGCAGCAACAAGCAGACAGCATTCAATTGGTCGCATTGAAAGGGGCTATTATGGAATTACAGGTCGAACAATCTAAATTGCAAAAGGATATTCTAAAACAGGCAGAAACGATTGATGGCATAAAAGAAGATGTCCAACAAGTTGACACTAGATTGACTGGTGTTAACGACAGCTTGAATGCATCAATTGGAAATACCCGAGTTCAAGTAAAGAACCAAGCTGAACAAACAATAGGATTAGCAAATAATCTCCAGAGCAAAACAATATGGGGCATTGTTGTGTTGTGTCTCGCATTTGTTGGTTCAATTATCATATGTATTTTCCTCCATCGCAAAGGAGATAACAAGATAGAATCCCTGAAAAAAGCCGCAGAAGAGTTGAATGGAAAGATTGTAGGACAATTGGCTATTGAGATTGGCGAATTGCAGAAAATAGCATCCACGGTTGGCGAGGCATCAGGGAGCAATGAATCTTCAGATGCAGAGGTGCAACTAATAAAAGCCTTGGCGGACAGAATCACTTTCATGGAAATGACGCTTTATAAAATGGACAAGGATGTAAGAGGCCACAAACAATTATCAAAGGCGATCAATCAGATGAAAGACAATCTGCTTGCCAACGGTTATGAATTAGTTGACATGTTGGGAAAGCCGTATCATGAGGGCATGAAAGCCAGTGTCAATACCATCGATGATGATACAATAAATGCTGGAGAACGGATAATTACAGCTATTATCAAACCACAGATTAATTATAAGGGCCAAATGATACAAGCCGCACAAATCACAGTAAGTCAAAATATTTAAAATTAGCATTATGGTAAAAGTTAAAATGAAATACGGAATTGATTTGGGAACGACCAATTCCGCTATATGTAAAATAGAGAATGGAGAGCCCGTTATCAGAAAGACAGACACTCTCAAAGATACTCTCCCTTCATGCGTGTCCTTTACCAAGAAAAAAGTCATTCGTGTTGGTGATAGCGCATATAACGATTTGCGTCAAGATAAATCAAGAGGAACCAAACGTATGACAAACGATGGCGAGAATGTTTATATCGAATTTAAGCGAACAATGGGTTCTTCAACCCAATATATGAGTTCGTATATGGGGCGCGGTTTTTCTTCGGAGGAGCTTTCGGCCGAGGTGCTTAAAACGTTGCGCTCTTTCATCACAGAAGAAAGTATAACATCGGCCGTCATAACTATCCCTGCGAAATTCAAAACAGACCAGATTGCAGCAACAAAACGAGCTGCAACATTGGCGGGTATTACACATTGCGAACTCCTGCAGGAGCCTATTGCTGCCTCTATGGCATACGGGCTTAGTACAACCAAAAAAGACGGCTATTGGATGGTATTCGACTTTGGTGGCGGAACTTTTGACGCTGCCCTATTAAAGGTTGAGGAGGGCATCATGCAAGTCGTTGACACTGAAGGTGACAATTATCTGGGCGGAAAGAATCTAGACTATGCGATTGTTGATGGAATTATTATTCCATACTTGAAAGAACATTTTTCGATTGACTGCATTCTTGCAGACGATTCCAAACGAGAGATTCTGCGAGATGCCATGAAATTCTACGCTGAACAGGCAAAAAATCAACTATCATTTAAGCCTAAATGTGACATCACATCACAATTAGATGAATTCGGCGATGATGATGAAGGGAATGAATTGGAACTGGATATGATCATCACGGAGGAACAACTTAAGCCGGTAGTTGCTCCTATTTTCCAGAAAGCCATAGACATATGCAAACAACTTATCAGCAGAAATAATCTTGCTGGTAAATTGGATACCCTTATTCTTGTTGGGGGTCCTACATACTCACCCGTACTCAGACAGATGCTTCGTGAGCAGATAACTCCGAATGTGGATACAAGCATTGATCCGATGACTGCGGTCGCTCGAGGTGCTGCATTATATGCTTCTGGTATTGACTGCGAGGCCACGACTGAATCTAAATCAGGGTTCATTGCTCTTGAGGTGCAATACGAATCAAATACGGTGGAGACACTCGAATTTGTAACGGTCAAGGCCTCGTCAAAAGATTCGTCAATGCCTCTACCTTCTCAATTATATATTGAATTGATCCGAGGGGATAAAGCATGGTCAAGCGGCAAAGTCGAAATTAATGAAATTGGAGATGTCATAGAATGCCAACTCATAGAAGGGAAAGCTAACACATTTGCTATTGTTGCGTATGATAATAGCGGCAATATTATTCCGTGTTTCCCCAATGAGATCACAATCGTACAGGGAACGAAAATAGGCAATGCAGTTCTTCCATATAATATTGGCATTGAAGTACATGACGAAATAATTGACAAAGACGTGTTCATGCCATTAACTGGACTGGAGAAAAATCAACAGATACCTGCCGTTGGGGTTAAAAATGGGCTCAAAACGCCTAAACAAATTCGTCCGGGTATGGCAGCCGACAGATTAATCATTCCTATCTATTTGGGTGAATTTAATGCGGAAGGGACAAGCGCCATACATAATGATCATGTCTGCAACGTGGAGATCAACGGAGATGATGTTCCTGCGCTTATACCAATGAATAGCGATATTGATATCATTATCAAAGTCGACAGATCGCAAATGATGCGATTGGAGGCAACATTCCCTGTCATTGGTGAAACTATTGAAAAAGAGATTGAAATTGGTCAGCGCGATGGCGTTCATATTCAAGAATTAACCCAACGCTTAAATGAAGCCATGACTCAACTGAACCGATTTAAAGAACAATCAGGTATTAGTGATGCGGAAATTAACGATGCAGATGCTATTATTACGGATGTTTACAAGCGTTTTGACAATGAAAAAAACAGCGAGGACGGGAAGATGCACTTGCTCGCAGATTTGAGACGTGCATTTATTGCACTGGAACGTGTCGAGAAGAATCACGAATGGGATACTCTGGAAACGGAAATACGAGAAGAATTTGATAGGCTGGAAAGGGCGAACAATGATTTAGGCAACAAACACGATGAGGCCATCGAGAGCTTACGCAAACAAGCCGATGAGGCCATAACCAGAAAGGACGTACAATACGGTAGAATTGTTCTGAAGCGGATTCACGAGCAGTTTTTTGCAGTGACATATATCTATCAAATTATCGGATTTATCCATCATCACTCTCAATCGTTTGGAACATTGAAATGGAAGGATCCCATGCAGGCGAGGTCGCTTTTAAACAAAGGTCTGCAAATTATACAAAACAACCCAACCGCGGAAGAACTGTTACCCATTGTCCGGGCGGTAATAGATCTTCTCGATATACCGGAAAACGAAAAGCCAACCATAGGTTCATTATAATATGCCTACATTTAGCAAGAAACAACGCATAGGCAACTACATAGTAACCTTTCATGTAAAGGACAGTAAATACGCCGAAACATACAGGGTAAAAGATGAGACAGGGAAAAACTTTTTCCTAAAATTATTTGATTACTCGAAACTCCATCGCACACAATTCGATGAAGGAGGGGAGATTTTGGAGTTGTCTATAGTCAAAAATGTACATCATCCCAACATATTAACTCTTCATGATGATGGAGAGTTAATATGTAATGGGTGCAAGAAAGCATATGCAGTATATGACTATATTGTAGGTGAAACTCTTGCTGAAAAGGTGAATCGTGAGAGACAATGCTCGTTGTATGACGCCAGGCAAATTACATTAGGCATATTGGAAGGAGTTCGGTATCTTCACACGAAGCCTCAACCTATTATGCACAATGAATTAACCATTCAGAATATAATGCTGGACCTATCAAAGAGTATACCCACACCCAAAATTATTGATTTTGGGTATGCAAGATATCTCCAGCAAAGTCAACGTGATTTTTTAACGGAAGGACTTAATCCATTTTACATGGCTCCAGAAACATTTAATGGTGTTTTTACAGCACAAAGCGATTTGTACTCAGTTGGGGTGCTATTATACCATATATTGTTTGGATTGCCACCGCATTTTATAGATTTATCTCCGTTTCAGCAAGATCGTAACAACCTAATTGATGCCATCCTAAACGAGCGGCGCAAACCGCTTAAAGTACCAGAATTTAGTGATACCAATTTGTGGAGCCCGATAGTTGAGGTCATAAATAAGGCTCTTGCTGAAAATATCGATGACCGATTCAAGAATGCAGAAGAATTCATTAAGGCTTTAACAGGCGAAATAAAAATTTGTCGTAACTCTAGCCATAGTTCACCGACACAAAGTAGGCAATTGTCAAAATCATCGACTCGCTCCGGAAATGGTTTTGCGGATGTTGCTGGCATGGAGATGCTCAAGGAACAATTACGTTCAGATGTGATTGATTTGCTGAAAAATCCCGAGCAAGCGAAGGAATTGGGGCTGGCTTTGCCAAATGGATTACTTTTCTACGGTCCTCCCGGATGTGGAAAAACATATTTTGCCGAAAAATTTGCAGAAGAGGTCGGTTGTAATTATATGTACATACGATGCTCAGATATAGCCTCTCCATATATCCATGGAGGTCAAGACAAGATTGCGGCGGTATTCGCAGAGGCTAGAAAAAATGCCCCAACAATATTGTTCTTTGACGAAATTGATGCAATGTTACAAAGTCGTAGCAAACAGGACAATGCAAGTATGTCGGGAGAGGTTAATGAATTTCTAACACAACTTAACAACTGTGGAATAGATGGTGTAATTGTTATTGGAGCAACCAATAAGCCAAACGAAATAGATGACGCTGCATTAAGAGCTGGTCGGTTGGAATTTAAATATTACATTCCACTACCAGACTTTGAGACTCGCAAAGCTTTATTTAGAATTCATCTAAAAAGGCGAAAAGTAGACCTTGGCATTGACTATGACAAATTGGCCAAATTAACAGATAATTATATATCGGCCGATATAAAATTAATCGTTGATACTGCCGCTCGATTCGTTTTTAGGAATAAGCTAAACCGCATATCATTAGAAGTCTTGGAAAATGCCATTAAAATAACAAAACCAAGTGTATCTTTGGAGACAATTAAAAGCTATGAAGCTATCAAGGCTAAATTTGAGGACTCAAATTCTGAACCAACTGCAAGAAGAAAAATTGGATTTTAGCACATATGAAAACGAATGAATTATATTTGAAAACAGCTTTTTGCTGCATGGCATGCGATGGAGATATCGCCACAGAAGAAATAGAATTAATAAAAGAATATGTTGCTGCTCACCCTGACTTATTTGCCGATATAGATATTGAGCAAACTCTCAATATTTATATTAACGCCATAAATAGAAGTGGGGCGCATTTCTTAATGGCATATATAGACGAGCTTGCCAACGATACATTATCAGAAAATGAGAAATTAGAAATAATTAGATTAGCAATATCTATCATTGAAGCAGACAAGAATATTGAATATTCAGAGGTGAGTTTCTTTAAGCGTATTCGCACTCAGTTTCGTACATTATCAGATGAACAGATTTTGAATATTCTCCCAGGACGAGAAATCTTCATGCTCCCTGATAACAATGAGGATAAATATGATTTTGGAGACTTCAAATTTGACAATATAAAATTATCAAAATTCATGTGAAAGCATAGAATAGATTAAGCCAACTATTATTCCATATTATCAACTATCAAAACTAGATTTAACGAACATTTCAGCACGTGTGGGGAAAATGTGGGGAAAATCCGGAAAAATAAAATCGCTTAATTCGTCTGTATCAACAAATTAAGCGATTTTACTGGTACCCGGAGCCGGGATCGAACCGGCACAACATTGCTGTCATTGGTGTTTGAGACCAACGCGTCTACCAATTCCGCCATCCGGGCTGCTAAATCGGTGATTTGCTCTGCAAAAGTAATGATTTATCGAGGAACTCCAAATTTTTTTCGCATTTTTCTGCGTCCTTACTGTCTGCCGAAGTGGACGAGGAGCCTGGCGGCCTTGGCCGGTCCGACGAGGGCCGAGAGTTCTTCGGCAGGGGCCGTGCGGATTTTCTCCACCGTACGGAAATGGCGCAACAGGAGCTCTATGGTCTTCGGGCCGACTCCTTCGATATTTTCCAGTTCACTGTGAATGAAAGCTTTGCTTCGCTTCTGCCGGTGGAAGGTGATGCCGAAGCGATGGGCTTCGTCGCGGATGTGACACACCACTTTGAGCGGTTCACCCGTACGGCTCAAGTAGTAGGGCATCGGGTCCCCGGGGAAGAAGATCTCTTCGATCCGCTTGGCCAGGCCTACGATGGGGACTTGTTTTTCGATTCCCAGTTCGCACAGCACGGCATAGGCGCTGGAGAGCTGTCCTTTGCCGCCGTCCACGATAATCAGGTCGGGCAGTTCGGCTCCTTCGGCGATCAGGCGGCTGTAACGGCGGAAGACGATCTCGCGCATCGAGGCGAAGTCGTCTGCACCGATGACGGTTTTGATGTTGAAATGGCGGTACTCCTTGCGTGAAGGCTTGCCGTCCCGGAATACCACGCATGAAGCTACCGGGTTGGTCCCCTGCAGGTTGGAGTTGTCGAAGCATTCGATGTGGCGGGGCGGACGGTCCAGGTGCAGCTCCTTTTGCATGGTGGCCATCAGGCGTTCGGTATGCCGCTCGGGATTCTTGATCTCGAGGTTCTTGAGTTGTTCGGCGCGATAGATACGGGCGCTCTTGAGCGAGAACTCCAGCAGATCGAGTTTTTCGCCCCGTTTGGGAACGGTGAAGGTCACTCCGTCGAAAAGTTGCGCGGCCGAGGGGAGGTAGGGAACGATGACCTCTTTGGCCAGCGTTCCGGCGATCGTTTCGGCGATGTGCTGGATGGCCAGGGTCAGCATTTGGGCCGGATCGGTGTCGATGCCCGTGGTGAGCCGTATCGTATAGACGCCCACGACCGAACCGTGGCGGATGCGCAGGAAATTGCAGTAGGCCACATCGTCGTCCACCAGCAGGGAGAAGACGTCCACGTCCACGATGCGTGCGCTGACGATCACCGATTTGCTCGAATAGTTGTCCAGGGCGTCGAGGCGTGTCTTGTAGCGTTGTGCGACTTCGAATTTCAGGTTTCGGGCGGCTGCCTCCATCTCTTTTTCAAGATAGGTACGCACGGGGCGCAGGTCGCCTTTGAGAATCGAAACCGTCATATCGACCAGTGCGTCGTATTCTTCTTCGCTTTGCGCTCCCACGCAAGGTCCCTTGCAGTTGCCCAGGTGGTATTGCAGGCAGACCGAATAGCGCCCTTTGGCGATAGCCGCCGGCGAAAGGTTGAGCGAGCAGGTTCGCAGGGGAATCACCTCGCGGATAAACTCCAGGATACTGCGCTGCATCATTACCGAGCCGTAGGGACCGAAATATTGGGAGCCGTCGCGGTTGAGGATGCGGGTGGACTGTACGCGCGGGAACGGTTCGCGGCGCACGACGATCCAGGGATAGGTCTTGTCGTCCTTGAGCAGGATGTTGTAGCGCGGCTGGAGGGTCTTGATCAACGAGTTTTCGAGCAGCAGGGCGTCCGTTTCGGTATCGACGACGATGTGCCGGATCGCAGCGATCTGCCTCACGAGTACCTGTACCTTGGCGCTGTGTTCCTTGTTCTGCATGAAATACGAGCTGACCCGCTTGCGCAGGCTTTTGGCTTTGCCGACGTAGATGATCGTCCCGTTCTTGTCCAGAAACTGATATACGCCCGGTGACAGAGGCAGCAGGGCCACCTGTTCTTTCAACCCGTATTTTTTTACGTTGTCCATCTGTCGCAAAAGTAGCAAAATTTTAACAAAGACCTCTGCCGTGCGCTGAATCGGAGAATGAGCCGGAGTTTTTCGGCAGAAGTCGTCGATTGAACAGATTGTTCGTGGTTGAAAAGTATTTATATTTTGATTATTTGTCGAAAACATTATACCTTTGGGCCGTTTTATTGAGCAAAATCTGCCTATGAAAAATTTTTTATTCCTGTTATGTATTCTTTCGCTCTGCTTCGGGTGCGACAAGGCGTATGATCTGAACAAGATCGAATCCGGCGATGTAACCATCGGCAACGACCAGAGCGAATGGATTATGCCGTTGGCGCAGATCACGGTCGGAATGGACGAGTTGCAGGACGGCAGTGCGGATATCCGCGCTATTTTCGACGAGGTCGATATCTGGTTGCCGACGACGCTCCCGGGCAATGCGGAGTGGGTCGATATCGTCCGTCTTTCGAGCGATGGAACTTATCTGGACGGAATGCTGGAGGCTCTTATCGACGAGATGCTCGTTCCCGGATCGAAAAAAATGGACGAAGTGGTCGATCTGATTTGGTCCAACGAAGGTTACCGCGAGCGTTTTACGGCGTTGATTCCGGC
>ENA-OUQI01000225-OUQI01000225.1-human-gut-metagenome-genome-assembly--contig:-NODE-225-length-51309-cov-22.781441_pt1 | contig 51309 bp, 45 predicted proteins | sample MGYA00237953_ERZ548840 | MGnify/ENA primary metagenome ERZ548840 (study PRJEB26490, sample SAMN05194690) | human gut metagenome | biome: terrestrial biome; feature: human-associated habitat; material... | reverse complement strand
ACGGCATAAACAGTCCGGTTTTTGTCAATGGTCCTTTGAAGATCGACTTCTCGGCCGGGTGCGTCTGGCTGGGTGAGAATGAAGTGCATCTGACCCCCATCGAGTACAAACTGCTGTGTGTGCTGGCGCATAATGTGGGCAAGGTGCTGACACATACCTCCCTCACGCAGAAAGTATGGGGCAGTACGCAGGAAAATGACATCGCTTCCTTGCGAGTTTACATGGCATCCCTGCGCAAAAAATTGGAACGATACCCGGATGCGCCGCATCTGATCCAGACCCATGTTGGTGTCGGATACCGGATGCTGCGCGCAGAAAATGATGAAGCATAGTAAAAAACAGGGCGTGTCCACCCGGACGCACCCTGCCAAAAGCCACATGCGATAGCGATATGTACAGCAGGGAGTTCCCCACCGGAGAGAACTTCCTGTTTTTCGTTGTTTGCATGATGAGCCTGTTCCGCCTGCCATACTGAGGCATTTTTATGCGTTATTTTTTCATGGAGCTGTTTTGCAGCAGCCCCTCTCTGCCGTTAGCGGTTCTTATAAAGTTTCAGGTGCGGTCAACGCACTTTTTGCCGAGGTATGCGGCCTTGACCTGTTCATTGGTCAGCAGTTCAGCACCCGTGCCGGAAAGGGTCAGGGTGCCGGTCTCCAGCACATAGGCGTAATCGGCCACCTTCAGGGCCATGTTGGCGTTCTGTTCGTTCAGCAGCACGGTGATGCCCTGCTGGTTCACGGTGCGGATGATATCAAAAATCTCCCGCACCACGATGGGTGCAAGGCCGAGGCTCGGCTCGTCCAGCATGAGCAGCTTCGGCTTGCTCATCAGGGCGCGGCCCACGGCCAGCATCTGCTGCTCGCCGCCGGAAAGGGTGCCGGCGCTCTGCCAGCTGCGCTCCCTCAGGCGGGGGAACAGACTGTACACCCACTCAAGGTCTTTCTCGGTTTCGGCCTTATCCTTGCGCAGGTATGCGCCGATCTTCAGATTTTCCAGCACAGTCAGGTCGGCAAACACCCGGCGGCCCTCCGGTGACATGGCAATGCCGCTGGCCACGATCTGGTCGATGGGCTTGCCCAGCAGTTCCTGCCCGTTCCACAAAATGGAGCCGCTCTGTGCCTTTACAAGGCCGGAAATGGTGCGCATCAGGGTGGACTTGCCTGCGCCGTTGGCACCGATCAGGGTAACGATCTTGCCGTCCGGTACGTTCAGCGACACACCGCGCAAGGCCTGAATGCCGCCGTAGGAAACATGTAAATCCTTGATCTCAAGCATCTTCGTCCACCCCCAGATAAGCGTCGATCACCCGCGGGTCGTTCTGCACCTCGGCGGGCGTACCCTCGGCGATCAAGCGGCCAAAGTCCAGCACATAGACCCGGTCGGAAATATCCATCACCAGATCCATGTGGTGCTCGATCATGAACACGGTCAGTCTGAAATCGGTGCGGATGCGGTCAATAAAGGCGGTCAGTTCTTCGGTCTCCTGCGGGTTCATACCGGCAGCAGGCTCATCCAGCAGCAGCAGCTTCGGCTCGGTGGCAAGCGCGCGCGCGATCTCCACCCGGCGCTGCAGGCCGTAGGGCAGGCCAGTAGCCAGTTCATTGCGCACATCCTCAAGTCCCAGCACATGCAGCAGGTTTTCGCACTCCTCGCGCTGGCGCTTTTCCTCGTCTGCATTCAGCCGGAAGGTAGCGCTCAGCAGGTTGGCCGAGCGGCGGCAGTGCTTGGCGATGAGCACGTTCTCAAACACGGTCTGGCTCTTCCATAGACGGATATTCTGGAAGGTGCGGGCAATACCCATCTGGGTGATCTTATCGGGCGTGGGGGCGATCATGTGGGAATACTTGCTCGAGTTCTGGCCCTTATAGAGCTTTTTCATCTTGCCGTGGGGCGTGTTCTCAATGATCTTGCGTCCCTCGAACCACACCGCGCCGTTGGTGGGCGCATACACTCCGGTGACAACGTTGAACGCGGTGGTCTTGCCGGCACCGTTGGGGCCGATGAGGGAGACGATCTGATCTTTATCCACCTTCAGGTTCAGATTGTCCACAGCCACCACGCCGCCAAACTGCATCGTGGCGTTTTCAATGGTCAATACGTTTTCACTCATTTGGAACGCGCCTCCTTTTTGGCAGCTTTTGCAGTGGATGCGGGCTTTTTCTGGAACAATTCACGGTCGCCCATGATGCCCTTGCGGAAGAACAGCACCACCGCCATAATGATGATGCTGAACACCACCATGCGGAAGCCGGAACGCAGCAGCGGCACACGGAAGCCGCCGATCCAGGTCTCGTTGTCGAGGAAGCGCAGCAGCCATTCGGAGCTGGCGATGAACAGGAAGGACGCGATGATGGAACCGGACACCGAGCCAATGCCGCCAATGACCACGATCAGCAGGATCTCGTAGGTCATGCTGGATTTGAAGGTGGTGGCCTGCACGCTGGCCTGATACATGGCAAGCATTGCGCCGGAGATACCGGCAAAGAAGCTGCTGATGATAAAGCTCATGCGCTTGTGGCTGGCAAGGTTGATGCCCATGGCTTCGGCAGCGATCTCGTCATCACGGATGGCTTTGAAGGCACGGCCATAGGTGGAGTTGATGAGCAGCAGAATGATGGCGATGCAGATGCCGGAGAAGAGAAAGGGCATCACCGTTTCCAGATGCAGAGTTACACTGCCCAGTGAAAGGTTGAAGCTGGCAAAGCTGGTAAAGCCGTACAGAAGGTTGGAGCCGTTGGTCAGCGGGCCAAAGCCCTCGTAAACCACGGCGGCACGGATGATCTCGGCAAAGCCCAGTGTAGCAATGGCAAGATAGTCGCTCTTGAGCTTCAGCACCGGCAGGCCGATGAGGAAGGCGAACAGCGCTGCGATAAAACCGGCCAGGATCAGGCAGAACACAACACCCAGCAGCAGGCCGAAGCCGCCCAGAGGTTTGGAGAGCAGTTCCGGGATGGAGAAGCCGATGCCGCCGTTTGCATAGCGCTGATAGATGGACTTCTGCGAAGCGGCGGGAATGGTGAGGATGGCGTAGGTGTAGGCACCCAGCAGCATAAAACCTGCCTGACCCAGACTGAACAGGCCGGTAAAGCCGTTCAGCAGGTTCATGGAGACTGCCACCAGTGCATAGATGGCACCTTTGCGCAGCACGGTGAGCAGCATGGAGGGCACAAAGCTCAAGTTATCCAGTGCCAGCAGCACCACCAGCAGAGCGGCCAGCGCCAGTGCGGCCCGGAGATAGATGCGTTTTTTCTCTTGTTTCATGGTCATCACACTTTCTCGGTCAGGTTTTCACTGAACAGGCCGGTAGGCTTGACGGCCAGCACCACGATCAGCAGTGCAAAGGTGAATGCATCGCTGAAGGTGGTAGCGCCTGCACCTTTAATAAGGCTCTCGCAGATGCCGATGATGAAGCCGCCGATCACCGCACCGGGAATGGAGCCGATGCCGCCGAACACCGCAGCCACAAAGGCTTTCAGGCCGGGCATGGCACCCACAGTGGGGGTGACTGCCGTGTAGTTGGAAAAATACATCATGGAGCCGATGGCCGCAAGAAAGCTGCCCACCGCAAAGGTAAAGGAGATGACATTGTTGATCTTGATGCCCATCAGCTGGGCGGTCTCAAAATCGCGGGAAGCGGCGCGCATGGCCATGCCGATCTTGGTCTTCTGGATCAGGGTAACAAGTGCTGCCACCAGCACAATGACGAGGAACGGCGTTACCACCGTCACCCGCTTGGTCTGGCAGCCCAGCACCGTGACGGTGTCGCTGATCCATGGCAGAGCAGGGTACTGCTTGGCCAGACCGCCGGTGACATACCACATGGAGTTTTGCAAAAGGTAGGACATACCGATCGCGGAGATCATTACCGACATGCGCGGCGCAGTGCGCAGGGGCTTGTAGGCGATCTTTTCCACTGCGATGCCCAGCAGCACCGTTGCCACCACCACCAGCGGGATGGAAATGGTCAGCGGAAGGGAAGCAGTAGCGTACACCATCAGAAAACCGGCTACGGTAAAGATATCGCCGTGGGCAAAGTTGATCAGGCGCAGGATGCCGTACACCATCGTGTAGCCAATGGCGATCAATGCATACTGGCCGCCCACCGAGATACCTGCCAGCAAATAGGGCAGAAACTTTGCAGCCATAAGGGGGACCCTCCATTTCTTACAACTTTTAATAAAATAAACTCCTCCAGTCACCTCCGGTGACAGCCCCCTCAGGGAGGGAGCCAAACCTGTCGGAAAGCTACAAAAAGGCTCCCTCGTTGAGGGAGCTGGCAACGCCATCAGGCGTTGACTGAGGGAGTTTAAAGTTTTGTTCAGCCTTCCACGCTCTGAGTCTTGACGAACTCAAATGCGCCGTCGGCAGCTTTCTTGATGTAAGCCATATCCTTGTTGGCATCACCGGTGGTCTGGTCAAAGGTGATGTTGCCGGTCACGCCGTCGTAGTTTACGCCGTACAGAGCATCGCGGATGGCGGTGCCGTCGGTGCTGCCTGCTGCCTTGATGGCTTCCAGAGCCACCATGTAGCCGTCGTAGCCCAGTGCAGAAACAGCTGCCACGATGTCATTGCCGCCGTTGTTGGTCAGCTTCTGGCTGTCGGCGTTCAGCCACTCCTTGAAGCCGGTCACGAACTCCTTGGCTGCGCCGGAATCATCGTTCTCATCAAAGAAGGTGGAGCAATACACCTGCACGCTGGTGCCCTTCTGTGCATCCAGAATAACGCTGGACTCCCATGTGTCGCCTGCGGTAATGGGCTTATCGAAGCCTGCAGAAGCAGCCTGTGTGATGATCTGGGCGGCGTAGGTGGTAGCGCAGGGAGCAAAGATCACATCTGCACCGGCGTTGATGGCGTTCTGGATGTAGGCGGAGAAGTCCGAGGTGCCCTCGGGGAACTGCTCGCTGGTAACAGTGCCGCCCAGATCCTCAAAAGCGTTGACGAAGTAGGTGGCCAGACCGGAGCCGTAGTCCTCGCCCAGCATGCTCAGCACGTAGGCGTTGGCAGCACTGAATTCATCCTTTGCAAAGTTTGCCATGACCGAGCCCTGGAACGGGTCAAGGAAGCAGACACGGAAGTAGTAGGGGTTGGCCTCGGTCACGGCGGGGTTGGTACAGGAGCAGCCGATGGCCGGGATGGAAGCGGACTGGAAGGTGGGAGCGGCTGCAATGGAAACACCGGAGCCGTAGCTGCCCAGCACGATGGAGACTTTCTTGGAGACCAGCTCCTGTGCAGCAGTCACGGCCTTATCGGTGCTGGACTGGTTATCCACTTCCACCAGCTCCACGTTATAGGTCTCACCGCCGATCTCCACGGTGGGAGCAAGGCTGTTGGCATACTCGACACCCAGCACTTCCTGCTTGCCGCCTGCGCCGTTATCACCGGAAGCCGGTTCAAACACGCCGATCTTAATGGTCTTGCCGCCTGCAGAAGAGCCGCTTGCGGAACCGCCAGAAGAAGAGCAGCCTGTCAAAGCTGCTGCTGCGGCGGTGATGCCTGCCGCTTTCAGGAAATCACGACGCGAAATGAATGCTTTCATAAGAATTGCCTCCTCTATTATTTCTTAACACTTTCCCAGATAAAACAAGAAAAACCCGCAACGGCGCAGTGATCCTCAGATCCTGCATCGTTGCGGGTTTCTTAGCATTGTTTTAGCACATGAAAAGGAACTTGTCTAGGCTGAATTTGAATTTTTTAAAATTTTCGTCAGATGATAAAAAGAAACTGTACTTGAACAGCGTGCATTTTGGGCGGTTTTGATACAGACTGTCTTTTGATTGAATACAGATTTGCCGTAAGGGTCATACTTTAATCCGCTGCACGTCCCAGCCGCATCTTGAAATCGCTGTAGCCGAACTTCACCAGCTCCCGGCAGGTGCCGTTTTCGTCCATTGCCCAGATGGGCGGCAGCGGCATCCCGTTGAAGGTATTGTTCTTGCAGGTGGTGTAGATGGCCATATCGCCGAAAATGAGCCTTTTCCCCTCGGTGAGCGGGGAGGCAAAGCTGTAGTCGCCCACCACATCCCCGGCAAGGCAGGTGGGGCCGCCAAGGCGGATGAGGTACGGCTTTTCGCCGGGGTCCCCGGCATCCAGCAGCGGCGGGCGGTAGGGCATCTCGATCACATCCGGGGTGTGGCAGGCCGCAGACATGTCCAGAATGGCAAGGCTCGTCTCGCCATTTTGCAAAGTGTCCAGCACAGTGGTAACAAGATACCCGGCGTTCAGCGCCCATGCTTCGCCCGGCTCCAGATACACCTGCACGCCGTACTTTTTCTGTGTTTCGGTAATGCACTGTTCCAGCGTGGCAAGGCGGTAGCCGGGGCGGGTGATATGGTGCCCGCCGCCAAAGTTGAGCCACTTCATCCGGGGCAGAAGATCCCCGAACTTTGCTTCCACCGCCGCCAGCGTCAGGGCCAGTGCATCGGCATCCTGCTCGCACAGGGTGTGGAAGTGCAGTCCGTCCAGTAATTCGGGCAGGGCCGGGTCTGCCTGCACGGCGGCATCCCACTGGGCGCGGGTGGTGCCAAGGCGGCTGCCCGGGGCGCAGGGGTCGTAAATTGCATGGCCTTCCTGCGTGGAGCACTCCGGGTTCAGCCGCAGGCCCACGCTCTTGCCCGCCGCCTTTGCTGCCGGGCCGAACTTTGCCAGCTGGCTGGGCGAATTGAACACGATGTGGTCGGCGTACTGCAGCAGCTCCGCGAACTCGTCTGCCCGGTAGGCCGCGCAGAACACATGGTTCTCTTTTTCCGGCAGCTCTTCTTTGCCAAGGCGGCTCTCGTACAGGCCGCTGGCCTCGGTGCCCGCCAGATAAGGAGCCAGCACCGGGTAAACATTAAAGTTGGAAAAAGCCTTCTGCGCCAGCAGAATTTTGCAGCCGGTGCGCTGCTGCACCCCCAGCAGAAGTTCGCCGTTGCGGCGCAGCTGCCCTTCGTCCAGCAGGTAGCAGGGGGTGGGCAGAGAGGCAAGCGTTTCCCAAGAAAGGTTTGCAAGGCCCGCAAAGGGCGGGCGGGTATCGGCCAGCCGCATCAGTCCACCAGCGCCGGGCTGTGGCTCTCGGAACGGGGCAGGCCGTACTTGTCCAGAGCGTCCAGATACGGGTCCGGATCAAACTCTTCCACAGTGTGCACGCCCTTGGTGGTCCACTTGCCGGTGAGCAGCATCAGTGCGCCGCACATGGCCGGTACGCCGGTGGTGTAGCTGATGGCCTGAGAGCCGACCTCCTTGTAGCACTCCTGATGGTCGCACACATTATAAATATAGTAGGTCTTTTCCTTGCCGTCCTTCTTGCCGGTGAAGATGCAGCCGATGTTGGTCTTGCCCTTGGTGCGGGGGCCAAGGCTGGCGGGGTCCGGCAGCAGAGCCTTGAGGAACTGGATGGGCACGATCTCCTGCCCGTTGAAGTTGACCGGGGTGGTGGACAGCATGCCCACATCCTCCAGACAGCGCATGTGGTCGAGATAGCTCTGGCCAAAGGTCATGAAGAAGCGGATGCGCTTTGCCTCCGGGATGTTCTTGGCAAGGGACTCGATCTCCTCGTGGTGCAGCAAGTACATATCCTTGTCGCCCACCTGATCGAAGTTGTATTCCCGCTTGATGCTCATAGCCGGGATCTCCACCCAGTGGCCGTTCTCCCAGTAGCTGCCGGGAGCGGACACCTCGCGCAGGTTGATCTCCGGGTTAAAGTTGGTGGCAAAGGCATAGCCGTGGTCGCCGCCGTTGCAGTCCAGAATATCAATGGTGTCAATGGTGTCGAACTCGTGCTTTTTGGCGTAGGCGCAGTAAGCCTGGGTCACGCCCGGGTCGAAGCCGCTGCCCAGCAGGGCGGTCAGGCCGGCTTCCTCAAACTTCTTTGCGTAGGCCCACTGCCAGCTGTAATCAAAGTAGGCGGAGAAGCCTGCTTCCTTGCAGCGCTTCTCGTAGATGGCACGCCACTCCGGGTCGTCGGTGTTCTCCGGCTCGTAGTTGGCGGTGTCCATGTAGTTTACGCCGCAGGCAAGACAGGCATCCATGATGGTCAGGTCCTGATAGGGCAGGGCAATGTTCATCACGAGGTCGGGCTGATAAGCCTTGATGAGGGCGATCACTTCGTCCACCTTGTCGGCATCCACCTGTGCGGTGGTGATCTTGGTAGCGGTTTTGGGGGCCAGTTCTGCAGCCAGCTTGTCGCACTTGGACTTGGTACGGCTGGCGATGCAGATCTCGGTGAACACCTCGGGTACCTGACAGCACTTGTGGATGGCAACGGAGGCCACGCCGCCGCAGCCGATGATCAGAACTTTGCTCATGATTTTTCTCCTTTATGTCAATGTGTGCAAATTCGGTCAGACCTGAAAGCCGGGCCAGCCCTTGTCCAGCGCGATCAGCGTTTCGCGCAGCACCTTGCAGGCGGTGGCGGTGGAAACGCCGGTGGTATCCAGCGTGGGAGCCAGCTCGTTGAGGTCTGCGGCTACGATGTTGGCTTTCGTCACGGTGCGGATGGCATCCAGCAGCTGCAAAAAGCTCACGCCGCCGGCTTCGGGCGTGCCGGTGCCGGGGAAGCAGGAGGGGTCCAGACAGTCGAGGTCGATGGTCAGGTAGACGGGCACCTTGCTCTCGCACAGCTGTTCCGTCAGCTCGGCAAGGCCGGTAAAATCGAATTTGTGCATCTCGGTGTGCTGGGCTGCAAATTCGAACTCGGCGCGGTCGCCGCTGCGGATGCAGAACTGATGGATGCGGCCGTCGCCCACCAGCTCATGGCAGCGGCGCAGCACGCAGGCGTGGCTCAGCTTTGCACCAAGGTAGTCGTCCCGCAGGTCGGCGTGGGCATCAAAGTGCACGATGTGCAGATCCGGATATTTCTTCACAGCAGCCCGCACGGCACCCAGCGTCACCAGATGTTCACCGCCCAGCAGCAACGGGAACTTGCCGTCCTGCAGGATCTCCTCTGCGCGGGCTTCGATGTCCGCAAGGGCGCTCTCGCTGGAGCCGAAGCACAGCTCCAGATCGCCGCTGTCGAAGATGTCAAAATCGGTCAGGTCGGCATTCTGGTAGGGGCTGTAGGTCTCCAGACCATAGCTTTCGTGTCGGATGGCCGCCGGGCCGAACCGTGCGCCCGGGCGGTAGCTGGTGGTGGAATCGTAGGGCGCACCGTACAGCACGATGCTGGCGGCGCGGTAGCTGCTGTCACAGCCGATGAAGTTTTCAATGTTGGGTTGCATCAGTGTTCCTCCACTTCCCGCAGCATTTCCTCAAGGAATGCCGGCAGGTAAAATGCGCCGACATGCAGCCGGGCGGTGTAGTAGCGGGTGCGCATGTTCAGCGCCTTCCATGCGTCTGCATCCAGATCATCGATGGGATGATACTTTTTGCTGGCAAAGCCGAACAGCCAGTACCCAGCCGCAAAGGTGGGAATGTGTGCCTGATACACTCGGCTGATGGGGAAGGTGGACGCAATGCGCTTGTGGCTGCGCTGCATGGCGCTGGCATCCTCGGCATAGAAGGGGCTGCCCTGCTGGTTCACCATGATGCCGTCCGCTTTCAGGGCATTGAAGCAGCTGCCGTAGAACTCGCGGGTGAACAGACCCTCGGATGGGCCGAAGGGATCGGAGGAGTCCACGATGATGAGGTCGTACTCCTCCTCGCAGCGGCGGATATACTTGAGGGCGTTCTCAAAATAGATGTGCACCCGGCGGTCATCCATGCGGCAGGCGTTGCTGGGCAGGAAGGCGCGGCAGGCTTCCACCACCTGCGGGTCCATCTCCACAAGGTCGATGCGCTCCACCCGGTCGTAGCGGGTCAGCTCCCGCACCACGCCGCCGTCACCGGCACCGATGACCAGGATATCCTTGGCCTCCTTGTGGACCGCCATGGGCACATGCACGATCATCTCGTCATAGATGAATTCGTCGCGCTCGGTCAGCATCACATTGCCGTCCAATGTGAGCACCCGGCCAAACTCCGGCGTTTCAAAAATATCGATGCGCTGGTAATCGCTCTGCTTGGAGTAGAGCTGTTTGTTCACCCGGATGCTGTGCTTCACGTCCGGGGTGTGAAACTCAGAAAACCAAAATTCCATCTGCATTCCCTCCTTATGCCAGAACGTTCAGCCGCTCGATGTCCGGGTCCTCGGGGCCGGTCATGCTGCAGCCCTTGGCCTTGGCGTACTCGATGTAGTTCAAAATTTCCTTGGTGATGCGCTCGCCCGGGGCCAGAATGGGAATGCCCGGCGGGTAGCACATGACGAACTCGCTGCACACCATGCCCTCGGTCTCCCGGAGCGGCAGGCTCTTTTTGGGCGCATAGAACGCTTCCTGCGGGCTGGCGGCCACAACGGGGTCGATGTATTCCTGACTCAGCAGGCCGGAGCCGTCGGTCTGGTAGCGGCGCTTGATCTCGGCCAATGCGCTGACCAGACGCTCCACCTCCTGCGGGCGGTCGCCGATGGAAAGATAGGCAAGGATGTTGCCAATGTCGCCGAACTCGATCTGGATGTCGTACTCATCGCGCAGGATGTCGTACACCTCAATGCCTGCAAGGCCGATATCCAGCGTGTGGACGCTGAGCTTGGTGGTATCAAAGTCAAAAACGGAGTCGCCGTTGCACAGCTCCTTGCCAAAGGCGTAGTAGCCGCCCACGGCGTTGATCTCCTCGCGGGCATACTCGGCCATGTCGGCCACTTGGTGGAATACCTGCCGCCCGCGCTGCGCAAGGTTGCGGCGGGAGATATCCAGACTGGACATGAGCAGGTAGCTGCCGGAGGTGGTCTGGGTCAGGTTGATGATCTGCCGCACATAGCCCGGGTGCACATTGGGGCCGATGAGCAGCAGGCTGGACTGCGTTAAACTGCCGCCGCTCTTGTGCATGGAGACGGATGCCATATCAGCCCCTGCCGCCATGGCAGACACCGGCAGGCCGCCGCCAAAGTAGAAGTGGGTGCCGTGGGCTTCGTCCGCAAGGCAGAGCATCCCGGCATCGTGGGCCATTTTTACGATGGCGCGCAGGTCAGAGCAGATGCCGTAGTAGGTGGGGTTATTCACCAGCACAGCCACAGCATTCGGATGCTCTTTAATGGCCTTTTCCACCTGTTCCCGCTTCATGCCCAGCGAGATGCCAAGGCGCTTGTCCACCTCGGGGTTCACATACACCGGCACCGCGCCGCACAGTACCAGTGCGTTCAGCACACTGCGGTGCACATTGCGGGGCAGAATGATCTCATCGCCACGCTTGCAGGCGGTAAGCACCATGCTCTGCACACTGCTGGTGGTGCCGCCCACCATGAGGAACGCGTGGGCAGCGCCAAAGGCATCTGCGGCCAGCTCCTCTGCTTCCCGGATGACCGATACCGGGTGGCAGAGATTATCCAGCGGCTTCATGCTGTTCACATCCACGCCCACGCACTGCTGGCCCAGAAAGGCGGTCAGCTCCGGGTTGCCGCGGCCTCGCTTGTGGCCGGGCACATCAAAGGGCACCACCCGCATTTTGCGGAACTGTTCCAGCGCTTCATAGATGGGCGCACGGTTCTGGTTCAGCCGGAACCGTGTTCGGTTCTCACTCATGTTTTTCCTCCGTCCCTGATCCCGATGCAAACAAAAAAGCGCAAGTACCGCACAAAAAGTGCAGACTTGCGCTTTGAAAAGCATTTGAATGCGCCGCCAAAGACCCCCGGAAGAAACACCAGGGTACAAAGGCCGCTTCGCATGATTCAAAAAAAGACGGGATTATGAGAGTCTATATAGCAATTCTGCTTTTACTGCTCTTTATTGACCGTTTCACAAGTCTGCACACTGACTGCGCAATTTCATGGTTGTAAAGGAACCAACTTATAAAATTTGAGCTGCTACGCTCAATCAATAATGGCGGCTGTGCCGCCGGTCGGCAGTGGACCCGGCTGTCCGTATGGCCTTAGCCCCGCTGGGCGGTCCATGGTAAATTGCTTTGAAAAGACTCTGCCATGCTTTGTCTCTCAAAATCAAATGTGATTTTATCATGCACAGAAAGCATTGTCAATGATTTTTTTGAAGAAAAATTTAAAAAATCAATGCACAGAGTACCAACCTGAATACCGTTGCAAAATATTATGATGCACGGTACACTATGGTTACTACGGTTCTTATTGTTCTGCTGATCCTTGCACTGCTGGAGATCGTCCTGCTGAACGGTGCCGCAGCTGTTCGAATCCACCCTCGAGAGTGAGACTTAAGATGCCGGGCAAAACAAAAACCTCAACGCACTTGCATACGTTGAGGCTTTTTGGTGGGCGCGGGTGGATTCGAACCACCGAAGCTGAAAGCAGCAGATTTACAGTCTGTCCCCATTGGCCACTCGGGAACACGCCCATATTCACTTTTTGTGTCCTTCGCCGGACGACTTGTTTATTCTATCATGCAGAAAGGCTTTTGTCAACTGTTTTTTTACCTTTTTCTTCAAATGCGTTTTCCGTGCAGAGAAACGGCAGGAAAAGCCCTGCAGCCATGCAGGCACGGCAAAGTCGGAGAAAAAAGCCAGCCGGAAGAAATTGATAGGCAAATTGCAAGAAAAACTCGGGACAATATGTGAAAAGTGCAAGACTTTTTGTCTCTGCATTGAAAAACGCAGTAAGACGTGATATATTAAAAGCGCAACAAAGTGCAACAAAATGGATGGCGCTTTTGTCACTCTGTGGCAAATCAGGCGGGATAAGTAGAAAAAGAAAGGCATAGCGACAAACCATGACGATTCAGGAATGTTATAGACAGATGGGAGCAAATTATGAGGACGTGCTCAAGCGGCTTTACAACGAAGGCATGATCTGCAGATTTACGCTGATGTTTTTGAACGACGACAGCTATCCGAAACTGGAGCAGGCATTGAAGGAAGGAAATGTGAAGGAAGCATTCCGTGCGGCACACACGCTCAAGGGCGTGTGCCAGAACCTGGGTTTTACCAACCTGTATCAGCCCACCTACGATTTGACCGAGGTGCTGCGCACAGGCACACTGGAAGGTACCAAGGAGCTGTTTGACAGCGTGACCTGCCAGTACAAAATCACCATCAATGCGATCCGTGCGCTCCAGTAAGCTCCGCATTTGGCTCGATCCCCAAACGGCATCCTTCCTTATAAAAAGGCAGGATGCCGTTTTTTATTGCATTCTGCGCAGTTTTATGATATAATGCCGGACGAACTGAACAGAAAAACAGCAGGTGCCTTTTGCCGATGCACTGCACGGCGGAAAGGGTAAAAGGGAAGCGGGTGCAGATCCCGCACGATCTCGTCACTGTGATAAGGGAGTCCGCATCAGGGTGCTTTGCACCAGCCACTGGAGCTTTTGCTCTGGGAAGGAGATGACGGGCGGCGATCTTTCAGTCAGGAAACCTGCCTGCTGTTGGTACGGGGGTGCAAACCCCAGATCACGAGGAATTGGTTGTACCAAAAAGCCCTGAAACAACAGAGGTCTTTTTGTCATGCCATCCGCAGGACAGAAGGGCCTCTTTTTTCATCTCTCTTTCCTGTACCCTTTGTTTGGTTCAAACCGCAATTTATCCAGCAGGAAAGGACAAGAACAATGAGAAAGATCGAAACCAAAAAGCTGGCCGCAGCTGTTACGGCTCTGGCTCTGTGCGCCGGCGTGCTCACCGGCTGCGGCGGTGCTGCTTCCAGCACTGCATCCAGCACCGCTGCGTCTTCCGCTTCCAGCGAAGCGAGCAGCGAGGAGGCTGACGAAATGGCAGCAAAGAACGTGGCAGACCTGATCGATGCCATCTATGTGCAGGAGCGCAATGAGGATACCGATGCCCAGTGCGAAGCCGCCAAGGCTGCATGGGATGCCCTGACCGACACCCAGAAGGAACTGGTGGAAGGTGAGAACGCCGACCCCGACTACTTTGGCCGTGACACCGGCGATGCTTCCAAGGACGATGCCCGCAATCAGGACGACATTGGCGACAACGAGCTGCTGGTGGTCTCCTTCGGCACCTCCTTCAACGACAGCCGCGTGAAGGACATCAAGGGCATCGAGGATGCTCTGCAGGCCGCATACCCGGATTGGTCTGTGCGCCGCGCATTCACCGCACAGATCATCATCAACCATGTGCAGGCTCGTGACGGCGAAAAGATCGACAACATGCAGCAGGCCATGGACCGCGCTGTGGAAAACGGCGTGAAGAATCTGGTCGTCCAGCCCACCCACCTGATGCACGGTGCTGAGTACGACGAGATGATGGAAATGATCGACACCTACCGCGATAAGTTTGAATCTGTCGCTGTGGCTGAGCCCCTGCTGGGCGAGGTCGGTTCCGATGCCACCATCATCAATCAGGATAAGGAAGATGTTGCCAAGGCTGTCACCGCTGCTGCCGTGAAGGAAGCCGGCTACGACAGTCTGGATGCCGCTGCTGCGGACAAGACCGCCTTTGTCTTTATGGGCCACGGCACCTCGCACACCGCAAAGGTGAGCTACAGCCAGATGCAGACTACTATGCAGACTCTGGGCTACGACAATGTGTTCATTGGCACCGTTGAGGGCAAGCCGGAAGAGACTGCCTGCGAGAACGTGATCGAGGCTGTTAAGGCTGCGGGCTACACCAAGGTCATCCTGCGCCCGCTGATGGTGGTTGCCGGCGATCACGCCAACAACGATATGGCCGGTGAGGATGCCGACTCCTGGCTGAGCCAGTTCAAGGCTTCCGGTGCTTTCGACAGCATCGACTGCCAGATCGCTGGTCTGGGTGAGATCGAGGATGTCCAGAAGCTGTATGTCGCCCACACCAAGGCGGCGATCGATTCTCTGAACGGTTGATCAAACGAACCCTCTCCGTCTCGCGGCCGCTTTGCGGCATCCGGTGGAGAGGGTTCATTTTTTATCTGAACAATGGTATAATAAAAACTGATTTCTTATAATGTAGAGGTATTTCCTATGAAACGCGTTTTTTCCTGTGTTGTCGCTGCTTCTCTGGCACTGAGTCTGCTGGTGGGCTGCGGCGCTTCTTCCACGGCATCTTCTGCAGCTTCCAGTGCTGCCAGCTCGGAGGCTGCTTCTTCCGTGGCTTCTTCTGCCGCTGAGACCGCCGCTTTGCCGGATGGCGTGTATACCGCCGAGTTTGACACCGACAGCAGCATGTTCCACGCCAACGAAGCCTGCGACGGCAAGGGCACCCTGACCGTGGAGAACGGCCAGATGACCTTCCATGTCAGCCTTGCTTCCACCCATATCGTCAACCTGTATCTGGGCAAGGCTTCCGATGCCGCCGACCACGAGGCCGACTGGCTGCAGCCCACCACAGATACCGTCACCTATTCCGACGGCACCTCGGAGGAGGTGTACGGCTTTGACATCCCGGTCACTGCTGTGGATACGGACTTTGACCTTGCCATTCTTGGCACCAAGGGCAAGTGGTACGACCATGTCGTCAGCGTGCGTGATGCCGTGGAAAAGGCTGCGGAAGCCGAGACCCCGGCAGACGGCACCTACACCTGTGATGTGACGCTGGAGGGCGGCTCCGGCCGTGCCACCGTGGAGAGCCCCGCCGCCCTGACCGTGGCAGACGGCAAAATGACCGCCACCATCGTGTGGAGCAGCCCGAACTATGATTATATGATCGTGGACGGCGAGAAGTATTTGCCCACCAACACCGAGGGCAATTCCACCTTTGAAATTCCGGTATCGGCGCTGGATACCGCACTGGATGTCACCGCCGACACCGTTGCCATGAGCACCCCCCACGAGATCGAGTATACGCTGACCTTTGATTCTGCAAGTCTGAAGGCTAACGATTGAGAATGCCCTCCGCTCACGCTCTGGGCATACTCAGCGGAAAATCAATTTTTTATTTCGCGTTTGTCGCGGCTCCGACGCTTGTCAGGGCAAAGCCCTTCCATCTGCTATCGCAGATCGCTCGCCTGCTTGAAAGACCCACTGGGGCTTTCATTGCTGCGCAGCCGCAGGGCCGCTCCAAACGCCTTTTCACAAGAGGGGTCGGAACGACAAACGTCCGGATATTTGAATGAAAATCACTCGCAACCAATTTCTGAAACTGATCCCTGCTGCGGCGCTGACGCTGACCGGCTGCGGCAGCAAGGCTCAACCTGCCAATACGGAAAGTCTTGTTTTCTCCCATCATTACAAGCTGGACTATGCACAGCAGTTCACAGCGGACTGCTATGAGGGCGGCTATACCATGCTGACCATCGCGGAGTCGGATGCACGGTTCCTTGTTGTGCCGGAAGATGCTGCGGAGGTGGACGGTCTGCCTGCTGATGTGACTGTGCTGCGCCAGCCGGTGGAGAATATTTATCTGGTCTCCACCTCGGTGATGGATCTGCTTTTACATCTGGATGCACTGGACAGCGTGGCCTTTTCCGGCACCAAGGCCGAGGGCTGGTATCTGCCCGCGGTGCAGCAGGCCATGGAAGAGGGAAAAATCGCGTATGCAGGCAAGTACAGCGCCCCGGATTACGAGCAGATCCTGGCAGCGGGCTGCCGCCTTGCCATTGAGAATACCATGATCCTGCACACGCCGGAGGTAAAGGAGCAGCTGGAACACTTTGGCATCCCGGTGCTGGTGGAGCGTTCCAGCTACGAGAGCGACCCGCTGGCCCGCATGGAGTGGATCAAGCTTTACGGCATCCTGCTGGGCAGGGAAGAACAGGCCGAGCAGGTGTTTTCCGCGCAGGAGACAGCCGTTCAGCCCATCCTCTCGCAGGAACCCACGGGAAAAAGCTGCGCCTTTTTCTCGCTGACCACCAACAACCTTGCCACTGTGCGCAAGGGCAGTGACTATGTGGCCCGCATGATCGAAATGGCAGGCGGCAGCTATGTCTTTGCGGACCTGACGGACAATGGCAACAGCCTTGCTACCATGAACCTGCCGCTTGAGGACTTCTATGCAGGTGCAAAGGATGCCGATGTGCTCATCTACAACAGCGCCATCGAGGGCATGATCGCATCGGTGAGCCAGCTGACCGAGCGTTTCCCACTGTTGAACGAGTTCAAAGCGGTGCAGAACGGTCAGGTGTGGTGCACCACCCAGAGCCTGTTCCAGCAGAGCATGGAGCTGGCAGACCTGATCGTGGATATGAACCGGGTGTTTACCAAGGGCACACCTGCCGCCAGTACCCTGAAATTCCTCACCCATGTGGACTAAAGAAGAAAAATTTTACAGAAAGGAAAGCCTATGACCCGTACCAGACGCCTTGCAGCCGCCTATATTGCCCTTGCGGCAGCCGTGGCTGTGCTTTTTGCGCTGAACCTGTTCTGGGGCAGCGTATCCCTTGCACCGGGTGCGGTGCTGACGGCGCTGCTGGGCAAGGGCGGCGATGCGCTTGCGGGGAATATCATCCTGCAACTGCGCCTGCCCCGCGCGGTCATGGCGGCGCTGTTGGGGGCAGCCCTCAGCGCGGCAGGCTACCTGCTGCAGACTTTTTTTGCAAACCCCATTGCCGGGCCCTTTGTCATGGGTGTTTCCAGCGGCGCAAAGCTGGCGGTGGCCCTGACCATGGTGGTGTTTCTGGACCGCGGGATGCTGACCAGCTCGGCCACCATGATCGCGGCTGCCTTTGCGGGTGCCATGGCGGCCATGGCCTTTGTGCTGGCGGTGGCCCGGCGGGTGCAGCGCATGAGCATTCTGGTCATCTGCGGTGTGATGATCGGCTATATCTGCTCCGCCATCACCGATATCGTGGTGGCCTTTGCGCAGGATTCCAACATCGTCAATCTGCACAACTGGTCGCAGGGCAGCTTTTCCGGCGTGACATGGGCCAATGTGCAGGCTGCGGCACTGGTGGTGCTGCCTGCGCTGGCGGCATCCTTTCTGCTTTCCAAGCCCATGGCCGCCTACCAGATGGGCGAAGCATATGCCCGCAGCGTGGGCGTGAATGTCAAGCCTTTCTCGGCAGCGCTGGTGCTGCTATCCAGCCTGCTGGCGGCCTGTGTCACCGCCTTTGCGGGGCCGATCTCCTTTGTAGGCATCGCGGTGCCGCACCTTGTCAAGCAGCTGCTGGGCAGCGCAAAGCCGCTGTATGTGCTGCCGGGGTGCTGCTTGGGTGGTGCGGCTTTCTGCCTGTTCTGCGACCTGCTGGCCCGCAGTCTGTTCGCGCCCACGGAGCTGTCCATCAGCTCGGTCACGGCCGTGTTCGGCGCACCGGTGGTCATCTGGCTGCTGGTGCGGCGCAATTCAGAGCGGGAGGGCGCATGATGAACGAAAAAGCACTTTGCACTGCGCGGGAGCTTGCCATCGGCTACGGCAAGACACCGCTGCTCTCGGATATTTGCCTCGGGGTGCAGCCGGGCCAGATCCTGACCTTGATCGGGCCGAACGGCGCAGGAAAATCCACCCTGCTCAAAACGCTGGCGGGCCAGCTTGCTCCCATGGGCGGCACAGTGCTGCTGGCGGAGAAGGATCTTACTGCCTATACCGGTACCCAGCGGGCGCAGAAGCTGGCTCTCATGGCTCCCCACAGCCGCCGGATGGAGCTGACCACCTGCTTTGACTTTGTTTCGGCTGGGCGCTATCCCTACACCGGACGGCTTGGCATTTTGTCTGCCGAGGACAGGCAGCAGGTGCACAGAGCTTTGGAGCTGGTGGGCGCGGCACACCTTGCAGACCGGGATTTTAACCGCATCAGCGACGGCCAGCGCCAGCGCATCCTGCTGGCCCGGGCACTGTGCCAGCAGCCGGAAGTGATCCTGCTGGACGAGCCGACCTCTTTTCTGGATATCAAGGGCAAGATCGAGCTGCTCACCATTTTAAAGGAGCTGGCCCATACCGGTCAGCTGGCGGTGATCCTGAGCCTGCACGAGCTGGAATTGGCCGAAAAAATAGCGGACACGGTGGTGTGCGTTTCGCCCGGTGGTGTTTCCGGCGTGCTGACCCCGGAACAGGCGTTTCAGCCGGAGAACATCCGCACCCTGTACGGCCTGACCGAACAGCAGTACACGGCTCTGTTCGGCACACCGGAGCCGGAAGCCGAAAAGGCACCCGCCGGAAAGCCGCAGTTTGAGCATTACGTCCGCAGCGGGCAGAAGCTGCTGCGCTGCGGCTATACCACCGGCACCTGTGCCGCGCTGGGGGCTGCCGGGGCGGCGCGTCTGCTGCTGACCGGCCGCGAACCGGAAACGGTGGCTCTGCGTACGCCCAAGGGCATTGTGGTGGAGGTGGCACCCATTTACTGCCGCAGCACGGACAAAGGTGCCGCATGTGCCATCCGCAAGGACGGCGGCGACGATGTGGATGTGACTACGGGCCTGCCGGTGGTCGCGTCAGTGGTACTGGAACCGGATGCCCCCGGCGTGCGCATCCTTGGCGGCGAGGGGGTGGGCCGGGTGACGAAGCCCGGCCTTGACCAGCCCGTAGGCGAGGCCGCCATCAACCATGTGCCCCGCCAGATGATTGCCGAAGCGCTGGAACGGGAAGCTGAAAATGCTGCCTACACCGGCGGCTTTGCGGTGACCATCTCTGTGGAAGGCGGTGCCGAGACGGCAAAGCGCACCTTCAACCCGCACATCGGGGTGGAGGGCGGGCTTTCCATTCTGGGCACCAGCGGCATCGTGGAACCCATGAGCCAGCAGGCCATTCTGGATACCATCCAGCTGGAAATGAATCAGGCCGCACTGCGCGCAAAAAATGCCCCCGGCCCCCGGCGGCTGGTGCTGGCCCCCGGCAACTACGGGCTGGATTATCTGGCCAGCGCTCTGCCGCAGTTCGAGCGGTTCCCGGTGGTCAAAACTTCAAACTTCATCGGAGATACGCTGGATATGGCCGCCACGGCCAAATTTGAGGAAGTGCTTCTGGTAGGCCACGTGGGCAAGCTCTGCAAGCTGGCGGCAGGGGTCATGAACACCCACTCCCACACGGCGGATGGCCGTGCCGAGGTGTTCTGTGCCCATGCGGCGCTGTGCGGTGCCGCGCATGAGGTGTGCGCCGCCCTGATGGATGCCGCCACCACGGATGCCTGCCTTGACATTCTGGACGGCGCACAGCTGCGTGCACCGGTGCTGGAAAGCATCCTTGCCGCCATCCAGATGCATCTGGACCGACGGGCAGGCGGGGCCTTCCGGGTGGGCGCGGTGCTCTTTTCCAACCAGCACGGCCCGCTGGGCGAGACAAAAACGGCAAAGGAGCTGATGCAGGAATGGCAGAACTGAAAGGTACATTTTACGGTGTCAGCGTCGGCCCCGGCGACCCGGAGCTGATGACGCTGCAGGCTGTGCGGCTCATCCGGCAGTGCCCGGTGCTGGCCGCGCCGCAGACTGCTTCCGGCCAGATGCTGGCGCTGGACATCGCCCGCAGTGCGCTGGGAAAAGCGCTGGACGGCAAGACCATCGTCCCGCTGTACTTTGCCATGAGCCGTGACCCGGCCGTGCTGGCGGCTTCGCACGAAAAAGCCGCCGCCGCGGTGCGGCAGTATCTGGATGCCGGGCAGGACGTTGCCATGCTGAACATCGGTGATGTTTCCATCTATGCCACCTTTGGTTACCTGCAGGAGATCTTGCAGGCCGGGGGTTATGCCACCGCCATGGCGGCAGGCGTGCCCAGCTTTTGTGCGGCGGCGGCGCGGCTGAATGTGCCGCTGACCGGCGGCATGGATACGCCGCTTACCATTGCGCCCGGCGGCTGGACAGACCGCGTGCTGGAAATGCCCGGCACCAAGGTATTGATGAAAGCCGGCAGGCAATTGCCTGTCTTATTGGATACCCTGCAGCAGGCAGATAAGCTGAAAAAAAGCGCACTTGTGTGCAACTGCGGTCTGCCGGACGAGCGGGTCTACCCGGATCTTTCCCTTGAGCGGCCGCAGGAACAGGCCGGTTATTTTGCCACTGTTTTGGTAAAGGAGTAACGTTATGGTACATTTTGTTGGTGCAGGCCCCGGCGCACCGGACCTCATCACCCGGCGGGGCGCGGCCCTGCTTCAGAAAGCCGACTGCATCATCTATGCGGGCAGTCTGGTGAACCCGGCCCTGCTGGGCCTTGCAAAGGCAGATTGCGCCATTTATAACAGCGCTGAAATGACGCTGGAGCAGGTGCTGGATGTGATGCGGCAGATGGAAGCTGCGGGTAAGATCACCGTGCGCCTGCACACCGGCGACCCCTGCCTTTACGGTGCCATCCGGGAGCAGATGGATGTGCTGGACGCCGAGGGCATTCCCTACGATGATACCCCCGGTGTGTCCAGCTTCTGCGGTGCAGCGGCGGCGCTGAATGCAGAGTACACGCTGCCCACCGTGAGCCAGACCGTCATCATCACCCGCATGGAGGGCCGCACCCCGGTGCCGGAAAAAGAAAAGCTGGCAAGCCTTGCTGCCCACGGGGCAACGATGGTCATTTTCCTATCCATCGGCCTTGTGGACAAAGTACAGCAGGCGCTTCTGGAAGGCGGTGCCTATACGCCGGATACCCCGGCAGCGGTGGTGTATAAGGCCACATGGCCGGAAGAAAAAACGGTGCGCTGCACCGTAGGTACGCTGGCGGAAAGCGTTCATGCAGCGGGCATCACCAAAACGGCGCTCATTGTGGCAGGCGGCTTTCTGGGCCGGAATTATGAGCGCAGCAAGCTCTACGACCCGGCCTTTACCACCGAGTTCCGCAAGGGGACAGACCAGTGACCCGCGCCTATCTGGCCTTTACGGCAAAGGGCCTTGCACTGGCCCAAAAACTGGCGGCGGCATATCCCGGCAGCGTGGCCCGCTGCGGCCATGAAGCCGGGCAGGTGCACCTTGCCGATTGGACGGCCCGCCAGTTTGCCGGGAGTGATGCCCTTGTTTTTGTAGGTGCTGTGGGCATTGCGGTGCGGGCCATTGCGCCCCACTGCCAAAGCAAGGCGCAGGACCCTGCCGTTGTGGTGCTGGACGAGTGCGGCCGCTTTGCCGTGCCCATCCTCTCAGGCCACCTGGGCGGTGCCAACGACCTTGCCCGGGCGCTTGCCGCTGTGTGCGGTGCGGTGCCGGTGATCACCACAGCCACCGACGCAAACGGTGTGTTTGCGGTGGACGAGTGGGCAAAGCACCAGAACTGCACCGTGCTGGAGCCGGAGCGCATCAAGCTTGTCAGCGGTGCACTGCTGGCGGGCAAAACGGTGCAGTTTGCATCCGACTGGCCCATTGCGGGTGCACCGCCTGATGGGATCACGGCGGGAGATGCCCCGGACTTTGCCCTCACCCTCTGCCCGACGGGGGATGCGCTGCATCTGGTGCCGCGCATCGGCGTGCTGGGCGTGGGCTGCAAACGCGGCACCAGCACCGAAACGCTGACCGAAGCCTTTGCAGCTTTCTGTGCCCAGAACCGCCTTGCGCCGCAATGCATCACGGCGGCGGCAAGCATCGACTTAAAACAAAACGAGACGGGCCTGCTGACCTTCTGTAAGAGCCACAGCTGGCCGGTGCATTTTTTCACAGCGGAACAGCTGCGTGCCGCCCCCGGCAGCTTTACGCCTTCGGCCTTTGTGCAGAGCGTTACCGGCGTGGACAATGTCTGTGAACGGTCGGCAGTGCTGGCCGCAGGCGGGACACTCGTTATTCACAAATATGCCCATACCGGCGTGACCTTTGCGCTGGCCGTGCGGCCCTATGCCCTGGACTGGAGGTGGCAGAATGTTTGACCCGATGGAATTTGAGATCGACGAACCGGAAAAGGTAGTCTACGTGGTGGGCATTGGCCCCGGAGATGTTTACTACCTGACGCAGGAAGCCCAGAACGTTCTGGAACACGCAGATGCCATCTGCGGCTATAAACTTTATCTTGACCTGATCAAGCCGGAGTTCCCATGTGAGGAATATTATTCCACCGGCATGACCAAGGAGATCGACCGCTGCCGCTGGGCGCTGGAAAAGGCGAATACCGGCAGGCGCGTGGTGATGGTGTGCAGCGGCGACGCAGGCGTTTACGGCATGGCCAGCCCTGTGCTGGAACTGGCGCAGGATTACCCGGACGTTGCCGTAGAAGTGGTGCCCGGCCTTACGGCCGCCCTCAGCGGCGGGGCTGTGCTGGGCGCGCCGCTGGCCCACGATTTCTGTGTGATCTCCCTTTCTGACCGGCTTACCCCGTGGGAGGTCATCGAAAAGCGGCTGGCCTGCGCAGCGCAGGGAGATTTCTGTGTTGCACTCTATAATCCTTCCTCCAAGGGCAGGCCGGACTACCTGCAAAAGGCAGTGCGCATCCTGCGTGCAAACGGCAAGGCGGATGATACCGTCTGCGGCCTTGTGCGCAACATTGGCCGCGAGGGCCAGAGCGCCCGGGTGCTGACGCTGGCCGAGCTGGAAAACACGCCGGTGGATATGTTCACCACCGTGTATATCGGCAACAGCAATACCCGCGCCCTTTCGGGCCGGATGGTCACGCCGCGGGGGTACCGTAAGTGAAGGCGGTCGTGTTCAGCGGCACCACCGAGGGCCGTCGCTTCTCCAAAAAGCTGGCAGAGCTTGGCGTTGCGGTAACGGTGTGCGTGGCAACGCCGCTGGGTGCCGAGGAGCAGGGCGAAATGGCGGGCATCACGGTGCACGCCGGGCGGCTGCAGCCGGATGCCATGGCGGCATTGCTGGCGGGAGCTGATCTCTGCGTGGATGCCACCCACCCTTATGCAGTGGATGCCACCAGGAACATCCGCGCTGCAGCGGTGCAGGCGGGCGTGGAATACCGCCGCCTGCTGCGTGCGCAAAGCCCCTTGCCGCCCGGCTGTGCGGTGTTTGAAACTGCAGCGCAGGCTGCAGAATATCTGGCCGGGACAGAGGGCAATATCCTGCTTGCCACCGGTGCCAAGGAGCTGGCTGTGTTTGCCGGGCTGGAACCGGCGCGGCTTTACCCGCGCGTCCTGCCCACGCCGGAGGGCATTGCCGCCTGTGAAGCGGCCAATGTCCCGCACCGGAACATCATTGCCATGCAGGGGCCGTTCAGTCTGGCGCTGAATAAGGCGTTGATAACCCAGTTCCAGATCCGGTACCTCGTCACCAAGGACGGCGGCGCAGCGGGCGGCTTTGCCGAGAAGGTGCAGGCCGCTGCCGATACCGGCGCACAGCTGGTGGTGCTGCGCCGCCCGCCGGAAACTGGCGAGACGGAAACACAAATTTTAGCGTATTGCAAGGAGATTTTGCAATGGTCACACTGATCGGCATGGGCAGCGGAAAATGGGAAGCCCTTTCGGCGCAGGCACAGCAGGCTGTGCGCAGCGCGGGCCTTGTGTTCGGTGCAAAGCGGCTGCTGGCGGGCCTGCCTGCAGACTGCATGGCCCGGCAGTTCGCGCTCTACCAGCCCGCTGACATTCTGGAAACACTGGCACAAAACCCCGGGCAGGATGCTGCCGTGCTTTACAGCGGCGATACCGGATTTTACTCCGGTGCGTCCGGTCTGCTCACGCCGCTGCGGGCGCTGGGCATCCCCGCGCGGGTGTATCCGGGCGTTTCCAGCATCCAGCTGCTTTCAGCGGCGCTGGGCCGACCGTGGCAGGACTGGAGGCTGGTCTCGGCCCATGGCTGCGCCTGCGACCCGGTGGCCGAGTGCATGATGAACCGTTCGGTGTTCTTCCTCACCGGCGGCACTGAAACGCCCGCCTCTCTGTGCCAGAAGCTGACCGATGCCGGTATGGGCGAAGCCCACGGCGTGGTGGGCGAAAACCTTGGCACCGAGGCGGAAGCCATCCGCTACGGCTCTGCTGCAGAGCTGGCGGGGCAGAGCTTTGCACCACTCAGCGTGCTTCTGGTGGAAAACTTTGATCTGCCGCAGCTGCGTGCGCCGGGCTTCCCGGACGAAAGCTTCATCCGGAGCGAGGTGCCCATGACCAAGCAGGAGGTGCGCGCTGCTGCGCTGGCAAAGCTGGCGGTAATGCCCACCGACACTCTGTGGGATGTGGGCGCAGGCACCGGCAGTGTGAGCGTGGAGCTTGCGCTGGCGGCACCCAAAGGCCGCGTTTACGCCGTGGAGTGTGAACCGGATGCCTGTGAACTGATCCGTAAAAACCGGGCAAAGTTCCATGCTTGCAACCTCATCCTCATCGAGGGCCGCGCACCGGATGTGCTGGCAGACCTGCCTGCGCCGGATGCCGTGTTCATTGGTGGAACAAAGGGCGGCATGGAGGGCGTGCTGGATGCCGTGCTTGCCAAAAACCCGGACGCGCGCATCTGCATTTCGGCCATTGCGCTGGAAACGCTGGGCGCTGCCATTGCCGCCCTCACGGCCCGGGGCCTGACCGCAGAGGTAACGCAGATCGCCGTCAGCCGCACAAAACCGGCGGGCCGACTGCACCTGCTCATGGCCAATAACCCCATCTTCCTCATTACGGGTACACGTAAATGATGCAATTCCTCATCGCCGCGCCTTCTTCCGGCAGCGGCAAGACCACTGTTGCCTGTGCAGTGCTGGCGGCGCTGAAAAAGCGCGGGGCCGACCCCTGTGCGTTCAAAAGCGGGCCGGACTACATCGACCCCATGTTCCACCGCTCGGCTCTGCAGGTGGACAGCCACAATCTGGATCTGTTTCTTTCCAACAGGGATATAGTGCGGGCCATTTTTGCCCGCTATGCCGCCGGGCATGGTGCCGCCGTGTGCGAGGGCGCTATGGGCTTTTATGATGGTCAGGGCCTGACCACCCGTGCCAGCGCTTGGGAACTGGCGGATACGCTGGGCCTGCCGGTGCTGCTGGTGGTACAGCCCAAGGGTGCCAGCGTGACGCTGGCCGCGCAAATTCAGGGCCTTGTGAACTTCCGCAAAAACAGCCATGTTTCGGGCATCCTGCTCAATGATTGTTCCGAAAAGCTGTATAAAATGCTCAAGGCCCTGCTGGAAAGGGAGACCGGCCTGCCGGTGCTGGGCTATCTGCCCCATTTGCCGCAGGCAGCGGTAGAAAGCCGACACCTCGGCCTGAAGACTGCAGATGAAATTGCCGACCTGCAGGAAAAGATCGCTCTGCTGGCCGATGCACTGGTGCTGGATTGGCAGCGCTTTGCCGTGCTGACCGAAAAGCCTGCGCCGGAAGCTTTGCCGGGAGCAGCTGCACCCACATCCGTCCGCATTGCGGTGGCAAAGGACGAGGCGTTCTGCTTTACCTATGCCGAAACGCTGGACGCACTGCGGGATGCCGGGGCGGAGCTTGTGCTTTTCAGCCCGGTGCAGGATGCGGTTTTGCCGGAAAATATAGGCGGGCTGTATCTGCCCGGCGGCTACCCGGAGCTGTACGCCAAAACGCTGAGTGAAAACAAAACCATGCTGGCTTCCATCCGGCAGGCCGTGCAGGCGGGCCTGCCCACAGCGGCCGAATGCGGTGGCTTTTTGTATCTGGGCCGGAGCCTTGAGGATGCCGACGGTAAGGCGTGGCCCATGGCAGACGTTCTGCCGGGCGATGGCATCCGGGTGGGAAGGCTGGTGCGCTTTGGCTATGCTGAAATGACCGCCAAGGCGGACAGTATGCTCTTCTGCGCCGGAGAAACGCTGCCCATCCACGAATTCCACCACTGGGATTCCACCGCAAACGGCACTGCATTTACTGCCTGCAAAAACGAAAAAATGCAGTGGGAATGCGGCTATGCAAACGAGAATTTCTATGCGGGGTTCCCGCATTTATACTGGGCGGGCACGCCCCTGCCGGGCCGCTTTGTGCGCGCGGCAGAACGATACAGCAAAACAAAAGGATGACCAAAATGACCGAAACGGAACTAAATGCACTTTTGGCGGGTATCACCCCTGCCAACGAAGCTGCCCGCGCGGCGGCACACGCCCACTGGGCCAGCCTTGCAAAGCCTCTGGGCGGGTTGGGCCGGCTGGAGACCATGCTGGAGGATGCCGCCGCCCTTACCGGCAGTGCGGAGCTTGATCTTTCCCGCCGGGTGGTGGTGGTGCTCTGCGCGGATAACGGCGTGGTGGCGCAGGGCGTGAGCCAGACCGGGCAGGAAGTGACCCGTGCCGTGGCCGAAAACCTTGCCATGCGGCGCACCAGTGTGTGCCAGATGGCCCGCACGGCCCACTGTGATGTGGTGCCCGTGGATATGGGCATGGCAGGCGAACCGGTGCCCGGCGTGCGCAGCTGCCGCATTGCCGCAGGCACGGCGGATTTTACCCAAGGCCCTGCCATGAGCCGGGCCGAGGCCGTGCAGGCCGTTGGGGAGGGCATTGCCCTTGCCCGGGAACTGGCAGAGGATGGCTACAGGCTCATCGCCACCGGTGAAATGGGCATTGGCAATACCACCACCTCCAGCGCGGTGGCGGCAGTGCTGCTGGGCCAGCCCGTGGAGCTTATGACCGGGCGCGGTGCGGGCCTCTCGGACGAAGGGCTTGCCCGCAAGGTGGATGCCATCTGCCGCGGCATCCTTTGCAATGAGCCGGACCCGGAAGACACATTGGATGTTCTTGCAAAGCTTGGCGGCTTTGATATCGCGGGCCTGTGCGGTGTGTTTCTGGGCGGTGCACTGGCCGGTGTGCCGGTGCTGGCAGATGGCTTTATCAGCGGAGTGGCCGCGCTGTGCGCCGTGCGGCTGTGCCCGACGGCGGCAAAGGCTGTGTTTGCAAGCCACTGCTCGGCAGAGCCTGCCGCGCGCATCGTGCTGGAAGCACTGGGCAAGGCACCCATCATTACGGCGGGGCTGCATCTGGGCGAGGGCACCGGCGCGGTGGCCAGCATCCCGCTGTGGGATATGGCGCTGGCCGTATACGGCGGGTGCTACTCCTTTGCGGAGGGCGGCATTGCGCCGTATACGCCCCAATGTTGACGCTGGTTCTGGGCGGCGCGGCCAGCGGCAAAAGTGAATACGCCGAGAGCCTTGTGCTGAAAAACACCGGCCCGCGCTACTATCTTGCCACCATGCAGGTGTGGGATGCCGAGTGTGCCGCCCGGGTAGAAAAGCACCGCAAAATGCGGGCAGCAAAGCAGTTTGAAACGGTGGAGTGTCCCTTGCATCTGGACAATGTGCGTCTGCCTGCGCGGGGCACCGCCTTGCTGGAAGACCTTGGCAATCTTGCCGCCAACGAGCTGTACGACCCGGCGGGAGCAGGGGAAAACGCGGCCAAAGCCATCCTGCACGGGCTGGAAAGCCTTGCCGCCCAGTGCGAAAACCTCATCGTTGTTTCCAACGAGGTGTTCAGCGGCGGGGCCGACTATGCCGGTGACACAGGCCGCTATCTGCTGGCACTGGCGCAGGTGAACAATGCCTTTGCCGCCCGGGCAGATGCGGTGGTGCGGGTGGTATGCGGCATCCCCGTGTACTATAAAGGAGTGGAAAAATGATCGTTTTGCAGACCATTGCGGTGGCCTTTGCCATGTTTTCGGCCATCCCGGTGCCGCAGTTCGACTGGAACGAAAAGAATATGCGTTACGCCATGTGCGCCTTCCCGCTCATTGGTGTCGTTATTGGTGCGGCGTGGTGTGTGTGTGGCGCGATGCCCCTGCCGGGCCTTGCCAAGGCGGCGGGCTTTGCGCTGATCCCGGTATGGATCACCGGCGGCATCCATCTGGACGGCTACGCCGACACCTGCGATGCCCTTTCCAGCTACGGCGACCGAGAAAAGAAGCTGGAAATATTAAAAGACCCCCACTGCGGTGCCTTTGCGGTCATCCGGCTGTGCAGCTATTTTCTGGCCTATTTTGCCCTGTGCACCTGTGTGAGTTTTACACCCCGCGTGGGTGTGCTGTGGGTTCTGGCACTGGTGCTGGAACGGGCGCTTTCGGGCCTTGCGGTGGCATCGTTCCCCATGGCAAAAAACACCGGTCTTGCACACACCTTTGCCACTGCAGCAGACAAAACTGTGGTGCGCCGTGTGCTGGCGGTGCTGGCCGCAGTGCTGTGCGTGGGCATGGCGGCGCTGGGCGGCTGGGCGCTGGTGCTGGCAGCGCTGGCGGTGCTCTGGCGCTACCATGCCGTGAGCCGGAAACAGTTCGGCGGCATCACCGGCGACCTTGCCGGGTGGTTTTTGCAAAAGGCCGAGCTCTGGATGCTGGCGGCGCTGTGTGCCTGCCAGTGGGGAGGGCTGCTATGATCTTTATTACCGGGCCGCTCTACAGCGGCAAGCGCACCTTTGCGCAAACCCTTCCCGGCAAGCGTCTTTCGGACGTGCAGGTATTGGCTGCCGATGCCGCCGACCTGCCTGCCTTGGCAGACAAGCTTGCCCATGAATACGATATCCTCATCGCCACCGAGGTAGGCGGCGGTGTTGTGCCGATGGATGTCAAACAGCGCGCAGACCGCGAGGCGGCGGGCAGGCTTGCCTGCCTGCTGGCCGCACGGGCAGAGTGCGTGGTGCAGATGTTCTGCGGCATCCCCACGGTTTTGAAAGGAGAATTGTCTCAATGCTGATCTATCTTCTGCGTCATGGCCAGACGGAATACAACGCCCAGAAGCGTTATCAGGGCCAGCGCGACATCCCGCTCTCACCCGAAGGCGCTGCCCAGCTGCGCCGGGCAGATTTTGACCCCGATGTGGTCTATGTTTCCACCTTGCAGCGCACCAGCCAGACGGCGCGCATCCTGTTCCCGGAGGCGAAGCTTGTGCCGGTGGACGGCCTGAAAGAGATGTGCTTTGGCAGCTTTGAGGGCCGCAATTTCATCGAGATGGAAAAGGACCCCGAGTATCAGGCATGGGTGAAGGCCAACTGCGAAAGCCCCTGCCCGGACGGAGAGCGCAAGACGGATTTTTCAGACCGCATCTGCCGCACCGTGGCAGAGCTGATCGATAAAGCTCTTGCCGCAGGCGAAGAACGGCTGGTCATTCTGGCCCACGGCGGCACCCAGATGGCCGCCATGGAGAGGTTTGCCGTCCCCCACAGGGACTATTACGCATGGTGCGGACCTAACGCGGGCGGCTTTGTGCTGGATGCAAAGGACTGGACGGAAAAGCATCTGCTGTATCTCGTGAAGACCGTCCAGTACACAAAGGAGAGCAGGGCATGATCCTTCAGGCAGTTGTCGGCGGTTTTGTGCTGGACGCGCTCTTCGGCGACCCGGCGTGGCTGCCGCACCCGGTGGTGCTTATGGGAAGATGCATCTCCCGGCTGGAAAAATTCCTGCGTGCCCGCCTGCCCGGCACCCCGCAGGGCGAGCTGCTGGGCGGTGCCGTGACGGCGTTCTGCCTGCCGGTGGGCACCTTTCTGGTCACGAGCCTTGTGTGTCTGGCGGCGGCAAAGCTCAGCCCGTGGCTGGGCCTTGCGGTGCAGATGTTCTGGTGCGGGCAGGCGCTGGCGGCAAGGGGCCTTGCACAGGAGAGCACAAATGTGTACGCTCAGCTTATTAAAAACGACCTGCCCGCCGCTCGCAAAGCCGTGAGCCGCATCGTGGGCCGCGACACCCAGAACCTGACCGCAGAGGGTGTGACCAAAGCTGCGGTGGAAACGGTGGCCGAAAATGCCAGCGACGGCATCATTGCGCCGCTGCTGTATATGCTCATCGGCGGGGCACCGCTGGCGCTGACCTACAAGGCTATCAATACCATGGACAGCATGCTGGGCTACAAAAACGAGAAGTACCTTTATTTTGGCCGCGCAGCCGCGAAGCTGGACGATGTGGCCAACTACATCCCCAGCCGCCTTGCCGCCCTTTTGTGGGTGGCGGCTGCGGCCTTTACCGGAAACGATGCCAAGGGCGCATGGCGCATCTGGCGGCGGGACCGGCGCAACCACGCCAGCCCCAACAGCGCCCAGACCGAAAGCGCCTGCGCCGGTGCACTGGGCGTGCAGCTGGCCGGCCCGGCTTACTATTTTGGCGAATATTACCCCAAGCCCACCATCGGTGATGCCCTGCGCCCCATTGAACCGCAGGACATCCTGCGCGCCAACCGCATGATGTATGTGGCAAGCGGCTTTGCGCTGGCATGGGGTGCAGCAATACGGGGGTTCCTTGCATGAAACAATTGACCCATGGCGGCGACTGGGCGGGCTATCGCGCCGAGTTTGGCCGCGACCCGCTGGATTTTTCGGCCAATGTCAGTCCGCTGGGGCTGCCGGAAGGGGTGGCAAAGGCCATTACGGCAGCGCTTGCCACGGCCGACCGCTACCCCGACCCGCTGTGCCGGGCCCTGCGTGAAAAACTGGCGGTGGCTGAGGGAGTGCCCGCCGAATGGCTGCTGTGCGGCAACGGCGCGGCAGACCTCATCTTCCGGCTGGCGCTGGCTGCAAAGCCCCGCACTGCACTGGTAACGGCCCCCACTTTTGCCGAGTATGCCACCGCCCTTGAAACGGCAGGCTGCACGGTGGAACGGCATTTTTTGCGGGAAGAAAACGATTTTACGGTGACGAAAGATCTCCTGAACGCGGTGCACCTGGGTACAAATATGGTGTTCCTCTGTCAGCCCAACAACCCCACCGGTCAGCTGGCAGAGCCTGCCCTTGTGGAAGCGCTGCTGCGCAGATGCGAAGCCGTGGGTGCGGTGCTGGCCGTGGACGAATGCTTTCTGGATTTTCTGCCGGAGGGCGAAGGCCTTTCGGCAAAGCATCTGCTGAAAAACAGCAAAAAACTGATTATTTTAAAAGCCTTCACCAAGCTTTACGGCATGGCAGGCGTGCGTCTGGGCTATTGCCTGTGCTCTGATACAGAGCTGCTTGCCCGGATGCGGGCAGCGGGCCAGCCGTGGGCGGTTTCCAGTCTGGCACAGGCGGCGGGCATTGCTGCGCTGGATGAGACGGAATATGTGGCGAAGGTGCGTGCATTGATCGAAGCACAGCGGCCTGTGCTGGCAGACGGCCTGCGGGCGCTGGGCCTGCGGGTGATCGAGGGCCGGGTTAACTATCTGCTGTTCCGCGCGCCGGAAGCGCTGGGCGAAGCGCTGCGCCGCAAGGGTGCGGTACTGCGCAGCTGCGGCAATTATCCGGGCCTTGATGCCAGCTGGTACCGCACCGCCGTGCGCACAGAAAACGAGAACCGGCAGCTGCTTGCACTGCTGGCCGAGACCCTGCCGGAGGTGGCACAATGAGCAAGGCAAAATGCATTATGGTGCAGGGCACCATGAGCGGTGCGGGCAAAAGCCTGCTGTGCGCGGCGCTGTGCCGCATCTTTGCGCAGGATGGCTACCGCGTGGCCCCTTTCAAAAGCCAGAACATGGCCCTGAACAGCTTCGTCACCCGCAACGGTGCAGAGATGGGCCGTGCTCAGGTGGTGCAGGCACAGGCTGCAGGCGTGGAGCCGGATGTGCGCATGAACCCCATCCTGCTCAAGCCCAGCAGCGATGTGGGCAGTCAGGTGATCGTGAACGGCAAGGCCCGGGGCCAGATGCCTGCCGCCGCCTACTTTAAAATGAAGCGCAGCCTTATCCCGGACATTCTGGAAGCCTACAACAGCCTTGCCGCCGAGAACGACATTATCGTGATCGAAGGCGCGGGCAGCCCGGCGGAGATCAACCTGAAAGCCGACGATATCGTCAACATGGGCCTTGCAAAGCTGGTGGATGCGCCGGTGCTTCTGGCGGGCGATATCGACCGGGGCGGCGTATTCGCGCAGCTGTACGGCACTGTGGAGCTGCTGGAAGCCGACGAGCGTGCCCGCATCAGGGGCCTCATCATCAACAAGTTCCGGGGCGATGTGGAGATCCTGCGGCCCGGCCTTGCCATGCTGGAAGAAAAAACGCAGCTGCCCGTGCTGGGCGTAGTGCCGTACCTGCGGGTGGAGATCGAGGACGAGGACTCCCTCTCCGACCGGCTGGATACAAAAGCTGCGGTCAAGCCGCTGGATATCGCCATCCTGCGCCTGCCGCATGTATCCAACTTCACCGATTTTATCCCGCTGGAACAGCACCCGCTGCTGGGCGTGCGGTATGTGCAGCGCACCCGCCAGCTGGGTGCACCGGATCTCGTCATCCTGCCCGGCACCAAGAACACCATGGACGACCTGCGCTGGCTGCGGGAAAGCGGACTGGAAGCGGCGGTGCTCAGGCTTTCGGCAGCCGGTACGCCGGTGCTGGGCGTGTGCGGCGGCTATCAGATGCTGGGCGAACAGCTCTGCGACCCGGCAGGGGAGGAGAGCGGCACCCCCTGCACCCTGCGGGGCCTTGGCCTGCTGCCCACCACGACGGTGTTCGGCACCGAAAAGCACCTGACCCAGACCGCAGCCTGTGCGACCACAGAACCCTTTGCAGGCGCAAAGCTGACGGGCTACGAGATCCACGCAGGCCGCACCGAGGTGCGGGGCAGTGCGTTCTGCATCCTTGCAGACGGCACGCCGGAGGGCTGTGTGCAGGACGGTGTATTCGGTACCTACCTGCACGGCCTGTTCGACACCGGCGAACTGACCGAAAAACTGACCGCATTTTTGTGCAAACGGAAGGGCATCGATCCGGCCGGGGCCGAGCTTATCCCCATGGAGCAGTACCGTCAGCAGCAGTTTGATCTGCTTGCCGATGGTGTGCGCGCGGCACTGGATATGCCCGCTATCTATGCCGCCATGGGAATGCAAAAAGGAGACAACACATGACACCGCAGCATCATCTGCCCGCCGACATTGAACGGACGAGCATCTCCATTATCACAAGGGAACTGGACGAGCTGGGCCTGACCCCGCCGCCGGAGACGGCTGCGGTGGTCAAGCGGGTCATCCACACCACCGCGGATTTCGACTATGCCAAAAATCTGCGCTTTACACCCGGCGCGGTGGAAGCCGCAGTCAAGGCCCTGCACGCGGGTGCTTTCATCGTTACCGACACCAATATGGCGCTGGCGGGCATCACAAAGCCGGGCCTGAAAAAACTGAACGGTGAAGCCATCTGCTACATGGCAGACCCCGCTGTGGCCGAAGCCGCAAAGCAGGCGGGCACCACCCGTGCCGTTGCCGCCATGCACCGCGCTGCCCGGGAGCACCCGGGGGCCATTCTGGCCATTGGCAATGCGCCCACGGCCCTTTTGACCATTGCGGAGGAAATGGAAGCCGGTCTGCGGCCTGCACTGGTCATTGGCGTGCCGGTGGGGTTTGTGAATGTGGTGGAAAGCAAGGAAGTACTGTTTGCCGCCTGCGAGCGATACGGCGTGCCTGCCATCGCCGCCATGGGCCGCAAGGGCGGCAGCAATGTGGCTGCAGCCATCTGCAACGCCCTCATTTACTCTGCCACCGAAATGCTGGACCCCTCTGCCAGAGGGTGGAACGGATAAGGCGGAAACAGCATAACATCAAAAACCCGGAACCCTTTTTGAGCCGTTTTGGCCGAGAAAAGGTTCCGGGTTTTGTTCATGTTTTTTTCAGAGAGCTATTTTGCAACAGCCCCATTTTCACGGAAAAGGTCCGAACCGAGCACGGCATCCACACTGCCGGCATCAGGCTGCGGGGAACGTCTTGTTCCACACTTCGATCACCTTGAACTTCGGGGTCCAGCCTTCGGGTTCAAAGCGGTCGCCCTTGGCAGCCATGGTGCCCTGCTCGGTGCACCACTGTGCGGCCTTGGCCATATCAGGGTCGGTCACATCCGCAAAGGCGGGTGCGCCTGCGGGTTCGGGCCTGCCTGCGGTGTTCCATACCAGCAGAGCCAGTTGGCCGCGGTTTGCCGGGATGGCTGTACCCTCGGGCAGGAGGCTGTGCAGGATCACGCGGGTGGCGATCTCGTAGCCGCCCCAGATGGCTGCACCGCCCACGGCCACGGCGGCAATGGTACCGCCTGTGGTATCCATGGGTGCAGGTTCCACGCCGAAGTCTTCATCAAGAGGTTCGTCCGGGTCGATGGGCTGATACGGGTCAAGCGAGCTGGCCGACCACTGAGCGACCAGTTCCACCGGGCCATTGGGCATTTTAAAGGTAAATGCTGTGCTGGTCTGCCAGCCGCCTTCCGGCCAGCCATCGTCTGGCTCCACCGGCGCGGCACTGCCGTCCTGCTCGGTCCACTTCATAAACTCCATCCAGTAGCCGTCTTTCAGGGTGGTGGCCACTGTCACCGTCTCGCCTTCCTTGACCCAAAGGCTGCTGCGCGGTTCGCCGTTGATGGTCACACTGCCCAGACTGTCGTTGATGGATACCTTGTACAGCTGGTCCCGCTGTGCTTCCAGCGTCACATTGCCCTCAGGCATTTTAAAGGTGAACTCCTTGCTGGTCTGCCAGTCGCCATCCGGCCAGCCGTCATCCGGCTCTACGGGTGCTTCGCTGGTGGAGTTCCACCGCAGGAAGGGGTTTTCCTCCGTGCTTTCGGCCCGGACGGTGACCAGCTGGCCCGGCTTCACGATCTTTTGGGATGTGCCGTTGTCGTCGGTGCCGCCCTCAATGGTGCCGTGTGTGACGTTGACATCGTACAGGGTCGTAAAGTATGCCTGCAGCTCTACATCACCTTCGGGCATGGCGAAGCTGAAGCTCGGCTTGTTCTGCCAGCCGTCCTCCGGGTTCACAAGCTCCATGCTGATGTCGCCAAGCCGCCACATATTAAACTGGCGGTGGTCGTTGAGCTCGCTGTCAAGAACTTTTGCGATGATCCTTGTGCCCGGCAGCGCCTCATAAATGTTCTGCTCTTCTGCCCCTTCGGCAAAGAACTCAGCCTTTCCTGCGGTCTCAAAGATCAGATACGTTTTTCGATAATCTGCGCTCAGGCTCACGTTGCCTGCAGGCATTTTAAAGGTAAAGGTTTTGCTGGTCTGCCAGCCGCCATCCGGCTCTTCGGGTGCAGTGCCGGTATACGTCCACTGCTTGAACTGTTTTGTAATATCGTCGCTGTCGGTGAACTGAATGGTCACCTCGGTGCCCGGCAGATAGATGCCGGAGGGTTTGCCGGTATCGCTGCTCTCGTCCACGATGGTGCCGCCGTTCACGGTGAGGTCGTACAGCTGCTTGTAATCAGCGGTCAGGGCCACGTTGCCTGCGGGCATTTTAAAGGTAAATTCTTTGCTGGTCTGCCAGCCATCGGGCAGGCCCGTGGGCTCCGTGCCGCTGGTAAACTTCCAGCCATCAAATTCATGGTACGCATCGAAGAAGGTGTCCGACGCTTTCACCGTGACGGTTTCACCTTCCAGCGCCTGTGTGCGCTCCTCATCGTTCACAAGAACCGTGCCTCGGTTCTCGTCCACCGACACATTGTAAACCGTTTTGTACTCGGCTTCCAGCGTCACGTTGCCTGTGGGCATCTTAAAGGTGAATTTTTTGCTGTTTTGCCAGCCGCCCTCCGGCCAGCCAGCCGTCGGTGCTTCGGGTTCGGTATCTGTAGACTTCCACTGCTTGAACTGCTTGGCAATATCGTGGCTGTCGTCAAACACAACGGTCACCTCGGTGCCCGGCAGATAGATGCCGGTGGTTTCGCCGGTGTCGCCGCTCTCGTCCACGATGGTGCCGCCGGTCACGGCAAGGTCGTACAGCTGCTTGTAATCAGCTTTCAGGGTCACATTGCCTGCGGGCATGGTAAAGGTGAATTCTTTGCTGGTCTGCCAGTTCTCAGACGGCTCCATCATCTGGGCACTGTCGTCAGAAAGCGACCAGCCGTTGAACTGATGGTACGCATTGAAGAAGGTGTCCGACGTTTTCACCGTGACGGTTTCACCTTCCAGCGCCCGGCTGCGCTCCTCGTTGTTTACGAGAACCGTGCCGCGGCTATCAGCCACCGACACATTGTAAACCGTTTTGTACTCGGCTTTCAGCGTCACGTTGCCTGCAGGCATGGTGAACGTAATGTTCTTTTGCTCCTTGCTGGAATCCCAGCCGCCCTCCGACCCGGCTCCCTCCGGGGCCTCGGGCCGGGTGCCTTCGTACATCCACTGCTTGAACTGCTTTTCAATGTCCGTGCTTTCGGTAAAATGAACCGTCACCTGAGTGCCCGGCAGATAGATGCCTTTGGGCTTGCCGGGGTCGCCGTTCTCGTCCACGATGGTGCCGCCGGTCACGGTGAGGTCGTACAGCTGCTTGTAATCAGCTTTCAGGCTCACGTCGCCTGCGGGCATGGTAAAGGTGAAACTCGGCTTGTGCTCCCAGCCATCCTCCGGGCTCACAAGAAGCGTGCTGCTGGTAAGCTTCCAGCTGCTGAACAGGTGGTGTTCGTCAGACCCCGTCTCCGTCACGGTGATCTTATCGCCTGCCAGCGCACGGCTGCCTGCTACGCCATTTACAAGGATGGTGCCTTTTCCGTCGGCCACCGACACATTGTAAACCGTTTTGTACCCGGCTTTCAGGGTCACATCGCCTTCGGGCATGGTAAAGCTAAAGCTCGGCTTGCTCTGCCAATCATTGGGCAGGTCTGTGGGTTTCGTGCCGCTGAGCGTCCACTTCTCGAACTGATCCTCGATACCCGTGCTCCCGGTAAACGCAACCTTCACTTCGGTGCCCGGCAGGTAGGAGCCGGTGGTCTTGCCGGGCTCGTTTTTGTCCACGATGGTGCCGCCGGTCACCTTTACCTCGTACTTGGTAATGGTGTGATAGCTGGCCCCCAGCGTTACATTGCTTGCAGGCATTTTAAAGGTGAATTCTTTGCTTGTCTCCCAACCATTGGGCAAGCCTGTGGGCTCCGTGCCGCTGAACGTCCACTTCTCGAACTTCTTCGTATCCGTGTCCTCCGGGGCCGTAACGGTCACCATTTCACCGGCATAGAAGCTGGTATCGCTGATGCCATTTGTCTTGGCGGTGACGCCTTCCGGCTGGGTAAGGAGGGTGTAAAGGGTGTCGGGTTCGATGCACAGATACGGCGTTGTGCTGCTGATGGCGCTGCGGGTATGGAGCTTGCTACCATTCTGTGTGGTCTGGTAGAAATAGCCCTTGCCCGCTGGCGGCGTATAGGTGATGTTCTGTGCCGTCTTGCCGCTGATTTCATTATTGATGATCTCTACCTTATTGGTATTTTTAATGGTAGAATTGCCGGTAATGATCGGCTCGGAAGCCCGGCTTCCCGTCACGGTAATGCCGCCGCTCTGTTCTACATTCAGCCCGCCGAAAATCGCCGGGCCGCTGCTGTTGGTAATGCTTACGGCACCCCTGCTGGTGATATCAGCGCCATTGTTAAGTGTGGCATTGCCGGTTCCGGTCACCGTAACATCGCCGGTACCGCTGGCGTTCTTCACGGTCAGCTTGCCGCCCACGGCAATGCCACGGCTGTTGCTGATGTTCACTGCGCCGCTGCTGGTAATGTTGGCTCCAAAGCGGATGGCATTCCGCCGTGTATTGCCAACAACGGTCACACCGGTGCTGCTGTCGATGGTCAGATTGCCATCAACCGCAATGCCGTCGGGATTGCTTACATTCACACCGCCGCCTGCTGTAATGTTGGCATCGCCTTTGATCGCAGCAGCAGCAGCGTCGTCCGCGCCGCCGCCCGTCACAGTGACGGCACCACCGGCATTCACAGACAAGCCATTGCCCACCACGTTTTTTGTGTCGTTACTTTTGATCTCAACAGCGCCTTTGCTCGTGATATCAACTTTGCTTGCTCCACCCGTAGTAGTTACACTTTTACTGTTGGTCACGGTCAGTTCGCCGTCAACCGCCTGATAGTTGAGCTGCGCCGGCCCAATAGAAACGATGTTTTCAATTTTCACATCACCGTTGCTTGCAATGTTGACCTTGCTTCCAAAGTTTCCTACGGCACAGATCGGTCCGTCTGCTCTGCTTCCCGTGATCGTCACATTGCCTGTACCTGCTGTGTTGTCCACATCCAGAGAGTAAACGACTGCCGCACCGTGCGGATTGGTAACGGTCACATTTCCGTAGCAATTTGTAACTTTCAATGCTCCATAAAAGGCTCCCGTATAGGTTTTTGAGGGATCCTCGGTCTTGATCGTAACATTGCGCATACCCGTAATGGTAAGGCCCAGGCCACCGTCCATTCGTGTATTATTGGTGCAGACCAGAACAATATCCGTGCTGGGTCCGCCTGCAAGCGTCACGCCTTCCATTACCTCTCCCTGGCTTGCCGCCATTGTGATGGTCACAGTTGTGCCATCGTATGCATAGCTGCATCCGGGCAGTTTTGTCCCAATAGTGCTTGCATTCAGCAGCTGCACTTTTCCACCGGATTTCTGAATCCAGATAACGCGGTCATCTGCCGCCAGTGCCGGTGCGCACACGCTCAGCACCATGCACAGCGCCACGAGGGCCGCGGTCAGCCTTTGCGCAAAAGTCGTCTGCTTCATACGGAATTCCTCCTTTTTTATTTACGGGGGGGGGGTATGCGTCCACCTTAAAAATACCATATTTCACCTTCTTTTTCAATAAAACCTGCGTGAAACGCCCCAAAAACTGCGTGAAAACCGTTTTGCACCGCTGTGCGCGCCTTTGCCCCCTCTTGCAATTTGTGCGCAAAGGGTGTAGAATACAGTCACAATCAAATACAGGGGAGCTTGTAAAGCAGGCTGAGAGGAAGTACCTAAACTTCGACCCTTTTACCTGATGCGGATAATGCCGCCGTAGGAAGTCAGAATGGATGATTTTTTGCAGGAGGCACCGCGGAAGGTGTCTCCTGTTTTTTTGTTGTGTACCTATTACCATTAAGGAGGATGCCTTGTACTTTTCTGCGGAAGTGCCGCAGCGGGCTGAGGGGGAGCGCCCTGAGCTTTGTGACCGTCAGCGATGGGAAGCCGTGTTCCGGCGTGAGAGGAGACCAGAAAGTCTCGACCGCTTCTTATAGTTCCTGCGCCGGGTCTGGCACCGGGTGCGGGCTGTTTGCGGAGGCGCTGTATGGTTTTTGCTGCTTCCGCAGGTTTGGAAAGGAGCCTTGCCTTATGAAAAAACTCTCTGTGAAAAAGCTGGCGCTGGCCGGCATGCTGTGCGCTCTGTGCGTGGTGGGCAGCGTATTCAGCTTCCCCATGTTCGGCAGCAAATGTGCACCCATCCAGCACATGGTCAATGTGACCTGCGCGGTGCTGCTTGGCCCGTGGTGGGGCGTGGGCGTGGCCTTTGTGGCCTCGCTGCTGCGCAATCTGCTGGGTCTGGGCAGCCTGATGGCCTTCCCCGGCAGCATGTTCGGCGCACTGCTGTGCGGCCTTGTGTACCATAAGACCAAAAACATCCTTGCCACCATGGTGGGCGAGGTGTTCGGCACCAGCATTCTGGGCGGCCTGTGCGCTTACCCGGTGGCCATCTTCCTCATGGGCAAGAGCGCCGGCGACATCGCGTTCTATGCCTACATCGTGCCGTTCCTCATCTCCACTGCAGTGGGTTCCATCATTGCGGGCGTGCTGGTGTACAGCCTGCAGCGCTCCGGCGCTCTGCACAGCATGCAGAAGAGCCTTTCCTGACGGAGGGGCACCCGAATGTTCAAAACAGAATTCGAGAACCTGCGCCGCACCTGCCCGCTCATCCATAACATTACCAACTATGTCACCGTGAACGACTGCGCCAACATGGTGCTGGCCTGCGGTGCTTCGCCCATCATGGCCGACGATGCCGCCGAGGTGGAGGACATCACCACCATCTGCGGCGGTCTGAACATCAACATCGGCACCCTGAACAGCCGCACCATCACCAGCATGCTGCTGGCGGGCAAAAAGGCAAACCAGCTGGGCCATCCTGTGGTGCTGGACCCGGTGGGTGCGGGTGCATCCCGCCTGCGCACCGACACGGCTTTCCGCCTGCTCAGGGACGTAAAGTTCACCGTGATCCGCGGCAACATCTCCGAGATCAAAACGCTGGCCTCCGGCGCGGGAACCACCAAGGGCGTGGATGCCGATGTGGCCGATAAAGTTACTGAGGAAAATCTGGATTCTGCCGTGGCCTTTGCCAAGGCCTTTGCAGCCCGGACGGGTGCCGTTATTGCCATTACCGGTGCCATCGACATTGTGGCGGATGCCCACACCGCCTACTGCATCCGCAACGGCAATGCCATGATGAGCAGCATCACCGGTACGGGCTGCCAGCTTTCGGCCCTGACGGCGGCGTTCGTTACCGCCAACCCCGGCCATCCGCTGGAAGCCGCTGCAGCCGCAGTGTGCGCCATGGGCCTTGCGGGCGAGACCGCCCACAAGCGCCTGACCCCGCTGGACGGCAACTCCACCTACCGCAATTATATCATCGATGCCATTTACAATATGACCCCGGATCAGCTGGAAGAAGGAGCAAACTATGAAGTGCGATAAGCAGAACATGCTTCTGTATGCCGTCACCGACCGCGCATGGGTGGGAAAGCAGACCCTCTATGAACAGGTGGAGAGCGCCCTGAAGGGCGGTGTCACCTGTGTGCAGCTGCGTGAAAAAGAGTTGGACGACGAAGCTTTTCTGAAAGAGGCTGTGGAAATCCATGCTCTGTGCCAGCGCTACGGCGTGCCGTTCTTTGTGAACGACAATGTGGACATTGCCATCCGCTGCCACGCCGAGGGTGTGCACGTGGGGCAGGAGGATATGGCCGCAGCGCAGGTGCGCGCCCGTGTGGGCGACGGTATGATGATCGGCGTTTCCGTCCACAGTGTGGAGGAAGCACGGGAAGCCGTCAAGCACGGCGCAGACTGCCTTGGCGTGGGCGCGGCCTTTGCCACCCATACCAAGACCGATGTGGACGTTCTGCCCCACGAGACCCTGAAGGCCATCTGTGATGCCGTGGACATCCCGGTGGTGGCCATTGGCGGCATCCACAAGGAGAACATCCTGCAGCTCAAGGGCACCGGTGTGGATGGCGTGGCCCTTGTGAGCGCCATCTTTGCAGCAGACGACATCGAGACCGAGTGCAAAGAGTTGAAAGCCCTGTCGGAGCAGATCATCTGACCGATCCCGCGGCAAACCGGGGACACCACCTTGGGCCGCGTTATAAAATTCATGGAGAAAACCAACATGAAAAGCGTATTTTGCGCAGGTGCCGGCATCCAGAACGTTCTGTTTTTTCTGAATGACGGCTGCCTTTCCCTACCCTTGTATGACCAGCACCCTGCTGTTCAGAGATAAACTGTCATTTGGAGGAACAGAGCGTATGCAGACTTATACCACTCAGATGGATGCTGCCCGCAAGGGCATCATCACGCCGCAGATGGAGATTGTGGCAAAGAAGGAATACCGCACCACCGAGGAGATCCGCCAGTGGGTGGCCGAGGGCAAGGTAGCCATCCCCGCCAACAAGCACCACGAGTGCCTGAACCCCGAGGGTGTCGGCTCCATGCTGCGCACCAAGATCAACGTGAACCTTGGCGTCTCCCGCGACTGCAAGGACTACAACGTGGAGATGCAGAAGGTGATGAGCGCCGTCAACATGGGTGCCGAAGCCATTATGGATCTGTCCAGCCACGGCAACACCCAGCCCTTCCGCCAGAAGCTGACCCACGAGTGCCCGGTGATGATCGGCACCGTGCCGGTGTACGATTCGGTCATCCACTACCAGCGCGATCTGGCTGAGCTGACCGCACAGGACTTCATCGATGTGGTGCGCCTGCATGCAGAGGACGGTGTGGACTTTGTCACCCTGCACTGCGGCATCACCCGCAAGACCATCGAGCAGATCCGCAAGCACAAGCGCAAGATGAACATTGTCAGCCGCGGCGGCTCTCTGGTGTTTGCATGGATGAGCATGACCGGCAACGAGAACCCCTTCTACGAGCACTTTGACGAGATCTGCGAGATCTGCGCCGAGCACGATGTGACCATCTCGCTGGGCGATGCCTGCCGTCCCGGCTGTCTGGCTGATGCCACCGATGTGTGCCAGATCGAGGAGCTGGTGCGTCTGGGCGAGCTGACCAAGCGCGCATGGGCACACAACGTGCAGGTGATGGTGGAAGGCCCCGGCCATGTGCCCCTGAATCAGGTGGCTGCCAACATGGAGGTGCAGAAGAGCATCTGCATGGGCGCACCCTTCTATGTGCTGGGACCCCTCGTCACCGATATCGCCCCCGGTTACGACCACATCACCGCTGCCATCGGCGGCGCTGTGGCTGCCGCCAGCGGTGCAGCTTTCCTGTGCTATGTGACCCCCGCCGAGCATCTGGCTCTGCCCAATGTGGACGATGTGAAGCAGGGCATCGTGGCCTCCAAGATCGCTGCCCACGCCGCCGATATCGCCAAGGGCATCCCCCACGCCCGGGACATCGACGATAAGATGGGCGATGCCCGCCGTGTGCTGGACTGGGATGCACAGTTCGCCTGCGCACTGGACCCGGAGACCGCAAAGGCTATCCGCGATGCCCGCCTGCCGGAGGACGACCACAGCGACACCTGCAGCATGTGCGGCAAGTTCTGTGCCGTGCGCAGCATGAACAAGGCGCTGGCCGGTGAGTACATCGACATTCTGTAAAAATCTTCTGTTTTGCGCGCAGCAGCGCGCATCTTCCTCCGCCGCCCGGTATGACCGCCGGGCGGCTTTTGTGTTGTAATTCCAAAAAGATTGTGTTAAAATAACAATAAGGCGCTGATTGCAAAATTGGTGGTCATGCTTTCTATCCCGTATCGCTGGTTTTTCTATTTCTACATAGAACAAGCAGAGGTCCGGGAGGAAACTTTTTTGAAAGTACCCTGCCCGGAGCCTTGAAGGCGAAGGGAGGGATATCGAATGAATCTGCTGGAGACTCTCGCATTGCTCACGTTCATTCTCGCGTTGTTGAGCTTGGTCGTGGATGTGATCCGTCTGACCGTTGAGGTCATGGCAAAGTTTTCCCAGATGAAAAGCGATGATAACAAAAAAGATTGACCGCCTCACAGTTCCCCAACTCGAGCGGTCAATCTTTTTGACTAACGGGATGGAAAGCTGACCTTTGCAGTCAGCGCCCCTTCTGTTTGTAGTATAATCGAAGCTATGTGATTTGTCAAGTTATCCTGTTCCATCGATTATTTCTATCGATTTTTTAGAATTTACAATTCTTCTGTACTGTACTATAATGAAGTTATCGTCTTCATTCCATTGATCTACAGGAGGAATCTGCCTTGCTGGTAAATCTTATCGAATCCGTCTATCGCCTGCTGTGGGGCGATCTATTCACCATCCCGCTGGGCGGCGGCATCGGCATTTCCTTCATGGTGGTGCTGCTGTTCACGGCGGGCATCTGGTTCACCTGCCGCACCCGTCTTTTGCCGGTGCGGCTGTTCCGGGATATGATCGCCGCCGTGTGCGAGAAAAAGCAAGGCAGGAACGGCCTTTCCTCCTTCCAGACGCTGGTCATTTCCACCGCCACCCGCGTGGGCATGGGCAATCTGGTGGGCGTGGTGGCCGCTGTTTCTGCAGGCGGTGCCGGTGCGGTGTTCTGGATGTGGGTCACTGCTATTCTGGGTGCGTCCACCTCCTTTATCGAATCCACCCTTGCCCAGAAATACCGCCAGCCCGACCCGCTGTACGGCGGCTGGCGCGGCGGCCCGGCCTACTATCTGCATGTGCTGGCGGAGCGCAGGCGCGGCAAAAAGCTCAAACGCTCTGTGGTAGCGGCGCTGTTTGCGGTGTCTGGTCTCATCTGCTGGTGCGGCATCAGTCAGGTGATCTCCAACTCGGTCAGTTCTGCGTTTGAAAATGCGTTCCATATTCCGCCGCTTACTACCACACTGGTGCTCACGGCCATTGCGGCGGTGATCGTGCTGCGCAAGAATGCCACCGTGAAAAGTCTGGACGTGATGGTGCCCATCATGGCGGTGTGCTATTTTGTCATCACCGTGGGCATCGTGCTGTTCAACCTGCCCAAGCTCCCGGCGGTGTTCGGGCGCATCTTTGCGGAAGCGTTCGGTCTGCGGCAGGCCGTGGCTGGTGGCTTTGGTGCTGTGCTGATGAACGGTGTCAAGCGCGGCCTGTTCTCCAACGAAGCGGGCAGCGGTTCGGCACCCTGTGCAGCTGCCGCCGCAGAGTGCGACGACCCGGTCAAGATGGGCTTTGTGCAGGCACTGGGCGTGCTGATCGATACGGTGGTGATCTGCAGCTGCACGGCCTTTTTGATGCTGCTGGTGCCGCAGGAGATCACAGAAGGACTTGCGGGCATGGACCTTTTGCAGACTGCCCTGCAGTACCATCTGGGCGGCTTTGGTGTCGTGTTCATTGCGGCCACGCTGGCGCTGTTCAGCTTTTCCACCTTTCTGGGCGTTTTGTACTATGCCCGCGGCAATGTGGCCTATCTGTGCGGCGACAACTGGTGGAGCCAGACCGTGTATAAGCTGATCGCGCTGGCCATGCTGGTGATCGGCGGTATGCAGGCCTACACGGTGGTGTGGGATCTGGGCGACGTGGGCATCGGCTTGATGACCATTTTCAACATGATAGCTTTGGTGCCCATGGCAAAGGAAGCGCTTGCCGCCCTGAACGACTACGAAAAACGCAAAAAACTGCAGTAAATAGCAAAGGCCCGGCTCCCTGTAACATGGGAACCGGGCCTTTCAGGTTATTTTATTGCAGATCAGATTTGTTTAAAAGCAGCCCGCCTGCAAGCCCGGCCAGCGCGGGCAGCACCCAGCCAAAGCCCATGCTGCCCAGCGGCAGAGCGTTGGCGGCGGCAGATACTGCCCCCAGCGGCAGCGCAGCGGCGATGCTCTGCAGGGCGGTCAGGCCCATGCACAGCGGATACACCGCCCGGTGCTTTTCAAGGCCCGGCATAAAGGAAAGCAGGATCAGCACGATGGCTGCGGGATAAATGGCGTTCAGCACCGGAGTGGACAGCCGGATGATGGCAGCAAGGCCGAGGTTCGATACCAGCATACTGGCCACAGCAAAAAAGGCGGCAAGGGCAGGGTAGGGGATGCGGGGCAGCAGCTGGTGGAAATACTGTCCCACGCAGGCGATCAGGCCCACGCAGGTGTTGAAGCATGCGATCACAAAAATGGCCGCAATAAGCACAAGGCCCGCCCGGCCGAACAGCTGCTGTGCCAGAGCGGTGAGCACCTCGGCACCGGTGGCAAGGCCCGGATACACCGTGCCGGTCTCGGCCCCGGCGTGGCCCAGCATGGCGTAGACCACCAGCATCAGCCCGCCTGCAATAAAACCGGCCCGGATGGTGCCGCCCTCCACGGCACGGCTTTCTGTGACACCCCGGGCGCGGATGTTCAGGGCAATGACCGCGCCAAAATTCAGCCCGGCCAGCGTGTCCATGGTCTGGTAGCCGTACAGGATGCCCTGCACAGCGGGCAGGGCTGCGTACTCTGCGCTGGGTGTGCCGTAGTGTGCCGCCAGCGGATGGATGAGACACCCGGCAAACAGCACCACGATGAGCACGATCAGGCAGGGGCAGAGGATGCGGCCCAGCCAGTCGGTAAGCTTTTCCGGCCGCAGCGCCACCAGAAAGGCCGCTGCAAAAAACAGCACCGAGTAGGCCAGCTGCAGCCCGGTACCGCCGCCTATCAGCGGCACCAGCATCTGGAAGGAGGTACTGGCGGTGCGGGGGATGGCAAGGCAGGGCCCGATGGAAAGATACACCAGAATGGTGAACACCATGGCGAACACCGGATGCACCCGGCCGGCAAGCTTATCCAGACCACCTGCCCGTGCCACAGCCACCACGCCCGCAATGGGCAGGCCGACGGCGCTGACGGCAAGGCCCGCAAAGGCAGGCCAGAGGCTGGTACCGGCCTGTGCGCCCAGATGCGGCGGGAAGATCAGGTTCCCGGCTCCGAAAAACATGGAAAATAGCGTAAAACTGACCAAAAGCAGGCTTTTGCCGGAGAGCTTCTGCATAGGACAGACACCTCATTTCTTTCCTGCATCAAAGATGACAGTGATTTATACAGTTCAGTTTATCGTTTTATGCATTTCATGTCAAGAAAGAAAAACATGAAGAAAAGTAATGACAGGCATGATAAGCTCTTATGCATCATGATGCACGGGTCATTGGCGTTTGGAAAGAGATATGGTATTATAATGTATAATGTAGAACTGAGCAGGCCATCAGGGCGCTTTCTCCGCGAAATTCGGGGCTTCCAGCTCCCGCCCTATTGCCTTATGGCAACAGGGTCCTATCCTCGGATCATTCGCTGAAGAAATACCCTGCCGTCCTGCATTTATTTGTAATCAGGAGCAGGTAAGTTTATGAAGCGGCATAAACAATTTTTTCAGCGGCTGGGCGCTGCGGCCTTCTGGCTGGCGGTGTGGCAGTGCGCCGCCATGGCGGTGGGACAGGAGGTGTTCCTTGTTTCGCCGGTGCAGGCGGTGCGCACTCTTTTGCAGCTTTTGCCGCAGGCAGAGTTCTGGCAGCGGGTGGGTTTCAGCTCCGGGCGCATTCTGCTGGGTTTTGGGCTGGGCGTGGCCGTAAGCATCGTGCTGGCTGTGGCCGCACAGGCGTGGCACACGGCAGATGTGCTGCTTGCTCCGGTGCTACAGCTGGTCAAGGCCACGCCGGTGGCAAGCTTTATCATTCTGGCGCTGGTGTGGGTGCGGGGGGCATCGCTTTCGGTGCTCATCAGCTTTTTAATGGTGCTGCCCGTGCTGTACGGTGCGGTGCGCACCGGCATCCAGAGCGCAGACCCACAGCTGTTGGAGATGATGAAGGTGTTTCGCCTGCCGCTGGGCCGACGGCTGCGGGCGGTGTGGCTGCCTGCGGTGCTGCCGGCCTTCCGGCAGGGATGCAGCGTGGCCCTTGGCATCTGTTGGAAGAGCGGTGTAGCCGCTGAGGTGATCGGCCTGCCCAATGGCAGCATCGGCGATGCACTCTACCGGGCCAAGATCACCCTTTCCACCGGGGAGCTGTTCGCATGGACGTTTGTGATCATCCTGCTCAGCGCCGGGTTTGAAAAGCTGTTCCTGCTGCTTCTGGACTGCGTGACCCGCGCCGTGACCGGGGAGGTGCCGCAATGCTGACCATCGAGCATCTGACAAAACAGTTCGGGGAGAAAACGCTTTTCCGGGACCTGACCTTGGCCGTGGACAGCCCGGCGGTGCTGTGGGCACCCAGTGGCTGGGGCAAGACCACATTGCTGCGCATCCTCATGGGGCTGGAAGAACCCACTTCTGGCATAGTACAGGGCGTTGGCCGGGTGGCAGCAGTGTTTCAGGAAGACCGGCTCTGCCCGCAGCTGACAGCTGTGCAGAACGTGACGCTGGTATTGCCCGGCAGTGCAGAACAATACAAGGAGCAAATCATAAAAGATTTTCAACAGTTTGGCATGGATGCTGCCGCACTGGCCCTGCCTGCAGCACGGCTTTCCGGCGGACAGAAGCGCCGCACGGCTCTGCTGCGGGCTTTGTGGGCCGCCAGCGATACGCTGCTGTTAGACGAACCCTTTACCGGTATGGACCCGGACACCCTTGCCGCTGCTGCGGCGCTGCTGCGGGAGCGCTGCGGAGAAAAGCCTGTCTTGCTGGCTACCCACGACCGCGAAGCCATCCGCCTTCTGGGCTGGCCGGTGGTTGAGCTGGAAAATGCCTGAGCCTGCATCTATCCTATAGAATGAAAAATCGGAAAGACCAGAACGGCCTTTCCGATTTTTTGCTGCTTGGAATATTTTACTGAAAAATACGCAGGGGATACGGCGAACTGCATCAGTTCAGCAGCTTTGCCGGGTCAAGGTACTGCTCACCCTGCAGTACTTCCAGATGGATATGCGTCTCCTCGGCGCATTCGTTGGGAATGCTGCCTGCACGGCCAAGTATCTGGCCCACACTCACTTCATCGCCGGTCTGCACCGTGGGGTCGGCTGTGCCGCACACCCGCCACAGGTGCCCGGCGCTGTCCTCGATGCACACCACACTGCCCCAGCGGCCATCGGTGTCCACGGCGGTCACCTTACCGGCGGCGGGAGCACACACCTGTGCATCCTGCGCACAGGCGTAGTCCACACCGTTGTGGGTGCGCCAGTCGCCAAGGGTGCTGCTGTACACCAGCTCATCGCCGCTGTAGGCGTTCAAGACCCTGCCCGAGACGGGCTGCGTGGAGGCAGGCGCAGCTGAACTGCTGGCAGGCGAGGATGCGCCCTGCAGTGCGGAGGGTTCGTGCACCAAACCAGAGCCAGACTGCGCCCCAGAAGAGGACGCAGAGGATGCGGGCTTGGGTACATTTGCCGCAGATTCTGCGGCGTCGGTCACGGGCTGCTGCCATACATCGTCCTCCTGTGGGTCAAGGGTGAGCTGCGGCTCCGGGGCAGGTTCCTCCTGCGGGGTCGTCAGGTCGTCGTAGCTCTTTTTCAGTTCATCCCGCACGGTGCGCACTGCCCACACGCCCGCCGCTGCGGCTGCGACGAGACAGGCCAGCAGTGCCAGTGTAAAGCCCCTGCTGCGCAAAAATTTTTTGATCTGCTCCATTGTCGTTACTCCCATCTGCTGCATTGTGTACGCATTGCTTCTGGGCTTAGTGTGGGACAGCAGGGCGGGTTTTATGCATTCTTTTATTTAAATGCCCTCCGCGTTGCTCTGGGCATATTTAGAGGAAATGATATTTTGTAATATAGCAGTCCAGCCAGACCTGCGGGTCTGGCTGGGCTGCACTTTCAGGGGAAGGGCCGCAGCCGGAAAATGCATCTTCCCTCTGTGGCCTTCTGTGTTGATACCCAGAGCGAAGCGGAGGATATTCTAAATGATATTACCAAACAAAAAGGCCCTCCCTTTTCGGGAGAGCCTTTGCGGATCAATAATCAGTTGCGGCGGCGGCTGTTCATGCCCAGCAGGCGCACAACATACAGGAAGATGTTGATGAAGTCCAGATACAACGTCAGTGCACCGTAAATGGAAGCCTTCTCGGCCAGCTCACCGTCATAGGCGTAGTAGGAGAACATCTGGCTCAGCTTCTGGGTGTCGTAGGCGGTCAGCAGCATGAACACCACCAGACCGACAGCGCTGTACAGCACCGTGGTGAGGAAGCTCATGCCGAACAGCATGCCCACAAAGCCGGTGATGATGAGCGCGAACAGGCCCATCATCAGCTTGGGACCCCAGCCGGACAGATCCTTGTGGGTAGTAGTGCCGTAGACCGCCATCAAGCCGAAGTACAGCGAGGTGGCAAGGAAGGCCAGCACCAGAGTGCCCAGATCAAATATCAGGAAGTAGTAGCTCAGCACCATGCCGTTGAGCAGTGCATAGGCAAAGAAGGTGGCTCTTGCACCGCCCACCGACATGTTCTGCACGCGGGAGCTGAGCACATACACCAGCACCAGCTCTGCGATGGTGAACACCAGATACAGCGAGTTGACGACGTACAGCAGCGGGGTAGCGGCTGTAACGAACGCCGCTGCAAAGGTGATGAGCAGGCCTACCGCCATCCAGCGGTAGGTGCGGTTCATATAGTCAGCCGAGGTCATGGCAGGCTCCGTGTAGCCTCGATCGTAACCATTGTAATTGTAATCCATATGGGACTCCTCCAGTCTCTTTCTGCCGGAACACTTTTTCCTTGCTCCGGTCTACGGAATATAGTATACTGCATAGAAATGAACGTTTCATGAAAAAGGCTGTGATATTGTATGTCTCTTGGGCTTTATTTACACATACCCTACTGTTTTTCCAAATGCAGGTACTGCGATTTCTATTCCCATCCCGGTGAGCGCGGCGTACCGGAAGCTTATGTGGATGCTCTTTTGCGGGAGCTTTCCCGCTTTGCGCCGGAAGCACCTCTGCAGCCGGACACCCTTTATTTTGGCGGCGGCACGCCCAGCCTGCTGCGCCCGGAGCAGGCAAAACGGCTGATCGATGCGGCCCGGCCGATGCCGGGGGCCGAGATCACACTGGAAGCAAACCCGGAGACGGTGACGGAAGAAAGCCTTGCAGGCTTCCGGGAGGCGGGCGTGAACCGCATCTCTTTCGGGGTGCAGTCTGCCCGGGATACCCAGCTGCGCACGCTGGGCAGACCGCACACGGCAAAGCAGGCGCGGGCTGCATTTGCCGCCGCGCAGCGCGCAGGCTTTGCGAACATCAGCGGCGACATCATGCTGGCACTGCCGCACTACACCGAAGCTGAGTTTGACGAAACGCTGGAACTGATCGAGGGTGGTGGGGCTACCCATATTTCGGCATATCTGCTGAAGATCGAGCCGGATTCGGCCTTTGGTAAACATCCGCCCGAAGGCCTGCCCACCGGCGATGAAGCCGCCGATTTTTACCTTTATGCAGTGGAACAGCTGGAACACCACGGCTACAAACAGTACGAGATCTCCAACTTTGCAAAGCCCGGCTATGAGGGGCGGCACAACCTCATTTACTGGGACTGCGGCGACTATCTGGGCCTTGGCCCGGCGGCGCACTCCTGCATGGGCGGCAGACGGTTCTACTACCCGCCGGACACCGCCGCTTTCCTGAACGATGCCGCCGCCCCGGTGATGGACGGCAGCTGCGGCGCAGAGGACTACCTTATTTTACAGCTGCGTCTGCGCAAAGGCCTTTCGCTGGATGCATACAAAAAACTTTACGGAAAAGAATTTTCCACCGCACAGCTGGCCTTTGTGCAAAACTGCGTCCGGGCGGGCTATGCAAGCTTTGATGGCCGCACCCTTGCCCTGACCCCGGCGGGTCTCATCGTGCAGAACAGCATCCTTGTCCAGCTGTTGTAATTGGCAGAAATACGGCAGAACATTGCTTTTGCGTGCCGATTCTGGTATGATATACTCGTATTATTAGGCGATGGGAGAGAAAACGGATGGCGAAAGTATTGATCGTCGGCGCAGGCGCGGCAGGACTGATGGCGGCGGGTGCCGCCGTGCGGCAGGGGCATCAGGTGACGGTGCTGG
>ENA-OUQI01000224-OUQI01000224.1-human-gut-metagenome-genome-assembly--contig:-NODE-224-length-51563-cov-10.379902_pt1 | contig 51563 bp, 67 predicted proteins | sample MGYA00237953_ERZ548840 | MGnify/ENA primary metagenome ERZ548840 (study PRJEB26490, sample SAMN05194690) | human gut metagenome | biome: terrestrial biome; feature: human-associated habitat; material... | reverse complement strand
AAGACGGCATACGAGATTCGCCTTAGTCTCGTGGGCTCGGAGATGTGTATAAGAGCCAGGAACTTTGTGTCGTTCCCCCCAGACGCTTGATCAATTCTGATGCCTCACGCCTTCCCATAACTGCAAGCTTTCCTGTAAGTACAACAGATTCCCCGGAAAACATCCCGCTTTCCGATTCTTCTTTAATTTCCTCCATTAAGACGCCGGCATTTTTTAATTTATTAATCATTTCTATGTTTTTCTCATCATGAAAATAGTCATATAAACTTTTTGCCGTTATTTTACCGATCCCTTCCGTTTCTTCAATCGTTTCCACATCAGCAGCCATAATAGCATCTATCGTATGAAAATAATGAGCTGCCAGCTCACTGCCTTTTTCTCCAAGGAAACGTATCCCAAGACCGAAAAGCAATTTGGCAAGTCCTCGTTCTTTGCTGGCACGAATAGCAGTAATTAGATTAGCTGCACTTTTTTCACCCATTCGCTCAATCTGCCGCAAATCATCTTCTTTTAACACATAGAAATCCGCCGCATCCGCAACCAGCCGATATGCAAGCAAACTGTCTACCAACGCAGGACCCAAGCCTTCTATGTCCATCGCATCACGAGAAGCGAAGTGAATGAGCTTTTCACGAACCACACCGCCACAGGCAGGATTTATACAACGGAATGCCGCTTCCGTATCGATCCTTCGTACCGGATTTCCACATACCGGACAATTTTCGGGCATCTCAAATTCCTTTTCACTGCCATTTCTCTTTTCTTTTAAGACAGCTGCTATTTCAGGAATAATTTCACCGGCTTTGTAAATAATAACGGTATCTCCTTCGCGAATATCTTTTTCCCGAATAAAATCCAGGTTATGAAGTGTTGCCCTTTTTACCGTCGTACCGGCCAGGCGGACAGGTGTCAAATCAGCCGACGGTGTCAGTACGCCGGTCCGCCCCATAGAAACAACAATCTTTTCTATTTTTGTAACCGCTTCCTCCGGTGGATACTTATATGCTATAGCCCACTTCGGATCTTTCCCTGTAGCACCCAATAATTCCTGCTGCCGGAAATCATTTACTTTAATGACCATTCCGTCAGTATCATAGTCCAGTTCACGACGCTTCTTTTCCCATTCCCGGACTCCTGTGATAACCCCCTCTATGGAATCCCATTTTCGATAATGGGGATTTACACGGAAATGAAATTTCTTCAACTGCAGAAGCAGATCATCCTGTGAAGAAATATCCAATCCCTCTTCTGCTCCCAGCGCATAAGCAAAAAAATCCAGGTTCCGCGCAGCCGTTACTTTGGGATCCAATTGGCGAAGTGATCCTGCCGCTGCATTTCTGCAGTTAGCAAAAGGCATCATTCCCGCCTCATCACGTTCTTCATTCAACGCAATAAAACTTTTACGAGGCATATATACCTCACCGCGAACTTCCATATAGGCAGGCGCGTTTTCAATATATAAAGGAATTGTTTTAATTGTCTTTACATTTGATGTTACATCTTCGCCTACCTTCCCATCTCCCCGCGTCAGTCCCTGCATTAATGATCCATTCTCGTAAATGAGATTCATAGAAAGTCCGTCAATTTTAAGTTCTGTGATATATTCCACAGGCATTGCACCTATGCCGCCATGGACACGCCGGTCAAAATCACGAAGTTCTTCCGCACTGAAAGCATTTGCCAGACTCAACATCGGCTTTTTAAAAGGAATCTTCCTGAAATCATCCGATGCTTTCCCTCCGACTCTTTGGGTTGGCGAATCAGGCGTTACTATTTCAGGGTATTCTTTTTCCAGATCCACAAGTGACCGATATAGGCGATCAAATTCAAAATCTGTAATTTCAGGCTTATCCAATACATAATATAAATAACTGTGATGGCGCAGCTTTTTTCGTAATTTTTCCGCTTTTTTTATAATTTCTGCCGTTACCATATTATTCCTCTTTTTCAATTGGCGCAAAAGCTACCATAACCTGACGAATCTGATCATTGGGGAAGATGAGTTTTAACATCATATGCTTTCCGCTCCCTGTTACCTCTGCAACTTGTCCTTTTCCCCACATACGATGAGACACTTTATCTCCGACCTGCCAGTCAAACCTTGCTTTTACACTCTTTTTCGCCACCGGCTTATTCTCTATCCCCGCAGAGGACAATGCCCATTTGCTCTTCTGCTCATTATTACTCCTGATTAGAGTACGTCTTTTTGCCTCACTGCTATTCCCGCGGATTTCATCCAACAAATCGACAGGGATTTCTTTAAGGAAACGACTCTCTACATAGGGTTTCACCTGCCCGTACATCGTTCGTACAGCGGATGTGGTAAGATATAACTTTTCCTTTGCCCTTGTAATCGCCACATAACAAAGGCGACGCTCCTCCTCTAAAGCCGTCTCATCCATCAAAGAACGTACCCCCGGAAAGATGCCTTCGTCCATACCTGCCATATAAACTATAGGAAATTCCAATCCCTTGGCACTATGGATAGTCATTAAGGTTACTTTATCATCCTCTTCTTCAAAGGAATCTACGTCATTTACAAGAGCGACCTTTTCCAAAAATTCCGGAAGTCCTCCTTCCGGCTGCTCCTGTGTAAAATCCTTTGCCACGTTCAGCAGTTCACCCAAATTTTCTTCTCTGCTCTGTGCCTGAGGATCACTGCTCTGCTGGAGAACCGACAGATATTCCGTATCAGTCATAATTTTCTGAATAAGTGTAAATACATCGCCTTCCGTGGAAGCATTCAAGAAACTAAAAATCAAGGCGCTGAATTTTTGGAGTTTGGTTCTTGCTGGCACGGGGATATCAGACTCTTCCAGTGACATGATTCCCTCAAACATGGACATATTTCCCTGTTTGGAAAATTCACTTAACTTCTGTATGGTTGTTTGTCCGATACCACGTCGGGGCACATTGATAATACGCATCAAGCTGATATCATCACGAAAATTGGCCACCAATTTAAGATACGCCAGCATATCCCTTATTTCCGCACGGTCATAAAATCTTGTTCCGCCGACCATGGTATAAGCAATACCGCGCTTTACCATGCTTTCTTCAATCACACGGGACTGGGCATTCATACGATAAAGAACCGCCATTTTCCCATACGGGACATGATTTTCCCCGTGTTCTTTCATCATGGACTCTACAATAAAATCCGCCTCATTATGTTCATCAGAAGCAGCATATTTCTGCAGATGGACCCCCGGATTATTTTCTGTCCACAACCGTTTCTCCAAGCGTTCCACATTATTTTTAATAACCGCATTGGCCGCATTTAAAATTGTTTGTGTCGAACGGTAATTCTGCTCCAACTTAATAATTTGAGCCGAAGGATAATCTTCACGGAAATCCATGATATTCCGCAGATCGGCTCCACGCCAGGAATAGATACTCTGATCCGCATCACCTACGGCACAAATATTTTGAGATTTGCCTGCGATATACTTTGCCATAAGGTACTGCGCATGATTGGTATCCTGATATTCATCAATTAAAATATAGTGGAAATGATCCTGCCAACGTCTGCGTATCGTTTCATCAGCTAAGAGTTTTGTTGTCGCAAAAAGAAGGTCATCAAAATCGAGTGCATTGTTCTGTTTCATATATTTATCGTACAAATCATAGACATCAGCAATCTTTTCGTTGTAAAAATTACCGCTGGCTTCCGCGCGAAATGATTCCGGCCCCTGGAGTGCATTCTTTGCGGCAGAAATACGAGCCTGTATATTTCTTGGCGGATACTGTTTATCATCCAGATTTAATTCCTTCAGAATATTCTTAATCATCTGTTTGGAATCATCAGAATCATAAATCGTAAATTTATCAGTAAACGGCGGATGGTTATTGATTTCCCGCCGCAAAAAACGCGCACCAAAAGAATGGAATGTATACATCCACAGTTTATCCGCTTCCGCCCCTACCAGATGATGGACACGTTCACGCATTTCCTGTGCCGCTTTATTTGTAAAAGTGATAGCAAGAATATTCTGCGGCCGTATTCCCTGCTCCAGCATATAAGCAATGCGGCAGGTTAACGCTTTAGTTTTACCCGAACCGGCACCTGCCATAATCAACACGGGTCCTTCAATCTGTTCAACAGCCTGACGCTGTCTTTCGTTTAAAGTATCAAGATAACTCATCCAAACGCCCCTTATAAAAGAAAAACTCATATATGACGAATGCCATGTATGAGTTCTTCGTTCCGCTCAAAATTATTCGCCGTATGCTTTCAGAAGTGGCGGGGTTACCTGTTTCTTTCTGGACATAACATGAGGAAGATAGGCAACTCCATTTTCAGGCTTACCGGCAAATGCTTTCTCTACAATGCTTTCCGCACCTTCAGTGAACCACAGGAATGTATCCTCCGCCAAGATATCTGTCACCATGAGATAAGAAGCTGCATAGCCCTTCTCAGCTTTGATCGCCTCCAGCACTTTCATGATTTCTGCCTTCTTTTCATTAATCGGATCCACATTCATAACGGAAATCTGTCCGACAGTAAATACATTCCCTGCCGCGCTAAATTCCTTTGTATCGTTCCGTGCCAATTTTTCAGCAGGATAATCGGAAATATCCGCACCGGCTTTCAGCATTTCCATACCATAAGCCTCATAATCCACTCCCGCAATTTCAGCCAGTTCTTTCGCCGTTTCTTTATCTTCTTCTGTCGTTGTCGGCGAACGGAAAAGGACCGTATCGGATATAATGGCGGAGAGCATGATTCCCGCGATTTCACGGGACGGCTTTATATGATTTGCTTTATATAATCCATAGATGACCGTATTCACACAACCGACCGGACGAACAAGAATGAAAATCGGATTCTCCGATTCGAAATCCCCGAAACGATGATGGTCAATAATTTCCAGGACTTCCGCGTCATCCATACCATCGATTGTTTGTTTGGATTCATTGTGATCCACTAAAATCACTTTCTGTTTTTCATCTTCCGGATTTTTTCTTGCTACGGAAGTCACAAGCATCGGCTCTTCCAAATTGAAATAATCCAAAGCAAATCTGGATTCTTTATTGATTTCTCCCGCACGAACGGCCACAGCATCCATGCCTAACCGGCGCTTTAAATAAGAATAGCTGAGGGCAGCGGCAATGCTGTCCGTATCAGGCGATTTATGTCCGCTTACAAATATTTGGCTCATCATATATTCCCTTTCTTATTTATACCCCAAATAATAAAATTTTACCCAATCATTATATCATATTTTCTATCCTCGCTTTATAAGCAAAAATACCTTTCTCCAGGAAAATCATTTTCTCTGTGGAAAGGTATTTCACATTTAATAAACCTCAGTCTTCTTCAGTCACCAGTTTTTTCTTACGAAAGCCTCCAAAATGGAACTTTTCAATAACAATAAACAGCATTGGTACGATAAAAATTTGAAACGCTGTCGCAGAAAGAACACCGAATACCACGGCAATCCCCATTTCGGAACGAGAATTCGCGCCCGCACCTGTCGACAGGGCCAGCGGAACGTTTCCCAAAATAAAAGCAAGGGAAGTCATCAGAATAGGACGCAGACGGATCTTAGATGCTTCCACTGCAGCCTTAAGCGGCGCCATGCCCGCATCTGTACGAACCTTCGCATACTCTACAATGAGAATCGCATTCTTGGCGGCAAGCCCTATGATGGTTAACAAACCGATTTGGAAATAAATGTCATTATATACATTAAACATCCAGGCGCCAAGACAGGCTCCGAAGAAGCCGGTCGGCATACCAAAGAGTACGACAAAAGGAACTTTCCAACTTTCATATAATGCCGCCAAAGAGAGGAATACAAAGAGCATCCCCAGTGCCAAGGCATAAATCGTCTTCCCGCCGGCTTCTTTCTCCTGTGCCGAGCTTTCCACAAAAGCATAACTATATCCGGTAGGAAGTACTTCCGCTGCCACTTCTTCCAATGCGTCCAACGCTTGTCCGGAAGAATATCCGTCTGCCTGGTTACCGCTGATTTTAACCGCAGGGAAATTATTATAACGGGTAATAACGGAAATTGCATTAGATTTTTTCGGTGTGATAAAAGTACTGATAGGAATCATGTTCCCGCTGGAGTCTTTCACAGTCAGGAACTTATTCGCCGAAGGATCCATACGATAATCCACATCAGCCTGGGCGACCACCTTAAAGTTACGTCCATAGGCAGTAAAATCATTAATTTGGACAGACCCATAATAGACCTGTAAGGCTGTAAAAATATCTCCCAGCGCCACACCATTTTTTAAAGCCTTTTCACGATCTATATCAAAATTATATGAAGGAGTATCCATACGGAAAGTGGTATAAGCCATCTTTATTTCCGGTCTTTGATTAGCCGCTCCGAGGAACTGCCCTATAACCCGCTGCATATTTTCATTGGAATCGCCATTCTTATTCTGGATATACATGGAGAACCCGCCGGAACTGCCCAGTCCGGGAATAGAAGGAGGATTCAAAGCCATAATATTTACATCAGGGTGCGTGGCATTATAGGCTGCCGCTTTTCCAATAAGCGCTCCCACCTGTGAAGCAGCGCCTTTTCTCTCATCCCAGGGCTTCAGTTTAATAAAAGAAAGTCCCGCATTGGGTTTCTGACCACCGGAAAGGATATCAAAGCCGGTAACACCAAAAGTCTGCTCTACAGCATCATCTTTACCCATATAGGCCAGAAACTCTTTAATTGCCGCATTGGTTCTTATATTGACAGAACCTTCCGGCAGCGAAATAGCCCCAATAAAGTAGCCATTATCCTCTTCCGGCAAAAAAGCAGTCGGGAGAGCAACAAACATAACAACAGAAGCAACGGTCAATCCAATGAGGACACCAATGGGCGCTATAATCACGCGTCCCATTTTTTCAAGACTATGACCATAAATTTCAATCATACGATCGAACCAGTCATTGAATTTATCCCAGAATTTCTGCAGCCCCCCCCGTTCTGCGCCTTCCTTATGATGACGGAGCATCCCTGCACAAAGAGCCGGCGTCAAGGACAAAGCCACAAAGGCAGAAATCAACACGGAAACCGCAATAGTAAGGGCAAACTGTTTATAGAGAATACCCATAATCCCGCCAAGGAAGGCAACCGGGACGAATACAGCAGCCAGTACGATAGCAACCCCGATAACCGGGCTCTGCACTTTTTCCATCGCCGCAACTGTAGCGTCTTTCGGCGGTAAATTGTTATACCGCATTTCATACTCTACAGCTTCAATGACAACAATTGCATCATCGACAACCAGTCCAATTGCTAAAACCATGGCAAAAAGTGTCAGCGTATTGATTGTAAAACCGAGTACCTCAAAAGCGCCAAAAGTACCAAATAACGATACAGGGACGGCGATCATGGGAATAAGGGTAGATCGCCAATTTTGCAAAAATATATAAACAATCATTGCTACAATCAGCAGTGCTTCAAAAAAGGTCTGAAGAACTTCTTTAACGGACGCATAAATGAAATCCGTATTATCCATAGAAATACGATAAGTCATATCTGCAGGAAAAGACTTGCTGTCTTCAGCAAGTTTAGCCTTAATCTTGTTAATCGTATCAATAGCATTTGCATCATCAGTGAGTGAGAATGCTACCGCTGCAGATTCATGGTCACCGGAACGGGCAATAAAATCGTAGTTCTTTGCATCCAGTTCGATGCGGGCCACATCTTTCATTCTGAGCATACTGCCGTCACTGTTTGTACGAATGACTATATTCCCAAATTCTTCTGCTGTGGCTAAACGCCCCTGCACGGTAACAATGTACTGGAATGCCTGATTCTTGTCCACCGGAGCCGTCCCCACATTACCTGCCGCTACCTGTCTGTTCTGTGTGCTGACAGCAGATATAACTTCCGATGCGGTGACTTTATTTTGTGCCATTTTTGCGGGATCAAGCCAGATCCGCATACCGAAATCAGAACCAAATTCCTGTACACTCCCTACACCGGGAATGGATTTCAGCTCATCAACATAGTTCATACTGAAATAGTTTTTGAGGAATGTCTCGTCATAAGTCCCATTTGGCGAGAGCAAACTGACAACAAGTGCCATTCCGCTGGAAGACTTACGTGTCGTTACGCCGATAGAGCGAACTGTATCAGGAAGCGCCGCCTCAGAAGATGTAACCCCATTCTGTACACGAATTGTTGCCATATCGGAGTCTGTCCCTGAGACAAACTGTACCGTCAACGAATAAGAACCGTTCGAGTTACTTGTCGAGCTGATACTATCAAGATCTTCTACACCAACTACATTCTTTTCTATGACTTCCGCCACCGTCTGCGCCACAACCTCCGAATCGGCACCGGGATAAGCAGCGCTTACAGAAACCTGGGGCGGTGTGATCTTCGGATATCGGTCAACCGGCAGGGTAAAAATACAAAGCATACCGGCGATAGAAATAACGAGCGCCAAAACAATTGCAAAGATAGGACGATTGATAAAAAACTTAGCCATGTCCCCTCCTTACTTCGCAAGACCATGCTGATCTGCAGCAGCCTTGGTTGCGGATTCTTCCATTTCTTCTCTGGTCGTTTCTACCGCTTCTACCGCTTGGCCAATCTGCACTTTGTTCTGACCTTCTACGATAACTTCATCAGTCACATCAATGCCGCTTTCAATAATTGTATATAATCCATAAGTTGCACCAACCTTGACTGCTTTCTGCTGTACCTTCCCATCCACTACCACATCAAGCATATCTTTATTTAAAAGTTGGATAAGGGCTTTCGTCGGAACGAGAATACTTCCCTGTGCTAACTCAGCATCAGAAACAATGGTTGCATACATCCCCGGAATAAGAAGATTATTAGGATTAGCAAAAGATGCTTTCATCGTCAGCTGACCGCCGTTGAGTCCCGGACTGACCTGTACGATTTTACCGGTTTCACTGTAAATGGATCCATCTGACAAGCGGAGTTTTAATTCACTTCCTAAAGTTTCCGTAATATTTTTCTGACGAGTAAGCTGCAAATACTCGCTTTCGGACATGTCGAACTGCACATAAAGCGGATCAGAAGAGGATAGGGTAACAAGTCCCGTCGTACCTGCGGTTGCAAAAGTGCCTATGTTCACATCATCCATAGACAGTGTGCCTGAAAATGGCGCTGTCACAATCGTATCACCTAAATTATCGGAAGCAATCTGTACCTGCGCCTGAGCCGCTTCATAAACAGCCCGATAGGCTTCTGTAGATGATTTCTGTCCGTCATATGCCTGTTTTGAAATAGCACCACTGCTAACCAGCTGTTCATAACGGGCCAGATCCTTTTTCGCATTTTCATAAGTAGCAGACGCCTGTGCTGCAGATGCCTGTGCCGCAGCCAATGCAGATGCATAACTTCTTGTATCAATACGATACAGGGCCTGCCCCGCTTCTACATGCTGACCGCCGGTAATATATTTTTCAACAACTGTCCCTGATACCTTAGCGCGGACAGGAACCTCCTGCAATGCCGTAATAGAGCCTGTATATTCCCTCATGATCGGCGTATCTGATTTAAACGGTCTAAATGTCGTCACCTTTAAACTTTGCTGTTGCTGGCTTTTTGCTGAACTGCATCCTGTAAATACGCCTGCCGATAAAACTACACTGACTGCCATGGCAGCTGCCAGCACTTTTTTATACTTCATTCGTTTCCCCCTTACGGCTATTTTAAAAACTGTTTCTTAAATAAAATCCCCAAAACACGACCATCAGTCAAAATACTATCCGTATTACTTATAATACCAAAATAGCGACCATCGGTCAATACAAGATTCTATATATTTCACCCATTTCATAATTTATTTAACGGGAATTTTAGAACCGCTTTCCTGATTCTACAAGGCCCTTTTGCTCCCATGCAGAGAGGCCGATGTAAATCTTCGGGAAAACAAATTACAAAATCTCCCGTATGAAGATACACACGGCTTTCTTCTCCTTCCGACGCGAAAAAATATAAATCTCTATCTTCATAAGATTCAGTCACTTTTCCGGCTTCCCAAACAGACCGGCAGCCAATCCGCTCTTCTTCCACATCAACTTCATAAACTATATCGATATACCTTTGATGTCCTTCTAATTTACGTTTATCAGCCGGCTCCGTCATTGAAGTTTCTACCCCCACCTTATAGCCGTTAATCTCATATTTTCCATCAGGCAGGCTTTCAAACCCATAGGCCGCCATTTTCTCCAGACAATCATAAAGTTCTTCAGACAGCTGTGCCTTATAAGCAGAAAGATGTTCCGCATTCCCAATGATCATTTTAATCTCCTTGTTTGCATGAATGAAAAATGCAGATTCACGTACGCAAACCTGTCGCAATATAACCTTATTATATCCCGAGTTGTAAAATTTAAGTATAATGTCTGCCGGGAGTAAAATATCAAAAAGTCTTCTTACGATCAATATGAAGCCACGGTTCGCAAACCGCCAGCAGTTAATCAAAGAAAACTTTTTAATGTCTCAATATTATTTTATATACCTTTAAAGGTTGTCCGATTTTTACAGTTCAATTCAATTTTCGTTCAGACTGCTTTAAAATAAATTTATATATCCCTCTCTCTATTCTTTCTCTTTTTCATATACCACCATACGGCTCCATACACGGCGGAAACAACAATAATAATGATAGTCAGACGCAAAGAATGTTCCCCCAGATGGACCACATCATGCCCGACAATTACCTCAAGTGCCACTGACGGCAGCTTACCAAGCAAACTACCCGCCATATGAGAGCGAAATGACATGCCGGATAAAGCACAGATTGCTGTGACAAGGCCATTGGGCATATAAGGAATCGCTCTCGCTGCCGCCACCGCCTGCCAAGAATCGTAGGAATCCAAAGCGGTTAAAGTCTTACTCTGTTCAATCACCCGCTTTGCCAGACTTCGGAAAAGAACACGCATAACCCAGAAAGAAATCATAACGCCTAATGTTTCTGCCAGCCATGAAATCATCGTCCCCCAAAACAAACCAAAAATCAGGCCATTGGCAGTAGAAATAAAAATAGACGGAAGAAATCCAACAATATTGATAACGACATCAATAAAAAAACTGACAAAAACGGCATAAACACCAAATCCTCTTAAATAGGTAATAGTACCACCCAAATCTCCACTTTTGGACAGTTGATAAACTGTTGGATAAAAAGCAGGATCCATAAAATGGATCCCTCCCAACACCAAAAGCAAAAGTGCCAGGAATCCATAACGCATCCGTCTTTCCTGCTTCTCTTCCAAATCCGCCTTATTCATTTCGCATCCTTATATTCATAATATCATCCATGTATTCACTAACTGCATCAGCCACATCATCTTTTCTAATTGTATCGGTAAAACGTTTTTCCTTCATTTCCAAATCTCCCAACTGAAAAGGAATAGGAATCCCTGTTTTCTTTTCAATACGCCGAAGAACATCATAGGGTGTACCTGTTTCATCTAAATCGAGAATCTCCGCTACTATACCGGGAAATTTATATGGATGTGCTGTGCTGATGATGACTGTATGAGAATGTCTTTCTATCTTCCCTTCGCGGCGAAGTCTGTGATAAACCGCATAAGCCACTGCAGTATGAGGATCCATAAGGTAGTCATAAGATTCGTAAACTACTTTCATCGCCCGTTTCATATCTTCGGAAGAGGCCCATCCTCCTGTAATTTCACCAAGAGCGTCTGCTAATTCTTCTTCCGATATCGCATATCGCCCTTCCTTGTTCAATGCTTTCATGGCTGCTGCCACTTTATCAGCAGAACCAAGTACATAGTACAGGAAACGCTCAAAATTAGAAGAAATAAGGATATCCATAGATGGTGATTCCGTCAGATAAAACTCGCGATTGATGTCATACACGCCTGTTTCAAAAAAATCTGTAAGTACCTTATTTTCATTGGAAGCACAAATCAGCTGTCCAAGAGGAACACCAATTTCTTTTGCCATCCACCCGGCCAGAATATTTCCAAAATTTCCTGTAGGAACTACCACATTAAACCGCTCATTTTCTCCAATCGAATGGTTCTTTCTCAATTGAAGCCAGATCCATACATAATAGATGATCTGCGGCAACAACCGGCCAATATTAATCGAATTAGCACTGGAAAACAAAACACCCTTTTCTGATGCTTCTTTTCTCCAGCCACTCATAAAAATGCGTTTTAATGCACTCTGGGCATCATCAAAATTACCATCAATACCTGCCACCCTTACATTATTACCGGACTGCTTCTGCATCTGATCCTTTTGAAGAGGGCTCACTCCATCAGATGGATAAAATACCATAATATTGATATCGGGAATGTCACGAAATCCCTCTAATGCTGCCTTCCCTGTATCACCCGAAGTAGCCGTTAAGATTAAAATCTGCTTTCCATCATTTTCCTGCGCCTTTGCCCATACAAGCAGATAAGGGAACAAAGAAAGCGCCAGATCCTTAAAAGCACAAGTCCTGCCATAAAACATTTCCGCCACAGAAAAAGCATCTGTCATACGTTTTACAGGCACAATTTCTTTTGCGGCAAATGTTCCCGTATAGGCCGCATCTGTAAGTTTCTTCAAATCATTTTCAGGAATATCTGTCAAAAAACGTTTAAGAACAAAGCTGGCCAATTCCTTATATGACAAATCCTTTAAAGAATTATATTCAATAAAAGGCACCGGCAGCATTTCAGGAACATAGAGCCCGCCATCTTTGGCCAATCCCTGAAGCAATGCCTGGGGCGCAGAAATTTTCTCTTCACTTCGTGTACTTCTGTATCTCATACCGCACCTCTTCCGAAATATTTTTTATATTCTATCATACCTGCTGCATAAATGCAGAAAGACCCCCTCCTTCGCAAATCCCTCCGCAGCAATTATCAACTTTGCCAAAACCTTTTACAAAGATATTAAAAACTCCAACAAATTATGAAAAAACAAAAACCCGAAGCCATCATAACCTCGGGTATCATGTCTGGTGGATCATCAGGGGTTCGAACCCCGGACACCCTGATTAAGAGTCAGGTGCTCTACCAACTGAGCTAATGATCCGTCAACGAAAAACATTATATCATCACGATTATATCCTGTCAAACGCTTTTCTTCAAGTATTCCGGCATTATCCGAAATTGTAAAACAATCATCAATAGTGGATTCCATACTTCTTTTTCAGTTCACCAACATCTCCGCGCATATCACGGCTGCACTCATTCAGCACCATTTTTTAATGAGTGCCTTTACGCTTTATAAACAGCATCCTTTTAGCACTTGCCATCCTATAAACATGAGCTAATTCCCGTTTATAAGCACTCATCAATTCTTCCAATATTCCCCCCCTCCAAATGAGTTCTTGCGGCAGCATCAAAAGAAATATTTTTCGATCCATTCTGTGCCTCCCTTCCGTATTACATCATATTTCCTTTTCGATCAAACTGTTCAATTTTAGTGCCACGCAATTGAGCAAACTCAGCGAATATGCTATAATGTCTTTCGTCAGGCGCCTATAGCTCAGGGGATAGAGCACTGGTCTCCGGAACCAGGTGCGAGAGTTCGAATCTCTCTAGGCGCTCCATTTATTTTTATCAGTATTTATCGAATATTTCCAAATACATACTCATCAATAAACATCAGAAAACAAAGAAAGTGGAGCAGTTTGTGGAGCACTTTACAAAAAATTAGAGTGCACACTTCATTGAAAAGAAAAAAGAGCGATATCATTCTCGCTCTTTTTTCATTACTTCTCTTTTTATTTCATCTACCATTTTCTGCCGTGTGGAAAAGTATCGTTCTTCCGCGTTTCTTCTTGCTTTTACCGCGTCCTCTAATTTTTCAAAAATCCCGAGATGGATTTGCTTCCGGTCAACAGTAATATACGCCCTATATTTATCTCGCCATGCTGACACTCCGGTTATCCCCGTCCCGGAGTTTTTATTTTTTCTTCGCCCAAACCCTGCATACATCACGGACAGCCCGTGCTTTTGCACTTCACGCGATATTTTTTGTCCCAGTTCGCGCCCTTCTTTTTGTCCTTTTATTTGATGATCGCTACGTCGGCAGCCGCAAGATAAAGATCTTCCGCTTTTTAATATATTGTGTTTTATAACTCTTTCTGTCCCGCAAATACAACGACAGCGGAATTTATCACCGTCATTATTAATAATTGTCCAGTAGCCTATTTTATCCTCTGGTTTCAAATCGTATTCTTTCCGGCTGTGACCCCGCTGACACCCGCACGATTTTGATTTGCCGAGTCGTAGTGCCGAGCAATTTACCCATTTTTCTTTGCCGCAAATACAGCGGCATAAAACATGGTATCGATGTTCCGGAGGTGCATCAGTGCTGATTACTGTCCAGCAGTTAATCTTATCCTTGATTTTCATCTTTTATTTCTCAATGTTAGCAGATATGCCTTCACTTTTTCGCACTCTTCATCGGTCATGCTTAACGTTCTTCTTCGGGCGCCGGCCGGCAGGGTTCTTTTTGCCCCTGCCCCTTTGCGGTGCCCACCCCAGTTGGCTTTTACGCGGCATTTGTACTCTTTCCCTGACTGTGTTTCGGTTATATATGGGATTCCGTTTCTACCTGAAATGTTCAGGCCTTTATCTCCTGTTTTCTGATTGACGAGTATGGGGAGCCCATCTTTGTTTTTTGTCAGTTCCCAGTAAGCAGGGGTGATAAATGTTACTTCGTTGCATACCTCTTCATTTAGTTTAAATAAGCTATATCCCGTTCCGCCGAGGGCGGCGGGGTATTCATATCCTTTTATTTTCATTTTGTTTTTCCTCCTATTTACATTCTGTTTCTTGCTTCTTCTGCGGTTTTAATTACGGTATACGGACTGAAAGCGTTTTTGTTTGTTATGTAAAAGCTTGCTTCTTTTTTCTGGCTAATGATTTTATTGATTTTATTTTTTATCATTTCGAATGCTTTTACATCTCTTTCTTGATTTCTTTCTTTGTTGATTTCGATATTTCTGTCAAGTGTGTCTATAACATCGTTTATTATGTCTGTTGCCCAAGTAATTTGGTTCTCGCTCCCGGTGAGTTTGTAAGTGTTTTCCATTTTCTTTCCTCCTTGTTTTTAACTCTTGTCTTTTCTTGATTATAGTATACTCAATTCAATTTGATTTGTCAATACTTTTTCAAGTTGTCTATTATAAATTATCTTTATACCACGCAATAAAAAAAGAGGGCGGTTTCCCGCCCAGCTAATTACTTAATTTGTCTACTAGCCAGCCTGTCGCTACAGCTCCCGCGATGTATGACCACAGGTTACGTTGCCGTTTTGCAAGTTTCAGGTCATGCGTCAATTCATTTATTTTCCCAGTCAATCTGTCTAAAGAGTTCTGCAGCTTCGTCAAGTTCTCTTCTGCTGTCTGCAATGAGACTTCTGCATTCTGCAATTGTTTCTGCGTTTTCATCAATTCTTTCTTGCACTCGATTAGCTGATTCCGTAGCTCGGTCAACTCTTGAGATGCTTCTGTCGAGTCGCTCTCCAGCTGATTTAACTTGATCTCCAGCTCGTTTAACCGCATCTGCTGATTGCTCGCTATAGTTTTTAGCTTCTCGTACTGTGTTCTTTGCATCACCACTGTTTCCGTTACCTGTGGTGCCGCTGAATATGAGACATACGAGCACGGATAAAACAGCAACGACAGCGCAAGCAACAGCGATAATCTTTTTCTTCTCATACATTTTACACCCCGTTTTCTAAATACCACTGTGCTTTGCCGCGCAAAAGCTTTCCGCCGGTACCGATTTCATCCTGATCACAGAGCTGCTCTAAATCCCAGCGGCAGTCTGGCTCTCCGCTGTACAGCCCATAGCCGTCGTCGTTTGCGGCCTCGCCGTGCGTCATAAAATGTTCGCGATCAATTGGATTATCGAAAACCTCTGCGATAACCGCAAACATCTTCGCAAGAGTCTCGATTTGCGCGGCGGTCGGCGGATAGTCGCCCAAGTCATTCGGGCGGGCTTCATAGCAGCAGCACAGGGCAATTGCGATACTGCCGGTGTTCCTGTGATATGTTGCCTGCGGTACCTCATCTAACGGTCTTGTGTATATAATCTCTCCGTCACCGTCAACGTTAAAATGATAGTCATTAAACGTCGTAAAATATCTCCCTGCCGACCAGTGTCCGTAAGTTGTTGCCGGCCACGGAAACTGATAAAAATAGCTCCGTTTATTTTTGAGTTCCTGCCTGAATTCTTCTATCGTCATCTCTGCGCACTTCCTTTCTTGTTTCTTTTTTTATTTCTTTTTCCGCGGCGTCCGGCCGTCCGTCGCGGTTTTTGTCTACACAAAAAACACTCACAAAAGTAAAAGCACCGACTACTGCCGGTGCCGTAAACTCTTTGAAAAAATTGATGAGTAGCGTTGTATTCGCTACTCCTGTTCGTATAAAATCATGTATCCATGCCGCAATTACCATTAAAAACAGAATGATAAGCCCGGCGCCGTATACGTAGACGATCTGCATCGATGTCCGTACTCGACCTTTTATCTTCGGCATGTACTGTACCGCTATGTTCCATATTTTTCTAAGCATATCACAGCACCTTTCCGATTAATGCAATGACAACAGATACGATGGTAGATATTAAGCCTGCCACCTTGTATATATTGTCTATTCGATGGTGCGCTGATTTAGCGCTCTGCGCTGCTCTTTCGTGCGCTAACTGCAGCTCCTGCATCTTCGGAATCATTTCCACAAGCATATCCAGCTTTGTCTCAATTCTGACGATTCGTTCCAGCGCCTCAGGGCTCATATCCCCCATACTCATTATTTATATACCTCACAACAGTAATACGATGGGAGCCTTTACGACTCCCGCCTTGGTAATTATTCATATTTGATTGAGAAATTAATCGGTTTCCCAACGTTCGCTTTTAAGCGCTGGAAGTCTGCATTCGCGAGATCCCCAGATATAGTCTCCGTCGTTTCACGCCCTGCATCAAATGTTACATCTCCTATTTTGACTTTAATAATCGTTGTAGTATAGATTCCGGGTTTTTTATAGAAATCACTAATTCCGTCTACTGTAAGCGTAGCCATGGGATGTCCGTAAATGTTAGTTATTTCTACGTGGGAAACTTGATATCCGTCGCTCGTAGTATTGATTTTTCCGCGTGCTGCGATCAGCATACTCCCCATACCTTTCGCAAGCGTCAATGTTCCTTGAATGTCAAGTGTCGGAGAATCGCCGCCAGATGGCGGATTCTCTACATTTCCTATTTCTTTTTTGATGTAGTATTTTTTACCGTCAACACCGCTAAATGTGTACATGTGCGTCTCGATGACATCTCCGACTTTTGCGTAATGCGGCACGCCGCCGATATCCAGTTTCAAGTAATTGTTTCCGACTAATGATTTATCCGTCGTCAACTCGGCGATTTCTTCTTCTCCGTTCGGTCTGATAATTTTAAGCTTGTCCATTATTCTACTCCTATCTTTGCCCCGTTCGGCAATTTAATCATGTTACCATCAAAAATTTCTGTTTTCTTCACATACTGCGATAGATCTGCGGCAGGTCCCGGCGGACCCTGTATCCCCGTATTTCCTTTTTCCCCTTTCTCGCCTTTCGGAATTGAGAAATTAAACACTGCCGCGTTAGCCGTTCCAGTATTTGTGACCTTAGCATTTGTTCCCGGCGCCGTCGTTGTTACTGTTCCGATTTTGATTGTTGCAGCGGTTCCATCTTTTCCATCCGCTCCTTTTTGTCCCGGGTCCCCTTTAGGGCCGGGGTCTCCTTTCGGTCCCGTTGATCCTCCGCCGCCAAGTATTGCCGATAATTCAATCCATTTTTTTGCAGCGCTGTCATATTGATATAATTTCCCGTCAGTATTAAGTAGATATGCTTTTCCCGGAGCTCCTTTCGGCGGCAGGGCGGAAACGGGTATGACTGCACCTGCTACAGACGCCCGGAGTGCTTCCATGTCATTATTGATGTAATCTAAGATTCCGTTATTATCTTTTGTGCAGAACGGCGTATTTTTCCCGAAAGCTCCCGCTTGTATAATATTGTCGTTCTCGTCTCTAATTTCCGGAAGTTGATACGCTTGCGGTCTCATTCTGCCACCTCGTTTTTTTCTACTTCTTCTTCTGGTGCTTCGACCGTTTCAGGTTCTGATTTTCTGATTTCAAGTGTAACGGTATCGCCGTAGTTCAGTTCGTCAGTTTCTTCTTGCGACGTTGTCTGTATTGTCATCATGTCTCCAGTTTGCGGATTGTGAAAACTAAATGTTGTCAAAACTCCATCGTTCTGCGGATACGACACTTTGCCGTTTACAATGTAGTTTCTTTTCATGATTTTTCTCTCCTTTTTAAATAACAACATTTCCAATTAACCAGCCAAAATTATAGTAACAATGAAATATTAAGTGCCATCCCAAAGGTGGGTCGTCACCAGCTGGCATATAAACAGTTCGTGCTTCTATCATCCCGACGGATATGCTATTTTCATTGACCGTAAATCTCGGGTATCTGTCATATTCAACTCCTTTTGCTCCTACTTTATGATTTTCGTATATTTTCGTGACGTGGTCCGTGCCGAGTGTAAATGCAATAGTTGTGCCATTCATTTGCACAGTTTCACTCTTTTCACTTCCGCACCCAAGCACATTAAGATACCTTTTCGCGGAACTATACACGACCTTTCCGTCAGCATTACAAATCTCTAACCCCGTTCCGTGCTCCGTCGGAGAGTCATCACCGAACCCAAACAAGTAGACGTGTGCCGTATTTGCAATATCGTCTCGTTTTACCGGTAATATGCCATGGTTTCCTATCCCGCTGTGATTGTCATAAAATTCTATCCCGCCGATGTTAGCGGAAAATCCAAAACGATTTACACCGTTCAAGCCATTCAAGCTAATTCCGACCAAGGTGGCTTTAGGGTTGCTACGCAATAAAGAGTACGAACCATGATTTTGAGAAAGGTGGTTTGGGTAAAACGTACAATCCGATAGTGGGAAATGGTCTAACAATTCTATATTTTTAAAATTGCTATCAATAACAATGGCTCCATCAGGATTTAATATTTCAAAGAATTTCATATCAGTAGACTCCAAAATAAAAAGTCAATGGTTGTTCTATATTTTTCCAGACTATTTTTTTACCTTCTTCTGTTATGCGTAGCACTGGGAATATCTCTTCCGTGTCGCTTGTTGACGGAGTAACGATAAAGTACCAGAATTTGTTATTCGGCGCACCGTAGTCTGCTACATTGATTTCTCCTGTTCCGGTAACGGTTTTCTTTTTTATTATTTTTGCAAATCGCTTCGTTAAATCAGCAATAACATCACCGTTACTATTAAAAACTTGTAATCCGTGCGCCATCTACCACACCCCCATACGTACATATCGCTTATTATCAGGTCCGTATGCTTCAATCAAATTATCTTTAATTTCCATTCGTGCTCCGCTTGTCGCTGTTCTTAATAGCCCGATATTTGCTGTAATTGCCGATAGCGATGTAACTGCCAACTTATCCGCCGTGATTGCTTTTGCCGCAAGCATGCGGCTCACAATTACGTTATTGTCAAAAACGGTCTGCCCGGTAACATGTAAATACTTTCCATTTATCGTCGTAGTCGTCGGTGACAGATTAATTTGATTGATAACATCACCTTTTTGCACCCGCAAATTGATTGCGTCGGTCATTTGAGCGATCGCACTGTAATTCGCTTTTGCAAGCATGAGGTTTCCGAGATTAGAGACTATTGTAGTTACGTCTTGCTTTGCAATAGCGCCGTCATTGAGTTTCTGCTTAACCAGTGCGTCTACTTTAGCAAGACTGACCGCTTCATCGTCCAGCATATCTTTACTGATTGAGATTTTAACGACTACACGGCTTTCTCCTGATTTCTCGCCCTCGCCGAACAGGTCATAATAAGCGATGGATACGTCGTAGATACCTGCACCGCAAGTGTGACTGTAGCTGTTGTTTTCTGTCTTGATGTTCTTCTGCCCGCCCGTGCCGCTGATATAAATGTTCATGCCTGCGCAGTCATTCGGAATCGCTTCTGCTGTCAGCCCGAAACCACCGATTGTACTTGTGAGCACAGGCGGGTTAGGTTTCTTCGGCGGCTGCTTGTTATACTGCAGTATTGCTGGCGTTGAGTATTTGCCGATTGCGGACTTAGCATATAGATACAGTTTCCCGCTCCGTTCAGTTAACGGCAGTATAACGGACAGGTTATTTGTCCGCGCTAACAGTCCTGCTGTTTCAGCGCCTGCATTATCGTCCGTCCGGATCTCGTAAAAAGCGACGTCGGTATTCGTGACTTCTTTCCAGCTGGCGGTGCAAACCGTACCGAAATCTATACCGAAGCCGTCGGGCGTATTTGGGATTTCCGTTTTAAGCGCGACGAGTATTTTCATTTGCGGCGACGTATCCGGACTTGTAGACTCTCCCCATTCGTCTTTCGTACAAACAGCAATTAAATAGGTGTCGCCGACAATGGCCTGCGGTATGACGACCTGGTCTTTTCCGCTACCGCCAAACGTCCACTCTCCGTCAAAGCCGAGTTCAGAGCCTTTCGTGCCCTCTTTTATGACGAGATCTTTTGCCTGCCCGTTATTTGTCTTGTACCATACGTCGCCCTGCAGATAGCTCTGCAGCTTGGGAGGTGTCCAGTTCACGACGATGTCATAGCGGGATACTCCGTCCGCGAGCTGCCTGTAACGGTTATGCGCTGTGATATTTGCAACAGGCGGGATGTAGTATTTCTGCAGTGTGTACTCGTAAGCTCTAACTTCGGACAGATCCTGATTGCCTGCGCCGAAGATGTTATACGAGCAGAATTTAATGTAGATTTTTTTGCCGATGTCGTCTTTTGTAAACGGTACTTTAAACACAGAATTATCCAGCCGGACAAAATCTGTATCTTTCGCGTGCGTTCTGACAGCCGTATTACACTGCCCGCGGTATAACCCCGTCAGTAGCCACGCTCCGTTCGACTGCAAATTAGCGTTGATGTAACTCATACACTCGCCGTCTATCCAGCAGAGCGTATTCCTGCGTTCTGCGTCCTGCGGCGTACCGCTAAGCAGCTGATCATTGCACGTCACAAATACTTGATTGCCGGATGGGTGATTCGGCATCGGTGACAACGGCTGTGTTAATTTACCGCACCGCGCGGATCCTGCAATTTGCCCGACCGTCCGGTAGTTCGTGTTATCGTCAGAGACGTATACAGTACAGCCGCCCCAACCGTCTTCTTTACCTTTGGCAGCTATCCACAACTCCAGTCCGTCTGCGGTGAGATCTGCTGGCGGCTGGAAAATAACTGGAACAGTATCCGGCGCGGTTTTGTTGTAGTCAATGTACGGCCTATCGTTAGCATGTACGTTGTATTTTGCCGCAGGATAATCTCCCGGCGCTCTTGATATTGCCGTTACGGTTAAGCACCCATCGGTACCTTCTGTGATGCCGTTAATAACTGCGACCTGCTCATAGATACCCGAATTTTCATCGGTTAGCCGCACTAAATCCCCAACTTCTAAGCGGCATAAGCTCCAGTCGAGTTTAAACGTATACTGCGTTCTTTCGTACTTGTTGTTTCTTGCTAATTGTTCGGCAATTTTAACTGCCCGTTCTTTTGTGTAGACATAATGGGCGTTCGTTACGCTTGCGGCTCTTACGCCGTAGTTCTTGATGTCTTCAGTAAATTCATAGCTGACTGATTCTTTTTCGTAGCCGTTCGCGCGATTGATAAACTCTACCGGAAACTGATTATAGATCGCAGAGCTGTCTTTTCTTTTGTATGTCACAAGAGCCCCGCCGGACTGCGGCAGGAAATCATCCGCCGTTAGGTCTATAATGCCTGTTTTATCCGGTGCCCAGCTGCCGACCGGTCTATCGGCCAGCGGTACGATCTTTAGTTTGTCATTTGACCAGAAAACATACGCATTAGTCAGTTTTGCGATTTCATTTACGACTTCCCGGGCGGCTTTTGCGTCTTCGTCTGGCGGAGAGGAAATTAAAAGGTCGGCCTCTTTACAGTATTTTCTGTAGTTGTCCAGCCCAATAATCTGTATGTCCTTTTTACCGATTTTATCTAAGACATATCGGATGTAGTCCGCAGGATTAACGTCTATGCCGTCCCCTGTTTCTAATAACCTGCCTTTAACCTCAAAGTTATACGATGGCATGGAGCCGGAATCACCTAAATCAATAACGCCCGCCATGTATGCCAACCCCGGATACGGAAGTGCCTTATCCGGGTGCTTGCTTTGCGTGTACGCCCACGGCTGCTGATTCTCTTTGCCGTCAAACAGCGTCAGTTGAATGTCGTCCGCCGGATAATTGTGTACATTTTTACCGATCCACACTTTTCCGATCCCAGAAATAGGACCCTCACAAAGTCCTAAAATGACCGCTACTGTGTATGTGTAGGTTATGCTGACTTGCTTAGATTTACCGCCCTTCCCTGCTTTGTGCGTTTCTCGATGTTCATGGGCGGTAAAATCGTCATAGTAGATTACATTTCCCGCCGTCCGTACAGTGCCGATAATTTCAGGTACGACAGCGCCGTATTCCGCGGTGTTGACTGTAAATTCACTTATCTTATTTGCTCGCGTTGTCGTTGTTCTTCCGCGAAAAAAGCTCATCGTCTCACCTTCTTTTTATTAAACCGGTAAATTCCACGCAGGCGGCTCCTGCCTTTTGCGTCAAAAAACATCACATCAGAAAGGTCTGTCATGACTACGCCGCGGTCGATGTAGGCATGAATGACGCGCCCCTTACCAACATAGACGGCACCGTGTGAAATGCACCGTCCGAACTGATACAGCAGGAAATCCCCAGGCTGCATGTCTTCTACTTCATCGCAGTATTTTTGTACGTAACTCAAAAACCACTCTTCGCTGTGATGCAAGTGCCATTCATTGCTGTACGGTTCGATCGGGATACTGTCTTTTTTCAGCAGTCCTGCATCTTCTACGCAGCCCATCAGGAGCATGCCGCAGTCTACTCCGCGGCCTTTTACCCTTGCGCCGTTAATGTGCGGCGTGCCCAGCCATTCTGCGGCGGCTTTAGCTATTTTTTCCCCGTCTGTCATAAGAGTACCTCTCTTCTCGGCACAAACGGCGCAATCAGCGTCGCGGCATCCGTTTCCTTGCTGTAGATAACGCCGTCTTCGTTCGTTGTATAACTTCCCTGCGGATAATATCGACGGACCGGAAACTCCATATTGAGACCTTGTGTTTCCGCTTTTACTGACAATTCAATCTTAATGCCGCCTGCTGATTTGACTTCTACATTCCCACCGAAAAGGTCGATCGCACCCACAACGGACTGATCGCGGAAAAAGCAGCGGCGAAGATACAACTTAGCTCTGTCAAGTACTCCGCTGTGCGCCGCTTGCAAGAACGGCAGTCCTTCTAATTTGTCGTTGATATCCGCCTGCACGGTGACGGTCATCGTGTCAACTACCACACGATCATGAATTTTGACTTGCTGTCGCTTAATCAACAATGCATTATGCAAATACGTATGCCCGCCAAAAGATATATCTATATCAGTATCTGCGTAGTAGTACTTGTTGCCGTTGTCTAAGACAAGCTCGTATAGATCGCAAGAAGTAATCTTCTTTTCTGTCTCAAGATAGGTCTCCAGAGATTTATTCACTGTTTTCATCGGACTACCTCCAGCTTAAAAGTTTTAGACTTGTTGATGTTAAGATACTGCCGTTCAATATCTATTCCGTCGTCTGCAAACATAACTTTCCAATAGTATGTATAGTCCGCTGTAACTTTTGCCGTACTTACTGGTGCAGTTTTGAATTTCACCGTCCCGCCGGTAACTGTATATGCGCTGCTTGCTTGTTTCACGCCGTCTACGTATACCGTCACTTTTTCGATATACTCGACAGGTTCTACATAGTCGCCCATTTTCATAACGGCTTGATAGGCTCCGTCCGTGATCAACGGCAATTGGATTCCTTTTTCTTCATAGTCTTCCGGATCAAGCCACAAAAAAGGGATATGTGCGCCTTTTAACAGCGCTACAAATCCCAGCAGCTTTCTATATTGTTCATCAGTCAATATCTGGAATTTCGTTTCTATCGTCCAGTTCGGCAATAGCTGTGTTGTAAGCGTACGTACTTTACCGCTTCCCGATTTTTGTACTTTTGTATTCCATTCCATTGATTTTATACTTTCCCAAGCTAATCCGTTAAGATCTTCCGGGAATTTCTTAAGTGTCATCAGAACACCCCGCTACTTCCTGCAAAATTCAAATCTTCTTCAAAAAATGCTTTCCAAATTTCGTCTACGGCGCCGTTACGCAAGAAATCAGCAAACGATGCAGCATCAAGAGTATTGATGTCTAAATGTACTGATCTGTTTCCGCCTTTCGTGATCGTTGTTGACTCTATATTCCGGATGTCCGCGGTCTTTACCGCCCCGCCTTTTGCAAAACGCGGCATACGTCCCGAGTTGATTGCATTAAGCAGTGGTAATCCTACTTTTCGGACAGCGTCAGCATTGAGAACGTACTCACCATTAGACAACCAAGCTGGAATACTGTCTGATGTAGCCGTCCCCGGACCGCTGATAGGTCCGCCGGTCGCAAATCCAAACATGCCGAACCCGAACCCCGATTTTGCAGACATAAGCTGCAGTGCTACAGTAGCCGCACCGACTGCTGTAGTAAATGCTGCTAAAGCACCTGTAGCAGTAACGGTTGCCCCGACTTCTGTCGGCTTTGTGCCCGTATTAATGGCATTTTGGATGACGTTGTATGCACCCATGACCATTCCGCCTTTTTGTGTGCTGCCGGAGAAAAGCCCTAACGCTACATTAGACGCGCTTAGGTTGTTTTTGAACGCGTCAAACATCGTATTCATACCATTGTCGTATGTTCCGCCGTTACTGTTGTTATTATTTCCTCCACCGAGCAGGCTGCCGCCGAATAGAGATTCTGTCAACCGTCCCGCCCACTGTTGCGTAATCTGCTGTAATATTGTTTCTCCGATTCCTGTGATGAGATTATACAGCGAGTCTCCAAGTGTTTCTGATCCTGTCAAAATGTTTTGGAAAAATTCTTGGAATTTATCAGTTGAGCTCTCCGCAAGTTCTGCAATCTGCGACTGCATTGACTCATGCCCCGTCTTCCATATACTCAGATACGTTTCGAGGGCTTCTGTCTGCCCTTTCCAATTCATATAATCTTGTCCGTCGCGGCTGCTCGTTAATGCCCTAAGCAGATCTGAACGATGGTTATCTATTGCGTATTTTGCCTGTTTTTCAAACGACTCTCTATATGCATCTGTACGTTTCTTTGCGGCTTCGGCGGTCTTAGCAGTATACCATTCTTCGACAGCTACCATCGCTTCCTTGTCTTCTTTGTTTTTAGAAACTTCTTTTATGCGTTCCGTTCTCTCTTTGTTGAGCGCATTAACTGTAGCTTCATATTCAGCATCGGCGAGTGCCTTAAAGTCCCCGGTGAGCTCTGCACCTATTTGCTTCGTTTCGGTCTTGATTTTGTTCCAGCTTTCTGTCCACGTGTCGGTCAGCTTCTGTTTCATGACCGTTCCGTATGTACTGAGCTGTTTTTGCAGTTGTTCTACCGCGTCTTTCGGAATACCGGCATTAGATAACTTGTTAATCTCTTCCTGCTTCTGTCTGATGTCTTCCGCCAGTTTGTTCATACCGGACATGTAGGCACCTTCGGTTTCGCTGTCTATAGATTCCTGCATCGTTGAAAACAACCGGATTGCCTCTTCTTTAGCCTGATTTAACCGTCTCAGCGCCTCATTGGCTTTTTTACCGATTTCATCAGTCGTAAGTGTTACTGTTTTGCCTCCGGTGTATTCACCTATCGATCCGTAGCCAAGCGGATTACCGAACCATTGATTTGCTTCCGACATACTTCCGCGATGCACTCCGCCGGTCGAGTTTCTCGCTATGTACTCACCGTTTCCCGCATAGATTCCGACATGGTCTTTCCAATCTATCATGTCGCCTTCCTGCGGTACGTATCCCGTTCCTGCTGTGTGATAGGCCGTGCCGAACTGATTTACAAGCTGATTCCCATTAATTGAGTTCAACCCTTGTATGCCTGCTTCCTGATACAACGCGGAAACAAAAGCGGCGCATTGCACACGGGCATCTTCAACAAGCGGCGACATCCATTGTTCCCCTTCAGGATGCCTCGATGCTATATTTACAACTTCTTGACCGATTGGCGCCTCTACTTGATACGTTTTTGCTTCCTTAATCGCTTTTGTATTATCTTTTGTTGCAGATGTTCCCGATTCAAAAGCGGCTTTTAACGCCTCAATTTGTGAATTTATAGCTCCGTTGTCTATGCTTGTTCCGTCACCATATTTTTCATGAAGTTTTTTAGAATTCTCGTTAGCAGCAGCATACTTCCTATCCCATGCCGCTTTGGCTTCATCATTTTCCTTTTGACTATAAACATTCATCCGTGTCCCATTTTCTTTGACACGGATCATTGTATTGTCTTTTTCGCTGTAGTAGTAGTCTTTACCGTTTACGTTGACATATTGAGCATTTTCGGCTTCTCTCTTTTCTTCCTGATGAAATTCATACAGCTTATACGTTGCGGCTACAATAGCAGCAGCCACACCCAGCCATCCTCCAGCCAGCGCCCATACTGCACTTGCCGCCTGGCGCAACGGACCGAGTGACCCTCTCGCTGCCGTGCTCATTCTGATACCAGTATCCACGGCGGCTTTTCCGGTCTGTTGTGTAGCAATGGTAACCGCGGTCTGTTCTGCCGCCAATATATTGCTCGACGCACTGGCCGCCGTATTAGCCGCAACCATCTTCCCTGCCGCGGCTTTATGCGCGCCGGCTGCTGTATTTGCTGCGCTTGCCTGCACTGCTGCGGACTGCCGGGCCTGCATATTGATTTCCTGATAGGCCGCTGTCATGCGTGCTGCTTCTACTCTTGCGGTTTCAGCCGCTTTAGCCTCCCGCATAACACAGTATTTTGAGTAGCTTGCCTCTTTTTCAGCGTCTGTCATCTGCGCTGTACTAAGAGTCTTCAAATATGCTTTTTCTTCTGCCATTGCCGCTTTTTCTATGTTTTTTATCCGGCGTGCAATGCTTTTCTCTTGCTGTACTGTCAGCGCATCTTCTGAAACGTCTCCAGTTCCAATCGACGCAAGCGATCCCATTGCTGATCTTGCTTTTTGCAATGCCTGCAGTGTCTTATACGCCACCGTAAAAGCTACCAGTGTCTTCGTCAGCGACAGCAGATTTTCTTTGTTTTCTGCTATATATTTAGCAGTCGATGACAATCCCTCTAAAATCGGCGGCAATACTTCTTTCGCTACCGGCGCAAGTATAGCCCCGCCCGCAATAGCGAGCTGTCCGAGCTGTGCCTGCACTACATCAAGCTCTACGCTTATTTCATGCATCTGCTTTGCGTCAAGTCCTAATCCTTTTATCTTTGCCGCATTTTCCGATGCTTCATTGTAATTTTGCAGTGTTTTAACAAGCGTCAGACCACGGGCGCCCAGTGTATTCATAATGAATTCCTGAGCATATCCCGCCTGTGACGCTTTTTGATAACCTGCCGCCAGTTGCGCAAGCTGGTCATTAAGAGGCAACAGTTTACCGTTCTGATCTGTCAGAGTAACACCTACGGCACTTAAGACGGCTCTTGTCTTTTCTGCCGCCTCTCCGCTGCCTTTGATTGTTGAGTCGAGGCGCATAAATGCTTTCCCTGCGAGTTCACTGTCACCGCCGGTCAACTTGAGTATCCTTGAAAATTTAGCAGCTTCAGCATTAGTTATCTGCAGCCGCTGCGCGAGTTCGTATGTTCTGTTTCCTGCCTCAACGGCTCCCTTTATCAGGTTCGTCAGTCCGAATCCCGACGCGGCCAATGCCGCCATCCCGCCGAACTTGCCGATTAGCGTTTCAAGACTTCCCGTGGTTCCTTCCAGCGCGGACTGCATGTCTTTTACCGGATTAACCTTAAATGCTGTCTTAACAGCCCCTGGTACTTTGTTTAATTCTTTTTGCAGCCCGGACGAGTCTGCGCCAATTTTAAGCTGTAAATCAGAAATGGTAGACATTTATGCACCCCCTCCCAAATTGAATACTTTTTTCAAATATTCCATTTCTTTTTTTGCATTTTTCACTTTATCTTCTTCCGTAATCCACAACGGATCCGCAATTTCATGCGGTTCTATCGGTTTTTTAAGCTGTGGGGACATTAGCCATGAAATGAAGTATGCTATTCTGTAATCCTGCAAACGCCGACGTTCGTCGCTCGCTTCAAGATACCTATAAAATTCAAGCGGCGTTAACCGCGGAAATTCAGACGGTTTGAAACCGATGCGGTATGCTATCGGTTCTGCATACCGCATCCAGTCTTCAAATGTCTTTATCGGCGATTCTTCTTTTTCATTGGCGCCTCTTTTTTCGGCGTCCCCTGTGTAAAAAGTCCGGATTCAACCACCGCATCTACAATGTATTTTGCGAGTTCTCCGATGTTTCCGCCGTTTTCACAGTACATATCCACGAAATCATAAGCATCAAAATTCTTCGGCTGGTTTAAAAGTCCGGCTCGCAAGCCGGAAATGATAAAGTGTATTGTTGCACTCTGTACCATTCCGACCGCGCCGTTAACGAGCACGGAACTTATAACTGAAAAGAGAGACGTTCCGAGATACTGCTCAAATCTCTCAAGGCTTCTTACCGTATACAGCAGCTGATACCTTGACTCTCCAATTTTGATTTCTACTGATTTACGCATAATTAGCCTCCAGTAACATCATCTGCGGCAATTTCAGAAATCGGTCCCTTTCCGTTTAACGTGGCGGCAACGGTAGCTACCCCGTCATGCGATACGTCTTTTGTAAAATCGGAAATGGTAACCCATCCGATCTGGCATGTCTTATCCGGATATGCGATTTTTACGTGAATCGGTATGTCGTGATGGAATGCATATTCCATGATAGATAGTGCTGCGTCATCCATTACAAGCAATCCTGTATAGCTGATACTCCAAGACTTTGGACCCGCGAGCGTTTCTCCCCACCCTCCGGAAGTCTTGTGAGATCCATCAATAGAATCTGCTTTGTATTCTACGGGGGAGTTTCTCTGTCCTCCGACGAGTACCCATGTCGGCTTTTTCCCCGTGGTTGTTGCCTTATCTATATACAGCAAGGTGTCTTTCCCCGCCGTAGCCATAGCTGTCCCTTCATATACTGGGAGTTTTTTAAGTTCTTCTGCTGATAATTTAGCCATTTTTATACCTCTTTCTTGTTAAAATTCTGAATAGTAAATAATATTGTTACTGTGCCGTGATAGCCTGTTGATACCTCCGGAAAGTCCTCTACCAGATCAATTTGTGTACTATTAATCCGATATTGAGGCAGCTCCATATCGCATCCGTATGCAGATATCAATGCACATATATCGTTTAGCGTTTCATTGACTTGTTTTTTTCCATCCTCCCCAGCCCATACTTCTACATTCAAGGATGCATCCCAGATAATCAGATCTTTATTTGATAACGGTTTGAACGTAGCCGCACCTAAGGTGATATAAGGAAGTTTCGCACCTTTGGGAACTGAGCCGTGAATCGGTATCGTTTGACCTTCTTTCAGTAATTTAAAAACCGCCATCCTGAGAACGGTTGACGGTACGTCTTTGATAAGTCTCATTGAAATACTTTCTCCATTTCGTTTTCAATCTTGCTCCGTTCCTGCATCATTGCCGGCCGCATAAACGGACGTTTCGGCATTTTCCCCGTGCGGATAGTTCCGCTTACGAATTTATCGTTTATTCGCATGGCTTTTTTGCCTTTTCTCGGATCGTTGGATGTTATACGTTCAACTGTCCCGAACTCTACGAGATGCGAATGCGGGGCGTCGCTCTTCACTATTCCCTGCGGCTTTTCTCGTTCCATTTCGGAATGGATTCCCGCCTTCAGACTTCCGGTAGGTCCCATCGGCGCTTTAATAATAGCCGCTTTCATGACTGCTATCGTTCCTTTCGCGATGACATTCCTGATTTTTCCTTGCGTTTCCTTATCGTAGCGTTTGATGTCGTTAGCCGCTTTTTGGATTACCTTTCCCGAGAACATCTTAATATCGATTCCGCGCCTGCTCATGTCTCTACCGCTTCTGTTGTTAATACGTAAACAGCAGGATCCGAACGATCTACGTCTATTACCTTATACGTCCGTCCGTTTTCTTCAACATGCCATCCTTTTTCGATTTCTCGCGGCCGTATTCTTATCCCTTGCGTTATTAAGACAGCCGTGCCGTCTCCTATAATCGCGCCGGGAGTAATACGCTGTTTTAGAAATTCCGCCCATACGGATCCGACATCTTTCCACTCAACAACAGAGCCAAATCCTACATCTTCACCGACGACAGGCTTTTTAATCGCTATTCTGTGGCGCATCTTCCCGATATTCATACTTTACGCTCCGGCTTTCTTTGTGCGCCTTACAGTCTTTCTCGTTGTCTTCGGTTTTTCTTTTTGTGTTTCCTCTGGCTCTTCTTCCGACTCTGTGTCTTCATTTTCCGACTCTGTGTCTTCATTCTGATTGTCCGCCGGATCGTCTTCCGCGTCTTCATCCTGTTCAAGTACGTCTACATATCCGCCGGAAATATAGGCATCTAATTCTTCTGCCGCTCCGTCGTACGTCTCGCCGACATCGACGATTGCTCCGTTTATGATAATTTTCTCCAGTGCTTTTACCAGCATGTCATTCACCTCTCGTTTCTAATTGCAGCAGTTGGGCGGTAATTGTAAACGGTAATTCTGCCCCTTGACCTACTGCGTTTCTGTTTTCGTACCAGTACCCTACGATCATATGCATGCAGAGTACGGACTGGGCGTCAGTCTCTTTGACTTCAACGCCCGTCCCTTGCAAAATAAACGTTTTAGCGGTATCGATGAGTGTCCGGATGACCTCGTCTTCCTGGTTTCCGTCAACTCGGAGATACGCTTTAACGCCATCCAGAATGCTCATAATACCTCCTTATGTTATGCAAGCGTCAGCTCACCGTATACGGCTGCGGCACTGTCAAACGCTTTAACGTCAAGTCTTGTAATTGCTTTGATGTCGTAAGAATCGCGAATAAATGAATTCCCGCCGATGCCCGTACCTTCAAGAGTAATAAGCTGACGGTCAAAGAGCACGATAGCATCCGCCAGAGACCCGACAATAATTGGCGCCGCTTTTTTCGGGGATGTCGCACTCGGCAGGTACTTGTTGCTGACAACGGTAACCGGATGAGCAAACAACAGTTTCTGTGTCGGATTGAGCGGATTTGGCTGAAGCAGGTAGCGCCCTTCTGAATCTTTCAATTTGTCTAAGGAATTGAAACCGTCCTGATTGGTGACAATGCTGGCTGTCAGAGAAATCGCCGGGTCAAGATCCACGTTCAAAATGTCTTTCAAGCTGTCTACATTAGCAACAGGCTTCTTTGCCAGCGTTTTCATGATTGCGATGATCAAGCTGTTTCTTGTGACCACATCTTTCTTAGCAAACCACGCACTCACATAAGAAATGAGATTCTGGTCCGTGTCAGACAACATTTCTTTTGAAATTGGAAGTATGCCCGCATATTTTTTGATCGCATATGAAATCTTTTCAAACTTCGGACCGTCGATTTCTTTGATTGTTGCCATTTCATCAACGCTTTCAAGCGGCGTCATTTCTGCCCATTTTTCCATAACGCGGGAGCCGGTCATAGTAGTTGTAGGTGTAATCGTGACAAGCTGATCCAGCGGATTTAGCGCTCTCTTGAGTTCGTTGATTTTAGTTGAGATGTCCTGCGGAACGATAAGCCCGCCGTCGGCGTCAACTCCCGCTTTCATGCCCGCCCTGGCTTCTTTCAACACTTCGGCTTCCGCGTCCGTCGGCATCTGGCGCTTAATCTCTTTCACAAGCCCGCTGAACATAAGATCTCTTTTTTCTTCGTCAGTGATTTCAGCCGCGCGTGCCGCCGGGGGAACTGTCGCCGGAACATCTGCCAGCGTCTGCTCAATCTCCAGCTGCCGCTTGAGTTCTCTCAGTTCAGCTGTTTTACTTTCCGCTTCGTCAAGTTTTTTATCTGCCATTAACGTACGGATCTCTTCTGTTACTTTTGCCATTTTCTGGCGCAATTCTCTTTCTTTTTCTGTCATTTCTTCTTCCTCCATTTAAAAAGCCGCCGTTCGGCGGCAATTATTGATTTAACAATTCCAGCTCTATATCGAGCTTCCTTTTTCTGATGTTTTCCTGCTCTTCTTTTAAAGAATTAACATACGCTTCTTTCGATTCCTGCATCGACCGCTGTACGGCCTGCGCTTCGGTGTCCGGGTATGCCGGTGTTGTGACGATTGACACATCCCATAGCCTTTCGATATGCTTGACTGCCCGATGGTACATGTCTTTCTCACTTTCATATGACCAGTCTGCGCCGCTTTCCGCCAGTGTAAATGCGAAAGAACACTGATTGACAACGCCGGCTGCCATATTCGTCATTAGGTCTTTAGCATATGCCGTATCCGTCGGAATCAAGCTAAACCTCAAACCTGTATCGTCTACCGACAGACTTAGATGCCCGGGTCCCTCGCGGACGGTATTTCTCGCCAGCGGATAGTTCGGATCGTGATTAATCAGCGCTACAACGTTAGACATGTCCGTTTTATCAAGACACCCGCGCTCTAAGATTTCATCAACGCCGCCGAAGTCTTCTGACCGTTTCCCAAACTTGAGAGCATACCCCTCCAAGATGATAGTTTTACCATCTTCCAGCGTCCTAATCTCAAACTGTGTCTGATTGATTCTTCTTTCCCTTTTCCCCATTATCATCACCTCCTTTCAGTGTTCCGTTCTTCGCTTTTGCCAGCTGTAAATCTTTCAGAACGGTAATATCTGTATAATTCAGCGATGCAAGATGAATATCACCAACGTCGCCTATACATTCCATCTCTTCCATGTCACGGATTTCATTAAGCGTGTAAATACCGGCATAGAGCATATCCTTGTAGTATTCAGCTCTCGCCTTACTGTCGCCTCTAAGTTCAGCGGCAGCGTTGAATTTCACATAATAGTTTTCTCTTTCCGGTTCGGTGAACAGCTTATAATTGATTTCCTGTTCCCATGACGTGAATATCGGAAGAAGCGTTGTTTTTATGTAATCGAGGCTCATCGCTTCGGCGTTGGCATACGTCGCGCGGTCCAGCTGTGCCAGTTTATGCGGTGGGATTCTGTACACCTTTGCAACTTCGTTAATCCCGAATTTCTGTGTTTCAATGAACTGCGCCTGATCAAGTTGCATACCCAGCGACTTATACTCCATTCCCAGGTCGAGAACTGCTACTCGTCCGGCATTATCTATCCCACCGTTGATTTTTTCCCATTCCTGACGGAGTTTCTTTTTTGCTTCCGGATTGATTTTCGATGCCGCCTGCAGTACGCCGTGTGTCAGTGTTCCATTCTTGTAGAACTGACTCTGAAATTTCTTGATTGCGTTCTGACTGTCCAGCTCATCAATCAATGTCCGCCATTTCGGCACACCGATAAGTCCATCTTTTGACATTTCATAAAAGTGCAGGACATCATGCGGCTGCAGATGATACATCGCCCCTTTGGCATCACTTGTCGTATACGTCAGCGCTCCAGTGACCACGTTTAACCTGATTGTCGTTTTCGTCGGGTCAAGCGGCCACAGCGATTTCGGATAGCCGTCTGTCCCCCATTCTATATAAGCGATAGCGTTTCCGTAAAATCCCATGTGGTATTGCAGCGTTCGCTTAAACGCAAGCGGTGTCATGAGCGGGTTTGGCCGTTTATACAGCAGCTTAGCGACGGGGTGTTTCATTCCCTCTGTTTTTTTCCCGCCGGTCCTGAACGTGTGGATCGGCAGTTTACCGATGTCATCAGCTAAAATGTTGACACATGTATAAATGTTACTGTTTTTGCTTGCCGTTGCTGCCGTTACGCCGTCACCGTTAATAGCAGATATGAGCCAATCCGCGGGGCTAAGCAGTGTGCCGGAGTCCGTCGGGTTTGAGAAAAGCTGTCTTAAAAGCATTATTTACCACCGCCTTTCTGTGCTTTTGCAAAGATAAACGCCAAAAGCAGACACTCTATAGCCGCGGTATATACTGCGACTACCGGAGATATCAATACGCCGCCGGCAATCATTAAAATGCACCCGACGAACAGGAAAATGTCGTCAATTACATACAATATCTTTTTCACATGTCCTCCTTATAGACTGAAATCATTACTCAAAATGTAGTCACTCATGTCATCTTCTTCGGTAATCCGCGCACGTGTAAATGCATTGATTACTGATGCTATCGGGTCAATTCTGTTTGTTGATTTTTCTTTATCAAGCATGATGTTTTCGTTTTGGTCTTTTTTAGTGACCGCGTTGCTGATTGCCCAATCGAGCAGCGGATTCTCAAAATGCAGGATGTTTCCCTGGTACGCATTTTCTCTAAATGATTTTGTCGGCTCAGACAGTGTCATCATGCCCTGCCGGACTTCTACGCATGTATACTCCTTTTTTTCAAGTTCCTGCGCATAATACGTCGCATTGTACGGGTCATAGCAGATTTCTTTTATGTTCAGTCCCAGTTCTTCCGCTGTTTCTATCATCCACTTTGTCATGTAGCGATAATCGACTACTTCTCCCGGATTGACCGTCAGCCAGCCACCGCGGGCATAGTAATCATACGGCACTCTGTCTGTTTTTATCTTTCTCTGCAGCGTTTCTTCGGGAATAAAACTGTGACCGATGACGATATACTTCGTCCCAGCATCCTCTTTAACCGGAATAACCAGTCCTATGGATGTCAAATCGACTTTGCTTGATAAGTCCATGCCGACATAAGCATCCAGTCCGTATAAGTCGTAACTTTCTATTCGCCCTCGTGTGTTCCATTTCCCCATGTCCATATACGATGCCCCGGACTGCTGGTTCCAAATGTTCATGTTTTTCGTGAGAAATGATGACATTTTTTCTGGTGTCTCAACTGCCACTTTCAACGCGCTCCTTATATTTGCAACGCCTTCTGGATATGTTGCCACGATCGGGTTTGCTTTTATCCAGCATTTTTCGTTTTTAACATCATCGATCAGGTTCCCCTCTTCATCTTTATCCAGTTCATTAACCATGCAGAAGTAATCCGGTACGTCATAATCGATGTCCGGATTGAGGATCTTTTCTATCAGCGGATATTCTACTCTGTAACACGGTCCTCCAAAGTTCGTCCCTGCTGTAGTGATGATAAACAGCAGCGGCTGTTTTCTTGCCATCATTCCGGTGTCGATAACATCTAATATTTCCGATGTCGGATGTGCGTGATACTCGTCAATCAGCCCACATTGCGGATTGAGGCCGTCTCCGGTCTTTCCGTCATCTTTTGATAGCGCCCGAATGATGGAGTCACTTTTCAGGTGTCGGATGGTACCATAGCTTTCTTTCCATTTTCCTTTCATTTCCGGCCATCGTCTGAGCATCGCCAGAATTTCATTATAGATAATTTTTGACTGTATGCTTTTGGTTGCTCCGATGTAGACTTCTGACATCGGCTCTCCCATCGCCATCATTTCATAATCGCCGACTATAGCGAGTGATTGTGATTTTGCATTTTTTCTCCCTACTTGCCAGTACGCTTTTTTAAAACGCCTAAGTCCCGTATTTTTATTGACCCATCCATAAATATTTCCAAAAATGAACCGCCGGATAGGCTCAAAAATAATGGGCTGTCCGGCTAAAATTCCTTTCGTATGCTTGTGCATTGCTGCCCACGCAAAGAATCGTTCCGCTCTTTCTTCATCAAAGACATACGGAAAATCTTTTGTCCCCGCCTTTTTTACATCCCGCAAAAAACGCATACACGCCCATCTGTGTTTTTGGCATATATGCGTTTTATCTTTTATGCATTTCCGGCTGTACCTGATAAGCTCTTGCTTCAGCGTCATACGTCAAAACCCCTTTTACTTAGCGGGTCTTCCTCTTTCTTTTCAGGCTCTTTCGGCACATTTTTTATTTTTGCAAGCGGGGAAAGGAATAGTCTGTCTTCCATCTGTACAAGTGCCGACATTTTTGCATTGATAGCCTTGTCCATCGCCATAATTCCGCCGGTAGATAAAATATACTCTATTTTTTCATAGAGCTTTGCGGCTTTTCGTTGACTGTATTCTGCTTCAAGAATTTCCTGCGTTGCAGTCGTTTCTTCACCCGTTAATTCTATTCGCGCTATCATATCCCGGCGCTCTATCAAATCTATATACTGTGCAAATGCCATGCAGTATCTTGCAATCACTCCGATGTCCGCCGAAGAAACGAATCTGAAACCGGTGTAAAGTTTCTTGATTTCTTTCCATTTTTTATATGCTTCTTTGTTCGTTTTTACATAAACCGGGCATACTAATTTCTGCTCACCAAGATGTATTTCTGATTTTTTTCTGTGTGCAATTTCCGCTTTCGTCAGGTGGCTCGGATTGCCTGAAACTATGTGCAAATCAATAGGTTTTGCTGGACGCCCGGCCATGTTATCCCTCCTTTCTTTTTAATGTTGCTGTTTACTCATACTTGACATATCAACACATGAGTTTAATGTAAGGTCCATTTCCCGAACTTTTTTCACAAAAGAGAAGGCGCACGGTACTGTCGCATCCGGTCAAAACATTTTTGACCCGGGGGTGGTCTGTCAAGCTTTAATTTTATTTCCGAATCCGCCGTTTTCTCTCGCTGTTTTCTTATCGTGACATCTTTTGTTCATCGCCTGCCAGTTGCTTTCATCCCAAAAAAGGTCCTGATTGCCTCGATGTGGAACGATATGATCAACGACATTAGCCGGCAGCGGATGTCCTGATGCTTTACACTCAGGGCACTCACATAACGGATGCTGTGCCAGAAAAGCCTTGCGCGCTTTCGTCCATTTATAATTGTATCCCCGTTTAGATGGTGACTCCCGCTCAAACTCTTTCGGACTTCTTATGTGCAATTGTTTATGCTTATCGCAATAGTTTTCTCTCGTTAATGCGTGACATCCGGGATGTCCACATTCGCGTAATGCTCTTCTCATATCTCTCCTGTCAAGCAGTCAGTACCGCCGGAAACAAATGCAAAAGCCGCCCATTTTTGAGCGGCTACATGGCTTTGCAGTTCTTCTATTCAATTTTCGCATCTTAATCTTATCACACCTTACTCTGTCTTTTTTGGTCTTTTTGGCCTTTTTGGCATTTTTTTATTATATTTTGATTAAATCTTTCCGTAAACTCGTTCCATCCCTGCCCGTGTTACCAGCCATATGTGCCCTGACTTGCGGCATTCTTCCGCGGTAAATCGCGGCGGATACCCTCTTTGCCCTGAACAAGCCTGCTTGATAGTCACAACGGGAATACTCCATCTCTCCGCCGCTTCTGCTGTTGTCATAACCTCTTCAATTAATTTCATTACATTCCAGCCGCCTTTGCTAATGCTACCATTGAAATAATCAACGCTATAATAGAAATACATAATGTTAATTTTTGCATAGCTTTTGCGAATATGATATATTATGAATGAACCACCCAGAGGGTGGAGGGTGGGTATTCCACCCTCTTCGGTCATTGAGCCTTGTAAAGCAATATAATCGCTGTTATCAAATTGATTATTGCTGTTACAAGGCTTATTTTATTATTCATATCCGCATTCTCACCTCCTTTCTGTATTTATTATACATCTTTTCTTATGTATTGTCAAGTATTTTTATGTTTTTTATTGAAAAAATCCACCTTTCGATGGATTTCTTTTTTTATTTGTTGTCAGTATGTATCTTTCTTTTCAGTCTTTGAAATATTATCTCAAAGCTTGCTTCTGCCGCTTCTTTTGTTTTTGTTATATTATTCCTGCTTATGCGGATTGTTCTTGATATTGCTCTATATGACCTGTGATTTAAATACCATTCCCGCAGTATTGTTTTTTCGTCATCGTTTTTTATCATGTCTATCAGTCTTCGTGCTTCTATCCTCATGATAATGAGCTCTTCATGTTCTTGCTCAACCATTTCTTTGTATTTTTCTACGAGTATTACTCTGTCTGATAGGTCGGGCTGTATTCCGCCGGAAACCTTGTCTTTTTCATATCTCTGCCCTTTTATTTGATAAATATGTGCTTTACATTCCGCAAGCTCTCTTTGCACTGACAAGTACCGCCGGTGTTGATTATATATCGCTTGGAGATATTCCTGCCCGGTTTTAAAGTCTTTTATCATTTATCCCTCTTGTTTATTTTTTCAATAATTTTATCTGTTATCTTATCTACGATATCACTTGCTTTATCTATATTCGCAGGTGTTACATAGTTTGTAACAGTCATTTTGTAAAAAGTGTCTCGTGCCGGGATCATAATATTTAATATCGTGACAACGACAAGTACCTTTAGTAACGAATGAAATGTTTTCTGGTTTTGAATAGTTTCTGCTTCTCTATACGGACTTCTATTTGACATATAGTCGCAAAATGCAATCGCAGTAGCTATGCATAAAATCCACATCAAAACATTAATAACTAAATTTATACTGCCTACTACATCGGCTACATAGAATATCCACGGACTTATTATTGGTTCATTCATCATTTTCTCCTCCACCATTTCTGACATCCAATCCGCATTAGCCCAATTTTTACTTCAATCGGTATCTTTTCAGTATTGAAATATTCAACATTCTTTATCACACTTACTGCAAGTCCACCCATCCCAACAATAATTACTCCTGCTTCTGGGAATTTTTCGACCAGCACCTTTTTGATTTTCTCCTCATTTTCTTTGTACATATCCCACGGAAATGCATAGTAGACAGCTCGTGTATATTTTGTCAGGTGTTTTTCTTTCTTCTGGAAATCTGCTAAAAAGTCGCTATAACTTGTCTTAATTTCCACTTCTGTCAGATAGTCATTGTCGTTTATCCATATCAAATCTGCTTCATGACGAACTCCCTTAAACGGGTATTCGTGTCCAATAAGCTGTCTATTATTTCCATACTTAGGAACTCTACATGATGTTCTGGCAAAGCTAACATTCGGTATCATAATATTCTTCTCACCCAAATGTGCCGCTATCGCACATTGAATTAACGCTTCGTCTTTACTTTTACTCATGTCTCCTCCTTAATGTCTTTAACCACTTTACTCATCACATAGTCAGCGCACGGCTGTGCCATTCCGTTTCCTATTGCTCTGTATCTTGCTGTATCACTCCCGCCCTTTGTCCAGTTGTCCGGAAGTCCCTGCAGTCTTTCACATTCAAGCGGCGTAAGACGGCGGACGTATGAGCAATCAATGTTTTTATATATACATCCCACGGCGCTCGGTCCTCTTGCTACCAGTGTTGAGTTGATTCCGTTATCGCTGATCTTGAAATCATATTTTGCATTTGCGCCCTGATTAAATGCCGCCCTGTCAATTGCATAGACAACCGCTAATCTTGTTGATGTTTTTAATGTAGATGTTTTATCCTCATAGATCGGCATGTTGTTTTTTATGCTTGCGTCTCTATTGAATGTGTATATGAGCGGCACTTGATTTCCGCCGGTCCCCATCCTGTTATTGAGCGTTTGCACTGTTCCGTCATTTCTTTCTCTTATGACGTCTTGCGCGTGTGTCATATCAAGGACGCTTATACAGATGCCGCCTTGGTTTCTTGCTGGATTACTTCCGCTTAGATCTAATGTGTTGCTTTTATCCACTTCTTTTATGCCCGCTGTTGGATTGTTGCTTTTCATTCCCTCGCTTTCATACGACCCGATTCTGTATGTTTTGACAAGCACACATCTCTGGTCATGCATGCAGTTCAGCGCTCCTGCTTTTTCACTCATTCTTATTGAGTTCATTTGTCCGTTTCCAATGTCATAGACTGATGTTTCAGTACTCGATACAGCAGTTCGGGTAAGCGTTTCTTTCTTGCTTTGGCTCTCCGCAGGATTCCTTGGCATGCTTTCGGACTCAAATAATACTTCCGGTCTACCCCCCCTATTTCCAAAATATGTAATAAGGAAGATTCTCTCGCGATGCTGGGGAACGCCCCAATATTGAGCGTCAAGCACTCTCCATGTGACTTTACATCTCTTGCTTCGTACCATTCCGCTTCTTGCCCATCTTCCAGATCGAGGCATTGGAATATCGGCTTGTGTGATTTCGCTAAGCACGGCTTGAAAGTCACGCCCTTTATTGCTTGAAAATGCTCCCAGGACATTTTCCCATATAAAGTATTTTGGGTATTCTCCTCTTGTGGCGCTGAGCATATCGGAAACAATGTCATTTGCCGTTCTAAATAATCCGCTTCGTTCACCTTTTAATCCCTCTCTTTTCCCTGCCACCGACAGATCCTGGCATGGACTACCCGCACAGATAATGTCCACGGGTGGTATTTTGTCACCTTTTATTTTTCTGATGTCGCCTAATTGCATGACGTTCGGAAAGTGTTTTTTAGTGACTTCTATACAAAAAGGTTCTATTTCTGATGACCAAATCGGAACAGCCCCGTTTCGTTCTGCCGCTATACACCATCCGCCGATCCCGTCAAACAGGCTTCCTACTGTTATTTCCATCTATTTTCCCGTACTCCCTATTCCGCCGGTCCTATCACCATCAGCGCTGTCATTATCTACTTTGTAATATCGATGAAATATTCCTTGTGCGATTCTGTCTCCTTTTTTTACTGTATAAGGCATTCCTGATACATTTCTAATTGGCAACATGATATGTCCTTCGTTGTCCGGATTGTTGTAGTAGTCTGAATCAATTACTGCTACACTGTTTGCTAAAATAAGCCCATATTTAATTGCAAGGCTTGACCTTATATAGATTCCCAGCCACTCGTTTTCATCCATATACACTTTTAATCCTGTTGGAATCAATTTTGTTTCGCCAGGTGTGATTACAACATTAACAGCACTTTCAATGTCATACCCCGCCGATTGCTTTGTTTTCCTTTTTGGCAAGTTTACATATTCATATCCGCTTACTTTTTCAAAACCTCTTCTCATTTCATTTTCCTTTCTTCGTAAATCCGCTCTTCTTCATCGCGCAGCTTTCTTGCCGCTTCGTCTAGTTTAATTGCGGCATACATGATCATGCTGATAAATATCACTACACTCGCTACGTCAATTAATCTATCCATTTCGTCCTCCTTTAAAACGGGATTTCATCTTGTTCATATTCTGGCTGATTATATCCCGGCTCTTTGCTCACAGTGCCCATGTCTTCAAATTTCACTGGTGCGGAAAATTGCGTTACAGATGTTCCGCCGGAAAAGCCTGCATTCATTGATTGTTGATTACTTCCAATCGGTTTTGCAATTACATTCGCTACTACTTCGGTAATATATCTTCTCTGTCCATCTGGCGTGTCATATGATCTTGTAGAGTACCGCCCTTCAATAAATACATAGCTTCCTTTTGTGAGTTCATTTCCCACAGCCTCCGCCAGTTTTCCCCATGCTGTTACATTGACCCAATCTGTTAAATCTAACGTTTCCCCGTTCGTTTTTGTGATTCTCTTGCTTACACCCACGGAAAATGACGCTACGGCTTTCCCTGTTTTCGTTGCTCTTATAATTGGATCTTTAGCAAGATTCCCCGTGATTTGTACTGTGTTCATTTTCTTACCTCTCTATGTATACTTCCGCATTCCTGCGTCCGAACTCTATCGCTTCATCGTATGAGTTTTTAAATATATCTATGCCTTCCATGCCGCCCCGGTCTTCCACGGTGTACCAGTGTCCGTATATTTTTACTCTTGTTCCGAATGGCAGCCAGTTGCATGCTATTGTTCTTCCTTCCGTCGGAATGGTCCCCGATGCAGTATGTTCGTTTGGGCATTCATAAGGCGTATATATTGTGAGTTCTGTCGTTACCCATTCCGCTTTTATAATTCCTGTTAGCCCGCATATAAATACCGTCGAAAATAAAATAATCCATAAATTCCTGATCATTGTTATTCCGCCTTTCTTTTATTTAAAAATTTGTTTATGAAATATGTCTGTCCTTTCCCTGTAATTTTCGCCGTTTTGGTAATATGGTTTACCCCGCCGCCGTCAATATATGATCCTTCACGAATTTCAAATAAACCCAGCTCCATAGCATATTGCGTTGGCATGTTATATTCGCTTCCGGTTCTCCGGATAAGATATCCGTTCTCCCGTAACCATTGGAATAGCCTTCTTTGTCCGATTTGTATATTGTTTCCTCTTAGTATCTTTGCCAATTCTCCTACAAGAATGGATGTCTTACTGGCACTGACAGCATTAGCGAATATAACCTTCGGCCTGTCTGTCTCTATCTGCTGCAATGCCTTTTCTTTGTCTTCCTGCAATCTCCCGATTTGATTCTGTTTCTCCGTGATTGTCTTCTGCGCTACCAGCAGCGCTTTGGCCATGATTTCTTCATCTGTCATATCTTTACTGTGTGCGATATATCCGCCGGTCCTTCTGATTGCAGGGATGACCTCGTGCGTAATCCATCTCTTAAACTCTTTTGCTTCCGGCTTGCGACTTGAAAGAACCAAAGAATACAGCCCGTATTCATTGATTGCTGTCATTCCTTGCCTTCCTCCGGGGGTGTCCATTTCAACCGACCCCCTTTCATCTTCTTCAAGTCTTGATACAGCATCTCTGTACTTCCCGATTGATAAGCACTCGCATACATCTCTTGCTATGAACCACGGTTCTCCATTCTGTTCAATAGTTCTTACTCTTCCGAATCTCTCATTTTCAAATATTTGTAAATGACTCATTGTCATGCTCCTTTCTTTTTTAGCTTTCTGATTTCAACGTCTCCAATGAGGATTTTTTCTATTAGCGTTCCGTTGGCTTTTGTCCAGTTTTTCCCGACCAGCACCATCAAGCCTTTCCTTTCATCTATATAGAAGTGTTTTGATATTCTCTTCTCCGCTGGAAATAATATGCCGAATTCTTCTCCAGGCTTGAGTCCGAATATATCGGTAAACGGTTTGATGTAGTTCATTCTTCTTTCTCCATTCTGTCAATTTCATGTATAAGCAGTGCCGCCGCTCTTTTCAGATTTTCTTTTCGTGATTTTACTCCCCGTATCTTTTTGCCGTGTATAATCGTTGTTCCGCCGATCAGGTACGCCGCCATGGCGTTAAACAGTTCCGTATTGCTATATGGTTCCGCCGGAAATTTTCGGGATATTTTCAGTATTTCTTCTGTGTCTGTCATTGAATACCTCCTATATCTTTTATGTACTGTTTGCAACCTGTTTTTATTCTTTCAAATTCCATGGCCATGATGATTTCCTTTGCCCCTTCTTCATATACTTTTTTAATGATTGTTTTTATAAGAATGAGCGGAGTTGTAAGCAGAGTAATCAATGCCGCTAATGTCACTACACCGATAATGACCGTGATTGCCACAATCGCTCTTCCTATCTTGCACGGAATCATGCTGTATACAAGCTTCTGCCATTCCCTATAACCTTTATATGCACGGATATAATCTATTTCGTTCATTTTTTCTCCTCAGAATAATGTTGAACTTTGTGATTCATATACAGCTCGTTCAAGGTTCTTTACCGCCTGTGCATAGTACGAATCTTTCAGTTCAATGCCAATGTACTTTCTTCCCATTTTTACGGATTGATAGCCTTCTGACCCGATGCCCATAAACGGTGACAGCACGATATCTTCTGGATTTGACCACAGCTCCACCCCGCGGGCGATTACGTCCAATTGGAGCGGCGCGATGTGTCTCTCATCGTCTTTATCCCTCGCCTGCTGTCTGTTGAGTGTGTTTGACTGGTCGATATCCATCCATACCGGGGATGCGTATTTTCTCCATGTGTGATGGGAATATGTCGGATCAAGCCGACTCATAGATATGTTTTTGTGGATTTCGCTGTTTTTCAGTGTGGCCGCTCTTTTCGGTGCATTTGGCTCATTTTTTCCATAGAATTGTGTCAATCCGTCTTTGTGCGTTATGGGTTCCGGATTGTTCCCCGCTTTCCGCATGGTAATCAGATAATCCGGCAGTCCGTTTCTACACATACTGCTGTCTTTCATAAGCTGTTTATGCATAAGTCCGATGGCTTTTGTTCTTGTTGCTTCTATCAACGGATCTTTCCATATCGTTACTCTGGAGTGATAGATAAATCCGTATTCCTCAAAAAGCCGTATTATGTCTCCAGGAAAATCTTTCAGTCCGATGTATCCGTCCCGTTCTTTCATTGCTGGTATGTCCATGCAATGGATAGATATATTTCTTCCCGGTTTGATGACTCTTGCCAATTCGCTTACAAGGAAACGAAAATGTGTATAAAATTCATTGTCGTTTTTGCTGTTTCCCATGTCTTCCAGATAGTCACTGTACGTGTACAGTGACGAAAACGGCGGGGAAAAGATGGAATAATCGATGGAATTATCCGGTATGCCTTTGATTACTTCGCAGCAGTCTCCGTGATAAATCGAGTACTTCTCTTGTATTTCCTGATGCAGTATGTTCATGCTGTTTCTCCTTTCAGCCATTCCGGCAGTCTCATTGCGGTATGCGGTTCATACCTGCTCTGCTGTCTTTTTGTGCTTCGTATATTGTTTTCTGTGATGTGCTGTGTAGCTTGTATCATGCCTTTCAGCATGCATTCAAAATCCTGCTCTTTCCTTCTGATGTTTGCGACAACTGCGCCCTCTGTATCCGCCACGACAAAATAGACATTGACCTCGTGTGTCTGCCCGAATCGCCAGCACCGCCGGACGGCTTGATAATATTGTTCAAAGCTGTCAGATAAGCCCACAAATATCATGTTGTGACAATGCTGCCAGTTCATACCGAATCCACAGATAGACGGTTTGGATATGAGTACACGGATTTTCCCGTCGCTGAAATCTTCCATCATCTGTGTTTTGTATTCCGCCTTGTCAGATCCTTTGACTTCTACCGCCCCGGGTATAGCCGCTTTCAGTGCTTCTCCTTCGGCGTTGAGATTGCACCATATAAGCCATGTGTCTTGTGACTGATTGACCAGTTCGGCGGCTGCCGCCACTCTTTGCATGATGCTTTCCCGTCTTGCATGCTGCCGTTCCTGCAATGTTGACGCTTCTACCGGAAACAGAAATCCGTCCATGGTTTCTGTCTGTACGGTGATCTGACGGATGGTAAGCGGTGGCAATTCAAATTTTTCTCCGTCATATCCTAAATCCGTCGGATTGGTCATCATGACCGCCCATGAAGATACCCATTCCCAAAAATCGGAGACGGCGTGCCCTTTTAGTCTCCATTTACTTGTGTTGCTCCCGTCGTGTATAAAGAACATAGCAAGCATTTCCAGCTCTGTCATAATTCCTAAAAATTCTGAGTGGTTTCCTAGTTCCATATAGTCATTCGGTGCCGGTGTGGCGGTGCATGCTAAACGGAATGGAACGTTTCTTGATTTATTGATGAGTTCGGTACGGATTTTCCCCGTCTGTGATTTGAGAATGGATGACTCGTCTAAAACCAGTCCGTTAAAACGGCTGAGATCAAATTTGTCCATTTTTTCATAATTGGTAATGTTGATTCCCTGCCTGATGTCTTCCATAGATGTTGCGATATGGACTGATAGCCCCATTTTTTCTCCTTCTTTGACTGTCTGATGGTCTACGGCAAGCGGGGCAAATATCAGCACGTCTCCGCCTACAACAGACGCCCATGCCAGCTGCATTCTTGTCTTTCCCAGTCCTGTCCCCGCAAAGATAGCACTCCTGCCTTTCGCCACTGCCCATCTGACTATATCTGCTTGATAATCAAACAAGCTGGGGAATTTCTTTTTGATTTCTTCTGCCGGAATTTCTATCCCGCATGTCTTCGCTTGAAATTCTTTTGATTTCAAAAATTCTATGTATGATTTCATGTTCTTCTCCTCGGCTTGTCTCTTGCCTGTTTCACAGTACATTCTTTTTTCTTCTTCGGTACTCTTGACTGTGTGATTGGCCATACGTTCCTTTCATTCACTTTGTACATTCGGTAAAACTGATAGGGGAATCCGTCCGATGTGTAGCCGCTTTCTACTTTGACTATCTGATAGCCTTTTTTCGGTGTTGGATTGTCTTTCCATTTCCGGGCGTAGATTGTTATCTTTTTCACGTTTGGCTGCTTGAGATTTTTAGACGGTACCCATCGGATTTTCTGTACGGCGGTTTCACTTCGGATTTCTTCATCTGTTTCTTTTACAAAATATTCCGCCAGTCTCATAGCATCTTCCGGGCTCCCGTCAAAGTACCGGAATGACCTGTAATTGAATTTTGCCCACGGCCAGCATTCATTAATTTCTGATCTTGATATTCCGCAGTCATTAATCAAGACGTGATGATGTACTCGATGGCGGACATGTTCTGTGACGTAGATGTATTTCAGTTCCGCATTTTTCTTTTTATATTTTTTGCGGAGGTCTCTGATAAATTTTCTTATTCTGTTTTTTGCTTCTTCTGCTGTCGGCTCCGGATTTGCATATGTCAAGTCAATACGCAGATCATCTCTTTTGAAATTGGTAGCTATGAGCCGGTAGAGTTTTGTTTTCGCCCGGCGGGAGTTTCTTTTCTTGAGTCCTTCATCTGTTTTTTGGATATTTGGACCTCTGACTCTGTTTCCCCCTAATCGGTAGGTGTGATATTTTTTCACCTCGTAAATTCCGGGGGCTTGAAATATTTCTTTTCGGTACGGCACTTTTTTAAATTCCTGTTCCAAGAATTAACTACTATATCAAGTCCTCAAGAGGGGTTGAAATCCCCTTTTTTCTTGACATTTTGTGCCGTTTCACTTATAATTTATGTAGTGATTTGGTGCTACGGCACTTCCGCTCAGGATTCTTCCCTGGGCGGTTTTATTTTTCTTCTTTTTCGTTGTTCTCTTCTTCTGGCTCTTCTGTTTTTTCTCGGTATATGCATCTCTGCATAAAGTCCAGGTAATGTTCGCATTTTCTGCAGTGATTCTGGCATATATTGGCTTTTTCTTTTCTGCAGCATACGGTCTGGAATACTTTTGCTTTGCATACACGGCATTTTCTGTTTCGGTAAACTTCTACTGTTTTCCCACCTGCCAATTTCATGACTGCCACTCTATGATCACCCTTTCTTTTCTGTCCCCGCTTTGGACGATCCAGTGCCCGCGTGGATTTTTTATTATCTTGAATTTTCGTCCGCCTGATGATGTATAAGTGTTGTTTTCATCCATAAAAAATACCGGCATCTCTTTCTGTGGTATCAGCCGTTCTTTATCCGGTGTTTCTTCTATCAGCCAGCCGATAGGCTTCTTTCGGACGTTGTCCCACAAAAGATATATGTCAGTACTTCGCCCACTTGGGCTTCTTCGGAATACATCCTGCTCTTTTCTTTTTGATTCTTCGCTCTTCTTCTGTTTTATAAAGTTCCTGCAGTTCCATTTCATGTTCTTTTCTCCATTCTTTAACCGCATGACAGTTAAGATATGTCTTGATTTGTTCATCCATATACTGCTTTCTCGTTCCGGAGAGTCCGTGTGCTTTGAAACGGTGCGTTTCGTATGACAGATGAATAAGATTATCTTCCTTATCCGGTCCCCCGCTGCCCGCGTGTTTCGCGTGGTGGACTTCCCCGCGCGACGGCGGCCATTCTCCGATAATAGACTGGTATGTTTCCGCCAGCTCATTGTCTCTTTGTTTGACAAGCCGGCATAGTTTTCGGAATGCCGCTTCCGGTAATTTGAATCTCACTTTTTTCTCCTTTTCTTTGAATATCTCCATGTCTCATCCGCTCGATAAACGTAGAGTGAACAATCCCGATGGACAGGAACCATGTTTCCCTTTCCGTCTTTCGTCCACATCACATATTCGGCGGGAATTGCTTTCTTGCATTCGTGGCATATCAGTCTATGCTGCATATTTCCCCCGTCGGTTTCATTTCATATATCTGCATATCCATTACATATGCAGCGGCATATTCCTGATTGCAACCTCGGCTTTCTCTCCAGTTTCCGCAGAGTATAAGCGCGTTGCATCGCTGCAGCACTTCAAGACAATCTTTCATCGGCTTATGCTGATGATCTTTGTCATATGGTGCATATCCCCAGTTGTGCAATGGGGAAAACAATGTTTTTTCTGGGTATTTCGCTTGCAACATTTTTAAATATGTCTGTACTCTTTCTTTATTCGTCTCATCACCGCCGTACGGGTGGGCAATATAGAGTAACTGACCTTCTATATATTCTCTTTTTTCCATTCCTGATCTCCTTTCTCCATTCGTACAAGAATGCACTTTTCCATCGTATCAATAACTCTTTTTCTGACTTCCGGATCACGGCTGCTCATCATTCCTATCAGTTCCGGCGGACACTGGTCGCGGTATAGCTCGTTAATCGCAACGGCAACTGCTAATGAAAAGAATTTATCGTCGAAGCCTTTTACTGCAATATCGTATTGTTTCAGCTCGTTATCTGCTTGTATCTTCAGCTCGTACATTCGGGATTTCCCTCACTTTGACAACGATTTCTTGTCCGGGCTGTAATGTTCCCGGGTCTTTAATATTGTTTTCTTTCGCGGTTCTCCAGACTAACTCTTGGAGATTTTCCCGCCCGCCGGAAACGCGGTCACATACATCCCATAATGTTTCTCCTTTTGATATGTTCACCGCGTATGAGATTGCCGGTGCCTCCGGCTGTACTGCGTAACCGGCTAAGAGAACAACTGCTATGAAAACAATTAGAAATTTATGCATGATAACTTCTCCATCACGGCAATAATCATTGTGATAAACACGAACAACCAGAGCCAATTTATTACCTTATCTACCATTTTTACGCCCTCATCTTTCTAACTTCCGCCCGGAAATCATATCCGCTTTGTTTCATCTTCCGTTTCTGCGCATTCTCTTCCATTTTTCGCCGGATAGCCGCTTCCGCATCTTCCGGATCGAACAGATACGCCTTCCCTGACGGGATGAACGGTATCTCCCCCGTCCTGCACAGCATCCGTATCGTTGTGACCGGATATCCTGTTGTCGCACAGAAATCCTTTGTGTTTGTAAGCACGTCTTCCCTCTCTTTCACTTTATCTTAACTATACTTAACTTTTATGGTAAAAAAAGAGTGTCGATTGTAAGGTTTAATGCCTTGCTTATTGCAAGCATGGTTGAGAATTTAATATCCGCCGGTTTTTCAGATTCAATATCATATATCGTCGGTGGAGTAACACCTGCTTTATCTGCTAACTGCCTTACACTCCATTTCCTTTTTTCCCTATAAAACTTTACTTTATTCACTTTTTTCACCTCTCTTTCTCCTTTCGTTTTACACTTTACCACACTTAACACGAAAAGTAAAGTGTGGTAAAGTAAATTTATTAAGTGCAGTTTACACCCTCTTATCTATATGCTAATATGTATAAAAGAAATGAGGTGATTAAATTGCGATTGTCCGATATAGTAAAAAATTACAGAATGCAAAATGGATTAACACAAAACGATCTTGCAAAACTTGCTAAATGTTCCAAACCATACATAAGCATGATTGAGAACGGTAAAGACTCTAAAACAGGTAAACCTGTAAATCCATCAATCACATTTTTGCACAATTTAGCGATTGCAATGAATATGACATCAGAAAGATTATATAAATTACTTGATAAAGATATTTCCATCCGACTGAATGATGTTCCTACAGATTTTCAACCTTCTCTTACTAAAAAAGACGAAAAAGACATCCAAAAAAGACTGTCCGACATTTTGAATGATATGGACAGTCAGGATGCTATTGCTATGTATAACGGCGGGGAACCGATGGATCCTGAAACACGGGAGTACATGAAAGCATCTCTCGAAAATGCTCTCCGCTTTGCAAAATTAAAAGCTAAAGAAAAGTTTACCCCAAAGAAACACCGCAAATAAAGGAATTTATCATGGATGTAAAGAAATTCGCAAATAAAATCGCCGCCGCTCACGATACAAGAAATCCTTTCCGTATAGCATCTGAAAACCATATCCATATCTTATATGAAGAGTTGGGTGAAAATTTGGGGTATTTCAGTCAGCTGTTCTGTATCAAAACGATACGGATAAATGATCATGCCGATCCTTTTCTCCATCCGTTTATCTGTGCTCACGAACTCGGTCATGCGCTGCTTCATCCGCACGCGGGCACCCATGCTTTCAATAGAAATTCTTTTATTGCTAATTTCAAGATTGAAAAAGAAGCGAATCAATTTGCCGTAGAATTGTTGTTCCCTGATGGTTTGATGTCCAGTCATCCAGAAACAGATATTTATAATCTGGCACGTACGGCTGGCATTCCTCATCAATTGGTTTATCTCAAGTCCATTTCTTATGGAACACGTCGTTTATAAAGGGAGTCAAAAATGAAAAAAGTGGAATTGTTAATTGCACTATTGATTACTATCATGTCTTTATTTACATTTAATATCGCTTATGCATCGGCTCCAAATGTCGCAGTTTTAATGGCTGGCGCAAGACAATCTACAAAAGATAAAAATGAATTGAAAGAGCTAAAAGCAAGGCAGCAGTTGATTGTGAATGCTATGCAAGGATTCATGATACCAGAAGAAAAAACAGTGCAGGTCGCGGATGATTATATTTTAGATAATAAGATCAGTACTTCGTTCAGTACGACAGATTTAATTAATATCGGAAAACTCCTAAATGCTGACTATATCGTATATAGCCAATTTTATATTGATAAAATAAATGCACCTGGATTATTTCATACAACAATGAAATTTAAAGGACAAACTGTATTAACAATTATAGATGTTCACTCTGGCGAATATAAATATAAAATTTCAGAAGATGTAAATAACGGAAAATTGAAAGATGTTTCACAATCTATGGCTATTGTGTATGACAAATCAATAACGGATATTAAACTAAAAGGGTTAAAATTTTAAAAACGAACTATAACAGCATTGATAACACTGAAAAGAATTAAATTGGTAATCGGAGGGATACTATGGATTTTAAAACATACAAGGTTATTGAGATCGTTGATGATATTACCCTATTAATTGATTACGGATTTGATAATAATGCTAAGAGAGGCGACACCCTTCGTATTATTGAAAAAGGTGAACGTGTAATGATTGATGGTACTGATTATGGAACGCTTGATCCGATTAAAGCTATTGTTGAGGTTATCACTCCTTATAAACAATTTTCTGTATGCAGAAAAGTTATTCGTGGGACCGTTCATCTTTTGGATCCATTAATATCTGCAAGAACCACCATGTTGAAAATGAATCCTCTTAATGTTGATGCTGAAGATATGACTAATCGTGCCATTCCAACATCTGCTCTTCCTGTAAAAAAAGGAGATACTGCTTTGTTAACTAATGAATAATTCTTGACATACTTTTATCTCGTGCTATACTATGAGTAGTGAAATGCTTACAACACTTCTTTATGTGTTGGGCACTGATCCCCCACTACTTCATTGTAGATGGGGGATCTTTCATTTGGAGGGTTTTTATGGCATATGATAAGCCTTTTCTATCATATGATAAGCAGATAGATTTGTTGATACAGCGCGGTTTATTGATTTTCAATAGAGATTTCGCTACTCGTGCCCTTAGCACATTGTCTTACTACGATCTGATTAATCGGTATAAAAACCATTTTATGACCGCAGATGATGTTTTTCATCCTAATATCACAATTGAAT
>ENA-OUQI01000206-OUQI01000206.1-human-gut-metagenome-genome-assembly--contig:-NODE-206-length-54294-cov-12.429267_pt1 | contig 54294 bp, 47 predicted proteins | sample MGYA00237953_ERZ548840 | MGnify/ENA primary metagenome ERZ548840 (study PRJEB26490, sample SAMN05194690) | human gut metagenome | biome: terrestrial biome; feature: human-associated habitat; material... | reverse complement strand
TGTCCATCATGCCGGGCATGGACTGACGTGCGCCGGAACGGACGGAGACCAGCAGCGGGTTCTCGTTGTCGCCGAAGGTCTTGCCGGTGATCTTCTCGAGGCCCTTGACGTGCTCGAAGATGTCAGCGGTGATCTCGTCGTTGATCTGACGGCCGTCTGCGTAATACTGGGTGCAGGCCTCGGTGGTGATGGTGAAGCCCTGCGGCACCGGCATACCGGCTGCAGTCATCTCAGCCAGACCAGCGCCCTTGCCGCCCAGAATGTTCTTCATGGTGACCTTGTCGCCGCCAAAGGCATCGTTGCCTTCGCTGAAGTAGTACAGATACTTTTTGCTCATGCGTGTTTACCTCCCAAATGATGGCCCCCGGCGCGATGCTCCGGCGGTCTTATCGATGCTCTGTCTTGTCATACGATAAACATTTCTCTGTGAATGCTAAACCATTATACCAGAATTTCACGTCTATTCCATCGGGCAAAACACCGAATTTGTTTGATATTTTTTGTGCAAACTCTTGCATTTTACTTACTTTTTCGGTAATATAAAATGGGAAAGATTTCGAGAGGTTTTTTAAGGTTTTAAGCCATTTTTAGGGTGATGGATACAACTTTCCATCCATCAAACCCTTTACCCTGTTTTTCCGGGGTGATTGCTCCCGAGTTTGTCCTGTCTTGGATACAACAAAACCCTTCTCCGCAGGGGCTCCGCCGCCGCTGCGGAGGCCGTTTTGGGAGGAGGTTTTTATTTATGCAAAACATTGACACATCCGCACTGGCTGCCGCAAAGGCAAAGCTCGACGCTGCCGAGGCCCAGCGCGAAGAGGTGCTGCTGCGCCACATCGCAAACGGCGTGGACATCCGCAGCCGCAATGTGGAGATCGGCTCCGAAGTGGTCATTGCCCCGGGAGCCGTCATCCTCGCAGGCACCATCCTGCACGGCAAGACCACCATCGGCGCAGGCTGCGTCATCGGCCCCAACACCCTTATCGAGGACAGCACCGTGGACGAAGGCACCACCGTCAACGCCAGCCAGGTCTACAGCAGCCACCTCGGCCCCCACAACAATATCGGCCCCTTCACCCATGTGCGCATCAACACCGTCACCGGCTACGGTGTGCATCTGGGCGCTTATGTCGAGACGAAGAACTCCAACTTCGCCCGGGGCAACACCGTCAGCCACCTGACCTACATCGGCGACAGCGACGTAGGCAAGTACTGCAACTTCGGCTGCGGCACCGTCACCTGCAACTACGACGGCAAGGACAAGTTCCGCACTCAGATCGGCGACTACTGCTTCATCGGCTGCAACACCAACCTTGTGGCCCCCGTCACCATCGGCGACGGGGCCTACACCGCCGCCGGCAGCACCATCACCAAGGACGTCCCCCCGCAGGCTCTTGGCATCGCCCGGGAGCGTCAGACCAACCTCGACGGCTGGGCTGAGCCGAAAATGGAGGCGTACATTATAAAGAAACAGAAACTGGAACAGGAGCAGGGCTGACCCCCGCTCCCCACGCCGCCGTGCCGCCCGCACGGCGGCTTTTTGTATAATGAAAACCACTCGCCTAGCGGGTGGTTTTACGAATTACAAAAAAGAGGCCGCCCCGGGTGGTTCCCCAAGGCGGCCCCTGTAAGGGGTCTGTATTTTTTAGTGCCTCCAGCACTTCAGGCTCTCGGCCTGAGCTGCGCTCAGCCGCCGGCTCCCAAGGCCGTCGTGCTCCAGAGCAAACCAGCTGCCCCCCTCTGTCAGCAGGTCTTCCACCGACAGGGTGGTCGTTTTGAGGGTGGTAACAAACTGGATCTGCTCCACCCCCTGCTCCTGCAGGGTCTCCAGCGCCTGCCGGGTGCCATGGAGCCGGGCGGACAGATTGTCGGTCGTCACCCGCAGGGTGCTGCTCTGCTGCCGGGTGTTAAAAAGCAGGGGGGCGCCCTTCAGCGTCTCCACATGGAGGTCCAGGCTCTCCCCGTCCGGGATGGGCTTGGGGAGCGCAAACTCCCACCACTCCTTCAGGATGCCGTCCGGTTTGCCGTCCGAGTCCAGGTCCGGGTTGTAGATGATGTGGTGGATGTAGCCGGTGGTCAGGTGGCTGATGTCTGCCTGGATCTCCTTGCCGTCGACAGGTCCATCCGGCGTCTTACTGCCGCCGTTACCGATGGTAGCACCGGTGCCGACACCGGACCAGTCAGGGCCGCTGCCGGTCGCCGTCGCCGTCACCTGAGCGGCTCCGCTCACGGTGACCTTGCTGCCGATGCCATTGACACCGCCGCCGATGCCGGCACCACCGTAGGCACCGGAAGCGTTTACCTTGCCGCCGTTGATGGTGATGTCTTCGCCGTTGCCGCCGTTACTGCCCCAAAGTTCGATGTCGGAGGCGGCGGCTCCACCGCCGCCGATGCCAGCACCACCATCGGTGCCGGTAGCGTTCACCGTGCCGCCGTTGATGGTGATGTTTTTGCCGCTGCCGGCGTCACCGCCCCAAGCGCCGACGCTGCCGCCGCCGATGCCAGCAGCATAGTTGCCACCGGTAGCGGTCACCTTGCCGTCGTTGATGGTGATGTTTTCGCCGCTGCCGGAGCTGCCGCCGCCGATGCCGGCACCACTGTTGCCACGGTAGCCACCACCGGTAGCGGTCACTGTGCCGCCCTTGATGGTGATGTTGTTGCCGCCGCCGCCCTCAGCACCGCCGCCGATGCCGGCACCACCATTGTCGCCACCGGTAGTGTTCACCGTGCCGCCGGTGATGGTGATGTTTTTGCCGCTGCCTTCTCTACCGCCGCCGATGCCAGCAGCAAATTCGCCACCGGTAGCGGTCACGCTGCCGCCGGTGATGGTGATGTTTTCGCCGTCGCTGCCGTTGCCGCCGCCGATGCCAGCGTTACCGAAGCCACCGGCAGCTGTCACCGTGCCGCCGGTGATGGTGATGTTTTTGCCGACGCCGCCGTTACCGCCGCCGATGCCGGCACCATCGGTGCCGGTAGCGTTCACCGTGCCGCCGGTGATGGCGATGTTTTCGCCGCTGCCGGAGCTGCCGCCGCCGATGCCGGCAGCAGAAGCCCCGCCGGTGGCCGTCAGGCTGCCGGCTTCGTTATTATCGTCCTTCAGGGTCAGCTTGCCTGTGGAGGTTTTTTCAAGGCCCGCCTTGGAAGCGCCGCTTTTCAGCTCGTTATTGCCGTCCAACTCGATCTCCACATTGCCTTTTCCCTCAACACTCAGGGCAGCCTTTCCTATTTGATCATCCTCAAACTCAAAGTTGTCACCTCCGGTGTCGCTCACATCGATCTTTACGTCTTTCAGGGTGAGGTTCAGCACCTTATCGGCAATGTTGTTGATCACCGTAATGGTGTTGCCCCAAAAGCCATCATCCTTTGGGTTCACCGGAGTAGTGTCTGCGGGGGCAGCAGCCGGGGCTGCCTGCTGGTCTGCATTCTCCTGCCGGTCTGCGCTTTTCGGTTCCTCAGCACTCTCCGGCTGGTCTGCATCTTCCGATTCCTCAGCGTCCTCCGGCTGGGCAGACTGGTAGTTGTCCTCTACCACAGGGCCAAAGTCGGAATCCTCTGCTGCGGGGCCTTCCAGGTCGCTCTCCAGCGTGGTGATGACCGTATTAGAGGTGGTGATGACGGTCTCCTCCCCGGCCTTGTCCGTCCATTTATCTCCGCCCTGTTCGATGGTCTGGCTGCCATCCTCATTTTTGGTGATGGTAATATCGCCGTAGTCGATGTAGTAGGTATCTGCAAAGGCCGGAGCCGCCAGAGACACCGTAATACTCAACGCTGCTATCAGAGCTGCTGCCCGGCGGAATGCGTTGTTCTTCTTCATCGTGGTAATCTCCTTTCTTTTTTACGTTTTTTTGTGGTTTTTACACTATACAACACTTCTCAGAACACGCAACCGTGTTTCCGCACTCTGAGAGGTGGGTGGAACTGCTTCCTCCGCATTCTGTTTCAGAATCTCATGCTGCATACACAGCAGACTACATCAAAGACTCAATTGTCTTACCGGAAAACGCTTCATCCATAAATGTCTGCATCTCCTTATAGAACTTTCTGACCGGGCATGTCTCCGTTGCATGCCGCGAGCAGTAGCAATCTTCTTCCAAGCAACGGTTGATCCTGGTAGTTCCTTCCACCGCATTGAATATATCAGCCAAACTGATGTCTTCCGGTTTTCGGTTTAAACTAAAGCCTCCGCCAACGCCGCGCTTTGTCGCAATGATCCCCGCATTGCGCAGAGGCTTTGCGATCTGAGCAATCATTTGTTTTGGGATTCCCATCTGCTTGCTGATATCCTCACTCCCCATAGGCGTTCCAAGGATTGCAAGAAATAGTGTCATCCTGATTGCATAGTCAGTTGTTACATTTAACTGCATAAAACCTTCCCGTCATAAATAGATTAGTTAATCGCTCATCTCATCAATTCCGTCAAAAAAATAGTCGCAGCGGGAACAACCGATAATTTCAAAAAGTCAACCTTGTGATCTCCTTTCTTTTTTACGTTTTTTGTGGTTTTTACCCTTTTTATTATCCCCCCCCCCCCCTACAGTTTTGGCAATAGGGAAAGACGGCGAAATTTCGGGCTTAAAATCCTCTATTTTGCGGCAATATGCAATAAAATACGGCAAACTTCCTCCCTGCCCCGGCGGGTGCTTCCCTCGGGCATAAATAAATATCCCCCGGCGGAGCCGGGGGATATTTATTTGCTTTTTGTGTATCTTTTTGCGCGCGCGTATGTTATAATAACATATTGTTCGAAAACAGATCCAACGTAAAAAGGCAGAATATATCAATATGAACACCAATGACATCTGGCTCATTGCCGGCCTCGGAAATCCGGAGCCGAAATACGACGGCACCCGTCACAACGCAGGCTTTGCCGCGCTGGACTATCTGGCCGGCAAGTGGGGCATCTCCGTCTCCAAGACCAAGTTTCAGGGCCTGTGGGGGCAGGGCGAGGTGGACGGCCACAAGGTCGTGCTCCTGAAGCCCCTGACTTATATGAACCTCTCGGGCGACTCCATCGGCCCGCTGGCGGGCTTCTTTAAGATCCCTGCCGACCACGTCATCGTCCTGTGCGACGACATCACCCAGAACCCCGGCAAACTGCGCATCCGGCCCTCCGGCTCTGCGGGCGGCCACAACGGCCTCAAGAGCATCATCGCCCGCCTCGGCGGCGAGAACTTCCCCCGCATCCGCATCGGCGTGGGCGCAAAGCCCCGCCCAGACTACGATTTGGCCGACTGGGTGCTGGGCAAGTTCCCGCCCGACGACGCCAAGGCCCTCGCCGACCGCTGCCCCGACATCGCAGCTGCCGCAAAGCTCATCATGGACGGCAAGCTGGGTCTGGCGCAGAGCAAGTATAACGGGTAAGGCTCCGCTTGACGCAACCTCTCAGTCTCGCTTCGCTCGACAGCTCCCCTACCGAGGGGAGCCTCTGGCGAAGAGGTAAAGTTTTCCGGTATGCCAAAGCCTCCCCTCGATAGGAGCAACAACGACGACCGCCGCCAGCGGCGGAAACAGGGAGTCGCTGTTGGGGCCGCGGCCAGCAGGATGCGAGGTCCGCACCAAGGGCCGAAGCAGATGCTGGGAGCCGCAACCCGGGCAGTGGCACGGCGTCAGCCGTGACGGAGAGGTTTAACCCCATCAGAAAGGAGGTCCACCATGTACGAAGCGCTCCTGAAAAACACCCCTGAATATCAGAAGACAGCGGCCAGCCTCGCCTCCCCCGGCCCGGCGGCGCTGTTCGGCCTGCCTCCGGCAGGCCGGGCATTGCTCTACGCCGCGCTCCAGAAGGACACGGGCCGCATCCTCTGCGTCGTCACGCCCGGCGAGGCCGAGGCCACCCATTTTGCCGACGACCTCAAGACGCTGGGGCTCTCGGCGGCGGTGTTCCCGCCCCGGGACTTCATGCTCCGCCCCGTCGAGGGCGCGGGCCGCGAGTACGAGTACCGGCGTCTGTCGGTGCTGGGCGCGCTGGCTGGCGGACGGCTGAACGCCGTCTGCGTCCCCGCCGAGGCCCTGCTCCAATACACTGTGCCGCAGGACGAGTTCCAGAAGAACACCCTCACCCTCAAGCCCGGCATGGTCTACAACCGCGAAGCGCTGGTGGAGCGGCTCTTCGCCGCCGGATACGTGCGGCGCAGTCAGGTGGACGGCCCGGGACAGTTCAGCGTCCGGGGCGACATCGTGGACATCTACGCCCCCGATATGCGCCAGCCCGCCCGTGTGGAGTACTGGGACGACGAGATAGACTCTCTCGCCTCCTTCGACCTGCTGACCCAGCGGCGGGACGGTGCGCTGGAAAAGATCTATCTTTCCCCCGCCCGTGAGGTGCTGTTCGGCAGCACCGCCGACACGGCGGAGGCCCTTCGCGCCGCCCAGAAGAAAGCCCGGGGCAAGCGCCGCACCGCCCTCGAAAAGGCCATGGAGTCCGACCTCGCCCAGCTGGACAGCGGCGTCATGCCCGAGGCTATGGACAAATACTACGGTCTGCGGTACGAAACGCCCGCCACCCTGCTGGACCACCTGAGCAGCCCCATCTTCATCCTCGACGAGGTGGGCGGCATCCGGGACGCCCAGAAGGCCACCGAGTTCCGCCGCAGCGAAGAGCTGACCGGCCTGCTCGAGGAGGGCGTCATCTGCCCCGGCCTCGATGTGCTCTACCAGACCATGGACGACCTCGCCATTGCGGCGCAGGACCAGAGCACCCTGCTCTGCGAGAACTTCCTGCGGGGCATGAACGAGTTCAAGCTGAAAGACCTCATCAACGCCGAGGCGTTCGCGGCCCCCAACTGGGGCGGCGACCTCGCTTCCCTGCGGGAAGACCTCGACCCGCTGATCCAGCAGGGATACGCCGTGACCCTTTTCGCCGGCACGCCCAAGGGCGCAGCGGCCCTCACCCGCGATTTGGCTGACAAGGGCTATGCCGTCAGCATGAGCCGGGACGTCCGGCCCGCGAAAGGTCTGGTTCAGGTACTGCCCGGCCACCTCACGGCGGGCTGCACCTTCCCGTTCGCCCGCGTGGCGGTCATCTCGTCCCGGCGTCACGGTCTGGATGACGAGGCCGCCGAAAACAAAAAGCGCAAGAAGAACAAAAACGCCCTGTCCAGCCTCTCGGACATCAAGCCCGGCGACTATGTGGTTCACCAAAGCCACGGCATCGGTATGTATGCGGGCATCCAGCGTCTCGAGGTGCAGGGCGCGATAAAAGATTACCTGAAGATCCAGTATTCCGGCTCCGACGTGCTGTATGTGCCGGTGACTCAGCTCGATCTGCTGAGCCGCTACACCGCCCCCGGCGACGAGGAAAAGGTGAAGCTTGCAAAGCTGGGCGGCACCGAGTGGCAGCGCACCCGCGCCAAGGTCAAAAAGGCCACCGAAGAGATGGCCCAGGAGCTCATCGAGCTCTACGCCCGCCGCCGTCAGGCCACAGGCTACGCCTTCCCCGCCGACGGCGAGTGGCAGAGCGATTTCGAGTCCCGCTTCGAGTACGACGAGACGGACGACCAGCTCACCGCCACCGCCGAGATCAAAAAGGACATGGAAAAGGGCTGGCCTATGGACCGCCTGCTCTGCGGCGACGTGGGCGTCGGCAAAACAGAGGTCGCCTTCCGCGCGGCCTTCAAGTGCGTCATGGGCGGCAAGCAGTGCGCCATTCTGGCCCCCACCACCCTGCTGGCGTGGCAGCACTACAACAGCATCATCTCCCGCATGGAGGCGTTCCCGGTGAAAGTCGGGCTGCTCTCCCGCTTCCGCACCGCCAAACAGCAGAAAGAGACCCTGCGGGGCCTGCAGGCCGGCAGCGTGGACATCGTCATCGGCACCCACCGCCTCCTCTCCAAGGACGTCCGGTTCCACGACCTGGGCCTTGTCATCATCGACGAGGAGCAGCGTTTCGGCGTCAAGCACAAGGAGAAGCTGAAAGAGAACTTCATCGGCGTGGACATGCTGACCCTCTCGGCCACCCCCATCCCCCGCACCCTGAACATGGCCATGAGCGGCATCCGCGACCTCTCCACCATCGAGCAGCCGCCCATCGAGCGCCAGCCGGTGGAGACATTCGTGCTCGAGTACAATGACGTCATCCTTGCCGAAGCCATGAAGAAGGAGCTGGCCCGGGGCGGTCAGGTCTACTACCTGCACAACCGGGTGGACAACATCGAGTCCTGCGCCGCCCACGTCAGCCAGATGGTACCCGGGGCGCGGGTGGGCATCGCCCACGGAAAGATGACCGAGGAAGAGCTGAACCCCGTCTGGCAGCATCTGCTGAACGGCGAGATCGACATCCTCGTCTGCACCACCCTCATCGAGACGGGCATTGATGTGCGCAACTGCAACACCCTCATCATCGAGGACGCCGACCGGATGGGTCTGGCCCAGCTGTACCAGATCCGGGGCCGCGTAGGCCGCTCGGGCCGGAAAGCCTACGCCTACTTCACCTTCCGGCGGGACAAGACCCTCACCGACATCGCCCAGAAGCGGCTTTCGGCTATCCGGGAGTTCACAGCCTTCGGCTCCGGCTTCCGCATCGCCATGCGCGACTTACAAATTCGCGGCGCAGGCAGTCTGCTGGGCCACAGCCAGCACGGCCACATGGAGGCCGTGGGCTATGACCTTTACGTCAAGATGCTGGGTCAGGCCATTGCCCGGGCCAAGGGCGAGCCCATCCAGCGGGACAAGAGCGAATGCCTCGTGGACCTGCGGGTGGACGCCTTCATCCCGGAGAAGTATATCGCCGACGGCCCGGGCCGCATCGAGGCCTACAAGCGCATTGCCGCCATCCAGACCCCCGAGGACGCCGCCGACGTGCTGGACGAACTCATTGACCGCTACGGCGACCCGCCGCCCTCCGTCAGCGACCTCGTGAACGTCTCGCTGGTGCGGGTCCAGGCCGCCGCCGTGGGCGTCTACGAAGTCACCCAGAAAAAGGACACCCTGCTGTTACAGGTGGAGACGCTGGACCTGGCCATGATACGCGGCCTGCTCATCGCTTTCAATGGCCGGGTGACGGCAGGAGCCGGCACCAAGCCCTACCTCTCGGTGGCTCTCCAACCCGACGAAAAGCCGCTGGAACTGCTGCAAAGCATCCTCAAGGCGATGGCCGACATCCTTGCTGCCCCGCCGGAAGAAAACACCGGCAAAAAATAAATTTCACTAGGAGTACACTTATGAAGAAGAAATTCATCGCGCTCGCCTGCGCCCTCGCTCTGGCCGTCGGCCTCGTGGGCTGCAGCCTCTCCACCCCGGATTCCGTAGGCACCATCGGTAACGTGGACATCTCTTCCGGCCTCTATCTGCTGGCCCAGTTCGATGCCTACCAGACCGCCGCCGACCTCGCTTCCGACGACCAGGACGCCACCAAGGTGTCCAGCTTCCTCAAGGCCACCATCACCGTCGATGACGCCACCGGCGAGACCGCCGTGGTCAGCGACTATGTGGCCCAGAAGACCCTCGAGAACCTCGAGTCCTACGCCGCCATCGAGACCCGTTTTGATGAGCTGGGCGGCGTTCTGACCCCCGACGAGGAGACCCAGGCCGACAGCTACGCCTCCCAGCTGATGGAGCAGAACGGCGACCTCTACAAGGCCAACGGCATCGGCCTCGACACCCTCAAGCGGTTTGAGCGCATCCTCATCAAGAGCAACGACCTGCTCGAGATGTGCTACGGCACCGACGGCGAGACCCCCGTCTCCGACGCAGAGCTGACCAGCCACCTCGAGGACGAGATGGTCTACATCCGCTATGTGGTCGTGCCGCTCTACAACACCAGCACCTTCGCTTTTGCTGATGACGCCCAGAGCGCCCAGATGCTCGAGCTGGCCCAGACCGCCGCTGAGAGCTGCAACGCTGCCATCCCCGATGGGGCCAGCGCCCAGACCACTGCTTTCAGCGCCGCCGTCGCCGCTGCCCTGCCCGACATCTACGCTGTGCTGGACAGTGAGCCCTCTTCCGACGCTTCTTCCCTCTCCACTGCCCTGCTGGGTTCTGACAACATCGATTCCACCTTCTCCGAGGAAGGCACCGCCGACGCTGTCCGCGCCCTCAAGCCCGGCGAGGCCGCCGCCGTGCAGTATTCCAGCTATGCGCTGATGATGCTCGTCCGTCTCGACCCGCTGGACGCTGACACTCTGGACAGCCTCCGCGCACAGGCCCTCTCCGACATGAAGAGCGGCGAGCTGCAGGACAGCCTTCAGTCCTATGGCGCCCAGCTGCCCCACGCTCTGGATTCTGCCGCCATGAAGAAGATGCCGGCTTCCAAAATCAAGAACGAACAGTAATTTTCCTTAATAATAATACAAAAGCTCCGGGAAACTATTGGTTCCCGGAGCTTTTCTGTACTCATACTGCTTTTCAGATCCCGCTTCCAGCGCCGCGCGGATATGCATCGTGCGGCGTTGCTTTTTGTCGGTTTTTATGGTATCCTCTTAGCAGAAAGGCGCTGTCCAACCAAACGCAGGCGGCTATTGCTCCTCACCGGTCTCGCTGTCTTGCTCTTCGGAGCAAAACAAGCGCGGGAGGGCAACTTTTTGGAGTTCCGCTCCCGACGCTCACGGCGAAGGGAGGGATGCCTTATGACTACATCGGAAATTCTATTGCTTTTCCAGACGATCATCGCACTGTTGGCACTTCTCGTAAGTGTTGTACACTTGATGGACGACCGGAAAAAGGATGATTCTTATGGCAGCAAAAGGAAAAAGCACAAAAAGAAATGACCGCCCAACGCTTCCAACCGGTGGCGGTCATTACTTTTGTAATGCTTGACTGGTGAGGAGCTAGCCGTTTGCACGGATAGCGCCTTTCCTTATTTTTATTATAGACAGCCGTGCGCGGATTGTCAAGCACAAGCGTACAAAGGAAAAAGCACAAAAAGAAATGACCGCCCCTATAGTCTTCCAAACTCCGGCGGTCATGTTTCTCAAAATGTGACACTGAGAGAGGGAGCTGACCACTGTGCAGCCAGCGCCTTTCCTTATTTTTATTATAGACAGCCGTGCGCGGATTGTCAAGCACAGGGATACAAAAGATAAAAACGGACCGCCCGCTTCGGCCTTCTCAGGCTGTGGCGGGCGGTCCGACATTTTCTAACGCATTCTGATGCAATCCGACGTTTTTATTCATTCTCTCGAAAACAATGCAGATGCATCATTTTTCTTATATTTCGGCGTTATTTTCGCCTTTTAGAGCATCTCAGAATGGGTAGTTTTTGCGTTTTTGAGTTCCCATAATTTTCCAGTCCATACATCTTCGACTGGTCTGCATCCTGATTATAGATGAATCGCTCTCCAATGTCAATAGCCCCGCGCCTATAAAAAGCCCAAGGGCGAGGTCCCTTGCGGAACCTCGCCCTCAGACTATGTGAGATAAATCACTACATGCGCGAACATATAATGTTTATCATTACAGGCCGTGTGCCTGTAATACCTGTTTTATAGCAATTCAACTTTTTAATGCAACAGCAGCAGCGTTGAATTGCATATCGCAAATATGCTGTTACCTCGAACATTTTCATATACAAGGACTTCGTGGTCTGCCTCGATGGGTCCAGTATAGTGCATTTTTACAGGATTGTCAATATATGGTATTATTTTCGACATTTTAGCCAATCAGGAGCCGTGAAAAACAGCAAAATGCTCTGCCTGCACAGGGACAAATGGCCGAGAGCCCGTTCATGCTTTTACTGCCTTTTCAAACTCCGCTTCCAGCGCCTCGTTGACGGCGCGGACGGCGGCGGCATCGGGTTTGATGGCCGTGCGGTCGTAGGTGAACAGGCCGTTCACCTCGTCCTCCACGTCGGTCAGCTGAGTGTACACCAGCGCCGACAGGCCCTTTTTCAGCTGCGGGAGGATCGTCTTGCGCTGCAAATCGCAGTAGCGCTCGGTCAGCTCTGCCCGGCTTCTGGCCGTGCCGTAGCCGTAGGTCTTGCGGGGCGGCTCATGGCCGGCCATGGGCCATGCAATGCCGCCGTACTCGCTGAGGGCCACAGTGCGCACATTCGGGCGGATGCGGAGCGGATAGAAGTAGTTGTGGATGGAATCCACATCTCCCCCACCCCGGTCGAACCAGCCGCTGGCCTCGTCCACCAGACGGGACGGGTCGAGGGCGCGGAGGGTCTCGGTGGCTTTCCGCGCATCGAACTGCCCCCACCCCTCGTTGAACGGCACCCAGCACCCGATGCAGGGGTGCCGACCCAGCGCGGCTACCGTGTCGGCCAGCTCCCGGGCGTACTCCTCCCGGCTGCGGGTGCTGCCCCGGCCCAGAAAGCCCCACAGCAGCTTCCCGTCCGGGGCGCGGCGCATCAGGGGCTGTAAGGCGTTGGTCAGGTAGGTGACGTACCACATCGGGTAGGCCCCGCCGCCGTTGACCATATCCTGCCAGACGATGATGCCCAGCTTATCGCAGTGGTAGTACCAGCGCTCCGGCTCGATTTTGGCGTGCTTGCGCAGCAGGTTGAAGCCCAGCTCCCGCACGGTGTGCAGTTCGTGCTCCACGGCGGCGTCGGAGGGTGGGGTGTAAAGGCCGTCGGGCCAATAGCCCTGGTCCAGCAGGCCGTTGAGCAGGATGGGCCTGCCGTTCAGGAAAAACCGCCGGATGCCCTTTGCATCCTCTTTACACTCCCACTTGCGGAGGGCGAAATAGCTGTGGACGGTGTCGAAGCCCTCTTCTTCGCCCTGTGTCGTGCCGACGGTCAAATCATAGAGGAAGGGACTGTCGGGGCTCCACGGGAAGAAATGCTCTTCGGCGATGTTCAGGGTCACTTCGCCGTCCCGGTCGGCCTCGTCGCTGCCCCAGTCCTCGGCGATGGTCACGCCGCCGGCCCGCACCACGGCCCAGAGGTTCACCGCGCCGCCGGGCTTCGAGGTATGGACTTTCACGGTCACGGTCCGGGCGTCGTAGTCCGGGATAACGGTCAACGTATCAATGTAATTTTCCGGCACCCGCTCCAGCCAGACCGTCTGCCAGATGCCGCTCTGGGCCGGGTAGAACATCCCGCCGGGCCGGAGGGTCTGCTTTCCCCTCGCCTGCGTTCCGGTGCCGGTGGGGTCCTGCACCGCCACCCAGAGGGTGTTATGTCCCTGCGGGCGGAGCAGGTCGGTGATGTCCAGCGTGAAGGGCCAGTAGCCGCCCCGGTGTCCCCCGGCCAGACGGCCATTGACCTCCACCGCGCAGGCGTAGTCCACAGCCCCGAAGTGGAGCAGGACGCGCCCGCCCTCGCCCGCCGGGGGCGTGAAGGTGCGGTGGTAGTGGAGCCACTGGCCGGGCTGCAGCGTCCGGCCCACGCCGGAAGCTTTCGCTTCGGGCGAATAGGGTACGAGGATAGCGCCGTCCCACTTTGCCGGGAACTCCGAGCTCTGGGTGATGGCGTAGTCCCACGGGCCGTTCAGGTTGACATAGCTGTCCCGGCGCATACTCGGGCGGGGATATTCGGGGAGCGGATGCATGGAACTACCTCACATTCACTTTTTATAGGCTGCGGCCAGCTTTTCCAGTGCGGGCAGGCTGCGCTTCACCTTCTCGGTGTCGATGCAGTAGGCAAAGCGGACATAGCCCTTGACGCCGAAGGTGTCGCTGGGGACCAGCAGCAGATCGAACTCCCGGGCCTTGAGGCAGAAGGCGTTGGCGTCCTCTTCCAGCGCCTTCGGGAAGATATAAAATGTACCGCCGGGGCGCTCCACCTCAAAGCCCAGCTCGGTGAGCTTATCGTACAGCAGGTTCATGTTCGTCTCGTAGACGGACAGATCGCTGGTGACGTCGAGGCACTCGGCAGCGGCTTTCTGGATGATGCTGGGCGGGCAGTTGTGGCCGGTGAAGCGGGAGATCTGGGCCATCATGTCCACCAGCACGTCTTCGCCCTCGCAGCCGGGCCGGACGGCCACATAGCCCAGACGTTCGCCGGGCAGGCTCAGGCTCTTGGAGAAGGAGAAGCAGGTCAGGGTGTGGGGGTAGAACGCTGCCGGATACGGCACCTTTCTGCCGTCGAAGGCGATGTCGCGGTAGGGCTCGTCGCTGACGAGGAAGATGTTGTGGCCGAAAGCCTTGCTCTTTTCGGTCAGGATGTCGGCCAGACGGCTCAGGGTCTCGGCGGAGTAGACGACGCCGGTGGGGTTGTTCGGGGTGTTGATGAGGACGCAGGTGACGTTCTCGGTCAGCATCTCTTCAAAGGCGTCGAGATTCGGCTGGAAAGCCGGTGCCTGAGGCGGCACGACCTTCAGCACAGCGCCGGTCCCCTCCACATAAGGGCCGTACTCGGGGAAGTAGGGGGCGAAGGTCAGCACCTCGTCGCCGGGCTTTGTCACAGCGCGGACGGCGTGGGCGATAGCGCCCGCCGCACCGGTGGTGGGGAAAATATCCTTCTGCTCATAAGGCAGGCCGAAGGTCTTTGCCAGATGGGCCGCCACGGCGGTGCGGAAGCCCGGGTCGCCCTGACTGGGGCAGTAGCCGTGGAGGGCGACAGGCTCTTCCTGGGCCAGCAGGGTCTGCATGGCTTTGGTGAACTTGTCCGGGCAGGGGACGCTGGGGTTGCCCAGCGAGTAGTCGAACACGTTCTCATAGCCGATCTCGGCGGCGCGCTGTTTGCCGTACATGAAAGTCTCGCGGATGACGCTCTTGTGGCCCAGCATGGCGCGGTAAGTCTCGTTCAGCATAATACTTTCCCTCTTTTCCTTATTGATCCTCTTCCGGCAGAGCGGAGGCATAGCTCTGCTCCACCTTCACCATACAGCAGTATCCCGGATCCTGCTCCTTGACGAAATTGCACATCTCGGCCAGCCGCGCGTCCTTGTCGCCGGTGTAGCCCGCCGGGAACACGAGGTCGAACAGCACGTTGGTGTGGCTGTCCCCCGGCACGATGCGCAGGTCATGGATGGACAGACGAGGATCCATCTGGCGGGCTTTTTCCATCAAGCGGCTCCGCAGGACGCCTACGGCGGCGTCCGACGTCACGATGGGGTCGTAGTGGATGGTGACCTGTAAGTGGTCTTTTTTCAGAAAATCCCGCTCGATATTGTCGATGATGTCGTGGGCTTCCAGCGGGTCGGCCTCGGCGGGGAACTCGATGTGGAGCGAGGCGAACTGATGCCCCGGGCCGTAGTCGTGGACCATCAGATCGTGGACGCCCAGCACCCCCGGGTAGCTCATGACGGTGTGCTCGATGTGCTCCACCAGCTCCGGCGAGGGGCTCTCGCCCAGCAGGGGGCTGAGGGTATCCATCATAAGCCCCCAGCCCGACCAGAGGATGAACGCCGCCACTGCCACGCCCATGAGGCCGTCCAGCACGTCCCAGCCCGTCAGGTGGGAGAGGACGGTGGACAGGAGCACAGCGCTGGTGGTCAGCACGTCGTTCCGGCTGTCGGCGGCGGTGGCCATCAGAGTCTCGGAGTTGATGCGCTGGCCGATGGTCTTGTTGAAGCGGCTCATCCAGAGCTTGACGCCGATGGACGCCGCCAGCACCGCAACGCTGAGCCAGCTGAACACCACTGCCGTCGGGTGCAACACTTTGAGCGCGGATTCTTTCAGCAGGGACAGCCCGATGGCGAGGATGGTGACGCAGACCACAAGGCCCGCCAGATACTCGTACCGGGCGTGGCCGTAGGGGTGCTTTTCGTCCGGGCCTTTGGCCGCCAGCCGGAAGCCCACAAGGCTCACCACGTTGGACGAGGCGTCCGAAAGGTTGTTCAGGGCGTCGGCCATGATGGCGATGGAGCCGAACAGCGTCCCCGCCGCCAGCTTGCCCAGACAGAGCAGGAGATTGCAGGCCATGCCCACAAGGCTGGCCAGATTGCCGTAGGCCGTGCGGACGGCGGCGTTCTTGGTATCGTCCGGGTGCCGGACGAACAGGCGGATGAGCAGTTGTGTCATAAAATTCCCTCTCAGCAGGTATTTTGATGCTACCAGTATAGCACTGCACTTTATGGTTTTGAAGTATTTCGGTAAAATTTTTCGGGTATGCAAAGCCCCCGGCGGGGAAGTTCCCTGCCGGGGGCGGCGTTTTTGGGGTCAAGCGCTCCTTACTTATCGGAAGGCTTGCTCAAGTCGATGCTGCGGATGATCTTGCGCACGGGCAACACGCTCTTGGCGTTCATGGACAGCTCGTCCACGCCCATCCGCAGGAAGGTCTCGGTGAGGGCGGTGTCTGCGCCCAGCTCGCCGCAGATGCCCACCCAGATGCCGTGGCGGTGGCCCGCGTCGATGGTCATCTTGATGGCCCGGAGCACAGCGGGGTGGTGCGGGTTGAAGAAGGGCTCCAGCTTTGCGTTCTGGCGGTCCAGAGCGCAGGTGTACTGGGTCAAATCGTTGGTGCCGATGGAGAAGAAGTCGCACTCCTCGGCCAGCTCGTCGGCGATAAGGACAGCGGCGGGCGTCTCGATCATGGTGCCGACCTCCAGCTTCTCGTCGAACTTCTTGCCCTCAGCCCGCAGTTCCGTGCGGCACTCGTCCAGCACGGCCTTGGCATCCTGCAGCTCCCGCAGGCTGGTGATCATGGGGAACATGATGCTCATGTTTCCGTAAGCAGAAGCGCGGAGCAGAGCGCGCAGCTGGGTCTTGAAGAAGTCCTTCCGGGTCAGGCAGATGCGGATGGCGCGGTAGCCCAGCGCGGGGTTTTCCTCGTGGTCGAGCTTCATGTAGTCCACGGTCTTGTCTGCGCCGATGTCGCAGGTGCGGACGACCACCTTGCGGGGTGCAAGGCTCTCGAGCACCTGCTTGTATGCCTCAAACTGGTAGTCCTCCGTCGGGAAGTCCTTGCAGTTGAGGTAGACGAACTCGGTGCGGAAGAGGCCGACGCCGCCGGCGTCGTTCTGCTGCACAGCGCCCACGTCGCCCATGCCGCCGATGTTGGCAAAGACGTTGATGGTCTTGCCGTCGAGGGTGGTGTTGGGCTTGCCCTTCAGCTCCTGCAGCAGTGCCTGCTTTTTCTGGTCTTCCTGCTGGCGCTTTTTCAGGCTCTTGAGCAGGTCAGGGGTGGGGTCAACGTAGACACAGGCGTTGTAGCCGTCCACGACCGCCATCTTGCCGTCCCAGTCGTCCTGGATGTCCTTGCACTGGATGAGGGCGGGGATGTTCATGCTGCGGGCGAGGATGGCGGTGTGGCTGTTGGAGCTGCCCTCCCGGGTGATGAAGCCCAGCAGCAGGCTCTTGTCCATGCGGACCGTCTCGGACGGGGCCAGGTCCTCAGCCACGAGGATGCTGGGCTCCGTTCCCTGCAGGGTGGCGTTGTCCACGCCCTGCAGGATGTCGAGGATGGCCTGTGCAATGTCGATGACGTCGGCGCTGCGGGCCTGCAAATAGGGGTCATCCATGGCGGCAAAAACGGCGGCCTGATTGTCGCCGGCGGTCTTGACGGCGTACTCAGCGCACTTGTGCTGGCCGTTGATGATCTCCTTGATGGCGTCCACAAAGTCGTCGTCATCCAGCATCATGGCGTGGATGTTGAACACCTCGGCGATGTCTTCGCCGGCCTCGGCCAGGGCCTTCTCGTACAGAGCGGTCTGCTGGTCGATGGCCTTGGCGCGGGCGTCCTCAAAACGGGCCTCTTCAGCGGCGGTGTCGGCCACTTCGGCGGCAGAGATGACGGTATCTTTTTTCTTATAGATCTTCAGCTTTCCGATGGCAATGCCATTCAGGATGCTTTTACCGGTACCTACCTGCATTGCAATTTCTCCTTATTCTTGCTGTTTTGTGTCCCGCAACAAAAAGCCCCCGCAGGACATTCCCCGCAAGGGCTTCTCATCACGCTGGGCGATCAGACGTTCTCGCTCAGGAATTTCTGGATAGCTTCGGCGCAGGCGGCTTCGTCGTCGCCCTCCACCTTGATGGTGACCGTGTCGCCCTGCTTGACGCCCATGCCCATCAGGGCCATCAGCTTGCGCAGGTCGCAGGTCTTGCCGCCCTTCTCGAGGGTGGCGGTGCTGGCAAAGCCCTTGGCCACCTTGACGAGCAGACCGGCGGGACGGGCGTGGATGCCGCAGGCATCCTTAACGGTGTACTGGAATTCCTTCATGATCATTTTCTCCTTACTTCATCCGGTCCTCCTGGGCAGCTCACCCCACCCCTCGGGACGCAGCACTCGAATCTTCTGGCTGCTGGATGTCTGCTTTTATTATAAACCTTAGTCGTTCTTTTTTCACCCTTTCATATTGCCGATTTTTTATCAAAAATTTTAGTAACATTGAACAGAATCTTTCTGCAAAAATACCACTACTGCACGATTATTCTGTTTCACCGCACTTTTTCGTACAGAATGACGATTATTCGACGGGGTAGCCCTCGGCGTCCAGCGGCAGGTCGGTATACTGCACGGGCTGCTCCTGTGCAGCGTCCGGCTCGCCGGAAGTCTGCTGGGCCTGACCCTCTGCGCCCAGCTCACCATCGTGGCGCTCTCCCCAGTCCCCGCTGAAATCTTCGCCCGAGGTCTGCTGGGCCTGCCCGTCGGTCAGTTCATCCTCGTGCCGTTCGCCCCAGTCCCCGCTGAAGTCCTCGCCGGACACCTGTTCGGCCTCCTGCAGGGCCATCGCGGTCTGGGCGTCTTTCAGCCCGGTGACGGTGCCGGAGGGCTTTTCCAACAGATACGCACCCACGGCCTTTTTCTTGTAGACCAGCAGCACGCCGTAGCTGCTCACATCGCCCCGGCTGGCCGCCGGGATGAGCGCCGTCCACTTCTCCACCGTCTTGCCCTTGTAACGGGTCAGGTCCATACCGCTCTGCTGCACCACCCCGTTAAAAGCCGAAAAGCTGTCGTCCCACTTGCGGGGGATCTTGACCTTATCGGCGGTGATGGACGCGCCGTCCACGTCCAGTCCGTAGCCCGTGAACCAGGTCTGGATGTCCTGCGCACTCTCGATCTTATTACCTGCCGCCGCGACAGCTACCGAGCGGGTGCTGATGTACCGCCCCAGCATGGCACTGAACACCACCAACGCACAGCACATCGCCCCTACGCCCAGCTTCTTGACGCTTGCCTTACTCAGTGTGACCACAAACATACCCTTGCCTCCCACCCATTCAGATTTGTCCGTACAGCATATGCGGGAGGCGGCGGCATCATGCAAAAACGGGACTGCTGGAAAGCAGTCCCGTCTCGTTTTTCTGATTCACTTTCCAGTGGCCGGCGTCTGGCGATAGATGCCCAGGCTGTTGTCCGGCATTGGCATCTCCACCCGGGAGGCGCGGTCGTTCACGGCCACCATCATCGCGGCCATTGCGGCCAGCACCACGGCAATGATGAGCCACTTTACAAAATTCGGCAGTTTTTTCATTTGTTACATCCTCAGTTGGTTTTCGGTCGGCAGAGGGTGCGGGCGCGGGCCAGCAGTTCCGCCGCCTCCGGCCCGGAAAGCTGTTTCACCCACGCCGGGCGCTCTGCTGCGCCCGGGCCGGTGCTGTCAGCTTCCGCAAAGCTGGCAAGGCCGGTATCGGTGCGGTCATTCCATGCGATAAAACCTTCCGGCGCGATGTGGGCGCCGAGACGGCAGTCCAGCACCGCCGTCTTGCCCTCGGGACGCCACGGACGCCCCAGATAGACGCTGCCCGGCGGGCAGTCGGAGACGAAATCGCAGTTCCAGAACACAAAGCCCAGTCCATCGGCTTTGCCCGAAGGAGCTGTGACATAGCTGTGGGGGATGTGGTTGTCCACCGTGCGGATGACGCAGTTTTCGAAGAGGGCGTCGCCGCCGCCGAAGATGAAATCAATGTCGCCCGCGATCTCGCAGTCGGTGTAGTACTGGGCGGTCGGTTTGCGGGGCGCAAGACCGCGCGGGCCGAGAAAGCCGTCCTTCTCCCGCTCCTTTTCGGGCAGCGGGGCGCAGAAGAGCGTGTCCTGACTGCCCAGCAGCTTGACCCGGCGGAACACCGCCCGGGTGCTGTCCACATAGGCCGCGACGGCCTGCCCTGCTTTCGCGCCAGGACCAGCGTCGTTTTCGATCGTCATCTCCTCCACCCAGAGCGTTTCGCCGCTGAAAAAGGCGGTGTAGCTGCGGAAGGTATGGGTGGGCCGCCCGTCCTTGTGAGGCAGCTTGCCGCCGTCGCCCCACACGAGTTTTGTCTTATCTGCACCCGCCCCCCGCAGGGTGATGCAGCGCTTTTCGCAGACCAGCTTTTCCCGGTAAATGCCGGGGCCGACCTGCACCAGCGCTTCTTCCTTATAGGGTACAGCCAGCACCGCCTCCGCGATGGACGCGAAGTCGCCGCTGCCGTCCTGTGCAACTGTAACTGTCAGCATATATTTTTCTCCTATGATCGTTCCAGATACTGACAAGTATACCCTCTCGCCGCCCAAAAAGCAACTCAGCTGTTTTCGAGCCGGAGAACAGCGGCGGTAATGTCGTCGGGACGGCCCCGCTGGACGGCCCGGGCGCGGGCGGCTTCCACCAGCTTTTTCGCCAGAACGTCGGGCTGTTCTGCCTTGGCAGCGGAGAGTTCCAGCTGCTGCATCACCCAGCCGGGGCCGTCCACTAAGAGGCCGTCCGACACCAGCACCACATAGTCTCCCGCCGCCAGATGCACCACCCGGCTCTGTCCGCTGACGCCGCCGAGGATGCCCATGGGCAGGCTGGCTTCGCCTACAGCCCGGGCCTTGCCCCCATGCACGAGGAAGCCCGGGGCCGCACCGGCCTTGAAGAGCCGGGCTGTGCCGGTATAGAGGTCTACGCTCACGAGGTCGAGGGTCGCGCCGCTCTCCTCGTCGCTCTTGAGCGCCAGCGCCACGTTCACGAGCCGTGCCGCCAACTCTGCGGTAAAGCCCGCTTTGAGCAGGCGTGCCGTCAGCTCTGCGGCAAGGTTGCCGTCTACTGCCGCCGGACGTCCCGTTCCCATGCCGTCGCAGAGGATCATCTGGGCCGCTGCCGCACTGCAGAACTGCTGGACCGCGTCACCGGAGATCTCGCCCCGCGCCGCCGCGCCCGCCGTCCCGAATACGGCCCGGAGCAGCGGCTTTTCGGCAAAGAGCAGGGTGGTCATCCCCTTGCAGGAGAGTACCTGCGGCGGCTCGAGGCTGCGGCGGCAGATGTGCCCCACCTCCACGGCCAGAGCGGCCAACTCTTTTTCATTGAAGCGGGTGCGGGGCAGCGTCACCGCCGCCCGGGTGCGGCCCAGATCGTCCAGCGTCACAGCACATTCCAGCGGCGGCGTCCCCAGCTGAGCGAACAGCGCCGACACCCGGCCAGACTTGTAGGGCTCCGGGCTTCCGGGACGCCCCAGCTGTTCGCTGAGGACGCCCAGTGCATCGGCCACGGCGCTGTACTGCTCCGTGAGGGCCGTCCGCATGGCCTCGGAGTGGACGCGAGCCTCCCGGCGGCTGCGGTAGAGTGCAAACGCCTTGTCCCCCGCCGCGCAGAGCGCCGCCGGGTGGATGCACCGCGCCAGCTGACCGGGCAGAAGCGCCGCTTCCAGATGGCCTTTTTCTTCCAGAATGGGGCGCAGGGCTTCCATTCCTTCCAGCGTGGAGGCGTGCTCCTGCTTCCAGCAGACTTCCCGCCGTCCGCAGTTGGCACAAAGGCCGTCGTGGATGTTGTCGATGACCCATCGGAACCCCTCGCACCGGCGTGGAAAAGCGTCATACACCTCGTTCACCGTCTCCGCCAGCGAGGAGAGGCTTTCGGCCACCGCTTCCAGCCGGGTCGCGGCGGCAGAGAGGCGCGGCCTCTCGTCGCCGGGCGGGTCGTCCTCTTTGAGGGCGGGCATCAGCCAGCCCGCGGGCAGCAGGGCGCAGAGCCCCGCACCCGCCCCGGCGCTGAGCAGAAAGCTGAACGCCCCCGCCAGCGGCTGGACGCAGAGCACCCCCGCCACGCAGCCGCCCGCATAGGCCGCAAGCCCCTCCACCCGTCGCGCCGGGGCAAGCACCGCCGCAGCGGCACACCCACAGGCAAGCCCGGCGGCGGCAGGCGCAAGGGCAGGGTCTGACGCGGCCAGAGCCGCACCCGTCACCCCGCTGAAAGCCAATGCCTCCAGCGGCAGGCCCTTGCAGCAGAGGGCCAGCTCTGCCGCCGCACAGGCCATCACCCCGGGCAGGAAGAAGCCAAAGCTCATCCCGCCCAGTGCGGCGGCCACAGCGGCAGACAAGATCAGGCTGCCCATGCCCGGTTTTTCGGGCGGGAAGCGCCGCAGGCCGTATCCCGCCGCTGCTGCCAGCAGGGCGTCGCCGCCGCAGAACAGGATGGTCTGAACGCCGTTTTCCTCCCCCGCCGCGAAGCAGACTGCGCTTCCCACCAGTGTGCCGCAGCCAGCCGCCACCGCCGGGACGAATCGGCCGGGCCAGAGCCACCGTGCCGCTACCGCCGCACCCAGTGCGCAGAGCAGGCAGACGCTCTCCACGGTCAGCGTGCCGAAACTCCGGGCCAGCACCCCCAGTGCGGCCCCGGCGGCTCCCACAGCGAAGCAGTCCTCCGCAAAGCCCAGCGTCAGCCCCAGCCCGAAAGGCATCAGCGCACCGTACAGCACGGCCCAGCCTCCGGCCAGCCCCAGCAGGAATGCACTCCCCTGCCGTAGGGCGGGCCGCACCGCCGCCCGCGCCCGGAGCGCACCGTTCACCCGCTTTTTCCCGTCCGTGAGCTGTATCGTCCGAAAAGACACCTGCATGAAAAAATCCCCGCTTTCCGGCGGGGATCTTTTGCAATATCACGCTGTGCTGTTCTGTTTCCCGCGCCTTCTGCGTATACTGTAGCGCAGGGCGCGCGCAGTTTTTGGCGGGGTGATGGAATAGGATAAAATCTCAGCAGAAGTAGTGTGCTTCGCCAAAAAAGCTTGTCCACTTTGCGACCACCTCGGCGCTCCGCGCTTCGATGACTGCCATGATATTCCGCAGCACCCGAGGCGGTATCTGCGAGTTATTATTGCTCAGGTAGCATTTTCCTGCCCGGGTGATCCATATCTTTGTCGCATTGGCACTGGGCGCGCCCTGCGCCACATGGACATGAACCGGTTCCAAAGGTTCATTTTCGTTTGCCCAGAAATAGACCCAGTACGAACCGATCTTAAAAACCTGCGGCATTCTCTACCCCTCCCTCTTGGGAGAACTGCAAGATCAGATGAGCCGTAGATTCCACAATCTCCTGATACCGGGCAATTTCCTCCGGGGTAAAGCCGTTGATGTCTTCCCATTTGTAATCCGGGAGATAGCAGACGGCAGAGTGGAAGCAGTCCTCTGCATCCGGCTTTTCAAAATAGACCTTCACGCGGCCATCCGGGAGCATCTCCGAATGGACGACCTCGGTGTTATCGTCCAGCGTCATAAACGGATACATCATACAGACTGCCTCCTCACTTTTTATTATAAGGTATTTCAGCCATTCAGCTTCTCGATAGCGGCCTTCACCCGCTCGAGGGTCGTTTCACGGCCCATCATGCAGGCGAGGTCGGTGCCGCCGCCGGGGGTGCGCTGCTTGCCGGAGAGGGCGATGCCCAGCGGGTAGAGCAGCCAGCCATTCTTCTTGCCCAGCTCCTCGGCCTTGGCCTTGCAGGCGTCGAAGACGGCGTCACGGTCATTGAAGTCCAGTGCCTCGTCGCTCAGCACGGGCAGCAGGGCTTCCAGCGCCTCCTTTGCGGACTCAGGGGTGGTCTTCTGCTTCTTGTTGGCGTAGAGGCTCACGTCATACTCGGGCATGGCGTCGAAGAAGTCCAGCTGCTCGGGGATCTCGCCCAGGACCTCGCAGCGGGGCTGCAGGTTTGCACAGAGCAGCTTCTTGTTGATGGGGGTATGGACGGCGCTGTCGATCCAGGGCTCGGCCTTGGCGAGGAACTCCTCGGGGGACAGGCGGCGGATATACTCGGCGTTGATGGCCCGCAGCTTGAGAGGGTCGAAGATGGCGGGAGACTTAGAGATGCCGTCCGGCGTCCAGATCTTGACCAGATCAGCCAGCGAGAAGATCTCCTGCTCGGCGTACTCGCCCTTGGGGCTCCAGCCCAGCAGGCAGATGTAGTTCAGGATCGCCTCGGTCAGGTAGCCCTTTGCAACGAGATCCTGATAGCTGGCGTCGCCGTTGCGCTTGGACAGCTTGTTCTGAGCGTCCTTCATGACCGGCGGGCAGTGGATGTAGTTGGGGATGTTCCAGCCGAAAGCCTGATACAGCAGATTATACTTCGGGGTGGAGGACAGATACTCGCTGCCGCGGATGACGTGGGTGATGCCCATGAGGTGGTCGTCCACGACATTTGCGAAGTTGTAGGTGGGCATACCGTCGGTCTTGATGAGGATCTGGTCGTCCATCTCGCTGTTGTTGACCTCGATGTGGCCGTAGACCATATCGTCGAAGCCGGTCACGCCCTCGCGGGGGATCTTCTGGCGGATGACGTAAGGCTCACCGGCGGCGAGGCGCTTTTCCACCTCTTCCCTGGGCAGGTCGCGGCAGCAGCCATCGTAGTGGGTCATCTCACCGTGGGCGCGCTGCTCGGCGTGGAGGGCTTCCAGACGCTCCTCGGTGCAGAAGCAGTAATAGGCCTTGCCCTCAGCCACCAGCTGCTCGGCATACTGCTTGAACATGCCCATGCGCTCGCTCTGGACGTAGGGGCCGACGGGGCCGCCGATGTCCGGGCCTTCGTCCCACAGCAGGCCGGTCTCCCGCAGGGTGTTGTAGATGACATCCACAGCGCCCTCCACGTAGCGGCCCTGGTCGGTATCCTCGATGCGGAGGATGAAGGTGCCGTCATCGTGCTTGGCCATCAGGTAGGTGTACAGGGCCGTGCGCAGGTTGCCAACGTGCATATAACCCGTAGGCGAGGGAGCAAAACGGGTGCGGATATTATTGTTCGGCATAATGATTTCTCCTTTTAATCTATCATAGGTTTTAATCTATCATAGGCAAATGAATTGCAAATATCTCTGCCTAAGTTTACCCTCTCCGGCCCTGTTTGTCAACGGAGACAGCAAAGAGGAGCGGCCTTGGCCGCCACTCTTTGCTTCTTTGAGAAGTTTTTGTCGAATCTGCCCGTTTAGATTGACGAATGACTCAACTTTTTGTATACTGAACAGGAACAAGTTGACAGAATTTTCCTGTTTTTCCTGCACGGGAACATTTTTTGCGTTGTGTCGGCGTAAAAGACGCTCATTCTGCCATCTTTCCGGACACACTGAAAAGGAGAAATGAATATGAAAACAACTGGCATCGTTCGGGGCATCGATTCTCTGGGCCGCATCGTCCTCCCCAAGGAGCTGCGCACCAATATGCACATCGACAAGGACTCGAAGCTCGAGATCTTCGTGGAGGGCGATCAGATCATCCTCAAAAAGCACCGTCCCGCCGGCAGCTGCGATTTCTGCGGCGAGCTGGCGGCCGACATGGCCCAGTATGAGGGTTACTGCATCTGCCCCGCCTGCCGGGCCAAGATCGCTGCGCTGTAATGCGCTGTAAACGAAAAAGGAGAATCACATGAGTCAGATGATCGACTTCACCCTGCCCTCCTGCGTACCGGGCCGGACGCTCCATGCATTCCGCTGTGTGCCGGAGGGTGAGGTGCGGGCCATCCTGCAGCTCTCCCACGGCATGGTGGAGTTCATCGACCGGTACAAGCCTCTGGCCGAGTATCTGGCCGCCCGGGGCATCCTCGTCACCGGCCACGACCATCTGGGCCACGGCGGCTCCATCCGCACCAGGGCGGATTACGGCTATTTCGCCCAGCCCGACGGCAACCGCGCCGTCCTCGACGACCTTCATGCTGTCACTGCGCTGACGAAGCAGCTCTATCCCGGCGTCCCCTATTTTCTGCTGGGCCACAGCATGGGCTCGTTCTACGCCCGGCAGTACCTTTGCGAGTGGGGCGGTGAGCTTGACGGAGCCATCATCATGGGTACCGGCTTCCAGCCCAAAGCGCTGGTCGCCACGGCCCGGGCGCTCTGCCGGGTGCTGGCCGTCTTTTTCGGCTGGAAGCACCGCAGCAAGCTGGTGGCGAACCTCTCCTTCCTCGGCTATAACAGGGGCCTCGAGGGCCGCACGCCTCAGGACTGGCTCAACCGTGACCAGGCCGAAGTGGACAAGTACCGCGCCGACGAGCGCTGCATGTTCACCTTCACCCTGAACGCCTACTACAGCATGTTCACAGGCATCCTGCGGCTGTACGACCCCGCCGTTCTGGCCGGGGTGCCGAAGGACCTGCCCCTTCTCTTCCTCGCCGGTGACGCCGACCCTGTGGGCGAGCGCACCGCCGGAGTCCGGCGGGCCATCCAGAGCCTCCGGGACGCCGGTGTCGGGAACATCGAGTCGAAATTCTACCCCGGCGCCCGCCACGAACTGCTGGTGGAGACGAACAAAGCCGAGGTGTTTGCGGACATCGCCGACTGGCTGAACAAACAGATCTGATAAACATAACGGGGCTGTTTTGCAACAGCCCCGTTTTTTGTTTTTCTTCTTTACTTTTTGGCTGCCCAGCCGTCCACGACAGCCACAAGGGCCTTGCCCCGGCGGCCCAGGATTTTAGGCAGCAGGATGCGGGCCATAGCCCAGACGCCGGAGAAGTTGTACAGGATGATAAGGGCGGTGATGATGCCTGTCCAGAGGCCGTACAGCGGCGTATCGGCCAGCAGCACGAAAGCCTCGAACACCAGCGCGGCGGCGTTGACGAGGACGCGGCTCGGGTGGACGCGCATCCCGATCATGCCGTGGGCATCCATGGCGCGGAGAGTGAATACCAGCCCGAGGCCGAGGAAGGACGCATAGGTCGCGCCCACAGGACCCCACCACTTGATGAAGAAGTAGTTCATGAGGCAGTTGCTGATGGCACCGGCCATCATGGTGACCATGCTGCGCTGGGACTTCTTATTCACGACATAGACGCTGTTCATGAACTGGTTGAAGCAGCTGCAGGTAGACGCCAGCACGAGGAACGGCACGAAGTGCCATGCGTAATAGTAGTTGGACTTCATGACGTGCATGACCGGGCGGCAGAGCCAGATGATGCCCGCTGCACAGCAGAACAGCACACTGGAATAGGTGCGGAAGATCTGGGTAAAGAACCTGGCTCTCCCCTCTTCCTCGGTGACAGCCGACAGCTGCCATGCATCGTAGAAGATAAGGCCCAGCGTCGTGAGGATGGTGGGCAGGAAGTAGCCGGTGGAGAGCAGGCCGCTCCATGCGTCGCCGCTGTGGCCGTCGAGGCCGTCGCACATCTCACGCACAAAGAACAAATCGGAGGCGTTGATGATCCAGAAGCTTATCTGGGCCGGGATCATGGGCAGAGAGAAGCGGAGCATCTGCTTCCAGAGGGTCTTGTTGATGCCCTTCAGCTCGATGAAATCCCAGAGCTTGCCGGTGAGCATCAGGAAGAGCACGCTCACGAGGTCGCCGCTGATGATGGCCAGCAGATAGCCGTTGGCCCCCCACTTGAAGCCCACCAGATAGAGCACATAAAACGCCACGGTCGCCACGGTGCAGAGCACGCCGTCCACGGCCACCAGCTTGTTCCACTGGCGGCTGCGCACGAACTGGGTGCAGAGGGTGCGCAGGCAGCTCATCAGGACGTAAATATAAATGAGCAGGCCGTACTGAGCCATATCGGGCAAAAACTGCGCCACCGGCCAGCAGAGCACGAGGATGCCGAAGCCGCCGAGGATGGTGAGCAGGCCGTTGGTGAACACCTGCTTTTCGCTGTTGCCCTTGTCGAGGCCGAAGCGGATGATGGCGTTGGACATGCCCATCGACACAAAGGGGATGAGCAGATTGGCGTACTGGCTCAGGATCTTCGACAGGCCGAGGTCGGAGATCTCGGCCATCGCGTAGGTCAGGAACGGCTGGACGATGAGCGTCAGCAGCTTGGACGAAAAGCTGCTGATGGCAAAGATGATGGTATTGCCGGCGAGCTTCGAATATTTATCACCGCCGGAGGTCTTTTCGCTTTCCAAAAGATTTTCTCCTCTATTTTTTACTGGCTTGCCCTCTCAGTCAGACCCTTTCGGGTCTGCCAGCTCCCCCAAAGGGGGAGCCTTTTTGCCTCTCCCTTTGGGAGAGGTGTCACCGAAGGTGACGGAGAGGGCAAGGCCGTTATCCTTTTAATAAGTCTCTTCGGGCTTTCCAGTCCGGCATCAGCTTCGCCACCTCGGCCCAGAAAGCCGGGCTGTGGTTGGGCTGCAAAAAGTGGCAGTACTCATGCACTACCACATAGATCTGTGCCGCCTCGGGCATATTGTAGAGCTGGAGCGCGAAGGTGATCTGGCGCTTCGCCATGTGGCAGACGCCCCAGCGGCTGGTCATGCTGCGCACTTTGATGGTGGGCTTCTGCCCGCCCAGTACCCCGGCAAAGGCCGGGTAGACCTTGTCGCTCATGGCCGTGAAGTGGGCCAGGGCGGCCGCCTTGTCGGGCAGTTCCTCCTGCCGCTTTTCGCGGGCGGCCTGCCGGGCCTGCGCGGCCCGTATCCACTCCGCCTCGGCGATGACGTAGGCGTCGGCGGCTTCCAGCGTCGTGCGCAGGGGGATGCTGAGGGCCACGGTGCCGTCCCGCCGGACGTGGAGGTTGAGCCGCTTGACCCGCCCCCGCGTCAGCTCATAGGGGATGCCCCCGGCCGCCCGCAGCATCACGCGCTCTTTTTGCATCTGCGCAGCTCCGCAAGGGGCAACTGAGACAGCACGACGGCGGCGAAGATGAGGGCGCAGCCTGCGCTCTCCCGCATCGAAAGGTTCTGGCCCAGCAGCAGCCAGCCGCCCAGCGCGCTGAATACGCTTTCCAAACACATGATAAGGCTGGCGATGGCGGGGTTCAGATCTTTCTGGCCCAGGATCTGAAGCGTATAGCCCGCGCCGCTGGACATGACGCCGCAGTAGACCACAGGCAGAAAGTTTGCGCCGTACTCCGCCAGCGTGGGCGTCTCGAAGATCAGCGCCGCCGCAGAGCTCTCCACAGCCACCACGATGAACTGGATGAGGCTCAGCCGCACACCGTCCACAAGCGGCGAAAAGTGGTCGATGGACATGATTTGGAAGCTGAACAGCACGGCGCAGCTGAGAAGTATCCAGTCGCTGGTCTCAATGCCGCCGAAGCCGTTCTTCATGCAGAGCATATACAGGCCCGCCACGGCGATGACCATGCTGACCCAGAGCTGAGCGCTGCCCCTCCGGCCCAGAAAGAGGTCGAACACCGGCACCAGCACGACGTACATGGCCGTCAGGAACGCGGCCTTGGCCGTGGACGGGTCGATGGTGATGCCGATCTGCTGAGCCGCTGAGGCCGCGAACAGGAAGGTGCCGCAGACGAGGCCCGCCGCCAGCAGGGTCTTGCGCTCCGGCTTCTCCTTCGGCCAGCCGTAGGGCTGGCCCTGTTTTTTGCGCACGGCGTCGAAAGCGAACACGGTGGGGATCAGCACGAGGACAGCCAGCCAGCTGCGCCCTGCGAGAAAGGAATAGGCCCCCATGCCGGAGCCTGCGCTCTGGGCTACGAAAGCCGTACCCCAGATAAAGGCGCAGAGCATCAGCATGAGCGAATGTCTGGTCTGCGTCTTCATCCTGCGATGCCCTCCACCTTGAGTCCGCCGTAGAGGTAGTAGCGGCTGGAATCGTAGGAGATGGTCAGGCGGTAGCTGGCCGCCGGATCCAGCCCGGAGATGACGCAGCGGTAGTTCTGACCATCGGTCTTGATATAATAGGTGCTTCCGTTGACGTACTGTGCGCCGCCGGCCACCTTCTGCCAGACGGACACCTTGTACCGCTGGGTACCCTCGGCGGTGCCGTAGCCGGTGATGGTCAGGCTGCCGCCCGGGACGGTGAAGTAATCGGTCTGGCGGCTCCAGATGCCGTTGAACACGAGGTTCAGGCTCCCGTTCACCGCCGCCGAGGCATACTTGGCCGAGGCGTCAGCAATGCCCTCGATGTTCAGCGGGTCGCTGGTCGGTTCGGCCCAGCGGGTGCTGTCCTCTTCCTGCACCTCGTTGTCCGCGCTGTTCTTCATGTCCAGCACCGTCTTGACGCCGGATGCAGCCACAAGCAGCACCAGCACCGCCACGACGAGCAGGGCGATTCGCTTTATCTTTTTCATGATCTTTTATCCTCAAATTTTGTTTTAACACGAGGTTTTACACGATTCTTAAAAGTTATTTTCGCAAGCAGGGTGCGCCGAATGACGAGGATTTTTGTCGGCAGACAAGGCGGTTTTCCGAAGCAATCCTAGGCGGATTGCGAGGAAAATCAACGCAGTATGCAGGCAAAAAGACCGCTCAGGCGGTGTGCAACGCTTACGAAAATAGCTTTTAATAGTATACCGCATTTTGCTTTTCCATACAAGAGTTCAGGCCGTAGTCAGAGCGGCCAGCGCCGCACGTTCGGCGTCGGCAAGCTCCGGCTGGGCCGACCGGAACAGCGAATCGTACCGGTAGAGCGCCCAGCCGCCTGCACCGAGGCTGTGCAGACATTCCACCTGTCGGGCAAGAGCGCTGCCCGTACACCACTGGCTCTGGCTGTCCTCGTTGGCACCGCCGTCGCCCTCGCCGATGCGATAGGCTCCCAGCCCGAAGTAGAGGGCCGTGGATGCCACCCGGGGCATGGCCAGCCACTCCGGCACGATGTTCTCGAAGGCGAAGCGGGTGCTGCCCGACTGGAGGGTATAGCCGCAGCCCCAGTATATCTGCGGGCAGAGGTAGTCCACCACGGCGTTTTCGCCCTCGGCAGCCAGCCATGCTTTCACGTCGCTGTACTGCTGTCCAAGGTCGTTGTCGGGGTTGCCCTGCGGGCTGACGCCGAAACGGAGGGTAGCGTCGGCGGCTTTGACGGCGTCGTGGGCCGCTTTCACCAGCGCGGTGACGTTCTGCCGCCGCCATGCGGCCAGATCCCCCGCGCCGCTGGCGGCGAACTGGGCCGCGTCCAGCGCAGCATCTGTCGTGGGGTAAAAATAGTCGTCGAAGTGGATGCCGTCCACAGCGTAGTTCTGCACCAGCTCGGCCACGCCCTGCACCACATAGTCTGCGGCTTCCGGGATCGCCGGGTTCAGGTACAGCCCCTCGCCCACGGCGCAGACCCACTCGGGATGTACATTGACAAGGTTATTTTCCGCCAACGCAGGCGGCATCTTCGCCGAGGAGCGGAGGCGGTAGGGGTTCACCCACGCTTCCAGCGAAAGGCCCCGGCTGTGTGCTTCGGTGATGAGGACGTCCAGCGGGTCGAAGCCGGGGTCCTGCCCCTGTACGCCGGTGCAGAGATGGCTCCACGGGAAGAGGTTGCTCCTGTAAAGCGCGTCCCCGAAAGGCCGCACCTGCGCGATGACGGTGTTCAGCCCGATGGACAGACAGTTGTCCATCAGCTCCGCCGCACCGGCACGGAAGGCTTCTTCGGAGGAAAAGTCCATCCCGGCCCATTCCAGATAGCTCACCCAGACGGCCCGCCATTCACCCGAGGGCAGGGCGGCGTTGGGCTCTGCTTCGTCCGTCGGCGGCACCGACGACGCCGAGGCCGTCTGTCCCCGGCCCAGCATCACCGCTGCCCCGACCAGAGCGGCGCAGCCTGCCCCGGCCAGGAACGCTCGCCGCCCGAACCGGCCCCGCCGGGCGCGGCTTCTTCTCCGCCGCTGGGTCATGCGTCCTCCTGCATCTTATAAAGACTCAGCGCCGCCCAGCCCCGGGCGCAGGCCAGCAGCACCCAGAGCAGGTTCGTCCAGAAGCCCAGCGCGGCCATGCCGCCGTATTTCGCCATCAGCAGGAAGAACAGGTGGAGCGCTTCGGCGGCACCCACCAGCTGCAGCTGGCGCTGGATGGCCATGCCGCGCTTATACTCAGTGCTCAGCAGCAGCGGCCAAGCCAGCGCAGAGCAGAGGTAGCCCGCCCAGCCGTTGACCATGTAGCTCACCATCAGCAGCACGAACACGCCGGTGAAGTTGCGTTTTTCCCAGCTTGCCGAGCCTTTTTCCGCCGCGAGGAAAAGGGCCGCGATGCCCGCCGCGGCGAATGCGATCTGCTCGATGAGGCCGAAGCTGGTGCCGCTCAGGACGGCAAAGCCGTTGAGCATGGAGGCCGCTGCGGAAGCCAGCAGCAGGAAATACCAGGTCTTTCGCGTGAATTTGAGTTTCATATCGTCCCTCCCGCCCGCAGAAAGGGCGCAGGCTCCCCATCAGTTTTTGGAATTTTTCAAATATTATAACACATTTTGGGGCGTGTTGTGTTACAATAAGGAAAACTCGACACAAATTCCATGGGGAGGCGCACATGAACGCTGTTTTTTCCATCCTTCTTCTCGCGGCCATTCTGGGCTTTATCGTATTTCTGCTGTCTAAGAAAGACCAGAACCGCCGCAGCCAGTACGGCCCCAGCGGCCTGTCCGAGTTCCGCACCGACCTGCCGCTGGACGACTGCTTCGACCGGCTGGACCAGCACAGCCCGGACGATGTCTTCGCCTACGAGTGCCGCCGGGAGAACGACGGCGGCTTCACCCTCCACCTGACGCTCCATCAGCCCACCCAGCAGCCGCTGGACACCCTCTACACCCTCCGGTTCGACCCGGGCCGCCAGACCATCGTGACCCTCATCTTCATCCGGGAAGCTTTTGGCTACAAAGAGCCGTTGTTCCAGCCCGCGATGCTGGACGAGTTCATGCTGCGCAAGTTCGACGCCCGCCGCACAAAATAATTCCGGCAAAGGGATTTGCTTTTTTCTGATTTTTTGGTATACTTATAGTTAGTCCATGTGCGGCAGACCGCCGTCTTCGTGGGCCAGTAGCTCAGTTGGTCAGAGCTGGCGGCTCATAACCGCTTGGTCGCGGGTTCAAGTCCTGCCTGGCCCATAACAAAAACAGCACCCCAGACGGGGTGCTGTTTTTGTTATGGGTGCAAAAGTAAATCATCCGCCCCGAAAATTCACAAAAGCGCGCAACAATGGAAAAAGCCCGGTGGTTTCAACGAACCATCGAGCTTTTTCTTGGCGGAGTAGGAGGGATTTGAACCCTCGCGCCGTTGTTTAGACGACCTACGCCCTTAGCAGGGGCGCCTCTTCGGCCTCTTGAGTACTACTCCAGAGCAAAGTGCGTTACACTTATTCAAAAAAATGGCGGAGAGAGTGGGATTCGAACCCACGGTACGTTGCCGTACGGCAGTTTTCAAGACTGCTTCCTTAAACCACTCGGACATCTCTCCTCGTGGACACTCGCACACGCCGTACCGAATGCCTATTTAATTTACCAGATTTCCGGCCTTCTGTCAAGCCCAAATTGAAACTTTTTCGTCCAGCCCTGCAGATCCCTCTCACGCGACAACCTTTTTTTGGCTGGCCGCTCACTTTTCTCTTTACAAAAACATCTTTTTGTTGTACAATAAAAGCATAAAATATTGACCTCGGAGTAAAGGAGTGTACGACCATGTCGTTTTCAGAGCTTTTGAAGCAGTGCCGCAAGCAGAAGGGGATCAGTCAGGCTGAGCTGGCATCCAAACTGGGGGTGACCCAGCAGGCCGTCGGCAAGTGGGAAAGCGGCAAATCCTCCCCCGACCCCGCCACGGTGGCCCGCATCGCTGAGATTTTGAGCACCACAGCCGATTTCCTGCTGGGGCTCTACCGTCCGGTGTCCAACGTGACCACCCCCGAGGAGCGCTTTTTCGGCAACTACGCCGAGAGCCTCATCCCGGTCATCGGCACCGTGAAGGCCGGGTACGGCGCACTGGCCTTTGAGGAGGATTATGGGCAGGAGTATGCCCGCGTCAAGGACCCCTCCAACTACTTCTACCTCGTCGTGCGCGGCGACAGCATGGAGCCCCGCATCCAGGACGGCGACCTCGCCCTTGTCCACAAGCAGGACACGCTGGAAAACGGCGACCTGGGCGTGCTGGTCTACGGCGACGAGGGCGAAGGCACCCTCAAGCGGTATCTCCAGCGGGGCAACTGCGTCGTTCTGCAGCCCTTCAACCCCGCTTACAACGAGCTGGTCATCAAGGGTGAGGACCTGAACCGCCTGCACATCGCGGGCCGCGTGGTCGAGACGAAGGCCAAGTGGTGAGTCTCTCCCCTGCCCCACGGCGCTTCCGATCAGCAGCTGTGGGGGTAAGGGGGAGATATCCCCTTCTGGGAGGTATCTTTCTATGGAACAGTCCCTGATGGACAAGCTCACCATCTTGGCCGACAGCGCAAAATATGACGTGGCCTGTACGTCCAGCGGCGTGTCCCATCCGGCGAAGCGCGGCACCATCGGCAGCTGCTATGCGCCGGGCTGCTGCCACGCCTTTACCGCTGATGGCCGCTGCGTCAGCCTGCTGAAAGTCCTGATGAGCAACTGCTGCGCCTTCGACTGCAGCTACTGCGTCAATCGGAAGTCCAACGACGTTCCCCGGGCCACTTTTTCGCCCCGGGAGCTGGCAGAACTGACCATCGAGTTCTACCGCCGCAACTACATCGAGGGACTTTTCCTGTCCAGCGCCGTGCTGGGGACCCCCGACTACACCACCGAGCGGATGCTCACCGTTCTGCGGCTGCTGCGGAACGAATATCACTTCGGCGGCTACATCCACGCCAAGACCATCCCCGGCACCAGCCCCGAGCTCATCCAGCAGATGGGCTATCTCGCCGACCGCCTCAGCGTCAATGTCGAGCTGCCCAGCGAGCAGAGCCTCCATCTTCTCGCCCCCGACAAGGGCCGTCACTCCATCTTCCGGCCCATGAAGCAGATCTCGGTGGCAGGTGAAGAGAGCCGGCAGGAGCTGACCCTCTACCGCCACGCGCCCAAGTTCGCTCCCGCCGGCCAGAGCACCCAGATGATCGTCGGTGCGTCGCCCGAGACGGACTACCACATTTTGCAGCTGTCCGAGGGGATGTACCAGAAATACGGCCTCAAGCGGGTATTCTACTCGGCTTATATCCCGGTATCGGATGATACCCGCCTGCCCGCGCTGGACACGAAGCCGCCGCTCCTGCGGGAACACCGGCTCTATCAGGCCGACTGGCTGCTGCGGTTCTACCAGTTCAAGGCCGACGAGATACTGGATCAGGACAACCAGAGCTTCAACCCCTATCTCGACCCGAAATGCAACTGGGCCGTCCAGCACTACGGGCTGTTCCCGGTGGACGTGAACCGCGCCCCCTTCGAGATGCTGCTGCGGGTGCCGGGCATCGGCCCCAAGAGCGCCCGCCGCATCCGGGACGCCCGGCGGCTGTCGGCCCTCGGCCTCGACGAGCTGAAGCGGATGGGCGTCGTGCTCAAGCGGGCGCAGTATTTCATCACCTGCCGGGGCTTTTCCGGGGCGCACCCGGGCCGGGGCAGCGCCGGACGGGAGCGCATCACCCGGGCGCTCATCGACCCCAACATCTTCAGCGCCGGGGCCGAGCAGCTGAGTATGTTCGCACCGCCCGCCGTTGACCGGCTGGTGGAGCAGGGCGTGCCGCCCCGGGCGGCCCAGCGGATGGTGCGGGAGGAGGCGGTGCAATGTCTGGCGAGAGCACTGTGATGCCGCCCCGGAAGCTCCACGACGCCGATGTGGTCTACCTCTACGATGGCAGCTTTGAGGGCTTCCTGTGCTGTGTATTCGAGAGTTTCGCCCAGCATGAGATCCCCTTCGCCGTCTGGACGCCCCAGCGGGAGACGGCCACCCTCTACCCCGTCCGGGACATCGAGACGGACTCTGCCAGAGCGCAGCGGGTCTTTTCGGCCCTTGGCCGGAAACTGGGCCGGGAGACGGAATATCTCGTCAGCCGGGATTTCCTCTCCGGGCAGGAAGATAAGGAATTGCTGCTCATCCGCTTCCTGCATCTGGCCTTCGCCCTCGGCCCCGGCACGGTCAAACGGATGGGCCATCCGGATGTGGCCCCGCTCTACGAGATGAAAAAGAGTCTCGACTGGGAGGTGGACAAGTTTCAGGGCTTCGTCCGCTTCGAGGAGCACGACGGGATGCTGGGTGCGGTCATCCACCCCAAAAACTATATCCTGCCTCTGCTGCGGGGGCATTTCTGCTCCCGCTTTCCGGAAGAGAACTTCATGATATACGACGCGGTCCATCAGGCGGTATTGCTTTATCAGGAGCACAAGGCCCAGCTTCTGGAGCTGGCCGCGCCGCTGGAGCTGCCCCCGCCCAGCGCCCGGGAACAGGAGTTTCAGGCCCTCTGGAAGCAGTTCTACGACACGCTGGAGATCAAGGCCCGCCACAACGAAAAGGGCCGGATGACCCACTGTCCCAAGCGTTTCTGGCAGGATATGGTAGAAATGCGGTGATTCTTTACAAAAAGGTTGCATCTGCGCCGTTGCGCTCTGCAAAAGGTATGGTATACTAAAGGGGAGCTTCGGCAGAGCATCTGCCGCACCCACCCCGAAACGGGCTATGATAAAAGGAGCATTGTTAAAACTATGGTTCGCATTACTATGGAAGACGGCGGCATCATCGACATCGAGCTGAACGAGGAAGCTGCCCCCATCACCTGTGAGAATTTCAAGAAGCTGGTCGGTCAGGGCTTCTACAACGGCCTGACCTTTCACCGCGTCATCCCCAACTTCATGATCCAGGGCGGCTGCCCGCTGGGCAACGGCACCGGCGGCCCCGGCTGGAACATCAAGGGCGAGTTTGCCGCCAACGGCGTCAACAACCCCATCAAGCACGTCCGCGGCGTCATCAGCATGGCCCGCAGCATGAACCCCAACAGCGCCGGCAGCCAGTTCTTCATCATGCATAAGGACGCACCCCATCTGGACGGCCAGTACGCCGCTTTCGGCAAGGTCGTCGCCGGCATGGACGTCGTGGACAAGATCGCATCCGTCCCCACCGACTGGAACGACAAGCCCAAGACCCCCGTCAAGATGAAGACCGTCGAGCTCATCGAGGGCTGATCTTCTGCACCTATGGCTTTCCCTTTGGGGAAAGCCTTTTTTGCATCCACAGGAGGAACTTCCATGAAGTACGATTTCACCACCCTGCCCGACCGCCATGGCCGGGACTCCATCGCCGTGGACGGGCTGGGCAAAGGCTTTGCGCCCGACGCACCGCAGCCCGGCTTCGATGCCATCCCCATGTGGGTGGCAGACATGAACTTTGTCTGCCTGCCCACCATCCAGCAGGCCGTCATCGAGCGGGTCCAGCACCCGGCTTTCGGCTATTTTGACCCGACGCCCGAATACTACGGCTCCATCATCCGCTGGCAGGAGACCCGCAACGACGTCACGGGTCTGACCGCCGAGGCCATCGGCTACGAGAACGGTGTGCTGGGCGGCGTCATCAGCGCACTGAACTGCGTCTGCTCCCGGGGCGACAAGGTGCTGGTCCACAGCCCCACCTACATCGGCTTCACCCGCTGCCTGACCGACAACGGCTATGACATCGTCCACTCCCCGCTGGTGCAGGACGAAAATGGCATCTGGCGGATGGATTACGCCGACATGGAAAAGCACCTCGCCGAAGAGCACATCCACGCCGCCATCCTGTGCAGCCCCCACAACCCCTGCGGCCGCGTCTGGGAGCGGTGGGAGCTGGAAAAGGCCATGGAATTGTACAAAAAGTATAATGTCTACGTCGTTTCCGACGAGATCTGGTCGGACATCATCCTCTCCGGCCACAAGCACATCCCCACCCAGTCCATCAGTGAGGACGCCCGGATGCGCACTGCCGCCCTCTACGCCCCCTCCAAGACCTTCAACCTCGCCGGTCTCATCGGCAGCTATCACATCGTTTATGACCCGTGGTGGCGTGACCGCATCAAGAAGGAATCCTCCCTCTGCCACTATAACTCCATGAACGTCCTCTCGATGCACGCCCTCATCGGTGCCTACCGCCCCGAGGGCTATGAGTGGGCCGACGAGCTCTGTGAGACGCTGACCGGCAATGTGGATTTCGCCTGCGACTACATCGCAAAGCATTTCGAGGGTGTCCATGTGACAAAGCCCGAAGGCACCTATATGCTCTTTGTGGACTGCACCGACTGGTGCGCCGCCCACGGCAAGACCATTCAGGACGTGGAGAAAGCCTGCTGGGCCGTCGGTGCTGCCGTGCAGGACGGCGTGATGTTCCACGGCCCCTGCCATCTGCGCATCAATCTGGCCTCGCCCCGCGCCCGCATTGAAGAGGCGTTCCACCGGATGGACCGGTATGTGTTCAACGCAAAGTAATTTCAAATAATATTTATACAACAAAAGAGGCTGTTGTTCTAACCTCTCCGTCACGGCTGCGCCGTGCCACCTCCCCTATCGAGGGGAGGCTTTGGCATGGCGGAAAGCCTTATCTCTTCGCCAGAGGCTCCCCTACTAGGGGAGCTGTCGAGCGATAGCGAGACTGAGAGGTTGCGTCAACAGCCTCTTTATTTTTATTGATGCATTTTTACCAGCCGCTCGTTCAGCGCCCGCAGACCGTCCCGCACCTCGGCGGGCGAGACGACTTCTATCTTTCCGCCAAAGCCGCAGACCCAGCCGTAGAACTGGTCGCTGACGCAGACGGGGACGTCGAAATGGAAATGCTCCTTCCCTTCCGGCACGAAGATGGGCGAAGCGCCGAAGCGCTCCCGCATGGCTGATTCAAGGTCGGAGGTGCACCGCAGGGTGACTTTATACTCCGGCCCGCCGAACATCTGGAAGTGCTTTTTCAGGTAGGCGGGCAGGTCGAGATCCGCGAACTGCTCTTTGCCGCGGCGGGGCTCGTCCAGCACCGTGACCCCGGCCATTTTATCCACCCGGTAATGGCGGATGCCCACCGGCTCCTTCTCGTCCTGATAGGCGATGAGGTAGTAGCAGCCGTTCTCCCACGCCATCTGCCAGGGGCTGATGGTGTAAGGCGCGGGGCGTCCCGCCTTTTTGTAGCGGAAGCGCACCATCCTGCCGGTGTTGATGGCCGTAAAGAGGGCATCCACGCTGTAGGGCAGGTCTTTGTTGGCGCTCTTGGGGCGTCCATCGACATAGACCTGACGCTGGAGCTGACTGCCCTCATACTGGGAGGCCAGCCCTTCCAGCTTATGGATGAGCCTGTCGCTGGACGCTTTCGAGATGACCCGGCTGGACTGGACAGCGTCCACCAGAAGCTTCAGCTCTGCCAGCTCGAAAGGCCGCGTCGCCATCCAATAGCCGCCGCTGCGGCCCCGGCGCAGCCGGATGTCATAGCCCAGCGCGTTCAGCGCGTCGATGTCGCTGTAGACGCTCTTTCGCTCGCAGAGGATGCCCTGCCGGGCCAGCAGCTCCACCAGCTGAGGCACATTCAGCAGATGCTCCTCGTCGGTCTGCTGCTCAAAGATATGCAGCAGCGCCAACAGTTTGGATTTTTGTCCCTCCTGCTTGGGCATGGGCGGCCTCCTTTCCGGTCACGAGTCCTTTTTGTCGAATGCGGCGCGGCGCTGGGTGGACAGACGGAACATCTCTTCCAGCTTGTCCCGGTCATCGGCCACGAGGGCGTCCCGCAGCTGGTCCAGAGCGGAATCGAACTGGTCGATCTCGGCGATGAGGTTCTCCTTGTTCCAGAGGAACAGCTCCGCCCACATCTTCTCGTTGATGCGGGCGATGCGGGTCAGATCGCGGAAGGAGTCGCCCGTGTACTCGCAGAGAGAAGAGTTGTCGTTTGCGCACATGAGGCTGACGGCGATGGCGTGGCAGAGCTGGCTGACGTAGCCGATCATCTTGTCGTGCTCCTGCACCGTCAGGGTGCAGATGTGGCGGAAACCCAGCACCTCGGCCAGCTCTTTTGCCCACTGGACGGCCTCGGGGGTGTTCTTCTCGGTGGGGGTGATGATGAAGTTGGCCGGGGCAAAGCTGACCTCGGCGGCGTGCTCGACGCTGGAGGTCTCACGGCCTGCCATCGGGTGGCTGGCGATGAACTCCACCCCCTCCGGACACATGGCCTGCACCGGCTCCACAAGGCCGGTCTTGACGCCGGAGACGTCGGTAAAGATGCAGCCGGACTTGATGAGATGGCCGTAGGTCTTGAACCAGTCGATGAGGGCCGTGGGATACAGGCCGAAGATGATGTGGTCGGCCTGCGAGACGAGGTCCTCGAAATCGTGGGTCTTGCCGCTGGCGATATAGCCGTGGTCGAGAGCGTACTGTAAGTGGCCCTCGCTGCGGTTGATGCCGTCCACATGGAATCCGGCTTTGGAAAGCTCGAGGGCGTATTTGCCGCCCAGCAGTCCGAGGCCCACGATCAGATAACGCTTTGTTTTATCCAGCATATTCTACCTCCGCGCCTAACGGCTTGATGGCTTCAAAGAAATGGGGCCAGCTCTTCTGCACGGCCTCGGCGTCGTCGATGGAGAGTTCCAGCCCGGCAGCCAGCGCCAGCACCGCAAGGCTCATCACCACACGGTGGTCGTTGTGGCCGTGGAGCGGCGCGGCGGGGGCGTGGAGCCTGTCTGCACAGCCGTGGATGGTGATGGTGCCGCCCTCGCTCTCGAGGACACCGCCGCAGGCCCGAAGCTCGGCTTCCATGGCTGCAATGCGGTCGCTCTCCTTGATCCGGAGACGTTCCGCGTTGCGGATGGTGGTGGTCCCTTCGCAGAGCAGGCCCAGGACCATCAGCACGGGGCCGAGGTCGGGGCAATCGGCAAGGTCAATGTCCACACCGTGGAGAGGTGCTTTCTCGAACACGATGCCTGCGTCGGTGGTGCGGAAGCTTGCACCACAGCGGCGCAGAATGTCGAGGATCGCGGCATCGCCCTGCAGGGTGTCGGCGGATAATCCCTTGAGGGTCACGCCGCCCTGCACCGCTCCCAGCACCGCCGGGAAGGCCGCCTGGCTGTAATCGCCCTCCACCGTGTAATCGCAAGGCCGGTATTTCTGCCCGCCCGGGATGAAGAGGGTGGTTTCGTCCTGCCAGCGGCTCTCGACGCCGAAACGGCGCTGGGCCGCCCGGGTCATCTCGATATAACTGCGGCTCTCTACCGGCGGGATAAGGTGGAGGGTGCTGTCGCCTGCCAGCAGCGGCAGGGCGAACAGCAGCCCGCTGATGAACTGGCTGGACACATTGCCCGCCAGCTCATACTCGCCGCTTTTCAGAGTTCCTTCGACGGTCAGGCCCGCCGGGGACTGTTCAAATCGGAGAGACTGCTTCCGATACAACTTCTCGTATACTGTCTGAGGGCGCTCCATCAGCCGTCCGCGGCCAACAAAGGTCACTTTCTGCCCGGTGAGGCTGGCAATGGGGATGAGAAAGCGCAGGGTGCTTCCGCTCTCACAGCAGTCCACCGGAGCGCTGACGGGCAGAAAGCTCCCCAGACCCTCCACGACGGCACGATCCGCACCGGTGCGCACTTTGGCGCAGAGCTGCCCGGCGGCGGAGAGGGTGGCAGAAATATCCTTGCTGAATTCAAGGTTTTCGATGTGGGAAGTCCCCTCGGCCAGCGCCGAGCAGAGCACCGCGCGGTGTGCCATGCTCTTGCTGGGCGGCGCGGTGATGGTGCCGCCGATGCCGCCGGGGGCGCGTTTTATCGTAGCATTCATATCACATATCCCGGCCGATGGCCCATGCGACCTGACGGCACTTTGCCATAGCCTGCGCAAAGGCGTCGGGGGTCAGGCACTGTGCGCCGTCGCTCCATGCGTGGCGGGGGTCGTAGTGGACTTCCACCTCAAGGCCGTCGGCACCGGCGGCGACAGCGGCGATCATCATGGGTTCCACAAGGTTTGCCTTGCCGGTAGCGTGGCTGGGGTCCACGATGACGGGCAGATGGGTCTTCTCGTGGATGATAGGCACAGCGGAGAGGTCGAGGGTGTTGCGGGTGTACTTCTCGAAGGTGCGGATGCCGCGCTCACAGAGGATGACCTGCTCGTTGCCGCCGGCCATGATGTACTCAGCGCTCATGATCCACTCTTCGATGGTGTTGCAGAGGCCGCGCTTGAGCAGAACGGGCTTGTGCATCTTGCCCACAGCCTTGAGCAGCTGGAAGTTCTGCATATTGCGGGCGCCGATCTGCACCACGTCCACATACTCCTCGAACTCGGGGATGCGTTCCTCGCTCATCAGCTCGGAGACGATGGGCATACCGGTGGCCTCCCGGGCCTTTACCATGTCAAGGATGCCCTCAGTCTCGAGGCCCTGGAAGGAGTAGGGAGAGGTGCGGGGCTTGTAAGCGCCGCCGCGGAAGAGGGTCGCGCCGCCGGCCTTGACGCCCTGTGCGATGCGGAGGGCCTGCTCTTCGCTCTCGATGCTGCAGGGGCCGGCCATGACAGCGATCTTCTCCTTGCCGCCGATCTTCACGCCGCCGCAGTCGATGACGGAATCTGCCGGGTGGAAGAGGCGGTTGGCACGCTTATAGGGAGCGGAAACACGGGTCACGTTGTCGATCCAGGGGTTGGCGAGGACGTCGCGCTCGTCGATCTTGGTGGTATCGCCCACGAGGCCGAAGACATTGTAGTCCTTGCCGGTGATGAGGGTGACGTCGAGGCCCTGCTTTTCGAAGCGGTCAACGATTTTCTCGAGTTCTTCCTTCGGGGTACCCTTTTTGGTGGAGATGATCATAAAATTTTTCCTTTCTATCCTTCTTTTCCGCGCCCTCTTTGCTCCGCTTTTCAGCGGAAGAGAGTCGATTTTCACATCACTAAATGGGTGTGCGCACTGCCGTCCAGCCGCAGCAGCTGGGCCAGATAGGCGGCAGCGTGGAGATAGCCGCTGATGCCCTCGCCGATGAAGTGTCCCTGACAGCCGAACGAGACGATGTCCGTCTTGCGGAAGGGCTCGTGCTCGTCGGGCTCGCTGAGCAGCACTTCCACGGCAGGCACACCGCAGAGGCGCAGCGCGTCGAGGATGGCGACGCTGTAGTGGGCGTAGCCGCCGGGATTCAGGATGATGCCGTCGGCCCGGCCTGCGGCAGACTGGATCTCGTCGATGAGGTCGCCCTCGTGGTTGGACTGGAAAAATTCCACTTCCATGCCCATCTGGGTGCAGCACAGCTCGAGGTAATCCAGCAGGCCGTTGTAATCCAGCTGACCGGCCACGCCCGGCTCGGTGAAGTGCATCATGTTGAGGTTGGGGCCGTTAATGACTAAAAATTTCATCCAGTGCCTCCATTGCGGCGGTCACGGCGTCCTCCACCGTGCCGCTGTTCGGGATAACGGCGTCTGCCGCCGCGAGATACAGGGGGCGGCGCTCCGCCTCCATCTTTTTCAGCGCCTCGGTGCTGGACGAGAGCGGACGTCCGCCGCCCACCGTCAGCGCATCCAGGGGCCGGTCGAGGAAGAGCAGGACGCCGTTCTGATGCAGCGCCCGCAGATTCTCGCCCCGCTTGATGATGCCGCCGCCGCAGGAGAGCAGCTGTCGTCCCTCTTTGGCAAAGCGGGCGGTCTGGGCGGATTCCTTCGCACGGAAGCCGTCCTCGCCCTCGGCGGCGAAGATGTCGGGGATGCTGCGGCCGTCGGCCTTGACGATCTCCTCGTCGAGGTCGATGAACTTTTTGCCCAGCTTTTCGGCCAATGCACGGCCCACGGTAGATTTTCCGCTGGAGGGCATTCCGATGAGGGCCACGTTGAGCATATCGCGGCGGAGTGCGGCAGTGATGCGGCCGATCTCCCCTGCTGCGTCGTCGAACTTCCGGCTGAGGAAGTATTCGGCGGCGTACACGGCCTGCGCCACCAGCATCTCGAGGCCGCCCACAGCCACCGGGACCCCGGCCTCCTCGGCCCGGAGGATGAGCTCCGTCTTATCAGGGTTATACACCACGTCCAGCACAGCTTCCAGCCCGGGCATTTTTGCCACGTCCAGACTGCACACGCCCACGTTGGGGTACATTCCGGCGGGGGTGGTGTTGATGACGATCTGTGCGCCGCTGGCAACGGCTTCTTCATAGGAGAGCTGGCCTTTGGCGGCGTCGGGCGTCCGGCTGACGGTGAGCACTCTGGCCGCGCCCTTGTCGCGAGCGACGGCGCTGGTGGTGTTGTGGGTGCCGCCGGTGCCGAGGATGAGGACGGTCCTGCCCGCAAAATCGACGCCGTGGGCGTCGCACAGGTGGGCAAAGCCGAGATAATCGGTGTTGTAGCCGTAGAGCAGGCCGTTCTTGTTGACCACGGTGTTCACCGCTCCGATGGCCTTGGCACGGGGGTCGATGTAGGTGCAGTATTCCATCACCAGCCGCTTATAGGGGATGGTGACATTGATGGCCTTGAACTGCCGCCTGGTCAGGAAAGCCCGGGCTTCCTCTTCGGTGGGAAGCGGGCAGAGGTCGTAGTGGTAGCCGCAGAGCATCTCATGGATGATCTTCGAGTAGGAATGGCCCAGTTTCGAGCCGATGAGTCCGTATTCCATCACAGTCCCTCCCTGCGGTAGCTGGTGGGCCGCTCCATCCATGCGGTGCCGTAGCGGGCGGTCATCAAATCGCCCACAGCCAGCGCGGCGGCGCAGGTCTGGACGATGGCGGCGCGAGGCACGATGCAGGGGTCATGACGGCCCTGAATGGAGAGGGGCGCATCCTGCTTTGCAATGTAATCCACCGTCTCCTGCTCTTTGTAGATGCTGGGCGTCGGCTTGACAGCGGTGCGGAAGACGACAGGCATTCCATTGGTGATGCCGCCGTTGATGCCCGCGTTGTGGTTGGTGGCCGTGACCACCGAATCGCCCTTCATGCGGAAAGCATCGTTGGCCTCAGAGCCTTTCAGGTCGGCGAAGCCGAAGCCGGTGCCGAACTCAATGCCCTTCACGGCAGGCACCGAAAACGCCATGTGGGAAATAAGGCTCTCCACGCTGTCAAAATACGGCTCGCCCACACCGGCGGGCAGGCCGAGAATGGCTGTTTCAAGGATGCCGCCCACGCTGTCGCCCTCCGAACTGGCGGCACGGATGGCCGTTTTCATCGGCTCTTCGACGGAAGCATCCAGCAGGGCGAAGCCCTCGTCCCTGCTTTCCAGCACGCTCACCTGAGCGGCCAGTGCGGCGGCATCGTCCAGCGCAAAAAGCGTATCGGAAATGCCGGCACAGCGGGCGATGTGGGTGGTGATGTCGATGCCGGCGCGGTTCAGCGCACCCAGCACGATGGCACCGCCTGCCACCAGCGCGGCAGTGATGCGGCCCGAAAAGTGTCCACCGCCCCGGGCGTCCTGAAAGCCGTGGTATTTGGCGTAGGCGGTATAGTCCGCGTGGCCGGGGCGGAGAAGGTCAGCCGTCTTGGCGTAGTCGCCGCTGCGGGTGTTCTGGTTCTCGATCATCAGGGCGATGGCCGTGCCGGTGGTGTGACCGTTCACGACGCCGGAGAGCAGCTGTACGTTATCAGCCTCCACGCGGGGCGTCGAAAGCCCGTCGCCCCGGGCGCGGCGCTTATCCATGCAGGCGGCAATGAATCCCTCATCCACCGGCACACCAGCGGCCATGCCGTCCAGCACACCGCCGATGGCCCTGCCGTGGCTCTCGCCGAAGATGGTCAGCGCCAATGCGCTGCCAAAGGTGTTTTTCATGGCTTTAGTCCTCCATGCCCAGCAGGGGGCGCAGACCCTCCACCGGGATGGTCTCCGCGCGCCAGCAGCCCAGGCCCGGCACCTTGATGACGGTGATCTGGCCGCCCTGTGCCTTTTTGTCGTGGAGCATCTCGGCGTAGACCTTGTCCTTGTTGCAGGCGGTACGCAGGGGCAGGCCCAGACGGCGGTAGACCGCACGGACGCGCTTCTGCAGTGCCTTGGACTCGATCATCGGCAGCATCCCCAGAGCCACGCACTCGCCGTGGTAGAGGCCCACGGTGCGGCGCCCCTTGACGCCCTTGACGGCCTCGATGCCGTGGCCGATGGTGTGGCCGAAATTGAGGGCCTTGCGCACCCCATGCTCCGTCTCGTCCTGCTCGACGATGCTCTTTTTGAAACGGAGGCTGCGATAGATGATCTCGCCGATCTGCTCGTCGATGTCGCCCTTCTCGAAGATGGCGAACAGTTCCGGGTCGGCCAGCAGGCTGGCCTTCACCGACTCGGCCAGACCGTTGATGTACTGGCGGCGGGGCAGGGTGGCGAGGGTGCTGGGGTCTACGATGACCAGCTTGGGCTGCCAGAAGGAACCGACGATGTTCTTCGTCTCCCCCAGATCCACAGCGGTCTTGCCGCCGATGGAGGAATCGATCATCGAGAGGGTGGTGGTGGGGCAGTTGATGAAGTCGATGCCGCGCATATAGATGGAAGCGGCAAAACCCGCCAGATCGCCTACGACGCCGCCGCCCACGGCGATGACGAGGTCGCCGCGGCCCATGTTGAACTCCAGCATCTGGCGCAGGACGCTTTCGAGGATCTTCATGCTCTTGCTGGCCTCGCCCTGCGGGACAGTAATAATTTTTGCGTCGCGGCACTGATCGGCCACACGCTGTGCGTACTCGGCGGGAACGCCTGCGTCCGTCACCACCGCCACCCGGCGGTCGAGGCGGGCAAACTGGTACAGGTTTTCCAGTGCGCCGTTTTTCAGGATGATGTCATAGCTGCGCTCACCCAGATTCATGGTGAGCTTGGTGCCGATAAATCCACTCATTTTGTATACACTCCTAACAGCCGCACCGTGCGGCAGGTATGGTCCAGCTCACGCAGCAGCGCGGCGGTCGCGTCGGCGGAGGGGTCGCCCACCAGCTCGACGTAAAAATAATAATCAAAGGGGACATGGGGCAGCGGACGGCTCTTGATGGACTCCATGTCGTAGCCGAAGCGGCCGATGACCTGGATGACCTCGGCCAGCTTGCCGGGTTTGTTGTCCAGTGTGAACAGCAGCGAGAAGCGGTTGCCCACGGTGGGCTTTTCGCGGCTGAGGACGATGAAGCGGGTGGTGTTGTCGCCGTCGGTGTTGATGCTGGGGACGAGGACTTCCAGCCCGTAGAGGGCGGCTGTCTCGGCGCTGGCGATGGCGGCTTTGGACGGGTCGCCCGACTCGGCCACGAACTTTGCGGCCATGGCCGTGTTGGGCATGGCCGTGGCGGGCAGACGGAACTGCTTTAAGAACGTCTCACTCTGGGCGATGGCCTGCTGATGGCTGTAAACGTGCTTGAGCTGGGCCAGCTGGGTGCCGGGCAGGACGAGCAGGTTCTGGGAGATGGGCAGGTCGTAGACGTCCACCACCCACAGCTCGGGGTGGTTGTAGCACAAGTCGAGGACGGCGGAGACGTCGCCTGCGTGGCTGTTCTCAAACGGCACAACGCCGTGGGCGGTGTCGCCCCGGCTGACGGCATCGAACACCTCGTCCCACGTCGGGCAGCTGACGGCCTCCGCGTGGGGGAAGAGCGCCCGCAGCGCGATGTGGGCGAAAGCGCCTTCCACGCCCTGATAGGCGGCGCGGTTCCGGCCCAGCACCTCGGCTTCGTACTGCTTGGCGACGTCCATCATGTTCTGGACATGGTCTTTATAGTAAGGCCGGAGGGCAGCGTTCCGGATGCGGGCCGCAGCCTTTTCCAGCACCGCCGCCTCCCGCGCGGCGTCAAAAATCGGCAGGCCGTGGGCCTGTTTGTATTGGGCGACGCTGAGCACAGCGGCCATCCGCCGCTCAAACAGGGCGGCAAGCTGCGCGTCCACCGCGTCGATCTCGGCGCGGGCTTGTTCCAGTGTGTCCATCTTTCCACATCCTTTGGGTAAAATTTCAATCCTTACAGTGATGATACTTAGTAAGTATACCATAACCCGGATGAGGAAACAACAAGCCCGGCTCTCTTTGAGGGTAGATAATATTTCAAATCCAGGGCCGTCAACGCGAAGAGATTGCAACAGGGAGACTCTCCTGTTTCCGGGGCCTGCGCTGTGTTTTATGCCCTGCGCCCTCCTATTACTCTGCGCTAATATCTGACATAAAAATCATAAATTTGACTTTATACCGTGGCAAGTTATAATGAAATTGTCAACAGAAAGGAGGCAATTTCAGTGAAAATCACCGCAGATAATTTTTTCACCACCTCGGACGGCATCCACATTTATTTCGAAGACCGAGGTTCCGGGCTTCCTATCGTGATGGTCCCCGGATTTTTATGCACCACCAAATTTTTCGAAAAAAACGCTGAGGTCCTCTCCAAAGAGTTCCGCGTCATCACGATGGACCCCCGCGGACAGGGCAACTCCTCCAAGACCTGCCAGGGCAACACCATCCGCCGCAATGCGCAGGACATCAAGGAGCTCATCGACCATCTCGGTCTGGAGCACGTCGTCCTGTTGGGCTGGTCGCTGGCCTCCTCCATCGTTGTCAGCTATGCAGCCGAATTTGAGCAGTACAAGCTCAACGGCCTCGTGACGATGGACGGCTCGCTGTATCCGTTCTCGGACGCCGACTGGAACCACCACCGCGGCCGTGACTATAACCTGCAGAACTGGTTCGACACCTACCTGCCTCTTTACTACGACCCCAAGCTCTTCTACGACAAATTCATCGCCCGCGTTTCCTGTGCGGAGGGAATGGACGATGAGATCCGGGCCTGGTTCGAGGCCGAGTGCAAAAAGACGATGCCCTGGACGGCGCTGGAACTGCACTACGACTTCTGCCTGACCGATAATTTCAGCAATCTGAAAAAGATTACCGTTCCTTACGCCGTATTCGGCGCACAGTCCAAAGCCTACGGTCTGGACATGGTAGACCGCTTTGCTGCCGAAGTGCGGGGCTACAGTGAGGTCCACAAGTTCTACAAGAGCGGCCACCTGATGTTCCTGTACGAGGCGGAAAAGTTCAACGCCTGTCTCGCTGACTTTGTGCGGAAAGCCGACGCGCTCTTCCGCCAAAAATAAAAACACCACACGAAAAAGGAGGAAAAAACAATGCTGCTCGCGCTCACAGGTTTCGTCATGATAGGCCTGCTGATGTACTTCCTGCTGAAGGGAAAGGCCATCCCCGTGACCCTCTTCGTCGTCCTTCCCATCATCGGTGCACTCATCAACGGCTTCGGCATCGCAGACATCACCGATTACATCAAATCCGGCGTCTCCACCACCTGGGGCATGGCCGCCCTGTTCGTCTTCGTCATCACCTACTTTGGCATCATGACCGATGTCGGTATGTTTGATAAGCTGGTCAAAAAGCTCATCAAGATTGCCAACGGCCGGGTGCTGGGCATCCTTCTGGTCGTCGTCCTCGTCTCCATCCTGGGCCATCTGGACGGCAACAGCCCCACGACCTACCTCATCGTCATCCCCGCAATGGCTCCCCTGTGCAAAAAGCTGAACATCCGCATCAGTACCATCATGATGGTCTGCACGGCCACCATCACCGTCATGAACCTCGTGCCCTGGGGCGGCGTGCTCAATCGTCAGTCCATCACGCTGGCAATGGATTCCAACGAGCTGTGGCATATGTATCTGCCTCTGCAGATCTGCGGCCTCGTCTGCTGTGTCGGTCTGGCCGTCATCATGGCCCGTGTCGAAGTCAAGCGCGGTGCCGGTAAGATTGACGTCGCCGCCACGCAGGAAGAAGAGACCGAAGTCGTGGATGAAGCCGCCGCAAAGCTCCTTCGCCCCAAGCTGCTCTGGTACAACGTCCTGCTGACTGTCGTCGTCTTCGTGCTCCTCTTCACCACCAAGCTTCCCAACTACTTCATCTTCATGCTGGGCTGCGTGTTCGCCCTCGTCGTCAACTTCCCTGACCCCAAAGAGCAGGAAGCCCGTCTCGCCGCACACGCTCCCAAAGCCATCTCTCTGGTCGCCACCGTTCTGGCCGCCGGTGTCATGGTCGGCATCCTGAACAACACCGGCATGATCGTCGCCATGGCAGAGTTCATCATCAACATCCTGCCCGCCGCACTGGCCAAGCATCTGCATCTCGTCTTCGCCTTCCTGGGCGGCTTCATCGGTCTGGCCGTCTCTCCTGACCCGCTGTACTACGGCATCCTGCCCGTGCTGATCGAGGTCTGCGGCAACTATGGCATCCCGGCCACCAGCGTCGCCATCGCGTTCGGCGTCGGCGCCGACTCCTGCTTCACGATGGCTCCGGTCATCGCCTCCACCTACCTCGGTCTGGCTGTGTCCGGTATGTCCCTGAAGGACGTCATGAAGACCAACTTCCTCCCCCACTGGATCATCGGCCTCATCATGATCGTCTTCGGCTGCCTCATCGGCACCATCGTCGTCTGAAACACATTCTCGCTCCTTCCTCTTCCCGGAACTGGCCGATGCAGAGCACCGGCCAGTTCTGCTTTTCATTTTTCCCGTTTTGCGCTATGATAAAAGCGACGCAACGCCCTCTCTGGCAGAATGGAGCTGTCTCATGGAATACCGAGATTTTGAATATGTTCTGACCATCTATCAGGAAAAAAGCCTCTCGAAAGCCGCCGAAAAGCTCTATATCACCCAGCCTGCGCTCAGCATTTTCCTCACACGGCTGGAAACACAGCTTCAGACCCAGCTTTTCGAGCGCACCAAGCGGGGGCTCGTCCCCACCTACGCGGGCCAGAAATACATCGAGTTTGCCCGTCAGTCCATCGCGCTGGGCCGCAGCTTCGACCAGGAGCTGTGCGAGATACAGGCCGAGCGCAAAGGCATCCTCCGCCTCGGGACTTCTCCCCATATCGGTTCCATCGTTCTGCCCGAGGTGCTTTTTTCTTTCCAGAACCGCTATCCGAACATCCAGCTTGCCATCACAGAGGGGACTTCCCTCACGCTGGAAAAGCTCATCGACAACAACGAGCTGGATCTGGCCCTCATGCATCTGCCTCTGCTCTGCGAGCACGCAGGCTATACCCGCGTCAGCGACGACCGCTATGTCATAGCGATGGCGAAAGACAATCCCCTCACCCGCAAAGCCTACTCCAAACCCGGCTTTGCGCACCTCTTTCTCGACCCAGCGCTGGCCGCAGAGCAGCAGTTCATCCTCGCCCACCCGCAGCAGCGCGTCCGGCAGATCTCCGACCGCATCCTCCGCCATGCAGGCATCGTGCCGAAGATCCGGCTGGAGACCAGCAGCGTCCAGAGCGCCCTCTGCTTTGCGTCCAACGACCTCGGCATCACCTTTGCGCCGGAAAGCTATATCCCCCTTTTCAATGTACAGAAAGAGCTCGCTTATTTCTATCTGGAAGACAAATATGAAGCGTCCTGGACCTTCTGTGTCGTCTATCCCCAGAACGTCACGCCCTCCACCCCGGCCCGCTTCTTTTTGCAGGAAACGCAGCGGCTCTTTGGCCGATAAACAAAGAACGCCCCCTCCGGCAATGCCGGAGAGGGCGTTCTTGCTTATTTGCGCAGGTCTTCCCTGCTGCGGGGGGTGCCGAACACCCGGCCATAGGGGTTGTCGAGGTCGGCAGCCTTCAGAGATGCAGTTTTTTCGGCAGGCTTTTCAGGGATGCTGAGATGCTTTGCCTTCCCCCTGGAGAGAACACGGTACCGCATGGCTCAGCCCTCCGGAGCTGCCGTGGAGACAGCGCCTTCGGTCAGCTTCTGCCAGAATTCTTCGCCTCCGGCGAGGTTATCCGCAGTGCCGCTGTTCCACGCGCCCCGCATTCCCACATAGAACTGGGACATATACTCCTGACTGGAACCACTCCTGCTCTGGGTGGTGTCGGGGCCGTAATCACCGAGGTCGAGACCAGCCAGGACCGGGCAGTCGTCCCACTTGTACACCATGTTCCACCAGTCCTCGTCGCTGTCGGCGGCGGGCAGAGTGCCGTCGAGATACCGCAGCGAGCCGGTGCTCTCCTCAAAGCCCGCCGGGTCCCAGAGCAGAAAAACAGAGCTGAGGCCGCCCTGTACGTCGGCGGCCAGCTTGGTGGTGCCGGCCATGGTCAGATAGGCGGCGCTCTCGGTCTGGGTCTCCGTGTCGGAGTAGTCGAGGGTGTAGACGTTGAGGGTCACGACCACCTTGCCGTCGCCGTTGCGGTCTTCGCCGTAGGCGGCCAGTGCATCCTGCAAAGCGTTCACGGTGTCCTCGGGCAGATAGTAGGGAGCCACCACGGCCACGTTATGATCGGGCTTGGTGACGAAGAAATACTGTCCGATGAAGTTGTAGGCCACAAAAGCCGCGGCGATGCCGATGAGGATGACCCATTTCAGGTTATAGTCCCACCAGTTGGCCCAGCGCTCCTTGCGGGTGTACTGTCTTTCCTTGCGAGGGGCAATGTCTTTCGGGTCGATGTCGCGCTCGTAACGGTAGCTTGCCATGAGGCAGTGTCCTCCAAAGTCTTAAAGCTCTGCCAGAATGGTCTGGCGGACGGCGTCGGGCAGCTGCTTCTGCTCGGCCCGGCTCATGCCTGCCGTCTGGATGGGCGGCAGCACCCGGACGTATACCGTGCCGGGGGTGGCCCGATTGCCGTGGGCCTCGAACAGGCCCCGTGCGCCGGAGATGGCCACCGGCACCACCGGTGCGCCGGTCTTGACCGCAATGCGGAAGGCACCGGCCTTGAACTCACCGGCGCCGCCCTCTTCGCCCTTGTAGCGGGTGCCTTCCGGGAAGATAATGAAGCTCCGGCCGCTCTCCACGATGGCGGTGGCGTCGTTCAACGCGCGCACCGAGGCGCGGACATCGTCGCGCTGGACGAAAACGCAGCCCAGCAGCTTCATCCAGCGGTTGAGCAGAGGAATTTTTCCCAGCTCTTCCTTGGCGAGGATGCCGTAGGGCTCATCGAGGCCGGCCAGCAGCAGCGGGATGTCATAATAGCTGCGGTGGTTCGCAACAAAGACGCAGGGGCCATCCTTCGGGATGTTGTCCAGTCCCTCGACGCTGAGCCGGACGCCGGTGACGTTCAGGATGCCTTTGCTCCAATGGGGGATGTGCTTTTTTACCAGCCGGCGCACCGTCTCGGTGTCGCCTGCGGCCAGCGCACGCTCGGCTTTGCACAGCACACTGTAATGGACGATCATGTACCCGAACAGATAAACGAATAACGCAATGGTGCGGAAAATGCTCACAGAGCGATACCTCCTTCTGGCTCAAAAAGCCGTCCCTATTGTATCACACTCCGCCCCAAAAAGGGAGAGGAAATACTTTTTTTACATTTAGAGGGCTTTGCGGCTTGCAAAATCCACAAAATCCGGGTATATTTATAATCAGAAAGCCAGCACAATGGCGTTTCCTGCCAAAACCGTGCTGTGCAATGCAAGCCGTCTTTCGGGACGGCGAGAGAGGATATTCACACAACATGAGTCTGTTCCCTTCTGCAAACGATTTCAAGTCCGGACCGGGCGTCGAAAAGGACGCCCCCCGCAAGACCGGCGTAGGCCGCTTCTTCGAGCTGGTAGGCCGGGATATGAGCGGGATGTTCCTTGCAAACCTGCTCACCTGTCTGGGCTTTCTGCCCGTCATCTGTCTGGTGTACATCGGCTTTCTGATGAACAGCCTGCCCGTCATGGTGCTCAGTGCCGCCGTGGGCGGCATCCTGGCCGGGCCGGTGCTGGCGGGCATGTACGACACCGTCCTGCGCGCTCTGCGCGATGAGGCCGGTTACTGGTGGACCACCTACCGCAAGGCTTTCAAGCAGAACTTCAAAGCCAGCATCCTGCCGGGCGTGCTCTACTGCGTCGTGGTCACGGTGCAGATCTTCCTCGTGTACTTCTGCTTCAACCTGCTCTACCACGGCACCAACGTCGGCGTAGGGATGTGGGTGGCCACGGTGCTCAACCTCGTCATCTTCCACATGCTGTTCTCCTACATGTGGCCCCAGGTGGTCCTGCTGGACCAGCCTTTCGGCCAGACGCTCAAGAACAGCGTCAACTGCATGATCGCTTTCCTGCCCCACGCACTGGCTGCGTCTCTCGTGACGGTACTGTTCTGGGGCCTCGTCATCCTTTGTATGCCGCTGGGCCTGCTGCTCATGCTGGTGTTCGGCTTCTGGTTCCAGGTGGAGATCACCAGCCAGATCGTCTACGGCGACCTCGACCGGGTGTTCCACATCGAGGAGAACATCCGCAGGCTCCACGACGCCGAGTATGAAGCCGAGATGGCCGAGGAGCGCAGCGACGACGAGGAATAAACGACACACCGACGCGGAAAGGGGATGCGTGCAATGGAACAGCGGAACAATCTGGTGCTGCAGGGCACGGAGACATTTTCCCGCGGACAGCTCGATAATGTAGCGCTGGACAACGGCAGCGTCGTGCTGGACAGCGTGGCCGGGCGGTACCTGCAATACGGCAGCTACACGACGCCCGAGTTCGCCATGCCGGCCTTCTGCAACCTGAACGTCAGCTGGAACGCCCACGCGCCCCAGAACACGATGGTGGAGGTGCGCTGCCGCGTCTACGCAGGCGGCAGCTGGACGGGCTGGATGAGCTTTGGCAAATGGGCGCCGGATTACCCCCGGGCCAGCATCAGCACCCACAGCGACGACGGCCTCATCTTCCTGATGGGCGACACCGTGACGGTGGCGCTGCCCGGCGGCGGCACCGGCGTCCAGCTTCAGGTCAATCTTTCGACCAACGACGACAAAGTCACCCCGGCGCTCCGGCTGCTGGCGGCGGCGGTCCGCCCCCTTGCGTGGGATAAGCAGAGCGGCCACCCCATCAACCGCCGCCTGTACTTACCGGAATACTGCCTCCCGGCCCATGACCCCAGCTTTGGCCGGGACATGGACCTGCCGCTGGTGATGGCGGCCCTGATGAACCGCTGGGGCGAGGACATCCTGCCCGAAGAGGTGGCCTA
>ENA-OUQI01000156-OUQI01000156.1-human-gut-metagenome-genome-assembly--contig:-NODE-156-length-64080-cov-13.165389_pt1 | contig 64080 bp, 68 predicted proteins | sample MGYA00237953_ERZ548840 | MGnify/ENA primary metagenome ERZ548840 (study PRJEB26490, sample SAMN05194690) | human gut metagenome | biome: terrestrial biome; feature: human-associated habitat; material... | reverse complement strand
CAACCTCCCGCATCTACGCATATCGCTGGCCTGCACGACTTGTATCGCACAAGCCTTTTGCAGCCGAGAGATATTTTATCACATCTGCGTGCATTTGGCAAGTGTTTTTTGAAAAAAATCGCAATTTTCTTTTTTATTTTCTCCGCACAGTCTTTTGCGCTGTTTTTTGTGCATTTTGCATACCACGTTCCACGTTTTCGCGTGGAAAACTCCCCCGCCTTTCAGGATGCACCGGAATGGGGCGCTTTATACAAAAAGACCCTCTCCGTCAGGGCCCGCAGGCTTTGACAAAGAGGGTCATTCTTTACTTTTTCTGTTTCAGCTGTTCTTCCAACCCATCCCGGGGCGTGATGTAGACGGTGGTGTACACCTCATACAGAACCATGCCGGGTTTTGCGCCGTTGGCTTTCCAGATGTTCTTCACCTCGGTGGTGTCCACAGCCACCTTGGCACCGGCCCCGGCCTTGTAGGCGCTGGAATAGATCACGGCCAGCTCAGCGGCCTCCTGCCGGGTGGTGTCCGGGATATCCTCCCCCCGGCTCATCACGACCACATGGCTGCCGGGAGCCTTCTGGACATGGAACCAGAGGTCCTTGCCCCGGGCGGTGTGGAGGGTCAGCTTGTCGTTCTGGGCGTTGTTGCGGCCCACAAGAATTTCAAAGCCGTCGCTGGAGGTAAAGCGCAGAAAGTCGGCAGGCTTCTGGCGCTTGTCGCGCTGCTTGTAGTATTTCAGGTAGCCCTGACTCTTGAGCTCTGCCCGGATCTCGTTCAGTGCCGCCTCACCGGCGGCGGTCTCCACCTCGTAGAGCACCGTTTCCAGATAAGCGATTTCCTTTTCGCCCTCTGCCAGCAGGTCTACCAGCATCCGGGCGGCGGTCTGCTTCTTCTTGTAGTTCTTGAAGAAGTTCTGGGCGTTCTGGCTGGGGCTGAACCGCAGGTCCAGCGGAATGGTCACTTCCTTGCCCTCATCGTACCAGTTGGGCACGGTGATGCTCTTCATTCCCTTCTGGGCCAAATAGAGGTTGGCCGAGAGCAGCTCCCCGTAGAGCCGCAGCTTCTCGCTCTTGCCGCTGGCGGCCAGCTCCTCCTGCCGGGCGGCCTGCTTGCGGACCGCACGCTCGTACATGTTGTGCACGGCCTTGTGCAGCTCCTTGCTCTTGGTGCGCAGGCGCTCGGCGCGGTCCTTCTCGGCATAGTAGCCCTCGAGCAGGGCGTTGAAGGACGGCCACTCTTTTATAATATAGGTATCGCCGTACTGCAGGGGCCGGAAGAAGGTGAACTCCACCGGCTTGCCGTCCGGGGCAGTCACGCTGCAGGGACAGCCGCCGTTGTGGTGGAGCTCCTTCAGCTCATCAATGGCGGCCATCAGCTTCCGCTTCTGCGCATCATCCAGCTCGTTGGCCAGCAGGTGTTCCCCGTCGAAGGCGCGCCAGGCGGCTTCCCGGCAGACCACCGGGCCGACACCCGCCACGGTCTTGTTCAAGGCATCCGCCACGGGCAGGTCCCGCTCACAGGCCGCCGCCACGATAGATGCGGCGCTCACCTGCAAAAAGTCGGGGCGGGCCGGTTTGGGCGGGATGGTATAGGGCAGGCCCGGCAGCAGCTGCCGGACATCGCTGTCCTCAAAATCCACCCGCTTGAGGGCATCGATGATTTTGTCGTTCTGCACCAGCACCAGATTGGAGTAGCGGCCCATCAGCTCAGCGCAGAGGATGTTCTGCACCAGGTCCCCCATCTCGTTGGTGCACTGGAAGGTAAAGTACACGATGCGGTCACCCGGCTCCATCTGCACATCCAGCAGTCTGCCGCCGGTCAGATGCTTGCGCATCAGCATACAGAAGGAGGGCGGTGTCTCGGGGTTCTCGAAGCTCTCCTCGGTCAGGCAGACCCGGGCCGATCCGCTGCGTGCCGAGAGCAGCAGCGCATAGGTCTCGGTGCGGGTGCGCAGGGTCAGCACCAGCTCGTCGCGGGTGGGTTCAAATATTTTTGCGATCTTCGCATCGGTCAGGGTCTGTTTCAGCTCCCCAGCCGTCAGCGCCAGCGTCGCGGCATCAAGTGCCATCTTATAATCACCTGTTTCTCTGATAGAATCTCTTATTCGTTTACGCAAAACGCTCCGGTTTTGCCAAGGGCTCCCCTACTAGGAGCAACAGCAACAACCGCCGCCAGTGGCGGATAAAGGGCGTTGCTGTTGGGGCCGCGGCCAGCAAGACATAAGTGTTGTTTACAACACGAAGTGGATGCTGGGTGCCGCAACCCGGGCCTGGCGAGCGTTAGCGAGACTGAGAGGTTTAATCCGTCTCCTTTATATATAAGTAAACGGATCTCTGTTCTCTCCGCTCACCCGCACCTCCAGCTCCGGGAACGCAGCGTGCAGACGGTCAGCGATGGCGGCACACACCGGGAACTCGGTGGCGTAGTGCCCCGCCGCCACCAGCGACAGCCCCAGACGCACGGCATCTATGGCCGCGTGATGGTTGGCCTCGCCGGTCAGCAGACAGTCCGCCCCCACGGCAAGGGCATCCTCGAACATGCTGCCGCCCGCGCCGCTGATGACCGCCAGCCGCTTTACAGTCTTGCCGCTATCCGCAAACTTGACCTGCACCGCGGGGCCGCTCCGGGGCCGGTTGCACCGCCCGCCCAGCACAGCCTGCGCCTTGCGGGTCAGCTCCGGCACCGTGATGGGCTCAACCTCGCCCACCCGGCCGCAGCCATCGGCAAACACTTCCCAGTCCCGCATCCCGAAAATGCCCGCCAGCACCTCGTTCACGCCGCCCTCGGCGGCATCCAGATTGGTGTGCATACAGATGGCAGAGATGCCCTTTTGCACCAGCTGGAAGGATACGTCCCGGGGGGTCAGCTTTTTCAGCGGGCTGAAGATGACCGGGTGGTGGGACACGATGAGTTCGCAGCCCCCGGCCGCAGCTTCCTCCACCACCTCGGGGGTGATGTCCAGCGTTACCAGCACCCGGGACACCTCACGGCCGCAGTCCACCAGCAGGCCGGGGTTATCCCAGCTCTCTGCCAGTTCCAGCGGCGCATAGCGCTGCATCTCAGCGTAAATATCATTGGTTGTAGCCATAAAGCTGTACCTCCGATTTCAGCAGCCTCACCCTCTCCGTCATTGCTGCGCAATGCCACCTCTCCCGAAGGGCGAGGTTTTGACAATCCCCACAAAGTTTCCGGTTTTGCCAAGGGCTCCCCCTTTGGGGGAGCTGGCGAGCGTCAGCGAGTCTGAGAGGGCGAGCCATCTAACAATTTATCGATCTCCTCCGCCAGCTCCGTCCCATCCGGCACGCCCAGCCGGAAACGGGGGAGCTTGGCCTTCTGCCAGGCGGCATATCCTGCACCCTCGGGCCATTCGGCTGTTCTGCCGAACAGGCACTCGGTAAAGGTGGGGGTACGCACCTCGCCGGTGTACTCGGCGGCCATCACAGCGTACCAGCGGCCCGCTGCCTGCACGGGGCGGTCTGCCGCCAGCGCAAAGCCGTGTTCCCACAGCCAGCGTCGCAGCTCGCTGTGGCGGGTGGCCGGCACCATCACCAGCCGTGGCCCGCCGACCTGCGACACCCACGGGGCCTGTTCGATGATCTCCCAGGTTGTCTGTGCCGAAACGCCCGCCAGCACAATGGTCCCCACCTCGCCCGCAGACAACACAGAAAGACCGTCGCCGAGCCGAAGCTCAACGCGGTCTTTGCATCCTGCATGTTCCAGCGTCTGTTCTGCCTTTGCCAGCGGGCCGGGGCGCAGATCGGCCCCGATGACCCGGGGGTATTTCCCCGAGGCCGCCAGCACCGCTGTCAGCTTGCCGTGGTCACAGCCGATGTCAGCCACCGGCTTGCCCGGCAGCACCAGCTCGGCGGCGGCGGTCAGACGCGCATCCAGTGTGGGGAGCACTCAGGCCTTCTTGGAAGCCAGATGGGCGTTCAGCTTCTCCAGCAGCTCGTCGCAGTCCACACCGTGAACCTCACAGGCCTCGGCAATGGTCTCGCCGCGGGAAGCGGGGCAGCCCAGGCAGTGCATACCGATCTCCATAAAATAGGGAGCGGTGGTCTGATCCATATCCAGAATATCGCCGATGATGGTCTCGCGGGTCACCTGCATCGTCTTGTTCTCCTCGTTCTTCTTGAGCATATTAAAAATATCAAACATGATGTTTTTCCCTTTCTGTCCGGATAATGTTGCGGCGTATGGCCGTTCTCTTATACTATACCCTATTACTAGGTATTTTTGCAAGTAGTTGACACAATTTTTAGCGACCTCACCCTCTCCGTCATTGCTTCGGCTTTGACTGAGAGGGTGAGCAACTTCCACACAAAAAGCCCCCGCCATCTTGCGACAGCGGGGGCCAAGCTTCAGATTTTAAAATCAGCGCTTAGTTCTGCTTCATGCGAGCGAAGCAGTCGGAGCAGTAGACCGGACGGTCCTCACGGGGCTGGAAGGGAACCTTGCAAGCCTTGCCGCAAGCTGCGCAGACAGCATCGAACATCTGGCGCTCACCGCTGTTGCTGCGTGCGCCGCCGTTCTTGCGAGCGTCACGGCAGGGCTTGCAGCGCTGGGGCTGGTTCTCAAAGCCGCGAGATGCGTAGAACTCCTGCTCACCAGCAGTCCAAACAAACTCCTTGCCGCAGTCTTTGCAAACTAAAGTCTTGTCTTCGAACATAGTAGTATCTCCTCTTTGTTTAGTTCTTGCCCGCGGAAGGATTGTAACCATACCTTTGGTTTTTAGGGACCATCGCGCTGATCGTAAGCTACCAGGGGCTTGAATGATAGAACATCCTCTGGTTGAGGACTTCTCTATTGTACCGTTCTTTTTTTGATTTGTCAACCAAAAAACAAACCTTCGGCTTCATTTTTGTGCATTCGGCCCAATTAGACAGGGTTTGCGCCCCGGAAAACAGCAAAAGGGAACGCGCCCCCATTCAGAAGCGCGTTCCCTTTTTTTATTGCATTGTAAAAACCGCGTAAAATACAAACGGCTTACTTCTCGACAACTTCCTTGGTGTCGCGGGCGATCATCAGCTCCTCATCGGTAGCAATGACCAGCGTGCGGACCTTTGCGCCCCAGGCAGTGATCTCACAGACATCGCCCTGGATGTGCTTGTTCTTGTCGGTATCGATGCGGATGCCCAGCCAATCCATATGGTGGCAGATCTTTGCACGGGCAACAGCATCATGCTCGCCGATGCCGCCGGTAAAGACGATGGCATCCACGCCGCCCATGGCGGCAATGTAGCTGCCGATGGTTTTCTTGATCTGGTAGTTCAGCATGTCAGAAGCCAGCTGTGCGCGCTTGTTGCCGGCCTCGGCTGCCTCCTCCACATCACGCTTGTCGCTGGAGACACCGGAGATGCCCAGCAGGCCGGACTTCTTGTTCAGGATCTCGTCCAGCTCGTGGCCGGTGATGTTCAGGGTGTACTTCAGGTAGTTGACCACAGAGGGGTCCAGGTCGCCGCAGCGGGTGCCCATCATCAGGCCGGCCAGCGGGGTCATGCCCATGGAGGTATCCACGACCTTGCCCTGGTCCACAGCAGCAATGGAAGAACCGTTACCCAGGTGGCAGGTGATCAGCTTCAGGCGCTCAATGGGCTCCTCCAGATACTCGGCAGCCTTGTATGCAACATACTTGTGGCTGGTGCCGTGGAAGCCGTAACGGCGGACACCGTACTTCTCATAGTACTCGTAGGGGATGGCGTACATATAAGCCTTCGGGGGCATGGTGCTGTGGAAAGCGGTATCGAACACAGCGACCATGGGAATGTTGCCGAACACCTTGCGTGCAGCCTCAATGCCCAGAATGCCTGCGGGGTTGTGCAGGGGGGCCAGGGGGCTCAGCTCCCGGAGGGTATTGATGACTTCATCGGTGATCAGGCAGCTGGCCTTGAACTTCTCGCCGCCGTGGACAACGCGGTGGCCGATGGCGTTGATCTCACTGACATCGTCGATGCACTTGCCCTCGCCGGTGGTCATCTTCTTCACGACCTCAGCAAAAGCCTCAGTGTGGGTGGGGAAGATCGCCGGGGTGGTGGCCTTGTGGCCGTTGGCCTCGTGGGTGATCATGCTGCTTTCCATGCCAATGCGCTCGCACAGGCCCTTGCACAGCACCTTCTCGCCGTCCATATCGATCAGCTGATACTTCAGGGAAGAAGAGCCGCAGTTAATAACCAGAACTTTCATCTTCTTGTGCCTCCATATTCTTTTCGGTTCGCAGATGCGGACAGAATTTTACAGATTCCTAGAAATATTATATAATAGGTTCCAAGGGTTTTCAAGCCGCAACCGGGCAAAGGGTTCCACAAAGTATCCATGCTTTTTTGTACACCCTGCCCACAAATGGAAAGAGACGCAGGTTATTTCTGTATGAACGATATAAATTTCACAATGTACAAGCTCGCCGGGATCATTGCCGAATACGATCCTTTCCACAACGGCCACGCCTGGCAGCTGCAGCAGGCAAAGGCACTGGGTGCCCGGCGGGTGGCGGTGGCCATGAGCTGCGGGCTGACCCAGCGGGGCGCGCTGCCCCTGCTGCCCGAAAGCGTGCGGGTGCAGGCCGCGCTGACCTGCGGGGCCGACCTCGTGTTCGCCCTGCCCGCCCCTTATGCCTGTTCCGGGGCGGAATGTTTTGCCCGGGCCGGGGTGCAGCTGCTGGCCGCCGCCGGGTGCGACGCTCTGGTGTTCGGGGCCGAGACTCCGGATGCAGCGCTTCTGATGGAGGCCGCCCGGGTGCTCTCCGGCGCGGAATACCGCACCGCCCTCAAGGCCCGGCTTGCTGCCGGGGCCCGCAGCTTTGCGGCAGCCCGGCAGCAAGCGGTGGAAGCAGTCTGCCCGGGCACCGGCCTTGCCGCCCTGCTGGACAAGCCCAACAACAATCTGGCCGTGGAATACTGCAAGGCTATTCTGGAGCTGGGGGCTTCTCTGGTGCCGATCCCCCTGCCCCGGCAGGGTGCCGGTCATGGGCAGGCCCTGACCGAAACAGGGGGGCAGTTTGCCAGTGCCAGCGCCCTGCGCACGCTCTGGCAGAACGGCGGAGCTGATGCCGCTGCTCCCTATGTTCCGGCGGAAGTCCTGCCGCTCTACCGGGAAGCCTTTGCCGCCGGGCAGTACACCGATCTTGCGGCCGCCCAGCGCTGTCAGCTGGCGCTTCTGCGCAGCCGGTGCGCAGGAACCGCGCCGTTTGCCCAGGTACGGGGCATTTCGGAAGGTCTGGAGCACCGGCTGGAAGCCGCCGTGCGTTCCAGCACCACCCATGCGGAGCTGCTGGACAGCCTGACCACCGTGCGCTATCCCCGGGCACGGATGCGCCGCCTGGCCATGGATGCCGCTCTGGGCTATTCTGCCGATGCCTTCCCCGCCCTGCTGCCCTATCTCCACCTGCTGGGGGCGCAGAAGGATGCCCTTCCCCTCCTGAAGGCTGCCTCACTGCCGGTGTCCCACTCCCTTGCGCGGCTGGCCGAGCAGAACGCCCCCTGCCGGGCGGTGGTGGATGCACAACTGCGGGCCTGTGATTTTGGTGCGCTGTGTCGTAAAAAGCCGGAGCCGATGGGAGGCGCACTTCGTCAAAAAATTATCTTTTTGACGAAATAGCAAAATTTTCTTCTGAAATTTTTACATTTCCACACTTGTATCCCGGCAGTGGTTCGGTGTATCATAATGATAGTATTGGATACAACGAAGCGTCCCCAGCCTGTGGGACAAGAGGAGGAACTCCATGGCATTACACGTTCTGGACGAAGCCAACCGCTGCCTCGGCTGCAAAAAGCCCATGTGCCAGCAGGGCTGCCCCATCCACACCAACATCCCCGAGGTCATCCGTCTGCTCAAGGCAAACGAGCTGGATGCCGCAGGCCGGATGCTGTTTGAGAACAACCCCCTGACCACGGTCTGCTCTCTGGTCTGCAACCACGAGAACCAGTGCGAGGGCCACTGCATCCGCAACCGGATGCCCAGCCACGATCCTGTCCACTTTTCCATCATCGAGGACTATATCTCCACCACCTATGCCAACAAAATGACCAAAGGCCCCGCCCCCAGGAACGGCATGAAGGCCGCCGTGGTGGGTGCAGGCCCTGCCGGCCTGACCATTGCCGTGCTGCTGGCGCGCTGGGGCTACGATATCACCATCTTCGATGCCCGGGATAAGATCGGCGGCGTGATGCGGTACGGCATCCCCAACTACCGCCTGCCCGACAGCGTGCTGGACGATTTCCAGTACCGCCACCTTGAGCTCAAGGGCATCCATGTCCGGCCCAACACCACCATCGGCAAGACCATCACCATCGACGACCTGTTCCGCGACGGCTACAAGAGCGTGTTCATCGGTGCCGGTCTGTGGAAGGCCAACGCCATGCATATCAAGGGCGAAACTTTGGGAAATGTAGCCTTTGGCATCGATTATCTGGCAAACTCCAAGGCGTTCCGTCTGGGCGATGATATTGCCGTGATCGGCGTGGGCAACTCTGCCATGGACTGCGCCCGCACCGCCATCCGCAACGGTGCCCGCCACGTCACCTGCTATGCCCGCCGGGACGAGAGCTGCATCAGCGCCTCTGCGTACGAGGTCAGCTATGCCAAGCTCGAGGGCGTGGGCTTCCGCTTCTGCAAGGCCCCGGTGGAGATCCGGGAGAACGGCCTGATCTGCCGCGACACGGTCAAGAACGAAGAGGGCAAGTTCGTGCAGGTAGAGGGCAGCGAGACCTTCTACCCCCACACCGGTGTCATCGTCTCGGTGAGCCAGGGCTCGGAGAGCAACCTCGTCAAGACCACCACTGGCATCGAGACCAACCAGAAGGGCCTGCTGACCGTCAGCGAGGACGGCAGCACCACCCGCGAGGGCGTGTTTGCCGGCGGCGATGCCGTTATGGGTGCCCGTACCGTGGTCGAGGCCGTGGCCATTGCCAAGCAGGTGGCCGAATCCATGGACAAGTACATGAAGAGCCTGCCTGCAGATACGACCCCCGATCCCTACGCCGACATCCCCACCTTCCAGACCCCCACCTCAGACGTTCTGGGAAAACAGGAAGTCAAATAATGCTTTTCCCGCCCGGCTGGTCTGTCCCGCCGGGCGTTTTATTTCTCATCGGTTTCCATTTGATTTCCAATTTGTAAATTTTGCATCCATTTATCCATCTTTACCGTTTCTTAGTTGACCCTTTTTTCCGCTTTTCGGTATACTATTCATATATCCGCATATGTTTTGTACACTGCGGAAATATTTTCTCGAAAGGTCGGTGGACATTATTCTCAAGGCATCCATCCCCAAACTGCGGGAAAAATTATTGGAAGCGCTTCAGGCGGTGCTGCCCATCGTGGCCATTGTGCTGGTGCTCTGCTTCTCCATTGCTCCCGTCTCCCCCAGCATCCTGCTCTGCTTCCTGCTGGGCGCGGCTATGATCATTGTGGGCATCATGTTCTTTACGCTGGGCGCGGAGATGAGCATGAGCCCCATGGGCGAGCGGGTGGGCGCAATGCTCACCAAAAGCCGGAGCGTGCCGCTCATCATCGGTGTCGGCTTTCTGCTGGGCTTCCTCATCACCATCTCGGAGCCCGACTTACAGGTATTGGCCAATCAGGTGCCCTCCATCCCCAACATGACCCTCATCCTCTCGGTGGCGGCAGGCGTGGGGCTGTTCCTCGTGGTCGCCTTCCTGCGTATGCTGCTGGGCATTGCCCTGCCCAAGCTGCTGGTGGTGTTCTACGGGCTCATCTTTGTGCTGGCCGCCTTTGTGCCAAAGGAATTTCTTTCCGTGGCCTTTGATTCCGGCGGCGTGACCACCGGCCCCATCACCGTTCCTTTCATCATGGCGCTGGGTGTCGGCGTGGCCGCTATCCGTTCCGACCGCCATGCCGCGGACGACAGCTTTGGTCTGGTGGCGCTCTGCTCCATCGGCCCCATTCTGGCGGTGCTCATTCTGGGCATTGCGTTCCAGGCCAGCGACAGCACCTACGTTCCGCCCATCCTGCCCAACGTCAGCGATTCCGTGGAGCTGTGGCAGCTCTTCCACGAGGGCCTGCCCACCTACATCAAGGAGATCGCCACCTCCCTGCTGCCCATCATCGCCATGTTCGGCGTGTTCCAGCTGGCGGCCCTCAAGCTCGACCGCCGGACGCTGGGCCGCATCGGCGTGGGCCTTGCCTATACTTATCTCGGTCTTGTGCTATTCCTCGCCGGCGCAAACATCGGCTTTATGCCAGCCGGTAATTATCTGGGTCAGGTGCTGGCAGGCCAAAGCTTCCGCTGGCTGCTGGTGCCCATCGGGATGCTCATCGGCTACTTCATCGTCAAGGCCGAGCCCGCCGTCTATGTGCTGAACAAGCAGGTGGAGGAAGTGACCGACGGTGCCATCTCTGCCGGCACCATGGGCGCGGCCCTCTCGGCAGGCGTTTCCCTCTCGGTGGGTCTTGCCATGGTGCGGGTGCTCACCGGCATCTCCATCCTGTGGTTCCTCATCCCGGGCTATGCCTTTGCCATCGGCATCTCCTTCGTGGTGCCCAAGCTCTACACCGCCATCGCCTTTGACGCAGGCGGCGTTGCTTCCGGCCCCATGACAGCCACCTTCCTGCTGCCGCTGGCGCAGGGTGCCTGTGTGGCTGTGGGTGGCAATATCGTCACCGATGCCTTCGGCGTGGTGGCCATGGTCGCCATGACCCCCCTCATCACGGTGCAGCTCATGGGTCTGATGGCCCAGCTCAAGCAGCGCAGGGCCCGGCAGGCACAGCCTGTGCCCGCCGCCGTGCTGGCCTTTGCCGACCTGCCGGATGATGCCATCATCGAGCTGTAAGGAGGTCCTGCTGTGAATACTTTATACTGGCTCATCACCATCACCGACCGCCACTCCACCGATGCCTTTCTGGCCCTTTACGAGGAGCACGGCATCACGGTCAGCCTGCGCACGGTGGGTGCAGGCACGGCGGTGCGGGAGACCCTTTCCACCCTGGGGCTGGAGCAGACCGAAAAGGCCGTGCTCTTTGCCATGATCACCGCCGAAACCTGGCCCGGCCTGCAAAAAGACCTGCGCCGCAAAATGCGCATCGATGTGCCGGGCACCGGCATCGCGTTCATCATCCCGGTCAGCAGCATCGGCGGCAAGCGGGCGCTGCAATTCCTGACCGAACACCAGACCTTTGCACTGAAGGAGGAAAGCACCTTGAAGGATACTCGCTATGAGCTGCTGCTCGTCATTGCCAATCAGGGCCACACCGGCTCCATCATGGACGCGGCCCGCGCCGCCGGAGCTGGCGGCGGCACCGTCATCCACGCAAAGGGCACCGGCATGGAGGGTGCCGCCCACTTTATGGGGGTGGAGCTGGTCAACGAAAAGGAGCTGGTGCTCATCGTGTCCCGCACCACCCTGAAAAACCAGATCATGCAGGCCATCATGCAGGGGGCAGGCCCCAAGGCAGGAGCCATCGTGTTCTCCCTGCCCGTGACCGATACGGCGGGTCTGCGGCTGCTGGACGAGGAGTAACGGCCTCGCCCTCTCAGGCGCTTCGCGCCAGCTCCCCCAAAGGGGGAGCCCTTGGCAGCCACATCAATCCCGCTGTTCTGATGGGAAGCAACCGCATCGGGTGGATTTTCTTGAAGTTTTCCTGTATTATAAGAATAGTATGGGAGGTACTGCTATGAAATCTACTCGTCGCTGGCAGCAGCTTTTGCTGAACAGTCTGGCTATCATCCTGGGCAACGCACTGTATTCGCTGGCGGTGGCCCTGTTTCTGGAGCCCGCCGGGCTCATCACGGGCGGTGCCACCGGCATCGCGCTGGCCTTCGGGCGGCTGACGGGGCTCTCCGTCTCCGGTTTCCTCTTCCTCTTCAACATGTCCATGCTGGTGTGGGGCTGGGCGGTGCTGGGCAAGAAGTTCGCACTGAACACCCTTGCCAGCAGCGTGCTGAGCCCCGCCTTTCTGGGGCTGTTTGAGCGGCTGCTGGACGGCCGGGTGCTGACTGAGGATATCTTCCTCTGTACCATCTTCTCGGGTCTGGGCATCGGCGTTGCGCTGGGCATGGTCATCCGGGCGGGCGCTTCCACCGGCGGCATGGATATCCCTCCGCTGGTGCTGCAGAAATGGTTCCGCTGGCCGGTGTCCATCACCATGATGCTCTTTGATATCGCCATCCTGCTGGTGCAGGCAGCGTTCAGCCAGCCGGAGCAGGTGCTCTACGGCATCGTGCTGGTCATCACCCACACCATCGTCATGGACAAGATGCTGATGCTGGGCGACAGCCGCACCGAGGTCAAGATCATCAGCACCCGGTCGGATGAGATCCGCACCGCCATTCTGGCCGAGATCGACCGCGGCGTGACCGTGCTCCACGGCGAGGGCGGCTACACCGGCGAGCCCAGCGAGGTGCTGCTCAGCGTCATCTCCAACCGGGAGCTGCCCCGGCTGGAAAAGCTGGTCCATTCCATCGACCCCGCCTGTTTCCTCATCGTCAGCCGCGTGACCGAAGTCAGCGGCCGGGGCTTCTCGATGGAAAAAGAATACCAGTAAATCTCCTTGACAGTGTTTCTGCTATCTGCTATATTGATATCAGAATAACAAAGTCGATTTTGGGCTTTCGCACAGGGACCCCCCTGCTTTTCGGGGTTATCTGTACGAAGGCCCGTTTTACTACAGGAAAAAGGAGCCAACTATGAAAATCACTCAGATCCCCATGGGGACCCACAATGCCCAGCTGACCTGCTACCTGCAGGATCCCTGCACCGAAATGCCTGCTCTGGATCGCTGCCCTGCGATCCTGATCTTTCCGGGTGGAGCCTATGCCTTCTGCTCAGACCGGGAAGCCGATCCTGTAGCGCTGGCCTTTCTGAACGCAGGCTACAACGCCTTTGTGCTGCGGTACAGCGTCTCCCAGAACTGTCCGGTGGAGGAGGTCTATACCAATGCCTTTGCCGAGGCGCAGGAGGCCATGGACTACCTGCATCAGAACGCAGGTGACCTGCACATCGACCCGGAGCAGATCGCCGTGGTAGGCTTCTCTGCCGGCGGGCATCTTGCCGCCTCGGTGGGCACCATGGGCCGGGTCCGTCCCGCGGCCATGCTGCTGGGCTACGCTGTGTTCAGCGTCCCGGGCAAGGCGTTGGGCATGGAGCTGCCGGACCTGCTGCAGCAGGTGGATGACCAGACTCCCCCTGCCTTCCTTTTTGCCACTCAGGGCGACCATCTGGTGCCCGCCACGCAGTCCCTGCAGTTTGCCACCCTGCTGGCAGAGCGGAAGATCCCCTATGAGATGCATATCTTTGCTTACGGCGACCACGGCTTCTCCACCGGCAGTCGCCACATTGCCAATCCCCAAAACCCGGAAAACCCGGAATCCGCAGTGTGGCAGGGCATGGCACTCGGCTTCCTGAACCACATTTTCAACCACGACGTGCTGGTGCCTGCCCCGGAGGAAATCAAGGAATTCTGTCTTGATATGAAGATCGGCACCCTGCTGGACACTCCTCAGTCCGCTGCCCTGATCCAGCAGCTGCTGCCGGAGCTGGCCCAATATGTGCAGCAGGAGCCCGGCTCCCGGGGCATTTCGGTGAACGACCTGCAATTCTACAGCAACAAAATGTTCGATGAAGAAAAGCTGGCCGCACTGAACGAAGCTCTGGTAAAACTGAATTGAGGTAACACCACATGGAACGCTCTGAACTTCTTGCGCGGCTGGGATTTGCACCGCCGGAGGCCTGCCGGGTGCGGGTCATCATTGACACCGATGCAAAAAACGAAGGCGATGATAACTTTGCCATCCTGCACCATCTGCTCACTCCGCAATTTGATGTGCGTGGTATCTGTGCCACCCATTTCGAGGTCAAAACCACCCAAAGGGGTCTGCCGCCCCACAGCATGGAACGCAGTTACCAGGAGGTATGCCGCCTGCTGAACGCCGCACACATCGACGATGTTCCTGTTCTTCATGGTTGTACTGCCCCTCTCGCCTCTCCGGAGGATGCTCCCGACTGTGAAGCTGTCGAGTTTCTGATCCAGGAGGCTCTGCGGGATGACCCGGCTCCCCTGTACATTGCGGCCCAGGGCGCTATGACAAACATTGCCGCCGCCCTGAACCGTGCCCCGGAGATCGCGTCCCGCATGACGGTGCTCTGGAACGGCGGCGGCCCCTATCCCGCCGGACGACCGGAATTCAATGTTCAGCAAGACCCCATCGCCTGCCGTGTCCTGTTGGACAGCGCTGTCACGGTCTGGCAGATCCCACAGGATGTCTACGCCAGATTCGAGGTATCCCTTGCCGAATTGGCGCTTCGGGTACGGCCCTGCGGCGAAGTGGGAGCCTATCTATTTCAGCAGCTGATGGACGAGTACCCCTCCGAATACGATCCCCGCTTTCCTCTGCGCACCGGGGGCAATTGGACTTTGGGCGACAACACTACCGCCGCCGTCCTGCTGGAGAATGGATTCCGGGGGCACTGGACACTCCGCCCGGCCCCTGTGCTCCTGCCCAGCCTGACCTATGCTGAAGCTTCTGACCGCAAAACCATCCGTGTCTATCACGATCTGGATGTTCGTTTTGCACTGGAAGATTTTTATTCCAAGCTGACGCTGTGCTACCTCAGATAAGGATCATACAAAACAACAGCCCCCTCAGGCCATAAGCCTGAGGGGGCTGTTGTTTTGTAATTCAGCTGTTACAGCAGCGGTGCAATGACCTTGAGCAGCATTCCGGTGGCACGGAGCAGATAATGCTTCTGCCAGATGCTGGCCGAGGTATTTTCCACCGTGCGGCACTGTTCCAGCGTGTGCTGGAAATCCTGCTCAATGTCCCGGATACAGGGAGCATCCACCATCCAGACGGCATCCTCAAAGTGATGGTACAGGCTGCGGTAGTCCAGATTGATGGTGCCCACCACCGCTTCCCTGCCATCCACCACGAACACCTTTGCATGGACAAAGCCGGGGCTCCACTCGCTGATCTTCACGCCCGAATCCAGCAGGGCCGAATAGTGGCTCTTTGCCAGTGCGTAGGGGAACTGCTTGTCCGGCTTTCCGGGCAGGATCAGGTGGACATCCACGCCCCGTTCAGCGGCAAATTTCAGGGCGGTCTCCAGTTCGCCGTCCAGGATAAGGTAGGGGGTCATAATGTGGATGTAATCCCTGGCCCGGTTGAGCAGGTCGATATAGACCATCTCGCCCACCCGCTCGCCGTCCAGCGGACAGTCCCCGTAGGGAGCCGCCACGCCCTTTGCATTTTCCGGCACCGGAATGGGCCGGGTCAGGAACTGCTCATATTCCGGCTCCTTCAGGATGCCCCACATCTGCAGAAACTGAGCCGTCAGCGAACGGACTGCCTCGCCCTCCAGCATCACGGCGGCATCCTTCCAGCGGCCATGCTTCTGGATGTGGTTGATGTACTCATCGGCAAGATTCACACCGCCGGTAAAACCGACCCGCCCGTCAATGACAAGAATTTTCCGGTGGTCGCGGTAATTATAGTGGGTGGAGACGAACGGCTGCACCGGGCTGAACACCTTGCACTGGATGTTCAGCTTCTCCAGCAGCCGGGGGTAATTGCGAGGCAGGGTGGAGAACTCACAGGTGCCGTCGTACATCACCCGGACATCCACGCCCTGCAGCGCCTTGCGGGCCAGCACTTCCAGGATCTTACCCCACATCAGGCCCTCGTCGATGATGAAATACTCCACAAAGATATATTCTTCTGCCGTTTCCAGCTGGCGCAGCAGTTCTTCAAACTTTGCCTCGCCGCCGGGGAAATAGGTCATGGCGGTGTTCTGGTACACCGGAAAGCCGCCGCCCCGCCCATACAGGTACTTTGCCAGCGAAGCCGCGCCGGGTTCGAGCGCTTTCAGCTGCTCCACGGCCTTTTGGCTCTGCGGCAGCCAGCCGCGCAGCTGATCCTCCAGCTCCAGCAGCCGTTTGCGCAGGATGTTGTGCCCGAAATTGCTCTTGACATAGAAGAACATCGGAATGCCCACCACCGGTGCGATGGCAACCACCACCATCCAGGTGATCTTGGCGCTGTTGTCCATCTTGCTGTTGAGCAGGTAGATGACCATGGCCGATGTAACGACCACACTGCCGCCGAAGTAATGGGGCCACAGGTTGCCGAACCACCGGAAGATGCTGAACAGCAGCCCCACCTGCAGCAGCAGGAGGATCAGCACCAGGCCAAAGCGGCTGAAGATGGCGTGGATCACGCCCTTCTGCCCCTTTCTCAGCAGCCGCAGGCCGCCGTCCTCAAACTGATGAACATAGCCCTTGACGTTCTGTTTCAGTTTCTCTGTTTTCATGTTCCGCCTCTCTTATTTCCGCCGCAGGGTCACCGCATAGGAGTCCTGTGCCGCGTGGCAGCGCTCCACCAGCTCCTTGGGCCGGGCGCAGACCCCGTGGTCATGCCACGGGTCATTGAACCAGTAGTTTTCCTCATCGTAGCCCACCAGCAGCAGGCAGTGCTCATGGCACTTCCAGGCAAAGTCGGTGCCATCGGCCAGCAGCCAGTGATCCCGCTCCTCGGGCACCGGGGTAAAATCCAGCGTTGCCCAGAACACCACCGGCATTCCCTCGTCAATGAACCGGCACAGCTGCTCTGCGGTCTCGCCGCTCACGTCCAGCACCTCGAACCGGTCCGCCGCGCCCTCGTGCGCCAGCGCGCTCTGCAAGGCCTGCACGATGCAGGGGGCATAGCAGCCGTACCCGGTGTGGTCGTGGGGGTCGCCGGGGTAGACGAACATCGGGTCAGGCCCGTAGAGCCTGCCCTCCTGTTCCCAGTAGGGGGCGTGGGGCAGGTCGCGCTCAATGAACACATCCGGGTCAATGGGGATGCCCACAGCCTGCAGCAGCATCACGCTGCTGATGCTCTCGCAGCCGTTCACCCAGCGGGCAGTCTGGTCGATATACGGGGCCGAAACGATCTTTTTCATCAATTTTCCTCTTACTCTGTCAAAAACAGTGGTTTTGTGATATCATAAGCAGTGAGAAACAGGGGTGTTCCCCAACAATATACCTATTATAGCTTATTCTGACCGGTTTTTCTACCGGAATCGGCAGGCGGGAGGATTTTGGGACATGAACAATCTGATTATCGGCATCGCAGGCGGCTCGGGCAGCGGCAAGACCACGCTGGCTTACCGGCTCAAGGAGCGGTTCGGGGAGGACGAGGTGCGTCTGATTTCCCATGACAGCTACTACAAGCGCCACGATGAACTGCCTTTTTCAGAGCGCTGCAAGCTGAACTATGACCACCCGGACGCGTTCGACAACGACCTGCTCATCCAGCACCTGAAGGAGCTGAAGGCGGGCCGCGCCATCGACTGCCCCGTGTACGATTACGCCAACCACAACCGCAGCAGCGAGGTGCAGCATATCGAGCCTGCCCCCGTCCTCATCGTGGAGGGCATTCTGCCCCTGGCTGAGCCGGAGCTGTGCAGCCTGTTCGATTACAAGATCTACGTGGACACCGACGCGGACGAGCGGATCCTCCGCCGCATCCTGCAGGATGTCAAGGAGCGGGGCCGCTCTTTGGACAGTGTCATTGCCCAGTACCGCGCCACCGTCAAGCCCATGCACGAGGCTTTTGTGGAGCCCAGCAAGCGCAATGCCGATATCATCATCCCCAACGGCGGCGAGAACGGCCCCGCCATCGAGATGCTGGTCCACCATATCCGCAGCCTGATCCAGAAGGCAAATCTGCGCTGAACTTTCACCGCAGTTCCGTATGATACCAAAAAAGGGGTGGTTCCCGACCGGGAACCACCCCTTTTTATGATTCTGCGGATCCTGCTCAGACCTTGCAGCTCTCACCGCTGCAATGGTCACAGTCTTCTTCCAGCTTGCCCACAATGGGTTCCGGATCAATGCCCTGACGGCGGTAGTAATCGGACAGAGCGGCCTTCACCGCCTGCTCTGCCAGAACGGAGCAGTGCACCTTGATGGGGGGCAGACCCTCCAGAGCTTCTACAACGGCCTTGTTGGTCAGCTTCAGGGCCTCGTCAATGGTCTTGCCCTTGATGAGGTCGGTGGCCATGCTGCTGGTGGCAATGGCGGCACCGCAGCCAAAAGTCAGGAACTTGACATCAACGATCACGTTGTTCTCGATCTTCAGGTACATGCGCATGATATCGCCGCACTTGGGGTTGCCCACTTCACCCACGCCGTTTGCATCGGGGATCTCGCCGACATTGTGCGGGTTTGCGAAATGCTCCATGACCTTTGCGCTATACATACTTGCCATCTTAGTTTTCTCCCTTCAGGCTGAAATGACGGGCGGTGTTCTGGCCCTGCAGCCACATACAACTCATAGCACGGCGGCGGGGGATGACCTCCTCCAGCACGTCGCACAGATATTTTGCTTCCTCCATGGTATTCTGCGGGCCAAAGGTGAACCGCATGGAACCGTGGCCAATCTCCTCCGGCACGCCGATGCTCAGCAGAACATGGCTGGGGTCCAGACTGTCGGAGTTGCAGGCAGAGCCGGTGGATGCGCAGATGTTGTGCATATCCAAATCCAGCAGGATGGTCTCGCCCTCCAGGCCGGGGAAGCTGATGTTCACATTGCCAGGCAGACGGTGCTCCAGGCCGCCGTTCAGGCGGGCCTCGGGGATGTTCTTGAGCACGCGGTCAATGACGTAATCACGCAGCTCTTTCTCGTGGGCCATCCGCTCGTCCAGGTGGGCGACGGCCATTTCCAGGGCCTTGCCCATACCGGCGATACCGGCCACGTTCTCGGTGCCGGCACGGTGGCGGGCCTCCTGGCTGCCGCCATCGATCAGGTTCTGGGGCCAGATGCCCTTGCGGCAGTACAGTGCGCCCATGCCCTTGGGGCCATTGAACTTGTGGGCGCTCATGGACAGCATATCCACGCCCAGCTCCTTGACATCCACGGGAATGCTGCCAACGGCCTGCACTGCATCGGTGTGCATCCACACGCCATGCTTGTGGGCGATCTCCGCAATTTCCTTGATGGGCTGGATGGTGCCGATCTCGTTGTTGGCCATCATAATGCTGACCAGTGCGGTATCGGGACGGATGGCCGCCTCCACATCCTCCGGGCGGATATAACCTTCCGGGGTGGGCTTGATATAAGTGACCTCAAAGCCCATGCGCTCCAGCGCAGCCATGCTGTGCATGATGGCATGGTGCTCAAAAGCACTGGTGATGAGGTGCTTCTTGTTCTGGCGGGCCTTGGTGAAGGCAGTGCCCTTCACGGCCCAGTTGTCGGCCTCGGAGCCGCAGCCGGTAAAGAAGATCTCCGCCGGAGCCGCGTTGATGGCTTTTGCCACCTGAGCGCGGCCGGTGTCCACAAACTCCTTGGCTTCGTAGCCGATGCTGTAATGGCTGCTGGGGTTGCCGCAGGCTCCGCTCAGGGCCTCGACCATAACAGCCAGTGCTTCAGGGGCGCAGGCAGTTGTTGCGGCATTGTCGAGATAAACCACTTTCTCGCTGATTTCCATAGGAAGAATCCTTTCTAAGCACAATACAGATATCTTTCCGTATTGCCGGGCTTCGGCCCGGTCTCAATACTCTTTGACGCTGACAGTATACCATATCATTCCCTAGTAGGTCAATAGGAATACTCTGATTTCATCATTTCGTAAGATTCTTTGCAAAATCAGCGGCCTTTTCCGGCCAGCTTTCCCAGAACCACCTTCCATTTGGGGTAGCCCCAGCGCCGATCTTCAGCAAAATCGTCGGCCAGCTTCCAGGGAAAGGTGCTGCCATCGAAGTACAGATTGCCCGCTTCGTCCACACGATCCAGCTTTTTGGGCAGGTACTCCTCATCATAATAGCTCTTGCGCTTATCCGGCAGGGCCCAGTGCAGGGTGCCGTCGGCATCCATGCCGGAAGCCCACACGCCGAACACAAAGGTCGCCGCCTCGCCGTAGCAGTGCTGCTCAAAGCGGATGGCACCATCATAATAGAATTTGATGACCTCCAGCGTACCGGATTCCTTTTTGCCGTCCCGGCCCAGCGTGGGGCGGTAGTCCTGCTGATACCGGCAGCCGCAATGGGCTCCGGCAAACTTTTTCGGGTCGAACGCCATAAGTGCACATCCTTTCTTTTGCACAAAACTCCCTCCGTCATCGCTGTGCGCTGCCACCTTCCTCTAGGAGGGAGGCTTACCGCACGGACAGGCCCCATCTCAGAGGGAGCTGTCTGCGAAGCAGACTGGGGGAGTTTCCTTTAAAAATGCCCCTCAAAATCGCCCTCGATCTCATACGGCCAGCTCAGGATGCCGCCGAGATCACGCAGGCTGGTGTAGCCCTGCGCCTCCAGCTTCTGTGCGGCATCGGCGCTGCGGCGGCCGGTGCGGCAGTAGATCAGCCACTGGGCGTTTTTGTCCGGCATGACCTCCTCCGCACGGGTCAGCACGTCACCCAGGGGCAGCAGCTTTGCGCCGGGGATATGCCCAACGGCAAATTCGTCCGGCTCCCGGACATCCACGGCCTGCGCCTTGCCTGCATCCAGCAGGCGGATGGCTTCGGCCGGGGTGATTTTTTCTACCATTGTCTCATCTCCAAGTTCCGATAATTTCTCTATTATATGATAACAGACGTTTTTTGTTTCGGCAAGAGAAACCGGCGTTTTCGCTTTGCAAAACCTGCACCGCGTGGTATACTAAGGGGAGAAGCAAGGAGAGTAGACCATGAAATTTTCCACAAAGAGCCGCTACGCCCTGCGGCTGATGGCCGAGCTGGCCCGCTACGCACCGGGCACCACCGTCTCCCTGAAGGAGATCAGCGAGCGGCAGAACCTGAGCCTGAAATATCTGGAACAGATCGTCACCCCGCTGGCCCGGGTGGGGCTTGTGAAAAGTGAGCGCGGCAGCCAGGGCGGCTACCGGCTGACCAAGGCCCCCGTCGACTACACTGCCGGTGAGATCCTGCGCGCCATTGAGGGCAGCGTGGCCCCCATCCCCTGCCTTGGCAGTGAGACCAACGAGTGCCCCATGTCCGAGCAGTGCTTCACCCTGCCGTTCTGGGCCGGGCTGGACGAGGTCATCAACCAGTACATCGACAGCGTCACTCTGGAGCAGCTGGCCCAGAGCCTGCCCGCCGCCAAGGACGGCTGCTGCGGCTGCAACACCAAGACCTGAAAATTTATGCTTGACATTTTGCGCCAAATCTTATATAATAAGTAGGCATTCAGCAAATGCAGCATAGATTTAGGGGTATAGCTCAGTTGGTAGAGCAGCGGTCTCCAAAACCGCGTGCCGTGAGTTCGAGACTTACTACCCCTGCCACAAACCTCCGGAGCAGCCGTTCCGGAGGTTTTGTTTTGCCCTTTCCCCTCTGGAAACGGCAGCCCAGCAGTGCGGACGCGGCATATTTTCCCAGAAGTCCGCCTTTTTCATCTTTTTTGCAGCTTTTTTGTTTTTTCCGCTTGACAAGCCGCCCATCTTCCGGTATAATAAGGCACGTTCCGGCGGTAAACGCCGCACGAACTTGAGCGATCATGGCCCGGTAGCTCAGTTGGTTAGAGCACCAGCCTGTCACGCTGGGGGTCGTCGGTTCGAGCCCGATCCGGGTCGCCATTTGCTGCTATAGCTCAGTTGGTAGAGCGCATCCTTGGTAAGGATGAGGTCTCCAGTTCGAATCTGGATAGCAGCTCCATTGAAAAACCACTTGAAGTCTTAGAACTTCAGGTGGTTTTTTGTTTGCTATTTTCCCGGTTTTTCCGGCCGGGAAACCCTCCCTTTCCAGCGAAATGCCCAAAATTGGGTCTGATTTTTCCACATTCCGGCAATTGAACTTTTGGATGGTTTGCAGTACACTTTGTGTAAGAGAGTTGGTTATTTTTGTGTCAAACATCCACAAACCAGAGAGTTTTGATTGAATCGGAGGTATTTCCTATGGCTCGTTTTACTCTTCCCCGCGATCTGTACCACGGCAAGGGTGCTCTGGAAGCCCTGAAGTCCTTTACCGGCAAAAAGGCCATGATCTGTGTCGGCGGCGGCTCCATGAAGCGGTTCGGCTTCCTTGACCGCGCTGTTGGCTACCTGAAGGAAGCCGGCATGGAAGTGGAGCTGTTTGAGGGCATCGAGCCCGATCCCTCTGTTGAGACCGTCATGCGCGGCGCAGAGGCCATGCTGAAGTTTGAGCCCGACTGGATCATTGCCATGGGCGGCGGCTCCCCCATTGATGCTGCAAAGGCCATGTGGATCAAGTACGAGTACCCTGAGATCACCTTTGAGGAGATGTGCAAGGTGTTCGGCATTCCGCCGCTCCGCCGCAAGGCCCACTTCTGCGCCATCTCTTCCACCTCCGGCACCGCCACTGAGGTGACCGCTTTCTCCATCATCACCGATTATCAGAAGGGCATCAAGTACCCCATCGCTGACTTTGAGATCACCCCCGATGTCGCCATCGTCGATCCCGATCTGGCCGAGACCATGCCCAAGAAGCTGGTTGCCCACACCGGTATGGATGCAATGACCCACGCCATCGAGGCTTACGTTTCCACCGCCCACTGCGACTACACCGACCCGCTGGCCATCTTCGCCATCCGGATGATCCAGGGCGATCTGGTGGACAGCTACAACGGCGATATGTCCAAGCGTGATTCCATGCACAACGCGCAGTGCCTGGCCGGTATGGCATTCTCCAATGCGCTGCTGGGCATCGTCCACTCCATGGCACACAAGACCGGCGCTGCCTTTGCCGACTACGGCGCACACATCATCCACGGTGCTGCCAACGCCATGTACCTGCCCAAGGTCATCGCCTTCAACGCCAAGGACCCCGAGGCCAAGAAGCGCTATGGTGTCATCGCTGACGAGATGAAGCTGGGCGGTTCCAACGACGACGAGAAGGTCAAGCTGCTAATTGAGTACCTGCGCGGCATGAACGATGCGCTGAACATCCCCCACTGCATCAAGAACTACGGCCCCGATTCCTACCCCACCGAGCAGGGCTTTGTTCCCGAGGAAGTGTTCCTGGAGCGCCTGCCCGAGATCGCAAAGAACGCCATCGGCGATGCCTGCACCGGCTCCAACCCCCGCCAGCCCAGCCAGGAGGAGATGGAGAAGCTGCTCAAGTGCTGCTACTACGACACTGAGGTCGACTTCTAATTAAAACCGACATTTTACAGACACTTTTACCTCTTTCCCATAACAGCAAAGCCGCAAGCCCTCAACAGGCCTGCGGCTTTGTTGTTTGATGGGCCTCTCAGGCGCTCCGCGCCAGCTCCCCTGACTGGGGCTGCCAGGCTTGCGCTGCTGCAGACGGCAGAGCGATGGATGCAAAAAACCGCCCTGACGGTTTCCCATCAAGGCGGCCTGAGCTGGAGCTGCTATCCAGATTCGAACTGGAGACCTCATCCTTACCAAGGATGCGCTCTACCAACTGAGCTATAGCAGCACAATCACAGCTCAATTATTTTACCACAAGAAAGACTGCTTTGCAAGTGTTTTTTGCAAAAAAATCCGTTTTTTCTGTTCCAAAGCAAAAAAGACACCTGAACAGGTGTCTTTTTTGTATGGGCCAGCCAGGACTTGAACCCGGGACCAAGCGGTTATGAGAACGTCGCTAATTTTGAAATCCCATTTTTCTTGTGAAATCTTGTGACTATCTGATAATTCTATGAAAGTGCCTTTGTGTACTTTGACGTAACTTTTGATGGCTTTTCGTGTCTAAAATAGCTCTTTGTACCCAGAACCGTACCCAAGATTTTTTGGGTACGAAACCGGCAATTGCTATGACTATATGTAAGTGCGATAAATATCACACTATACAGTCGTTGATTTTTGTGATATTATATATGTAAAATGGTGAGTTTAAATTCAAATTAGAAAGAAGGAATGCGTTTGATGAATCTTCGAGGGTATCATGGCACGTGTTCCTTTGCAAAAGAAAGCATTGCTCAACATGGACTCGACCCGGCGTATACTCAGTACAGACCGGATCATTGGCTCGGACAAGGCGTTTATTTCTTTTTAAGTCAAGACCAAGCGTACTGGTGGGCTAGTAGTGTTTCTGGTCACAATAGGGGTTCAACACCACTGATTTACAAAGTTCAGATTATTGCGCCAGATGAAAAGGTTTTAAACCTTGATGATAATGAACAGGTAGCACTTTTCTTTAGTAGGGTTGTAGATGCTTATTTGCAAGCTCCAAGTGAAGAAGAACAGCCTATATTTACAGACGAAACTTTACGTGCGGTGTTTTTTGATTATTATAAGGAAAAATATGGAATTGATGTGATCATTGAAACATTTCAAAAAGACTGTGTTCGATATGCAGGTGATCTACAATACGGAGAACATTTAGCACTTCAAAAGGACTTGGCAAAGCGACTTGGCGTGTATTTTAAGGAAACGCAGGTTTGTGTGTCTGATAAGTCGTGCATAAAAGAGATGATGATTGTCTATGATGGAGAAGATGAGGTGATTTGATGTTTGATCGTGAGTTGTTTTCGAAGCTGTGCAAAGACTATGGAGTTCCGTTTTCATCCGATTACAAGGTTCCGATGTTGAACAAAAATGGAGAATTGAAGGAATTAACTTCATCAGATATTAAACGTATTTTGGTGCCAGCTTTAGAAACATTTGCCTATATGGAAACATCTTATCTTTTCAAAGAGCGTGCTCCGGAAAAGATTGAGATTTTGGCAGATGATCTTTTGGCTGCATAAGGAGTTTTAGCTATGACTATTCGGAATGATTACAAAAGTCCACTTATCATGGAGCGTATTTATATCGCTAGAAGTTCTTTTTCTCGCACAAGTGATTCGATTGATGAACTGGAACTTGGGGTTCGCGTAGAACGCGATTTGAAAATTTTAGAGAAGCAGCACTATCAGTTGGAACTTACTATTTTAATTGGAGATGAAAACAAGAAGCTTGAAGTTTCGGCAACCTGCGTTGCAATTTTTGAAACGAAAACTGAGCAGCAGGTTCTGGTGGAGCGAAATGCAGTTGCCATCGTATTCCCTTATTTGAGAAGTTACATCTCGACCATTACAACACAACCTGATATGGCACCTATTGTCCTACCGCCGATGAATATCATGGCGATGCTTTCAGATGAAAAACAGTAAAAAATCTATATCTATCTATATATAGAGAGAGATAGAGAGAGAGAGATTACCCTTCTGTTAGATTAGATAGAAAGACGATTTTTGCATAGTGTGATTTTCGACATCTTTACTTGCAAAGAATAAACTGGAATGCAACGTATAGCATAAAAGGCAGGGTGCCACCGCAACGGTGATATCCTGCCTTTGCTCGTTTGCCGCTCTGCGTACCTAATCGCAAAACCTCCGATAAACAAAAACGTACCCGAACCCTTTCTCATAGAGAATCGGGTTCGAGTACGAACTGTATGGTGGGCCAGCCAGGACTTGAACCCGGGACCAAGCGGTTATGAGCCGCCAGCTCTGACCAACTGAGCTACTAGCCCCCATTGCCCGGTTTGCCGGGCGCACAAGTAAGTATAACAAAAAACGCGCGAAATGAAAAGCGTTTCGGGCAAAATTATTTTGTGCGGTGGGCTTCCAGCTTCTGCTGCATGAACTTGTCCAGCATTTCCTGCGGAAAAAGCGGCTCCTTGTAGCCAAAGGCCTCCCGGATGAAGATCAGGGTGGCGATGGTCTGCCGCCCGGGGTCAAGCCGGAGGGTATACAGGGTGTCCAGCGGCTGCTGGGTTGGCTGGTGCAGGGTCAGATGGAGCAGGAAACCGCCATCGTTCTCACGGCGGCACTCGTAGGCGAACTCGTCGTCCGGGCTGTGCTGGTCCAGCCGGTCGAAGCAGTCGTCCAGCGGCAGGTCGGTGCGGAATTCGGAAAGGCCGCTGGGGCCATACTGGCTGCGGCGGGCGTTTTCCCGCCGGGTGAGCAGAAAAACGATGCAGCCCAGGGCGGCCGCCAGCAGGATGAGTGAGAATACAACGTTCATGGGTCCCTCCGCAGATTTTGAATCATGTTTTCCTTATTGTAACACAACCTGCGGAAAATTGTGTTATAATATTTGAAACAATCCAAATTTTTGCTGGAGGACTTCCCCTATGAAGCTCAAATTCACCCATAAGACCTGGTATTTCTTCCTGCTGTGCGCGGCAGCGGCATCCATGCTCAACGGCTTTGCCGTGCTGGGCGGCATGGATTTTTCTTTTCTGGAGATGGTCGCGTTCTGCATCACCGGCATCACCATCCTGTTTCTGGCCGCTGAAAAGGGCTCTGACCCCAAGGACAAGCGCAGCTATTTCCTGATTTTTGTCCTGCTCATGCTCAGCTATGTGCTGGGCGGCTGGGCAGCCTACTTATTCTCCGCACTGGTCTGGCCCGCCCTGCTGGCACTGGAATACCAGAAGGGCAGGCCCATCCAGCGCCAGCTGCAGCTGGTGGGTGCCGCTGAGGCATTCCACCTGCTCTTTATCCTGCTCACGGTCTACGGCGGCATGGCAGGCCTGAGCTTCTGGGCCAATCTGCTCTGGGTGCTGCTGGCCTGCGCCCGGGGCTGGGCGGCACTGAGCCTGTACAAGATGCAGGAGGAAGACGCATGACCCAGCGGCGGCGGAACCGGCACCGCAAGCGCCGGGTTGGCCGCCGCGCCTTCCTGATCGGACTGGGCGGGTCTGTATCTGCCGCCCTGACGTATTATTTGCTGCGTTCTATCCCGGCAGGAAACAACGCGGAGCCTGCGCCATCGCCACAGACTGCCCCCAACCCCGCCCTGCCCAGCGGCGAGTGGCGGGCGGTGTGGGTGAGCTATCTCGAATTTGCAGAGATGGACTTTTCCTCAGAAAGCGCGTTCCGGGCCGATGCCGCCGCGCTGATGGACAACTGCCTGTCCCTTGGGCTGAACACCGTCATTGCACAGGTGCGCCCCTTTGGGGATGCGCTTTACCGGAGCAGCCTCTTCCCGTGGAGCCACCTGTGCACCGGCGTGCAGGGGCAGGACCCGGGCTTCGACCCGCTGGACGTGCTGCTGACCGAGGCCCACGCCCGGGGGCTATCGCTGGAGGCCTGGGTCAACCCCTACCGGCTCAGGAGCTCGGTTTCCATGCCCCCCGTCCTTGCAGAGAACAGCCTGCTGAACACCCACCCGGAGTGGGTCTGCACCGTGAACGAGGGGGCCTACCTGAACCCCGCCATTCCGGAGGCTGCCGACTATGTGGTACAGGGCGTAGCAGAGCTGGTGCAGAACTACGCCGTGGACGGCATCCACTTTGACGACTACTTCTACCCCACCACCGATCCTTCCATCGACGCGGCGCAGTTTGCAGCCAGCGGAGAAACCGACCTGACCGCATGCCGGCGGGCCAACGTGACCCGGCTGGTCAAAGCTGCCCACGATGCCGTCAAGGCCGCCGACCCGACCCTGCGGTTCGGGGTCAGTCCCCAGGGCAACCCGGACAACGACCGGAACGAGCAGTATACCGATCTCTCCGTCTGGCTGACGGCCTCCGGTGCGGATGCCGTTGTGGATTACCTCTGCCCCCAGATCTACTGGGGCTACGGCTATACTCTCTCCTCCGGCAGCACCCGCTTTGCCTTTGAGAACATCACCGCCGAGTGGCTGGCCCTGCCCCGGGCAGAGAGCACGGCCCTCTATTTCGGGCTGGGCGCTTACCGGGTCGGCGTGGGCGACGGCGGAGCCAACGCCGACAGCGTCAGCCAGTGGTGCACCGGCAGCGCGCTGGCCCGGCAGGTGACCGACCTGCGCAGCGCCGGTGCCGGAGGCTGGGCGCTCTACCGCTATGGCTCCCTGTTCCGCTCCGACGAAAGCGGCCTTGCCGCCGCCGAACGTGCCGCTCTGACGGCATTGGACGGCTAAGACACAGAAAATCCCTTGTAAGCAGGAAAAAAATGCGGTATACTATGGTATCATGCAAAAATATTGCATTTTTCACCTGCTGTTTTTGAGGATAGAAAAACATGAGTAAAACAAAACGAATCCTTGCCTTTGTGCTGGCAGCTGTGCTGGCCGTTGTCGTCCTGAGCGGCTGCAAGAGCATTGCCCAAAAGGTGTTCGGGTCTTCCAACGAGGTGCAGGAGGATGACACCACCCAGTGGGCCGTGCTCAGCTCTGACCCACTGGTGATCGATGGCATTGCCGATACCACAGCCAAATATGCCACAGCCCGGGCCAACGGGGCGCTGAACATCGTGTTCAACGGCATCTGGAGCCGCCAGACCGAATACTTCACCGTGCCCAGCGGCCTGCTGAGCATTTACGGCTGCGGCACCACCGACGGCGGTGCCCAGAAGTTCAAGGTCTCCCTCTGGAAAAAGGTGGACGGCGGCGCGCAGTATGTGGACAACACCACCTTCTATTTCACCGCCGACGGCCAGAACTACCACTGCGACATTGACAACCTTGATCCCAACGCAAGCTACCGCGTTACCATTTCCTACGATTCCAGCCGGTACTACCTCTACGGTCTGATGAAAGTGGAGGGCATCGGCTGAAATGAACACACAAACAAAGCACTCTCTCATGCTGATGCTCTGCGCCTTTATCTGGGGCACGGCGTTCGTGGCCCAGAGCGCAGGCTCCGGCATGGGGGCTTATTCCTTTCTGGCCGGGCGCAGCTGGCTGGCGGTGCTGGTGCTGCTGCCCACCGTCCGCGCCTTCGATGCCCTCCACCGCAGGCACGGCGCAGCCTATGGCTGGCCCAAAGCCCCTGCCGACCGCAGACTTCTGCTGACGGCGGGGCTTTGCTGCGGCACCCTGCTGTTTGCGGCCTCCGCTGCCCAGCAGATCGGCATCACGCTCAACCCTTCCACGGCCAAGGCTGGTTTCCTGACCGCCATGTATGTGGTGCTGGTGCCGGTGTTCGGGCTGTTTCTGGGGCGGCGGGGCAGTGCCCGGCTCTGGCTGAGTATGGTCATCGCCGTGGGCGGGCTCTACCTGCTCTGCATGAAAAACGGCTTTGGCGGCATTGAGGCCAGCGATTGGATCCTGCTTTCCTGCGCCGTGCTGTTCAGCTTTCAGATCATGACGGTGGACCACTTTGCCCCGCAGGTGGACGGTGTCCGCCTGAGCCTGCTGCAGTTCTTTGTGGTGGCCGTAGAGAGCACCGCTGCCGCCTTCCTGTTCGAGAACCCCACCCTGGCCGAGTTCGGGGCCAACTGGCTCCCGCTGGCCTACTGCGGCGTGATGTCCAGCGGCGTGGCCTATACCCTGCAGATCCTGGGCCAGCGGGACGTAAACCCCGCCATTGCAAGCCTTATCATGTGTCTGGAAAGCGTGTTCAGCGCGCTGGGCGGCTGGCTGCTGCTCCACCAGAGTCTTTCCATGCGGGAGGTCTTTGGCTGCACCCTCATCTTTGCAGCGGTGGTCCTGGCCCAGCTGCCCGTGGAGGACTGGCTGAAATGCCGCAGCGCAAGCCGGAAGTGACCCGGCGCACCGCCGCAGGCATTCCCTATGAGCTGACCCGCAAAAAGGTCAAGCGGCTCAACCTGCACATCCGGCGGGACGGCACCGTGGCCGTGAGCATCCCGTGGTCCTACACGGTGGGCTTTGCCGATGCCTTTGTGACAGAGCAGGCCCAGTGGATCCGGGAGGCGGTCTCCCGCCAGCTGCGGCGGAACGCCCGGAATGACCAACCCCTGCCTTCCAAGGCCGAGGCACTGGCCTGTTTTACCGCCATGAGCGACAAGGTCTACCCGGCCTTTGCCGGGGTGCTGGGCGGGCAGAAGCCCACCATCAAGGTGCGGGACATGACCAGCAGGTGGGGCGTGTGCTACATGAAACGGCGGCAGATCACCTTTGCATTGCAGCTCTACAATATGCCGCCCGCCGCACAGATCTATGTGGTGGTGCACGAGTACTGCCACTTCCTGCAGCCCAACCACAGCCCGGCTTTCTGGGCCGAGGTGGAAAAGCTGCTGCCGGACTGGAAAGAACGGCGGGCTTTATTGAAATAAACCTTGTGATAAAAATCAACAGGAGGGGTTCGACCCTTGGAAAGTGAAAAAAAGACCTCCGGCGGCGACAAATATTCAAAGCTGGCCGGAAACACCATTATCTTTGCCATTTCGAGCTTTTCGTCTAAGCTGCTGACCCTTTTGGTGCAGCCGTTCCTGACCTACGCCATGGCCGAGATCGCCGATCTGGGTCTGGCGAAGATCCTGAGCCAGTATGCAAACCTGCTCATCCCCTTTGTCTCGATGGGCATGTCCAACGCCATCATCCGCTTTGGCCTGGACAAGGGCAACAGCGAAAAGCAGGTGTTCACCAACGGCCTGCTGACCATTCTGGGGGGCTTCGGCATCCTGATCCTCTGCTGGCCTGTGGCGCAGTTCCTGCCCGATATGGCGCAGTACGGCTTCCTCATCTACATCTACGTCCTGATGAGCTGCCTGCGCACCCTCTGCACCCAGTTCGTGCGCAGCCGCCAGTGGAACAAGCTGGTGGCCGTGGACGGCATCCTGTGCACCTTTGCCACCCTGATGTTCTATGTGCTCTACCTTGTGGGCTTCCACTGGGGTGCCAACGGTTATCTGCTGGCCATCATCAGCGGTGACCTGGTCAGCGTGCTCTTCCTCTGCATCACCGGCAGGCTGTGGAACTATGTGGAGCTCAAGGGCCTGAACCGGGATCTCTGGCAGCAGATGCTCCGCTTTTCCCTGCCCATGATCCCGGCCCAGATTAGCTTCTGGGTCATCAACGCATCGGACCTGTTCTTCGTGCGCGAGATGTGCGGCGGGCTGGACGGCCACAGCGGCGACGCTTGGAGCGGCCTGCTTTCCACCGGCTACTTCCTGCCCACCATCCTGACCACGCTGGGCCTGATCTTCTACGATGCCTGGCAGCTCTCCGCCGTGACCGAGGAGGAGGGCCGTGCCCGGTTCTTTACCAAGATCTTCCGCACCTATTCCTCGGTGCTGTTCTGCTGTGCGGCGGGCATCATCTGGCTCTGCCGTCCGGTCATGCACGTGATGAAGTCCAACTACTACTACGCCTGGCACTTTGTGCCCTTCCTGACGCTGGCTTCCACCTGCAGCTGCTTCAACCAGTTCCTCAACAGCGCATACGTTGTCAACAAAAAGTCCACCCACAGCCTGTGGACCATGCTGGCCGGTGCTGTGAGCAACTGCATTATGAACTACTTCTTCATCAAATGGTGGGGGCCCATCGGCGCAACGGTGGCTTCCTTCTTCGGTCTGGGCATCGTGTTCGTGCTGCGCGCGCTGGATGCCCACAACATGATCGGCATGTCCATCCACCCGGGCCGGGTGGCGGTGAACTTCGGCGTGCTGGCGGGCGAGGCCCTGCTCCTGCTGGCCGAGCCTCCGCTCTACGGCCTGTGGACAGGCCTCCTGACCGCCGCTATCATCCTGTTCAACTTTGCAGGTGTCTGGGCCATGGCCCGGATGCTCCTGCCCAAGCTCCTGGGCCGCCGGGGCAGGGCTCTGGTGAGCGCAGTGGACAACTGGATGAAAAAGTAAGCAAAAAACGACCCTCTCCGGGAATTGCAATGCAATGCGGAGAGGGTCGTTTTTTCTTAATATCCCAACTTATACGCCAAAGAACTCCTTGGCAATATCGGCACTCTGCTTGGCATCCTTGGCGTACCAGTCGGCACCGATCTTTTTTGCATATTCGGGGGTCAGCACAGCGCCGCCCACCATGATCTTACAGTCCAGCTTGGCATCGTGCAGGGCCCGGATGGTCTCCTCCATGCTCTTGAGGGTGGTGGTCATCAGGGCGGAAAGCCCCACCAGATGCACATCCTTCTCCCGGACGGTATTCACGACCGTTTCCACCGGCACATCACGGCCCAGGTCGATGACCTCAAAACCATAATTCTCCAGGATGACCCGGACGATGTTCTTGCCGATGTCGTGGACATCGCCCTTGACGGTGGCAATGACGATGCGTCCCTTGCTGGAGCTGCCCTCGCCCTTTTGGGCAATGGCGGTCTTGATCTCCTCAAAGGCTCCCTGCGCGGCAGTGGCCGCCTGCAGCAGCTGCGGCAGGAAGAGGGTGCCCTTTTCATACTTTGCACCCACGATATCCAGCGCCGGAATGAGGGCTTCGTCCACCAGCTCCAGCGGCTCCTTTTCCTCCAGCAGCGCCCGGGTGCGGGCAGCTGCCTCGCCCTTCAGACCCTTTTCCACCGCCTTCATCAAGGGGGCATAGGGGCCGGCGGCCTCCGGTGTTTCGCCTGCTGCCGGGGCGGTCTGGGCATTCTGCACGGCCTGCACCAGTGCGGCAGAAGCGGGCACCCGGTTGGCATACCGCTCAATGTACTTCGTGCTCTGCCGGTCCCGGTTGGTCAGAACGTTGTAAGCGTAGACCGCCGCCATCATCTCCTCGCTGGAGGGGTTCATAATGGCAAGGTCAAGCCCGGCATACATGGCCATGATGAGGAAGGTGGTGTTCAGGTAGGAGCGGCAGGGCAGACCAAAGCTGATGTTGGACACGCCCAGAATGGTGCGCACCCCCAGCTCCTCCTTGCAGGCGTGAAGGGCCTGCACCGTGGCAAGCACATCCTCCTGCTGGGCGCTGGCCGTCAGGGTCAGGCAGTCGATGTAGATATCCTCCTGCGGGATGCCTGCCGCCAGTGCCGCGTCCCGGATGCGGCGGGCAATGGCCACGCGGTCCTCGGCTTTGGGCCGGATGCCCCGCTCATCAATGGCAAGGCCGACCACCGCCGCGCCGTACTTTTTGCACAGGGGCAGAATGGTGTTCAGCTTTTCCGCCTCGCCGTTCACCGAGTTGACGATGGGCTTGCCGTTGTAGACCCGCAGGCCCCGTTCCAGCGCCTCGGCATGGGAGGAATCCAGCTGCAACGGCAGGCTGACCACGCTCTGCAGCGCCTTGACCACCTGCTCCATCAGGGCAGGCTCATCCACGCCGGGCGCACCCACGTTCACATCCAGGATCTGGGCCCCGGCCTCGGTCTGGCTCACGGCCTGTTCCAGCACATAGTTCATATCCCCTTCCCGCAGGGCCTGCTGGAACCGCTTTTTGCCGGTGGGATTGATGCGCTCACCCACCACCGTGATGCCGTCCACATCCACGCAGTCCATGGGGCTGCACACCACCGACTTCATGGGGTGGTCGGGGCGGCCCGGCCTGCAATCGGCAAACACACCGTTCAGCAGCTGGATGAACTCCGGGGTGGTACCGCAGCAGCCGCCTGCAGCAAACAGGCCCAGTTCCCGGTAGGGCTTCATCTGCATGGCGTAGAGCTGCGGGGTGATATCGTAGCCCGAGCCATCAGCGCGGGGCAGGCCCGCGTTGGGCTTGACGAACACCGGGAAGCTGCCGGGCAGGGCCTCGGTCAGCCGCTTTGCCATGGGGAAGATCTCCTTGGGGCCAAGAGAGCAGTTGATCCCCACGGCATCGGCCCCCAGACCCCGGGCGGTGGCGGCAAAGCTCTCGACCGTGCAGCCGGTAAAGGTGCGGCCGCCTGCTTCAAAGCTCATGCTGGCCAGCACCGGCAGGCTGCTGTTCTCCTTGACGGCCAGCAGGGCGGCCTTCAGCTCATACAGATCGGTAAAGGTCTCAAGGAACACGAGGTCAGCCCCGGCGGCCACGCCCGCCCGGACGATGCGGCCATACTCTGCCACGGCATCCTCAAACGCAAGGGTGCCGTTGGGTTCCAGCAGCTCCCCCAGGGGGCCCACATCCAGCGCGGCCAGTGCACCGTAAGGGGCACAGGCCCGCTTGCAGTTGGCAATGCCCGCCGCAATGATCTCCTCCAGCGTGTACTCGCTGCCCGCCAGCTTGTGGGCAGAAGCGCCAAAGGTATTGGCATTGATGATGCGGCTGCCTGCGGCGGCGTACCGGGCATGGATGCTCTCGATGAGCGCCGGGTCGGTGATGTTCAGCTCCTCGGGGCGGGCACCCAGTTTCAGGCCCGCAGCCTGCAGCATGGTGCCCATGCCGCCATCCAGCAGGATGGTATTGGGCCGGTCAAACAGTTCATTCGCTTGCACAGGTGATCCCCCTCTTTCTATATTCGCACCGGGTGCGGAGCACGCAGTGCCCGCACCCCGCCAGATGCCCCCGGACCGGGTGATCGCTGACCCCCAGAATGGCCGTGATGCTCTTGCGGGGGGTCATCAGGTTGTTTTCCGTAACACAGAGCCCGGCGCGGCGGGCGGTGTCCAGCGCTGCCGCCAACAGCGGCTGCACGGCAAGGGGCCAGTCCCCGTAGCCCGGGGAATAGCGCCCCGTCAGATACTTTCCCTGCCGGGCAGCCCACTGGCGCAGCTCAGCCTCAGCGGCCTCGGCAGCCTGTTCGGCCAGTGCGGAGCCCAGCGCATCCGATGCCACACCGGCGGCGATATCGCCCACACCGGCCCGGCGGATCTGGGCATCCACACCGGGGCCAAGCGTCACGGCCAGCAGCAGGGCGGCGGTGCAGCCTTCCAGATGCTTTGCCACATCTTCCCCCGCCAGGATCCCCGCCGCTGTCAGGCTGTCGGGGTCGGCCTCCAGCCAGACTGCCCGGGGCGTGGCCGCCGCCAGCAGCGGCACGGCGCATTTTTCCAGCAGTGCCTGGGTGGCCGCGTCTGCGCCGCCCCGAGCCCCGAAGTACCGCGCCGCCTGTGCAAGATCGATGCCCTCCGGCTTTTCCAGCCGCAGCGGCATACTTGGCCCAATGCTCATCTGCCCGCCCTCCTTTACAAGAATAAAGAATAGATTTAGTATACAGCATCCCCGTTTTCCCGTCAACGCAAAACACCGCATTTATTTTTGCTTGCAACTGATTGCATTCGCAAGCAATCTGCGTTATACTGTAAAAAAGGAGTGTGATCGTTATGGCTAACACCGCCGCCGTCTATGCCCGCATTGATACCAACCTGAAAGAAAGCGCCGAGGATATCCTTGCTCAACTGGGCATTACCCCATCCAGCGCCATCCAGATGCTTTACCGCCAGATCGTCCTGACCCGGGGGCTCCCGCTCGATCTGCATCTTCCCCCTGCCACCCCCACTGCTGTGGGTGGCATGAGCCGTACCGAGTTGGATACCGAGCTGCAAAAGGGAGTCGCCTCTCTGCAAAATGGCAAAAGTTTTTCTGCCGATGAAGTCGATGCCGCATTGTATCAGGAGTTTGGAATATGAGCAGCGTTTATACGGTCCGCTACGCACCGCAGGCGTTGGACGACCTGCGGGATCTCTACTCCTATGTCGCATTTTCACTCAAAGAGCCAGCTACCGCCCAAAAACTGGTCAACCGCATCCGCAAGGCTGCTCGCTCACTGGATGCCCTGCCCGGGCGGTACCCTGTTGTGGACTGGGAACCGTGGCAGAGCATGGGGATGCACAGGTTTACCGTGGAGGATTTTCTGCTGTTCTACCTGATCGATCAAAGCACCCGTACCGTAACTCTCGTTCGTATTGTTTATGGCGGGCGGGATCTGCAAAACCTCGCAAAATAGACCCCTGCGGAAAATTTCCAACTTTTTTGCAATAAACCTATTGACAATCTAGGTAAATAGGGATATAATCCAGACAACAAATCCACCAACCTAGTAGGAAATTGAAGTCAAGTTCCCGGGTTCGTAGAGGATTGGGAAAATCGTTGAAAGGAGGGCACCAAAATGACGCTGATCTGGAAAAACCTGCTCCACGCGAACTTCCGTTGTGGGCGAATGTACACCACCCGGGCAGAATATGGGACCGAGCGCTGTGCATTGCCCTCTGCAGACCGAATGTGTGTGCGAATGTGATGGCAAAGCTGCCAAAGCGCTAAACCCGAATTTTGCCCGGTGCACTGAAATGGTGTCAGTGACCGGGATTTTTTTATGCGTCAGAATTATACTTTAAGTACATATAGAGAGGTTAATTACTATGTCTAACTATAAATTTGAGACCCTGCAGCTTCACGTTGGCCAGGAGCAGGCCGATCCTGCAACCGATTCCCGCGCCGTGCCCATCTACCAGACCACTTCCTATGTGTTCCGCAACAGCCAGCACGCCGCTGACCGTTTCGGTCTGGCCGATGCAGGCAACATCTACGGCCGCCTGACCAACTCCACGCAGGATGTGTTCGAGAAGCGCATCGCTGCTCTGGAGGGCGGCGTGGCTGCTCTGGCCACTGCTTCCGGCGCTGCCGCCATCACTTACACCATCGAGGCGCTGGCACAGGCCGGTGACCACATCGTGGCACAAAAGACCATCTACGGCGGCAGCTACAACCTGCTGGAGCACACCCTGACCCAGTTCGGCGTGACCACCACCTTTGTCAACGCTCACGATCTGGCCGAAGTGGAGAACGCCATTCAGCCCAACACCAAGGCCGTCTATCTGGAGACCCTGGGCAACCCCAACAGCGATATCCCCGACATTGATGCCATTGCCGCCATTGCCCACAAGCACGGCCTGCCGCTGGTCATCGACAACACCTTCGGCACCCCGTACCTGATCCGCCCCATCGAGCACGGCGCAGACATCGTGGTCCACTCCGCCACCAAGTTCATCGGCGGCCATGGCACCACCCTGGGCGGCATCATCGTGGACGGCGGCAAATTTGACTGGAAGGCCAGCGGCAAGTTCGGCAATATCGCCGCTCCCAACCCCAGCTACCACGGTGTTTCCTTCGCCGATGCCGCAGGCCCTGCCGCCTTCGTTACCTACATCCGCGCCATCCTGCTGCGCGATACCGGAGCCACCATCTCCCCGTTCAATGCATTCCTGCTGCTGCAGGGCACCGAGACCCTGAGCCTGCGCATCGAGCGCCATGTGGAGAACACCAAGAAGGTGGTCGAATTCCTGGCAAACCATCCTCAGGTGGAGAAGGTCAACCACCCCTCTCTGCCTGATCACCCGGATCACGCCCTGTACGAGAAGTATTTCCCCAACGGCGGCGCATCCATCTTCACCTTCAACATCAAGGGCGGCCGCGAAGAAGCCTTCAAGTTCATTGACAACCTGAAGATCTTCTCCCTGCTGGCAAACGTTGCAGACGTAAAGAGCCTGGTCATCCACCCGGCCTCCACCACCCACAGCCAGCTGAACGAGCAGGAGCTGGCCGAGCAGCAGATCTATCAGAACACCATCCGCCTGTCCATCGGTACCGAGCACATCGATGATATCATCGCCGATCTGGAGGCAGGCTTCGCAGCCGTCCGCGGCGAGTAATCCCCCTGTCCCCCATGCTCTGACAAAAACTCTCCTCCCTTCTCCTTTTTGATCGTGTGTGCAAAGAACCGCCGCCCGAAATTTCCGGGCGGCGGTTCTTTTTTTGTGTGTTCGTGCTTTTACAGCCGGCGTTCCAGCCAGTCACCAATGTCAGCAAAGACCTCTTCGCGGTTCAGCTCCACCAGCAGTTCATGCCGGGCGCTGGGGTACAGCTTGACCTCGATGTTCTTCACACCGGCATCCAGCAGGCTCTTGACCGCCCGCTTCACGCCTGCGCCCCGTTCGCCCACCGGGTCGGCATCGCCTGCCAGGAACAGCAGGGGCAGATCCTTGGGCACCCGGGCCAGAAGGGCCGGATCGTACAGCCGCAGGATGCCGCTGAACATGCTGTAATAGGCGTTCAGGGTAAAGATAAAGGTACAGCGCTCGTCGGCGCGGTAGCGGTCCACCTCCACCGGGTCACGGTTGAGCCAGTCGTGGGCCGTGCGGCCCTCCAGCCCCTTGTTGTACCCCAAAAACGAAAGTCTGGCCACCAGTTTGCTGCGGTAGTGCCAGCCATGGAACACGGCCAGCACCCGGCAGATGGTCCTGGCCAGCTGCACCAGCGCTTTGGGCTGGTAGCCGGTGCCCATGATGATGGCACCGTCCAGCTCATCGCCCCACTCACAGAGGTACTGCCGCGCGTAGAACGAGCCCATGCTGTGGCCCAGCAGGAAATAGGGCACGCCGGGATACAGCTGCTTTGTCAGGGTCGTCACAGCGTGCAGATCCTCCAGCACGGCGCGGTTGCCGTCGGGTTCGCCAAAGTAGCCGTAATCCTCTTTGGTGCGGATGGACCCGCCGTGGCCCAGGTGGTCGTTGCCGGTGACAAGGATGCCCCGGGCGGCCAGATTCTCGGCCAGCGGCTTATAGCGGTCGATGAACTCCACCATCCCGTGGGAGAGCTGCAGCACCGCCCGCACCTCTCCCTCCGGCACACAGCGGAACGCGTGGAGCGTCCGCCCCGGCTGGCAGGACGGCAGGGTAAAGTCGATCATCTGGCTCATGGGCTGCCCTCCTTCTCCGCTTTATTTTTTCATGCTGCCGATCTTCTTGCGGCAGGAGGTGCAGATGCAGTAGCCTGCATACTGGATGGCATTATCGTCCACCTCGCCGCAGAAATCGCAGCTGCCGGTGGGGCGGTATTTTTTGAGGATGATCTCATCGCCCTCCACAAAGATCTCCAGCTTGGCATCGTTGTCCAGCTTCATGCTGGTGCGCAGCTCCTTGGGCAGGACGATACGGCCCAGGCCGTCAACGCCGCGGACGATTCCGGTACTCTTCATAGTTTTTTCTTCTCCTTTGTCATTTACACCTCAGACAGCCATTTTCCAATTTTCTCCCGGCCCTGATCTCTCCTTCAGAGCCTTCAAAGGAAAATTGTGCCATCTCTCCCACTCAGTATACAAAATTTCCAATCATTCGTCAATGATTGCGCGCGGTTTCGACAAAAAGATTTTTCTTTTGCTTCCAACCGCCCATTCTGCCAAATCTGCGGCCGATTCGTTGACAAAACAGCGCAGAGCGATTAAACTAAAAGGTAGCTATCCGCAATTTTTTGCCTGTAAATATAAAGGAGCGTTTTTTTATGCCGAGCAATAAAGTCCGCACCCGTTTTGCCCCCTCGCCCACCGGCTACATGCACGTTGGCAACCTGCGCACCGCGCTGTACACTTACCTGATGGCCAAGCACGAGGACGGCACCTTCATCCTGCGTATTGAGGACACCGACCAGGGCCGCTACGTTGAGGGCGCTGTGGATGTCATCTACAACACCCTGCGGGAGACCGGCCTGCTGTGGGACGAGGGCCCGGACATCGGCGGCCCTGTGGGCCCCTACGTTCAGAGTGAGCGGATGGGCATGTTCAAGCAGTATGCCGAGCAGCTGGTGGCAGAGGGCAAGGCCTACTACTGCTTCTGCACCGAGGAGCGGCTGGAGGCACTGCACGCCGAACAGCGCGCCAACGGTGAGATGACCCACTACGACGGCTGCTGCCGCGACCTGCCCGAGGAGGAGGTCAAGCAGCGTCTGGCCGCAGGTGAGCCCTACGTCATCCGCCAGAAGATCCCCAAGGAGGGTGTGACCGGCTTTGATGATGTGGTCTACGGCCACATCGAGGTCGAGAACAGCGAGATGGACGATCAGATCCTCATCAAGACCGACGGAATGCCCACCTACAACTTTGCCAACGTTGTGGACGACCACCTGATGGGCATCACCCATGTCATCCGCGGCAGCGAGTATCTGTCCTCTACCCCCAAGTACAACCTGCTGTATCAGGCCTTTGGCTGGAAGATCCCCACCTATATCCACTGCCCGCCCGTGATGAAGGACGCACAGAACAAGCTGTCCAAGCGCAACGGTGATGCCAGCTATCAGGATCTGGTGGCCAAGGGCTACCTGAGCGAGGCCGTGATGAACTACATCTGCCTGCTGGGCTGGAGCCCCAAGGGCGAGTACGCCGAGCAGGAGATCTTCAGCCTGGAGGAGCTCATCAAGATCTGGAGCCCGGACGGCATCTCCAAGTCCCCCGCCATCTTCGACCCCCTCAAGCTGCGGGCCATCAACGCGGAGTATATCCGCCGCCTGAGCCCCGAGGAGTTCCAGAAGAAGGCCGAGCCCTGGATCGATCAGGCCGTGCACACCCCCATCGACAAGAAGCTGCTCTGCGCCAACCTGCAGCCCCGCTGTGAGGTGCTGGGCGAGATCCCCGAGCAGCTGGACTTCTTTGACGCAATGCCCGACTACGATGTGAGCCTGTACACCAACAAGAAGCAGAAGACCACCCCGGAGACCGCCCGGGAGGCACTGGAAGCCCTGCTGCCCCTGTTGAGCGACGAGAGCCTGGACTTCTCTGACCGCGACACCGTGTTCAACGCCTGCAAGGCCAAGGCCGAAGAGCTGGGCAAGAAGAACGGCTGGCTGCTCTATCCGCTGGGCATTGCCCTTTCCGGCAAGCAGCGCACCCCCGGCGGCGGCACCGACCTTGCCTGTATGATGGGCCGCGAGACGACCCTTGCCCGTGTCAAGGCTGCCATTGAGAAGTTGAACGGGTAATTTTTTGCCGCTTCCCCGCATGACCCCATAAAACGCCGCGCGCCCGCGCTACAGTATATGCAAAGGGCGCGGGAAACAGAACATTGCAAAAGATCCCCGCCGGAAAGCGGGGATTTTTTCATGCCGGAAACCACAAAACTGCACCCGAAGCAGCCTGTTGCCGCCGCGTTGGCCTCCCGGGCGGCGGTACGTCCGGCCCTGCGGCAGGGCGGGGCCTTTGCGCTGGGCCTTGCCGGGGGCTGGGCCGTTCTCTACGGGGCCCTGCTCCCCTTTGGGCTGGGGCTGACATTGGGCCTGCCTGCAGACTGCTTTGCCGCCTGCGCAGCCGGAGCTGCGCTGAGCATCCTGTTCCACGGGTTCGGGGCGTTTTCACTGGACAGCCTCTGCCTGCTCTGCGCCGTGGGGGCAGCTGTGGCCGCCCGATGGCTCTGGCCCGGCAGGCTCCGCCCGGCATTTCTGGCCGGGTGCGGGGCGCTGGTGCTGGGAGGTATCTGCTTTGCGCTGGGGCCCGGCGGGGCAGGCTTCACGCTGGTGTTCTTCTGCGGGGCAGATGCCCTGCTGGCGGGCGGCTTCGGCTATGCACTGCAGCGCTTCCCGCCCGAAAAGCCCGGTCTTGGCACCCTGCTGGCCGCTTCTGCCGTGGCGGCAGCGCTGGGCGGGCTGCGCTTCGGCCCCCTCTGCCCCGGGGCAGCAGCCTGCGCCATGGTGGATGCCGCCCTCTGCTGTCGTGGTCAGGAAAAGCCCGCGCTGGCCTTTGCTGCCTTCACCGGAGCCGCGCTCTGCGCCGCAGACCCTTCCCTTGCCCCGGCAGCGGTGGGGCTCTGCTGCGGCACGGCGGCAGCGGTCCTGCTGGCCCCCGGGCGGCGGGCCGAGACCCTTGCCGCCTGTGCGGGCGGGTGTGTGCTGGGGGTACTCTGTGTTCCCGCCTCCGGCACAGCCCTGCCCCTGCTCCTCAGCGCCGGGCTGGGCCTTGCGGCCCCCGCCTTTTTCCCAAAACATTGGCTGACACCGGTGCCGGAAGCCCCCGCGCCGCCCGAGGAGCCGCCCCGGCTATCTGCCGCCGCCACCCGGCTGGAAGCAGTGGCCGAGAGCCTTTCCTCGCTGGCCGAGACGGTGAACGCTGTGTACGATGCGTTTCCCCGCCGGTGCGACACCTTCCGCTGGGTCATCGACAACACCCACGACAGCCTGTGCTTCAACTGCGGGCGGCGGGAAACCTGCTGGAAGCAGGAATACACTGCCACGCTGGAGGGGATGAACGCCCTGCGGCCCATTCTGGAACAGCAGGGCCATCTGCAGACCAGCGACCTGCCCGGCCAGCTGTCCAGATGCATCCACCCGGCGGCGCTCTGCGCGGCGGCAAACCGCTCCTTTGCGCTCTACCGGAGCCGGAAGGAAGCCCATGTCCACGCCGAAGCCATGCGCACTGCCCTGACCGAGCAATACAGCGCCATGGCCGATGCCCTGAGCGTGCTCAGTGAACAGCTGGGCCGCCCCGGGAACCCGGAGCCTTACAAATCCGGGCGGGTGGCCGCGTTTTTTGCCAGCCTGGGCACGCCGCCGCTGGAATGCGCTGTCACGCTGGACGACCTGGGCCGGACACGGGCGGCGGTCACCCTGCCCCGTACCCGCTTTTCTTCCCCCGAGCTGGCCGCGCTGGCGCAGGAAACCGGGCGCATCTGCCGCCGGGACTTCGACCCGCCGCAGGTGCTCTCCTGCAAAGGGATGACCACCCTGCTCTTCTGCGAAAAGCCCGCCCTCCGGGCCGTGTTCGGAACTGCAGGCACGGCGGCAAAGGGCACTGTCTCCGGGGATGCGGTCCAGCAGTTCTGCAGCCCGGCCGCTGCCCAGATGATCCTGTGTGACGGTATGGGCACGGGCCGCCCGGCCGCCGTGGATGGTAGCCTTGCCGCCGAGCTCACTGCCCGCCTGCTGAAAGCCGGTTTCACCGCTGAGCTGGCGGCGCGGCTGGTCAATGTGGCGCTGGCCCTGAAAAGCGATGAGGAGAGCGGGGCCACCCTCGACCTGATCAGCGTGGATCTTTACACCGGCACGGCACGGATCTTCAAGGCCGGGGCCGCCCCGGGCTTTCTGGTGCACGGGGGCCGCGCCCGTCCGGTGGGCGATATCAGCCTGCCCATCGGCATTCTGGGCGGTGTGAACGGCCAGAGCCGGGTGGTGCATCTCGCCGCCGGGGACTATGCCGTACTGGTCTCGGACGGTCTGCTGGTGGACGGCCCCGGCTGGGTGGCCAAGCAGCTGGAACTCTCCGCCGCCGCAGGCGACCCGCCCGAGAAGGTGGCCCGGATCCTTGTGGAGACCGCCCGCGCCCGCGCCGAACAGACCGGCCGACCCGATGATATCACTGCCGCCGTACTCCGGTTAGAGCCCTGCGGACATTGAAAATTTCACAAAAGGGGCATATAATAGCCTTATCTTTTCCAAGGGAGGACTGCCCATGTTAAAACTCACCGTTTCCCAGGACGGCAGCGGCGATTTTTCCAGCATCTCGGAGGCCGTGCTGGCGGTGCCCTACGAGCTGGAAGCAGAGATCTGCATCGGCCCCGGCATCTACCGGGAAAAGCTGGTCTGTGAAAAACGGGCGCTCACCCTGCGGGGCGCGGGAGCCGATGCCACCACCCTGATCTTTGGGGACGGCGGCAAGCTGCCCCACCCGGATGGGCGGCCCACCCACACCTTCCGCAGCTACACCGCTTTTTTCAGCGGCGGCAGCGTAACGGTGGAGGATCTGACCATTGCCAACGATGCCGGTCCGGGCAGTGCCGTGGGGCAGGCCATTGCCGCCTATGTGGATGCCGAAAAGGCCGTGTTCCGCCGGGTAAGGCTGCTGGGCAACCAGGACACGCTCTTCTGCGCACCCCTGCCCGAGGCTGAACGGGAGAAGGACGGTTTTCTGGGCCCCCGCAAGTTTGCGCCCCGCCGCCCCTCGGCGCAGTATTACCAGAGCTGCGAGATCGCGGGGGACATCGACTTCATCTTTGGCGGGGCCGATGCCCTGTTTGAGCAGTGCATCCTGCGCACGGTAGACAACCACCTTCCCCACAGCTACATCACCGCCCCCTCGGGCAGCGCCAACGGGCTGGGCTTCGTGTTCTGGGACTGCGATTTCGTCTCCGACTGCCCCGCCGGAACGGTCTATCTGGGCAGGCCCTGGCGGCCCACCGGCAAGACTGCCGTGCTGGACTGCCGCCTTGGAGCCCACATTGCACCGGAGGGCTTTTCCGGCTGGAATGACCGCACGGACACCTGCCTTGCCCGCTTTGCCGAGGCCGGAAGCAGCGGCCCGGGGGCACGCCAGCGCCCGGACTGGGTCGCAGCGCTCTCTGCCGCCGATGCCGCCGCCTTGCTGGCCCGGGCACGGAAGCTCTGTCGCCCCTGAGATCAAAAACAAAGGAATGTGAATATGAAGAAACTCCCCAACGCCGTAAAATGGCTCATTATCGTGGTGGTGCTGGCCCTGATGGGCTGGATGCTGGTCAAGGTGAACGACCGCGCCTCCCGCGTGAAGATGCCGGAACCGGACAACAGTCTGGGCATTTACCGGAAAGCAGATGCTTAAAAAGAGCGACCCTCTCCGTCATTGTTTCGGAATGACGGAGAGGGTCGCTTTACTTTGTATCCGTTGCAATGAACCAGAAGGTCGTGCCCTTGCCCAGCGTGCTCTGCACGCCGAAGCGGAAGCCGTGCTGCTGGAAGATGGCCTTGGTGATGGAAAGCCCCAGGCCGGTGCCCTGCTTGCCCGCATCGGAGCGGGAGCGGTAATACCGGTCAAAGATATAGGGCAGATCCTCGGCACAGATGCCGGGGCCGTGGTCCTCGATCTCCACCCGGACCCCCTCGGGCACCTGAGTGGCCCGCAGGAAGAAGATGCCGTCCCCGCCGATGTGGTGCATGGCGTTGCCCAGCAGATTGTGGAGGGCGCGCTGCATCATATTGGGGTCGGCATAGACAGGCAGCTCTTCCTCCGGCAGCTCCAGTTTGAGCTGCCAGCCGTTCTGGGCGCAGACCGCGTCATAGCGCTCACTGACCTCATCGCAGAGCTGGCCCATATCAAAGTGGACCTTCTCGCACTTTTCCGCGCCGCTGGTCACCTTGCTCAGCTCCATGACGCTGGAGACCAGCGCCGTCAGCCGGTCGGCCTCATCCACGATGATGTTCATCTGCTCGTCCCGGTGGGCCTTGTCGTCGCCGGTGATGTCCCGCACCGTCTCCGCATAGCCCTTGATGAGGGTCAGCGGGGTGCGCAGGTCGTGGGAGACATTTGCCAGCAGGTCGCGCTGCATCTGAGCCGCGTGCTGGACTTCCTTGGCCATGTGGTTGAACTCCTGCGCCAGGTCGCCCAGTTCGTCCCGGCGGTTGGTCTCCACCTGCACGGCATAATCGCCCTGTGCCACCTGCCGGGCCGCCCCCGAAAGCTGGCGCAGGGGCTTGGTGAACCACTCGCTGAACAGCCACGCCGCGCTCATGGAAAAGGCAAAGATCAGCGCCGCCGCCAGCGGCAGCACCGTGCTCATCACCTCACCGGCCTCCGAGACATGCATCAGGCTGGTGGTCACCAGCACGGTATAGCTGCCGTCGGAGGTCGTTCTGCCCACCATCAGCTCCACCGTGCCCGAGGGCGTGGGCGGGTTGATCTTCCGCACACAGCTGCCGGTCTCGCGGCAGAGCTGGCGCATGGCACGGGCGGTGCTGTAGGAGGGCAGCTCGCTGTTTTCATCGGTGGGCCGGGTGCGGTGCAGGTTGCAGTAGGAGAGGTTCTCCACCTTGAAGATCTGCCGCAGCGTGACATCGGAGATATCCACGCAGAAACTGCTCATCCCGCCGTTTTCGTAGATCTCGCTGCTGAGCTGGTTAAAGAACTGGCTGTTGACATAGAGCTGACTGCCGAACCCCCAATAAGAGAGGGTCTGGCCGTCGGCAATGGCATCGTCCAGCTTCTGCACGATGGCATCCGCCTGTTCGGTCAGCTGCTTCTGGATATGGGTGGTGTACAGGGGCTCCAGCAGCTGGGTGCACAAAAACCAGAACAGCACCAGCAGCAGCAGACAGATGAAGCAGAGGAACCACATCAGCTGCCCGCGGATGCCCACGGTACGCCGCTTTTTTTCGGGTTGCCGCATCAACCGCAAACCTCCTGTTTAACGCGCTGCATCCGGGTCGAACTTATAGCCGATGCCCCATACGGTGGCAATATAGCCCCGGCATTTGCCCAGATGGCCGCGCAGCATCTTGACATGGGTATCCACGGTGCGGTCCTCGCCAAAATAGTCGTAGTTCCACACCTTCTGCAGGATCTTCTCCCGGCTCAGGGCAATGCCCTTGTTGGAGGCCAGGAACACCAGCAGGTCAAACTCCTTGGGGGTCAGGCTCACATCCTCACCCGCCACCCGCACGGTGTGGCTGGCCGTGTCGATGGTCAGTTCGCCGAAGGTCATGGTGCCGTCCGATGCCTCGGAGCGGGGCATGGTGCGGTTGAGCACCGCCTTGACACGGGCCACCAGCTCCCGCGGGGAGAAGGGCTTGACCACATAGTCATCCGCGCCGCCTTCCAGACCGGCCAGCTTGTCATATTCCTCGCCGCGCGCGGTCAGGATGATCACCGGCGTGTTGATGTGGCGGGCGCGCATCTCGCGCAGGCAGGTCATGCCGTCCATAAAGGGCATCATCACATCCAGGATCACCAGATCAAAACCGCCGCCGCTCAGCAGCGAAAGGGCGGCAGAACCGTCGCCCGCTTCCTCGCAGACATAGCCTGCATATTGTAAATGCTCCCGGATCAGTTCCCGGATGCGGGGTTCATCATCAACGATCAGTATCTTTGCCATCTGAGGTTTCCTCCTCGTTATCAAAATAGCTCCAGTTTCTAGGGGTATCATAATATAATTATTGGAAAATTTTGTGAAGTTTAAGTGAATGGTTTGGAAAACCGCCGCCCCATTTCTTTTAGTATACCACAAAAGCTCTGCAAGAAACAGCAGGAGCCTGCCGCCCGCTTGCTTCTCTGCTATAAAGTGTGCTATACTGATTTGATAAAAACAACCACCAGAACAAAGGAAATCTGCCTATGCGCATCGGATTCGTTGAACTGCTTCTCATCCTGCTCATCGCGTCACTGACCATTGGCCCCAGTGCGGCCCTGTGGGTAGACCGCTGGCTTCGCCGCGCCAACCGGGCCAGCGCCGCCGCTGCCCGCCGCCGGGCCGTGCAGGAGGCCCAGCGTGCCGCCGAGCGGGAGGAAGTGCTCCAGAGGTTCCAGAAATTGAGCATCGTGTTTACGCTGGCCGCGGTTGCTGCACTGGTCTGGGCGCTGGTGCTCCGGCCCATTGAGGCCCCTCCCAAAGCCTACACCGCCCCGGATCACCGGCAGGCCTCCGGCGCGGCACAGGCAGCGCTTTCCACCGACCGCAGGGAGATCTGGGATCTGGGCGGGTATCAGGGTGTGGACTGCATCCGCACCCGGGATGGCCTTGTCTATGCGGCAGCGTGGAACGGCTCCTCCCTGAAAAAACGCACCAGCGATCTGGTGCGCACCGACGGCGGCAACGCTGCGGTCATCCTGAGCGTAGAGGGCGAGCTGACCGGCTTTGCGTTCGATGCTGCGGGAGACCTGTGGCTCACAGTCCTCACCCCTGCCGGGGGCACCCTCTGCCGCGCCCGGCACGACAGCTGGGGCGCTTCGGTGGAGCAGGTGGTCACGCAGATCGACGGTGCCCCGCTGGGGGCCCTTTCTGCCGTGGAAGTCGGTGCGGACGGCAAGGTCTACTTTGCCGTGGTCGGGCAGGAGAGCGCGGAACATGGGCTGGAAAGCGCCCTGCGCACCGAACTGCTGGCCCACACCGGAACAGGTGCGGTATACGTTTATGATCCCGCTGCCCGCACCGTGGAGCAGGTGGTGGGCGGCATTGCCGGAGCGTCCGGCCTTGCGCTGGACGAGCACACCCAGACCCTCTACATCTCCGACCTCGGCAGCCGCTGCATCTGGAGCGCGGCGGCCTCTGCCCGCAGCCTGATCGCAGGGGGCAAGGGCTGTCAGAGCAGCTTCAGCGGGCTGCCGGGCTATCCCGGCGCGCTGGCGCTGGATGAGGACAGCACCCTCTACATCAGCTACCGCTGGGCCAGCTCCAGCTGGCTGGAACGCCATGCAGGCAGCACCTTCCTGCGCGGTGTGGCCCTGCGGCTGAGCGAATCGATGCAGGAGAACCTGTTCTCCCTGCCCGCCGACGGCATCCGCGCCGAGGCCGTTTCCACCGCCAGCGGAAGCTGGCTGTGGAGCTTTTCCGGCAAGCCTCAGGGCAGCAGCTCTGCCCTCTGCCCGGTGGAGAACCGGGTATATTTTGGCATTGCGGGAGAAAAAGCGCTTTATTCTGTACGGGTCTGAACCGCTCCGTCACGCTTCGCGTGCAAGCTCCCTTACTAATGGAAGCCCCTAGCATCCCGGAAAAATTGTTGTAAACGCTTGGGCCCAATCGAACACAGAACATCGGGTCATCGCGGCAACCGATCGATACGAGGTAATTGATATGACAGACGCATTCAAACAGCAGATCCAGGCGGAAGCCCGGCAGGCAGTGGAAGAGCTGCTGGAACAGGCAAAGCTGAAAAAAGGCGACGTGTTCGTGGTGGGCTGCTCGTCCAGCGAGATCGTGGGCGGGCACATCGGCAAGGACAGCAGTCTGGAGGCCGCGCAGGCCGTGTATGCAGGCATTGCGCCGGTGCTGGCCCAACGCGGCATCTGGCTGGCGGCACAGTGCTGCGAGCACCTGAACCGGGCCATTATCATGGAGCGGGAAGCCGCCGAACAATACGGCTGGGAGGAAGTGTGTGTCGTACCCCGGCCCCATGCAGGCGGCAGCTGGGCCACCACCTGCTGGAAGCAGTGCAAAGATCCCATTGCCGTGGAGGAGATCCGCGCCCACGCCGGTATCGACATTGGCGGCACCCTGATCGGGATGCACCTGCGCCGGGTGGCCGTGCCGGTGCGGCTGAGCCTGAACCGGATCGGTGAAGCAAACATTCTCTGCGCCCGCACCCGCCCGAAGCTCATCGGCGGGGAGCGCGCAAAATATACCGAGGAGGACTGATGCCTTATGGCAGAAAAAACACCGGAAGAGATGCGGGAGGCCGTGCTGGCCATCCGTGAAAAGATGGCCGCCGCTGCCCGGGAGGCAGGCCGCGACCCTGCCGAGGTCCAGCTGTGCGCCGCCTGCAAGACCCGCACCGCTGAAACTGTGGCCGCAAGTGCCGCCCTGCCCATTGACGTGTTTGGCGAAAACCATGTGCAGGAGCTCTGCGCAAATTTTGACGCAGGCGCTTACTGCGGCAAGCCCAGCCATTTCATCGGACACCTGCAGACCAACAAGATCAAAAAAGTCCTGGGCCGGGCCAGCCTGATCCAGAGCGTGGGCAGTGAACATCTGCTGACCGCCATCGAGAAGGAAGCCGCCAAAGCAGGCATCGTGCAGAACGTCCTGCTGGAGGTGAACATCGGCGGAGAGGAGAGCAAGAGCGGCGTTTCGCCGGAGGCGCTCTGGCCCCTGCTGGATGCCGCTGCCGCACAGGAGCACATCCGGGTCAAGGGCCTGATGGCCATTCCCCCGGTCAACGATGACGATGCACAGAATCGCCGGTACCTCGCCGCCGTCCATGACCTGTTCGTAAAGGCCGGGGAGCGCGGCTATTCCAACGTGGAGATGCAGACCCTCTCCATGGGCATGAGCGGCGATTACGAGAACGCCATCCGCGAAGGCGCAACGCTGGTGCGCATTGGCACCGCGATCTACGGCGAACGGGATTACAGCAAAAAATAAGCCTCTCCGTCATCGCTGACGCGCAGGCTGAGAAGTTGAAATCAAGGAGGAACCATGGCAAAACAAAACATCAAAGACCCCGGTGCGCATCACAACAGCAGCGGCGCGCTCATCCGCCGCTTTTTACCCTATCTGGCAAAGCACAAGGCAGTGCTCTTTCTCGACCTGTTCTGTGCCGCGCTGACCACCCTGTGTGACATCTTCCTGCCCAAGATCATGAGCACCATCACCAACTCGGCCATGGGCGTGGGCATCACCCTGACCACCGGCATCGTGCTCAAGCTGGCGGGCATCTACTTTGTGCTCCGCATCATCGACGGCGCGGCCCAGTATTTCATGTCCGGCATCGGCCACATCATGGGCGTGCACATCGAGACCGACATGCGCCGGGATGCCTTTGACCATCTGCTGCTGCTCGACCACACCTATTACAACAACACCAAGGTCGGCACCATCATGGGCCGCATCACCAACGATCTGTTCGATGTGACCGAGTTTGCCCACCACTGCCCCGAGGAATTTTTCATCGCCTTCATCAAGATCCTGGCCTCCTTCATCATCCTGTGCCAGGCCAGCATCCCGCTGACGCTGGCGGTGTTCGCCTGCGTGCCCCTGATGGGCGTGGTTTCCGTTTACCTGAACGGCCGTCTGCGTGCCCGGTTCCGGCAGCAGCGCATCCAGATCGGTGAGCTGAACGCCACCATCGAGGACAGCCTGCTGGGGCAGGGCGTGGTAAAAGCCTTTGCCGCCGAGGAGCAGGAGCGCGCCAAGTTCGAGCAGGGCAACAAAGACTTTGAGCACATCAAGACGCTGGGCTACTACGCCATGGCGGCTTTCAACACCTCCACCCGCCTGTTCGACGGCCTGATGTATCTGGTGGTCATTCTGGCAGGCGGCCTCTCGTTGGTGTACGGCAGGATCACCGCCGGTGACATGGTGGCCTATATGCTGTACGTCACCACCCTTATTGCCACCATCCGCCGCATCGTGGAGTTTGCCGAGCAGTTCCAGCGCGGCATGACCGGCATCGAGCGCTTTGCCGAGATCATGGACACCCCCGTGCCCATCCACGATGCCCCAGATGCAAAACCCCTGCAGCCCGGCCCCGGTGCCATCCGCTTTGACGATGTCAGCTTTGAGTACCCGGACGACCACAACAAGGTGCTCCATCATGTCAGTCTGGACATCAAGGCAGGCGAGCGGCTGGCTCTGGTCGGCCCCTCCGGCGGCGGCAAAACCACCCTGTGCAACCTCATCCCCCGCTTCTACGATGTGACCAGCGGCCACATCTACATCGACGGGCAGGACATCCAGCAGGTCACCCTCAAGAGCCTGCGCGAGGACATCGGCATCGTCCAGCAGGACGTGTACCTGTTCAGCGGCTCTGTGGCGGATAACATCGCCTACGGCAAGCCCGATGCCACCCGGGAGGAGATCATCGAAGCTGCCCGTCTGGCCGGTGCAGAGCGCTTTATCATGGCCCTGAAGGACGGCTTCGACACCTATGTCGGCGAGCGCGGTGTCAAGCTCTCGGGCGGCCAGAAGCAGCGCATCGCCATTGCCCGGGTGTTCCTGAAGAACCCGCCCATCCTGATCCTGGACGAGGCCACCAGCGCACTGGACAACGAGAGCGAGATCCTTGTGGGGCAGAGCCTGGAAAAGCTGGCCCATGGCCGCACCACCCTGACCATCGCCCACCGCCTGACCACCATCAAGAACTACGACCGCATCCTGGTGCTTGGCTCCGAGGGCATTGTGGAATCCGGCACCCACGACCAGCTGCTGGAGCAGAAGGGTGTTTACTACCGCCTGTGGAACCAGCTGCCCGGTGAGGACACGCTGTAACCCAAAAATTCAGAGATGATAAAAGCGGAACCGCTGTACTTTTCAACGGTTCCGCTTTTTGTTGTGGAAAAAATAAAGGGCTGTCCCCTCTTCGTATGTATAATATTATTCCTCATCCTTCGGGTTGTCCAGATGCTTGCGCTGTCTGCGTGTCAGTGCGGCGCACAGCTGCAGCAATGCAAAACACAGGATACCGGTAAAAACACCGGCAATGACAGCACCGACCCAGTATCCATAGGAAAAACCGCTGATCAGCGTAACCGCCACCACAGCAACCAGAGAATACACGGCATTGGCCGGGGCCGTATCCAAAAGGTGACGATCCCACAAACCATTGCGCAGACACGCAACACACATATAGATGCAGCCGATCATAAATACAACCCACTCTCCGGCAGCCTTGTCCGCAGCCCCGAACATCGTCTGCACGATCCACGCCGCCAGAAGGCCGCCCCACATCAACCAGAAGCCACGCCCCTCAATTTTGCGCAGAGTTTGCTCCTGCATCTCGTCCAACTGGTTTTTCTTGCTGTACAGTGAAAATCTCATAACTCATTCCTCCCAGAACAGTTCATCCAGTGTTTTTCCCAGAATTTTGCAGATGCTGCGGCAGAGATTGATAGTGGGGTTGTACTCGCCCTTTTCAATCGCGTTGATCGTCTGGCGCGAGACCCCAGCCGCTTCTGCCAATGCCCCCTGCGTCATATCTTTTTCCGCGCGGGCAGCTTTCAGTTTCAGATTCTTCGGCATCCTGTCACCTCGTCTATTTCCTGTGAGGGTGAACTCGTTCCCTCTGGATACAGAATAGCACTCACCAGACATTATGTCAAGTATAATTTACTTTTTGTCTTGTATTTTATATTTCAAAAATAGAAAAAGCCCCGTGTCCGGCATATCGCACCGGCACGGGGCTTTGCAATGATTTCAGAAAAACGTTCCCGGCCCGCCGGGATGTAAGGATGCAACCGGACGCGCTCCAAAATCCCGGAGATAGTGCTGTTCCAGTTCGTCCGTTTTTGCCTCAAAAATAACCACGGCAGATTTACAATCGTTTTTTCATCAGCTTCAGGTTCGTTGCTTCTGCCATCCCGAAGCCGCCGTAAAAGTGCATGTGATGCGCATCATCCGGACAGACCAGTTCAATCATCTGTGCGCCGCGTTCCCGCACACGCTGTTCCACTTCTTGGAGAAGTAATCTGCCATACCCCTTGTTCTGATACTCCCCGAAAATCAGGATCTCGTCGAGATAATAGAATGTAAAATCATCGTAGCTTTCCAAAAAACCGATGACAAGCCCTGTTGGAATATCGTTGTCATCTTCTTGCATCAGGCAGAGGGAATCCTCCATCGTTACCATTTGATGGATTCGCTTATATGCCTTTTCATAAGTCCAGCACCCGCCAGAATGCTGGTTGTAGTGGTTCATATAAAGCGTTGCTGCTTTTTCAATATTTTCCTCTGTAATAGGGGTATAATTCATTGATTCAGCTCCTTCTTCTTATAAAATAAAAATCCCCATGCCCACACGATTGAGATGCAGGCATGGGGCCATGAAATATCAGGTTTTATTCTCCCACAATGAGCCGCACGGCACCATAGATGCCGGCATCATTGCCGAGGGTAGCGGCAACGATGGGGGTCTCGCGGCAGGAGCTGAAGGCATAGGTCTTGAAATGCTCCCGCAGGGGGTTGAAGAGGACATCTCCGGCACGGGCGACACCGCCGCCCACCATGAACATCTCGGGGTCGGTGGTGGAGGCAATAGAGGCCAGCGCCATGCCCAGGGTGTCGGTCATCTCGTCCACCTCACGGGCGGCCAGTGCATCGCCTGCACGGGCAGCATCAAAGACATCCTTGGCGGCAAAGTCGGTGCCGCGCAGGGTGCAGGGGGTGTCCGGGTTCTCGTCCAGCAGCTTCTTCATGCAGCGGACCACGCCGGTGGCGCTGGAATACTGCTCCAGACAGCCGTGCTTGCCGCAGCCGCAGACCGCCGTCTCGTGGGGGTTGACGGTGATGTGGCCGATCTCGCCGCCTGCACCGTGTGCACCCTCGGTGATCCTGCCGTTGACGATGACACCGCCGCCGACACCGGTGCCCAGCGTGACCATCACCGCGCTGCGGCAGCCCTTGGCACAGCCCATCCAGATCTCGCCCAGCGCGGCCACGTTGGCATCGTTGCCCACCAGCACCTTGATGCCATCCAGCAGGCCGGACAGCTGGATGGAGACGTTCCGCTCACCCCAGCCGCCGAGGTTGGCGCAGACAATGGGCACGATGCGGCTGTCCAGCACAGGGCCGGGCACACCGACACCCACGCCCTCCACCTGCTCGGCAGTGATGCCGTTTTCCTGCATCTTGTCCTTCACGGCCTTGGCCAGGTTCCCGAGGATGTGTTCACCTGCATTGGAGGTGTCGGTGGGCACCTCCCACTTTTCCAGCAGAGCGCCCGCCGTGGTGAACAGGCCCACCTTGGCCGTGGTGCCGCCCAGGTCGATGCCGAATGCGTACTCTTTCATATTCATTTACCCCTTCTTTGCGGCGGTCAGGCCGCCGATTTTTTCATCGTTATCATTATAACATATCCATTTGCAAAAGACAGAGGCTGAAACAGGATTTATGCAAAAAGCCGAAAATCCGTTTCGATTTTTGGCAAAGCAAAAGGCCCTCCCGCAGTGGGAGGGCCGGAAAGCCTTGGGAGAACACTTTGGATACTATTAGGATTTTGGATTTTCCTTAAACAAGTTCAAATGTGCTTTATCGACATTCCTTACACCAAGACTGATTTCTTACCGTACCATCATCTCCTTTTTCCATCTTCCTGAAACCAAACTCACTAATTGGTTTTTCTTTTCCGCAGTGAGGGCAAATACGTGTCGGCTCACTTCCATTATAACCGTATGCTTGAATAATTGGTCGTTTATTATTAACTTTCATTTTTTTCCTTTCCTTCATCAAAAAATCATTCTTCTATAGTATCCAAAATCCAATTCACCCATCCTATAACAGTAGATGCCCTTCTCATATATGTACTATCAGCTTCAATATGATACAACTGTGCATTTTTCATAATTTCAACTATTGTCTCCTTTTGTGGCATTTCGCCGTACTGTAAATGGCGTGTCAAGACTTCATTGAATACTTTATGCTTCAGAATCTGTGCTACAAGTGCCAGTTGTTTTTCCTTATACTCCAGCATCATAATATGGTGTCCTTGAGCCGTCAACTGAAACTTAATATTCCCCTCTTCGTCGTAATTTTTATCAATCAATTCCAAATATCGTCCTGCATCAGTATAGTAATTTGTCTGTCGCTCGTCAAAGGCATACTCTGACGTGATTTCTTGCTTCGTCATAGATTTTTCATTTAGTAGTTCAATTAAGTTAATAATTCGAGACATTCGATCTGCTTGAGGAAATGAAATATCCGGCTCATTTACTACTTGTATATTTCTCAGAATATTTTGAATATCTGCCAAACAGATTTCTGTCGCAATCATATAATTTTTCTGTTTAACTAGAACAAGAGAATTATAATTTGTCGGATCTTCGAATTCATATTGATACAAGTTGAAAACACCATTTGAGAAAATCAAAAAGATTGGTTTTACTGTTTTGGTTACTCGATTACTCCACACACGAAATGGATAATAAAGTTGCCTAATAAGGAAATCATCTGCCAAATCCATCTTGGCCTCAAATAGCGAAAGATAGTTAATCCCTTCATACGCTGCATCGATTTCTATTTGAGAATTGTTTACTTCCACATTTCTTCGGCCAGTATCTGTATTAATGTCGAATCGAAATGTCCCAGAACTCATACGACCATTTACTGTTGCAAGCAAGTTTTCGTCTTCTAAAAAATCATTTAAGATCCCACTCGCACTTGCATAGTTTAACGCAATCGCTTCGCTCACCACAAATTGTGGCATAAGGCTTTGGATATGCGGTGAAATAGAAATTCTCTGAACCTCATCAGATGGTTCCCCAAATTCTTTGTATGCAGAAAACGATGATATAATATATTCTCCACGCGTTATAGGTAGAATAGACAAATTATTCTCTGAAAAAATCACAGGAAGATTAACTTTGTGATCAAACTTTGTCATTAATCTTGGCTCTCTAAACTCTTTAATCTGTCTTGCCGATATGATGAATTTTCCATTTTGATTAATTTCATCAAGAATATTATATTTGGCAAATAAGTTTTCCCACGCAGTATCATTCAGTCCCATAATTTCTAATTAGAACCTCCTCTATTGCTCCTCGTTTTGTTGCATCAGAATTAACCATTCTTTTGGCTTTTACAATATCCACATTGTAATCCTTATACAATTCTTTTATAAAATCTGTTGCCGAATTTGAAAGCATGAACTTGATTCCTCGTTCGGTTAGCTCATCACAACATTTTTTTAAACGCATTTGCTCGTTCTTTCCAAATCCCCCCTTGTTATATCCAGTAAAGCTTGCTGTATCGGAAACGGGATCATATGGTGGATCCAAATATACAAATCCACCTTTTCCAACTCTTCCCAATGTTTTTTCAAAATCCTCATTATAGAATTTAATATTATTCGTTGAAAAATATTTATTTACTGCTCGGAGAACTGGCTCATTAACAATATTAGGATTCTTATAATGCCCAAACGGCGCATTAAATTCGCCTGCTGAGTTTACTCTAAATAATCCATTAAAACAAGTTTTATTTAGATACAGTAATCTCGATGCTCTTTCAACTTTTGACATTGCCTGATAAGCATTTCTATCTCTGTCCAAATCCCTTATTGCATAAAAATAATCTTGGGAATTATTATGTTTTTTTAGGTCCTCTATCAGCGATTCTACATCGTCTCGAATAACTTCATATACTACAATCAAGTCACCATTAAGATCATTTACAATGGCTTTTGATGGTTGAATCGACAACAAAACTGCACCTCCACCCAAAAATGGCTCACAATATGACGTAATCCGTTTTGGTAACCGTGGAGTTATCTCATCTAACAATTGGCGTTTCCCTCCCACCCATTTAACGACAGGTGCAACCAATTTATTCTTTGCCATCTTTATATCCTCTCATCTCCGACTCTTTTCATGTCAATTGTATCAAAGTACACATGAGTATTCAAGTCAGATCTTGTTTCTATTTTATACTGACACATAAAAAATACGCTCCACCTCTCATGGCAGAGCGTATTAACTGAAAGCCTTTAAAGAACTTACTCCTCGTCAGAGGATTCCTCTTCGTCATCCTCATCCTCGTCGTCATCATCCGTCTTGGGCTTATAGAAAATGCCGCTGAGGAAGATGCTGATAAAGTACAGCAGGCACATGGGCACAGCCACGAAGCACTGCGACACGATATCGGGCGGGGTGATGATGGCTGCGACCAGGAAGATCAGGACAATGGCAACGCCGCGGCCCTTCTTCATGATCTCGGGGTTTGCAATGCCCATCTTGGCCAGAATGATGGTGACCAGAGGCATTTCAAACACACAGCCGAAGATGATGAACATGGTCAGGCAGAGGTTGATGTAGCTCTCGATGCTGATGGATGCCGTGATGTAATCGGTACCCTCCAGCGTAACGAGGAAGTTCAGCATGAACGGCAGGGTGACCTTGTAGGCGAACAGCACACCCACGCAGAACAGCGCCAGACCGAACAGCAGCACCAGCCGGAAGAAGAAGCTCTCGCTCCGTTTCAGGCCGGGCTTTGCAAAGGCGTAGACCTGATACAGCGCCACCGGAATGGTCACGATCACCGCAGCGATCAGGGACACCCGGAAATACTGCATCAGCTTTTCCTGCGGGGCCAGGAACACGAAGGTGTAGTTCGCATTCATTGCCATGGCCGTCAGCAGGTCGATCAGCTTATCCGAAATTGCCAGGAAGCCGATCACGCCCACTACAAACACCGCCGCGCAGATGATCAGCCGGTTCCGCAGCTCTTTCAGATGTCCGGTCAGCGTCATGCTGCCGTCGTCCGACATGACTTCGGCTTTCTTTTTGCGCTTCACGTTGGTAGCCACAAATTACTCCTCGTCCTTCTTCTCAGCCTTTTCCTCGGTCTTGGTCTCGGCAGGCTTGGCATCGCCGTTCTCATCCACGTCGTCCATGCCTTCCTTAAAGTTCTTCATGGTCTTGCCGAACATCTTGCCCAGCTTCGGCAGGTTCTTGGGTCCAAAGATGACCAGAACGATGATCAGAACAATGATAAGCTCCTGAGGTCCGATTCTCATAATAATAATCTCCTTTTTACTCTTGCCGCGCCGCTCTGGCGGGCTGGATTCCAGTTTTTATCCTACAACCGCGGGCGCGGGTGTATCCATGTACTTAAACCTTTGCCTCTTCGGCAGGGGCAGCCTCCTCAGCGGGAGCAGCCTCTGCAGGGGCTTCGTTTGCAGCGGGGGCCTCCTCGGGCTTTTCCTCTGTAGCAGGCTCTTCTGCCTTTTCCTCTGCCTTCACAGGCTCAGCGGCAGGCTCCTCCGCCTTAGCGGGCTCTTCGGGCAGCTCCTCCACGGTATCCTCCAGCTCGGCCACTTCCTCGACCTCTTCGGCCTTCTTGGCTTCTTCCTTGCTGGTCTTACCGATGTTGGTAAAGCTCTTGGTGACATCCTTCATGCTGTCATCGATGTCCTTCTTGATGTCGGTCAGGGGAGCAACGGCTTCCTTGATGGGGGCCTGGATCTCGTTCAGGGGCTCCACCACATTCTTCTGGATCTCCTCGGAAGCGGCACCGGTGTACTTCTTCAGCTCCCGCAGCATCTTGCCGAGCTTGCGGGCGTACTCGGGCAGCTTATCGGGGCCGATGACCACGAAGGCCACGATGGCCACCAGGATCAGCTCTGTAAAACCAATTTTCATAGCGTTCCAATTCCTTTCCTCTCACACAACAGGCATCCTTTGCGGCCTGCCGTGCTGTTACTGCACAGGGGATGCGGCGCGGTGTGCGCCTTTGTTGCCCTATGTATACCGGAAGTGTGTGAACTTCAAATGAACTTATTTTGAACAGTATATGAACAAGAGCAATTTTGTCATCAATTATATAACCATCCGGATATTTACACTTAGATATTGCGTTTCGGAATCACTTGACCGGATTGGTCAGCGTACCAATACCCTCGATCTCGCACCGCACCACATCTCCGGGCTTGAGGAACTGCGGCGGGTCCATGCCCATGCCCACACCCGCCGGGGTGCCGGTGGCAATGATGGTGCCCGCTTTCAGGGTCATGCCCTGCGAAAGCTCGGCAATGACATGGTCGATGTCAAAGATCTGCAGGGCCGTATTGGAATCCTGCCGCTTCTCGCCGTTGACAAAGCTGCGGATGCCCAGCCTGGGCGGGTAGTCGGCAAAGGCATCTGCCGTGACGATGCAGGGCCCGATGGGTGTAAAGCCATCCAGACTCTTGCCGAAGTACCACTGTTTGTGCGCCGTCTGCACATCCCGGGCCGAGACATCGTTCAGGATGGTATAGCCGAAGATATAGTCCCGGGTCTGACCGGCGGGCACATCCCTGGCATCCCTGCCCAGCACCACAGCCAGCTCACACTCATAATCCAGCTTTTTCACCAGATCGGTGTGGGCCTCGATGGGGCCGCCGTCCGGCACGGCGCGGGTCACGCGCTTGGAAAAGTAGATGGCATCCTCGTGCTTGGTGGCAAAGGCAGCGGCAGAATATTTCTCCGCCTCATCGGAGTGGGCCATATAATTGATGCCCAGGCAGATGACATCCTGTGCCGGGGCCGGGATGGGGCTTTCCAGCGTGACGGCCTCCACAGGCAGAGCGGGAATGCCCGCAATGGCCAGCGACAGCCCATACCGCACCTGCGGGGTCAGAAACGGGATGGCCTCGCTCAGGGTCTCATAGCTCAGGCCCAGCCAGCTCAGCGGCCAGACCTGTCGTCCATCCTCCGATAAGATTGCCGGGTCTTCCACGCCATCCGGCAAGCGGCAGGTAATAAAGCGCATACCGCATCCCCCTTCTCAGTGCCGATACGCAATGGCGTTCCGGATACGCTCCGCCTCTGCCTGACCGGCCAGCTGGCGCACCAGTTCCAGTGCAAAGGGGATGGCACCGCCCAGCCCATAGCTGGTGGTGATGTTTCCATCCACCACGACCTCTTCATCGTGGACGATGGCACCGGCCAGCTGATCCTGGAAGCCAGCGTGGGCGGTGGCGTTCCTGCCCTCCAGCAGGCCAAGAGAGGCCAGGATGCTGGGGGCGGCACAGATGGCGGCCACCTTCCGGCCCGCCTTGGCAAAGGCGGCACAGGTTTCGGTGACCGTCTTGTTGGCGGCAAGGTTGGGTGTGCCCGGGATCCCGCCGGGCAGAATGACCATGTCCACATCGGAATAATCCACTTCCTCGGCCAGCGCATCGGCGGTCAGGTGGATCTTATGGCTGCTCACCAGCTCCCTGCGGCCCATGGCAGAGGCCACGATGACCTCCACCTTGGCGCGGCGCAGCAGGTCTACCACCAGCAGAGCTTCGCACTCCTCGGTGCCATCGGCAAAAAATACAACTGCCTTACTCATCTTTACAGACTCCCTTCTAAAAAAGCGCACCGCAGGGCGGGTGCTCCCCTGCCCCGCAGCGCGCGGTCCGTGTTATTCTTCGGCGGGCTGTTCCGCCTTCTCTTCCAGCAGGCGGCGCAGCACACTGTCATCTTTGCTGATGACCCGGCTCACCCGGCTGATGATGGCGCTGGACGCACCAATGTTGCCCATGATGCTGGTATAGCTCTGCTTGTTGACCAGCTTTTCCGCAATGTTATACCGCTGCTCCATTGCACTGAGCTCGGCGTAGCTGCACACATCCTGCAAAAAGCGGTAGCACTCCTCGGGCGTTTTCAGCTCCAGCAATGCAGAATACAGGCCGGACTCTCCGGTGGGATGTTCTTTTGCCATGGCTTGTTCCTCCCCTATCGTTCAGGTTGGGTCTGGCCCGCGCGGGGCACTTCAATACACTACTTTATTGTAGTGCAAACGCGGCAAAAAATCAACGGGAAATTTACAGCATTTTTTCCAGCGTGGTCAGCTGCATGGGAATGCCCGCAGCTTCTGCCTCGGCGGGGCCCAGCACGCGGTAGCCCTTGGCCTTAAAGAACTGCAGCACCGGCAGGCACTTGGTGTGCACCTCGCAGTACAGGCGGCCCCGGCCCTCACCCCGGGCCAGACGCTCGCAGGTGGCCAGGATATCCCGGCCCAGTGCCTTGCCCCGGTACTCGGGCTTGAGGTAGAGGTGGAGCAGGTGCAGGGCCGTGTTCTCCATCTTCCAGGCAAAGTAGCCGATGGTCTTGCCGCCCAGCACCACGAGGAAATAGTTCACATCGTTGTCGATGTCTGCCTCAATGGCATCGGCGCTCTGCAGCGTTTCCACCAGCGTGTCCAGCTGCTTTGCAGGGTAATAGCGCTTGTAGACCTCGTGCCAGATCTCACTGGCAAGATCAGCGTTGGCGTGAATGTATTTGGCCTTTGCGACCAGCTTGTAATCGGGTTTCATAGTGCTCCTTATGCGTATACGATATAATCCGGCTTGCGGAGGGCGGCGGGGCGGGGTTCCTCTGCCGGGTAGCCCAGAATGCAGTGGCCCACACCGATATAGTCCCCTTCAATGCCCCACTTCTTCAGCAGGGCCTTGCCCTCTTCGGTCTCGAACTCTTCCTTTGCGCGGTTGATCCAGCAGCTGCCCAGCCCGATGGCGGCAGCAGCGTTCATCAGGTTGCCCATCACAAGGCTGCCGTCCTGCACGCCACAGCGGGCGTTGGCATCGGCCAGCACCACCAGAATGGTGGGGGCACCGTACATGGGGTCACCCGTGTTGCCCATCACGGCGGCATTCATCCGGGTGAGCTGGGCGCGGGTCTTGGCATCCTGCACCACCACGATCTTTGCGCTCTGGCGGTTCATGGCGCTGGGGGCAAAGGTGCCTGCACGCAGAACGGCTTCCAGCTCCTCTTTCGTGATCTGCTCCGGCTTGTAGGCGCGGCAGCTGCGGCGGGTCTCAAGGGTATGTAAGGTCTCATTGGTCATAGCAATTTCCCTCCCTAAAAGTTCTGGTGTTATTGTACCATACAACGCCGTAAAGTGCAAAACAAAAAGGCGGCTGCGCCTTCCTTTTTGAAAGCGCAGCCGCCTGATTGCTCTTCGTTGGTTTGGAACGAGATGTTTTACAGCGCGGTCTTGATGTTGTGATGCGTGGAGCTGTAACGAACAACTGCTTCCATCAGGGCAACGGGCCACAGAATGACCTTGCCCAGGATCTCGGCCGGCTTGACATCCACCGTATCCATGCTGTTGATGCCGAACAGAACCAGACAAGCAATGCCGCAACCCAGAATGTAATAGTACATAAGTCAAACCTCCTATATTTTTCTCACAGGCTTACGCCTGAAGCTCATGTGTCGGCGGGGCGCTTTCCGCTCTCCGCATCCTTACTATACCGCAATTTCGATGTAAAGTCAATATCCAAAAACGTGAAACAAATTAAAGTTTCTTTTGAAAGTCATTTTGTTCATGTAAATAAAGCAGTGAAGTTCGCTTTGCTTTATAAACGTGAAGTCAGTGTCCTGAATTGGCCGTGAGCCGGAAACAAATTGTTCACATTCTGCCCCGAAAGAGGCCGGAAACGGGCGTTTTGTCCTTGCAGAAAAAACAGAAAATGGTGCACAAAGCGCCATCTGCAATTTTGTGCAGAGCGCCCTGCAATAACAGCTGTTTTCCATTCGTTTACAGGTTAAGGAAGGACGTGTCGGATTTTTTTGTTTTTTGAAGTGAGGACACCGCCATGAAGAAAATTTTTCGCAAAAAATTTTTTGCTTTTTTCCTCTCGGCCCTGCTGGTGCTGGCCCTTTCCCTGCCCGTTTTTGCGGACATGGGCCCCAAGCCCTCGGTCACGCTCAAGCTCTATTACACCCCGGGCCAGCGCTATGCGGTCACCCTGCTGGGCAATACCAGGGTCAGCGGGCCATGGGGCTCTGCAGACCAGTACCGGGAGCGGATGGGCTCCCGGGAGACCTGGGAGGCCTTCAAAAACTATCCCGCCCCGGAGGGCTACTACTTCCTCGACTACTTTCAGGAATACCCCGGCGATGCCGATGCAGAGTTCGTCTGGGGCTACTACCCGCCCAACAAGTTCTACGTTTTGCTCTATAATATAGAGACTGGTACATTCTATCGCAGCGAGGAGCCGGTGGAGCGCTACGCCTTTTCCAGCGAGTGGCAGGTGCTTCTCGATTCCCAAGACGGCCTGCGGGTTCACCACAACCGCAACGATTCCGACATCCTTTCCTCCTTTGCCGCCCGGGTGCTCATCACCCTGATTTTAGAGCTGACGTGGGGCATCCTGCTTTTCGGGCTGCGCGGCCCTGCCCAGCGCGCTCTCATCGGCAAGGTCAACCTTGCCACGCAGATCATCCTGAACCTCGGGCTGTGCTATGGCACGCTCTATCTCGGGCCGATGTGGGGCAATTTCCTTTATTTTGCACTGGAGGTGCTGGTGTTCTCCGTGGAAGCCTTTGTCTACAACCGGTATCTGCCCTGGCCGGAGGGCAAAAAGCCTCACCCCATCCTCTATGCGCTGACCGCCAATCTCCTTTCTTTCGGCATCGGGCTGGAATTGAACACCCACTGCACCAACACACAGATCCGGCTGATCGGGCTGATCGGGCTGGTGTTGTGGTATGCCGGGCCGTGGCTCTGTCGAAAGCTGCGGAAAGTGCAAAATGCACAATAAAAAGAAAAATATTCGTCAAGAATCAATCTTGTTGCGCACCGGGAAATCCGCTATAATAGAAGCGTCAAACCAGATTTTACCGGAAAGGAGACACGGACGTATGGCAAAGGCATCTCAGGTCGTTTTACTGGAAAATGAGTTTTACCTCATCAAGGCACCCAATGGGAAGGTGTTGGAGATCAAGAACTTCAACACGGAGAACGGCGCGGCCATCCGTCTGTGGGACTACGCCGGGCATCCGTGGCAGCAGTGGCAGTTCGTGGACGCTGGCGAGGGACGCTGGCGGATCAGGAACCGCTTTACAGGCAAGTTCATCGATCTGGCCCTGGGCGGCGTGGTCGAGGGCACCTGGCTGCACCAGTGGGGCCGCACCAGCGGGCTGAGCCAGTGCTGGGAGCTGGAGTCCACCCGGAACGGCCGCACCCGCATCCGCAATGTGCTGGCCGACAAGTACATCGATCTTGTGGGCATGAACACCTCCAACGGTGCACAGGCCCAGATCTGGAATTACGTCTCGGGCGGCAATCAGGAATGGAACCTGGTGCGCGTTGACCCCGACACCGCGCAGACCAACGCCCGTGCTGAGGAAAAGCGGGACCCGGAGCCCACGCCCTCCCAGCGCAAACACCAGAATGATCTGGTGCGGAAGCTGAACAACGCCGGAAAAGGCCGGGCCGCACGGAAATAAGAAACGATAAAAGCGTCCCACAGGGAGCTCCCTGTGGGACGCTTTTTGTAATGCTGACAGAAACGGAGAATTGCTGATGGATCCCAAATTTCCCATGCGCAACACCACCCTGTGCTATCTGGAACAGGATAATGCCTACCTGATGCTCCACCGCGTGACCAAGAAGAACGACCTGAACCACGACAAATGGATCGGTGTGGGCGGCAAGTTTGAGCCGTTTGAAAGCCCGGAGGACTGCCTGCTGCGGGAAGTGCAGGAGGAGACCGGCCTCACCCTGACCTCCTACCGCTGCCGGGGCGTAGTGACCTTTCTTCTGGGCGAGCTGACCGAATATATGTTCCTTTACACCGCCGATGCCTGGACGGGCACACTGGTAAAGGATGCCGCCCGGAACGAGGGCATTCTGGAATGGGTGCCCAAGGAGCAGGTGGAGCAGCTGCCCATCTGGGAGGGCGACAAGATCTTCTTCCGCCTGCTCAAGGAGGACAGACCCTTTTTCTCGCTCAAACTCCGATATGAAGATGATACGCTGGCTGAAGCCGTGTTGGACGGGAAACCTTTATAACTCCCTCAGTCACGGCTTTGCCGTGCCAGCTCCCTCGGAGAGGGAGCCTTTTAGCCTCCCTCATTGAGGGAGGTGGCATCGCGCAAGCGATGACGGAGGGAGTTTAATTCAGCTTCAGATCGCCCTCTTTGATCCAGCCCAGCTTGCGCTCGATCTCGCAGAAGAGAACGCTCAGGACAGCGGGCAGAACAAAGCAGATCAGGGCCATGGCGGCCCAGTCCATGGGGGTGATGGCGGCCTTGGTGCCGGCGGCGATATCGTTCACCCAGCCGGTGTACACGCCGATCTGGCCCACCAGACCGCAGGTGCCCATGCCGG
>ENA-OUQI01000151-OUQI01000151.1-human-gut-metagenome-genome-assembly--contig:-NODE-151-length-65021-cov-11.793861_pt1 | contig 65021 bp, 58 predicted proteins | sample MGYA00237953_ERZ548840 | MGnify/ENA primary metagenome ERZ548840 (study PRJEB26490, sample SAMN05194690) | human gut metagenome | biome: terrestrial biome; feature: human-associated habitat; material... | reverse complement strand
TGGTAGCCGACGGCTATGTGCAGACCATGCAGGGGCGCGGCGTGCGGGTCATCTACCAGCCGGTGGGAAAGACGACCTTTACCATCGGCGGCATCGAGACGTTTCAAGAAACCGCCCGCCGCAACCACCTTCGCGCCGTGACGAAGGTCACGAAGTTTGAGACTGTCATCGCAACGGAACAGTTTGCCGCGGAAAGCGGATTTTCTGAGGGCGATGAATTGTGGGCGGTACAGCGTGTGCGTTATCTGGACGGAAAAGCACTGATTCTGGACATCAACTACTTTTTAAAGGAATTTGTACCCGGACTGACAGAGGAAATCGCATCCCATTCCATCTATGATTTTATTGAAAACGTGCTTGGAATGCAGATCATCACCAGCAAACGGCGCATCACGGTGGAACACGCAACTGCCCGTGATGAAAAGCTGCTGGATATGGACGGCTATGATTGCGTGGCAGTGGTGGTAAACCAGACCTTCAACTCGGACGGGATGCTGTTCGAGTACACCCAGTCCCGCCACCAACCGGACTATTTCTGTTTTCAGGACATTGCCACGCGGAAAAAGTGAGCGGCAGACACCCGGCGCAGGGGGATCCACCTGGGATTTTGCGCTGGGCCGGGGCTCCGGCAAAATGGGTTTTAGGGTGTCCTTGAATCAGAATCTGTTTTATGGATGCAATGCTTGCTAACCATCGCTTACGCTCTGGTTACCCCCTTCGGGGGCTTTGTACTGCTGACAGGGTGCGGCTGCGCTTGGCAATGTACAGGGGATAGGATAGCAATTCCTGACCGTATCTTTTTGTTAATGACTATTTCGTTTATATACACAAACCGAGTCAAAAGCCGTTTTACAGAACACTTTACCAGGAGAGTTGACAAACCCGCCGTTTTTGCGTATTATAATAAGAACAAGGGGGTCGTGTGCCCCTTTGGCAAAAAGCGAACAGCCTTGACGAGGAGAGTACGCCCCGCCTGCGCCTGACAGAAAGCCCGAAGGATGGAACCGGGCAGGTGAGCACGGGGTGGAAGATGGCCTCTGAGCTGTGGGGGTGAAGCGGCGCGCCGCCAAGCCCCCGCCGGGTGCGCCCGTTACCGCGCGGAGGCCGGGTTCATCCCGGCACGCAAGGCCATGCCTGCAAGGGCGCGGCGAAGCAAGGTGGTACCACGGAAGTTCAGCTCCCGTCCTTGTCCGGTGCATTCCGGCAGGACGGGAGCTTTTTTGTGACACAGCCACAACAGAAAGGAAGAATCATCCCCCATGAGCGAACACAACACATTCTACATCACGACCCCCATCTACTACCCCAGCGACAAGCTGCACATCGGCCACAGCTACACCACCGTGGCCTGCGATGCGCTGGCCCGCTTCAAGCGGATGCAGGGCAAGGAAGTCATGTTCCTGACCGGCACCGATGAGCATGGCCAGAAGATCCAGGACAAGGCCGCCGATGCAGGCGTGACCCCCAAGGAGTACGTTGACCGGATCGTTGCCACCGTCAAGGATCTGTGGAAACTGCTGGATGTCAGCTATGACCGCTTCATCCGCACCACCGATGACTACCATGTGGAGACCTGCCAGAAGATCTTCACCCAGCTGTATGAGCAGGGCGATATCTACAAGGGCGAGTACATCGGCCACTACTGCAAGCCCTGCGAGAGCTTCTGGACCGACAGCCAGCTGGTGGACGGCAAGTGCCCCGACTGCGGCCGCGAGGTCTATGATGCCCACGAGGAGGCTTACTTCTTCAAGACCGGCAAGTATGCCGACCGCCTGCTGAAGTACTACGAGGAGAATCCCCAGTTCATCCAGCCCGAGAGCCGGAAGAACGAGATGATCGCCTTTATCAAGCAGGGCCTGCAGGACACCTGTGTTTCCCGCACCTCTGTCAAGTGGGGCATCCCCGTTCCCTTTGACCCCAAGCACACCATGTATGTCTGGGTCGATGCGCTGAGCAACTATATCTCCGCGCTGGGCTACGGCAACGAGACCTACCACGATTACAACAAGTTCTGGCCTGCTGACCTGCACATGGTGGGCAAGGAGATCCTGCGCTTCCACACCATCCTGTGGCCCGCCATGCTGATGGCTCTGGATCTGCCGCTGCCCAAGCGCGTGTTTGGCCACGGCTGGCTGCTGATGAACGGCGGCAAGATGTCCAAGTCCGTGGGCAACGTTGTGGACCCCGTGGTCCTGTGTGACCGCTACGGCGTGGACTCCATCCGCTACTTCCTGCTGCGTGAGATCCCCTTTGGCAACGACGGCATGTTCACCAACGAGGCCCTGATCAACCGCATCAACAGCGACCTGGCCAACGACCTGGGCAACCTGCTCAGCCGCACCGTTGCCATGTGCGAGAAGTACTTCGGCGGCACGGTCCACAAGGCCGCTGGTACCGAGGCCATCGACACGGAGCTGGAGACCATGGTCAACGAGCTGCTGGGCAAGGTCACTGCCGACATGGACAATCTGACCATCCCCCAGGCCCTGATGGAGATCTTTGCCGTGATCCAGCGCGCCAACAAGTATATCGACGAGACCGCTCCCTGGGCTCTGGCCAAGGATGAGGCCAACAAGGCCCGTCTGGAGAGCGTGCTCTACCACCTGTGCGAGGCACTGCGTGTGGCAGGCATCCTGCTGAACGCTTACCTGCCCTCCACCGCTCCCAAGATGATGGATCAGCTGGGCCTGTCCACTGCCGACATCGACCTGAGCAAGGCTGCTTACGGCGTGCAGGAGACCTACACCGTCCACAAGGGCGATGCCCTGTTCCCCCGCATTGACGTGGCCAAGGAGATCGCCCACCTGAAGGAAGAGGACGAGAAGCGCAAGGCCGCTGCCGAAGCTGCCAACAAGGCCAAGGCCGAAGCCGAAAAGGCTGCTGCCGCCCCCGCCGCTGAGGAGAGCACCGTTGATTTTACCCACGAGGAAGAGATCGACTTTGACACCTTCTGCAAGGTGGAGCTGCGCGTGGCCGAGGTGCGTGCCTGCGAAAACCTGAAGGAGAGCAAGAAGCTGCTCCACCTGACCGTGTTTGACGGCGAGCGTGAGCGCTGCATCCTGTCCGGCATTGCCAAGTGGTTCAAGCCGGAGGATCTGATCGGCAAGAAGATCGGCATCGTCTGCAATCTGGCCCCTCGTCCCATGCTGAAGGGCAAGTATGTCAGCGAGGGCATGATCTTTGCTGCCGACACCGCTGACGGCGGCTGCTCCATCGCCTTCTACGGCGACAACACCCCCGTTGGCAGCCGCATCCACTGAGCCATGGAGACACAGCTGAGCCGCGCCGAAAAGCTGGACCTGCTGGCGCTGGCCTTCATCTGCGGCGCGGGCTACATCGTCTGGGCCCTGCTGATGAAGAACAACCCCGTCAGCCGGATCGCCATCTTCGGGTTCGTGACCCCGGTGGTGAATGTCCTGCTCAGTGCCCTCATCAATGGGGAGCCGCTGTTCCGGTGGCAGTATCTGGGGGCGCTGGTGCTGGTCTGCATCGGCATCTGGCTGGTAAACAAGGCCCCCGCCAAAAAGGAGCGTGCCCTGTAATATGGAATACCCCATCTTTGACACCCACGCCCATTACAGCGCCCGCGCCTTTGACGCGGACCGCTTTGCCCTGCTGGACAGCCTGCCCGGCAAAGGGGTGGTGGGCGTGTGCGAGCAGGCCACCCATTCGGGCGATGCGCCCAAGGTGCTGGAGCTGGCCCACAAATATTCCTGGGTGTACGCCGCCGTCGGCATCCATCCGGAGAGCCTGCTGGCCCCGGAGGATTGCGGTGAGGAAGGCCCCGCTCCTACCGTCTCGGTATACGGCGGCGACTGGGCCGCAGAGATGCGCGCCCTTGCCCCCTATTATGAGGACCCCAAGGTGGTGGCTGTTGGGGAGTGCGGACTGGATTACCACTGGCCCGTGCCCAAGGATGCCCAGCTGGCGCTGTTTGAGGCCGAGATCCGGCTGGCGCTGGAACTGGACAAGCCCATCATCGTGCACGACCGCAGCGCCCACGCCGATGTCTACGCCCTGCTGAAAAAGTACCGGCCCAAGGGCATCGTCCACTGCTATTCCGGCAGCGCCGATGACGCGCTCTGGCTGGCAGAGCAGGGGCTCTACATCGGCTTTGGCGGGGCCTGCACCTTCAAGGGGGCCAAGCGGGCCGCCAAGGCCATTGCCGCCCTGCCGCTGGAACGCATCGTCCTGGAAACCGACTGCCCCTATATGGCCCCGGAACCTGTCCGCGGCACCCGCTGCGACAGCTCCCTCATCCGCTATGTGGGCGAGTATATCGCCAGCATCAAGGGTGAGGAACCGGAGCAGGTGTTCCGGCAGACGGCAGAGAACGCCTGTCAGGTGTATGACCTCTCCGTCTGAAACCGACGGCAGCCGTGCATAGAGGGCAGGTTGGACAGAGCAGGGCTTATCCGTTATCTACAAAAGCATTAAGCTTCTGTATAAATCAAGCAATAAACTACAAATAGTCAATCAAGGAGATATCACTTATGAAAGCTCGTATTCCGCAGCACCGTGAATTCATCATCAACTTCCCCGACACTGTTGACAATGCCAAGGCCAACGAGGGCTGGGCAAAGCTGCAGCAGATCGTGGAGGACTACAAGAAGGACCACAACGGTGCTTCCGTCTACGCACCTAGCTTCATCGAGGACTGCGAGCCTGCCGTCAAGAAACTGCAGGAAGAGTATGGTTTCGAGTACACCGTTGAGTATGTGAAGTAAGTTCTGGTTTTCAGTATATTGCATTAAAAAGAGCAGAGCGTCTGGCCAGCTGGCTGGAGCGCTCTGCTCTTTGTTTTATTCCAGGTACTGCGGCAAATTCCATGAGCCGCGCAGTACAACGTCATTCAAGTCCTGTACAGCAAGGGGCAGGTATTTGATCTTATACGTCATACTGTTCGTGGAGCGTCTCCCATACGCTTTCATGCTCTGTCCACTGCGTGTTGGGCTCTGCCGCCTGCTGTTTTGCCTTGGCAAGCTCCTCGGCAACATACCGCTGGTACATGAACTCCTCATACTTGGCGTAGTCCTCAATGTTGATGAGGACGGATTCCCCACGACCATGATTTGTGATAATAACATGATTGTGGTCTTTCAACATCTCTGAAATTTCAGCGTAGTGGTTGCGCAGATCACGGGATGGGCGAACAAATGTCTGCATCATAAGTGACACCTCCTGTCAAAAGCATTGTATCACATTATGACTACATATACAAGGATCATTACAATCGTTTTATTTCAGCTCCATATTGATGGACTTTTCCGTAAAACCATAGTTCCGGTACATCTCATACGCCCTTTTATTTCTGGCGTTCACCTGCAGTTCAATGGTGTCGCATCCCTTTTCTGCTTTGAGCTGCTTCACCTTATCAAAGAACTGGTGCCCGATGCCCTTCCCGCGATACGCCTCATCCACTGCCATGGTACTGACGAACAAAACATCCTTTGTCACCTGCGCCGGGCTTTCCACATGCCGCTTGAACACTTCCAGAACACCAACAACGATGCCGTCCGTCTCGGCAATATACCAGCTGTCCCCTTTCAGGAGTTCGCCAAACAGTTCCTTTGTGATCAATGGGCTGGCCGGTTTGTAGACATCCGGTCGCCACTCGACATGCATCTGCTACACCTGATCCATAATAGCAGAAAAGCGGTCATAATCCTGCATCTGCGGGGTACGGATCGTAATTTTCATCTTATTTTCTCCTTGTTGTATCAAAAATGCCCTGTCTGACACGGTTTCGGGTCCAGACAGGGCATTTTGAGTTTCTTTTCAGTTGCCCGCTTCCACCTTGCTCAGCAGGATACGGTCATTGTCCAGGGCCTTACCGGCGTTCTCGCGGAATTTTTCCAGCAGGTCGTCCACAGTCATCTTACTGCGCTCCTCGCCCTTGACATCGAACACGATGCGGCCGCCGTCCATCATCAGGGCGCGGTTGCCCAGCTCGAGGGCCTGATGCATGTTGTGGGTGACCATCAGGCAGGTGATCTTTTTCTCTGCCACGATGCTCTTGGTCAGCTCCAGTACCTTTTCCGCCGTGGCAGGGTCCAGAGCTGCAGTGTGCTCGTCCAGCAGCAGGAGCTTGGGGGTAACGAGGGTGGCCATGAGCAGGGTCAGCGCCTGCCGCTGGCCGCCGGAAAGCAGGCCCACCGGCTGCTTCATCCGGTCCTCAAGGCCCATATTCAGCAGGGCAAGTTTTTCCCGGAACAGCTCCTTATCCTTGCGGGAGATGCGGGAGAAGATGGCGTGGGGGGCGGTTCCTGCCCGAAGATAGGCCAGCGCAAGGTTTTCCTCAATGGTCATATTGGGGGCCGTGCCCTTGAGGGGGTCCTGGAACAGGTGGCCGATGACCTTGCTGCGCTCGTACTCGGGCGCAAAGGTAATGTCCTGCCCGCCCAGCACGATGCGGCCTTCGTCGGCAATGAAACCGCCGGTGATGGCGTTGAACATGGTGGATTTGCCCGCGCCGTTGGAGCCCACGATGGTGGCAAAGTCGCCTGCCTCCATGTGCAGGCTCACACCGTTCAGGGCCACTTTTTCGTTGACGGTGCCGGGGTTAAAGGTCTTGTGCAGGTTGTTCAGTTCCAGCATTTCCATCTCAGTGCACCTCCTTCCGGGCATTGTGCTTACGCTGCTCAAAGGCAAACTTTGCCCGGATGGCGGGCATCGAGATGGCCACAGCCACGATGAGGGCGCTCACCAGTTTCATGGCGGCGGCGGGCACATTGAAGCGCAGGGCCACGGCCACGATAAAGCGATACAGGCAGCTGCCGAACACCACGCCCAGCACCCGGCGCACCATGGTGCGCTTGCCCACCAGCGTTTCGCCGATGATAAGGGAAGCCAGCGCGATGGTCACCATGCCGGTGCCCACGTTGATGTCGCTGCTCTTCTGGTACTGGGCCAGCAGGCCGCCGGAAAGGGCGGTCAGCGCGCCCGAGATGCACAGGCCCACTGTGATGGTGAAGGCCGGGTTGATGCTGGAGGCCCGCACCATGGCGGCGTTGTCGCCGGTGGCGCGGATGGAAAGGCCCAGCCGGGTACCCAAGAAACCCACCATAGCGGCACAGGCGAGTACAATGACTGCCGCCGCGATGACCAGCTTATACCAGCCGCCCGTAAAGGCCAGCGCGGATTTTGCCAGCGAGAACACTGTATCAGTCTTGACCAGGGACATCGTGGACGAAAAGCCCATGACCGCCAGATTGATGGTGTACAGACCGGTGTTCACGATGATGCCTGCCATGATGCTCTCAACACCCAGACGTGTCTGCAAAAAGGCAGTGACAAAACCCGAACACACACCCGCCGCCATGGCCGCGAACAGGGCCAGGATGGGGTGGCCTGTCAGCGCCACCTGGCAGGCCACGGCACAGCCAAGGGTGAAGCAGCCATCGGTGGACAGGTCGGCAATGTTCAGGATCGAATAGCTCAGAAACAGCGCCAGCGCCACCAGACCGTAAATGCAGCCCAGCTCCAGCGCCGTCTGGATCACGTTGAGCGAAAAGATACTCGCCAGCATGGTTGATGTACTCCTTTTTAGAAATTCTCCTGCGTGGTCACTACCACAATTTCAGTGCAATAGGGCTTGAAGGCTTCCTTGACGGTGTCGAGGTCAAGGCCCAGTGCCTCACAGCTCTCGGTGTTGATGGTGATGATGCCGTTGTCGAAGGTCTGGTAGGGCAGGTCTGCGGGGGTCTTGCCGCCGCAGAGCAGCTCCACCACCATATCGGCGGTGGCCTCGCCCAGCTGGATGTAATCCACACCGTAGCCCACAAAAGCACCGTTCAAAGCAAAGCTGTCGGCACCGGTGAAGTGCTGGATTCCTGCCTCCAGGAAGGTCTCATAGATGGACAGCTCGGCGGTCATCACGGTGTTGTCGGTGGGGGTGAACACTGCCTTGACACCGGCAGCCACAAGGGCCTCGGCAGCCATCTGCACCTCAGCCGTGGTGGTACCGTTCTTTTCAATGTACTTGATGCCCTTGCTGTCGCAGAACGCCTTGGCATCGGCGATGGCCTGGGTGGAGGAATCCTGGCTCAGGTCGTACAGCAGGCCGATGGTATCGATGTCGGGGTTGATTGCAGTGATAAGGTTCATAATGGCCTCGGTATTCAGAGCATCGGAGGTTCCGGTGATGCCCTCCTCCCCGTCAAACCCGGCGGAAACAGGGTCGGTGACGGCAGAGTAGACCACAGGGATGTCGGTATCTTCCACAGCGGCCAGCATGGTGGCCGCTGTGGGGGTGGCAACGGCCACGATCACGTCCACCCCGTCGGCCACCAGGTCTGCACCGATCTGGTTCAGGTTGGACTGGTCAGCCTGGGCGTTGGCGTAGTAATCGGCATAGTCGAAGGTCACGCCCTTCTCCGCGCCCACCTTATCCAGGCGGCTCTCAACAGAGGCCACGATCTGGTTCAGGGATGCATGATCCACATAGTTGACGATGCCCACCTTAAAGGTCTGGCCTGCTTCAGAAGCGGCGGCAGCGGAACCGGCAGCGCTGGAAGCGGTGCTGGATGCTGCGGCAGAAGAGCCGGAGGAGCCGCAGCCGGTCAGGCCCAGTGCGGATACGACAGCGGCTGCGGCGGCAGCCTTCAGGAAGCTGCGGCGGGAGATCATGTTCATGGTTTTCATAGCGGTTGCTCCTTTCCCGGAGCGGGCGGCCCAAAAAATAAAACCCGCTCCACCTGCGGAACGGGTAAAATAAAAACGGCCCCGTCCCTGTGTGTTCAACCACAAGGACAGAGTCGAGAAATTCGAATCTGCGGTGCCACCTTGCTTGCTCCGCTCGTCTTCCCACCATGGAAAACTGCAGGAGCCCCTCAACGGAGAGCCAACACTCCCCTGCCCTGTAACGGAGGCTTCCGTCCCAAGCTACTAAAGGCACTGCCCTGTTCGCCCGGCCCTCGGCGGCCCACGAACTCTGCCCCGCTCTCTGCCCGTTTTCACCATTCGGGCTCACTGTAAGTGCGCTTGCAGGTTCTCTTCCGCCTCATCGGTTTGTTGATTGCATTATACGCTTTATTTTCATAAAGTCAAGAGGGAATTTTTCATTTTTTTGACCGCAAAGATGAAATGCTTCTTGGATGCCCCGCAGCAGCCCTCCTGCCCGGATCTCCCCGGTGCAGCCCGGGCAGCTCTGCCGGGGCAAAAGAAGCCTTCTTCCTGCCATAGGTCATACTTTCTCTCCGCTCCGGGACGCATTTCCACTTTCAGTATCCCCGTTGCTGCGCACAAAGTTCATGGTTCCGGCCACAGGTTCCAGAATATTTTTATCCTTTTCCCAAGTTTTGCCCTAAATTCTCTTCAAAGGGCTTGACAGAAAAATGTTTTTTGCGATAAACTAATTCTATGAAATATTTTCGTTGTATCCAACGATGTCAAACATGCAACTCGGAGAGGACACTACCACCATGTCGATGACCCTGAATCCCGTCAACGAAGCCGCTTTTCAGAAAGCTGTACAGTCTCTGGAGACCCTGAACCGGGCCGCCGTGTTCCATCCCACCGGCACCGGCAAAAGCTGTATTGCCTGGAAGGTGGTGGAGGCTCACCCCCAGACCACCTTTTTCTGGCTGGTGGCCGGTGCACAGCGTCTGGCCCTGCGGCAGGCAGAGCTGACACGCTACAACGGCGGCACCCTGCCCGGCAATGTCCGCTTCTGTGATTGCGAAAAGCTGGCCGCCGCCACCCCGGAGCAGTGGGTGCGGCTGGGGGAGCAGAAACCCGGCTGCGTCGTGCTGGACTGCTACCATGAGTTGAGCGCCGTGTGTTGGGCACAGTCGGTGCAGAAGCTGCTGCGGATGTGCCCCCAGGCAAAGGTGCTGGGGCTGGGTGTTCCCAACGGTGCCCCCGTCTGCGCCGCCGCGCAGGAGCTGTTTGCCGACTGCATCGTCTCCCACATGACTGTGGCCGAGGCCATGGCCGCCGGGACCATGCCGGTGCCCTCGGCCTATGCAGCCCTGCTCTGGCCGCAGGAGGAGGAGCTGGCCACCCTGCGCGCCCGGATCAAAAACCTGTGTATGCCCAAGGGCGACACCTCCCTGCGCGTTCAATATGAAGAGCTGAGCTGGTCTCTGCGTCAGGTGGAGAACCTGACCGTTCTGCTGCCCCGCCTGCTCAGCGATACCAGCGGCCATTATCTGGTCCTGTTTGAATCCGCCGCCTATCAGGAAAAACTGGGCACGGAGCTGGAACAGCTGCTGCGCACTGTGGACTCTGCCGTCCGCTTTTACGCTGCAGATCACGCCTGCTTTGCGGATTCTGCCGCCGTGGAGACTTTCCTCTCCGATACAGCCCCCGGCCCCAAGGTCCTGCTCTGCGTCAACGCGCCGGGAGTCCAGCAACCGCTGGAGGGGCTGGCCGGGGTCATTCTGGTGCGCCAGTCCAGCCTGATGTCCACCTTCAAGCAGATGCTCTGCCGCGCGCTGGTGGCTGCAGGCAGCCGCAGCGTGCCGGTGTTCGACCTTGTGGCGCAGTTCGAGGGGCTGGGCAACGGCCGCACCCTGCAGCGTGACTGCACCGAGGCCATGACCAGGGCCGGCAGCAAAACGCCGGGCTTCCGGCAGGAGCGCCCCATGCAGCAGACCTACCGCCTGTATGGCAAGCTGCGCCGGGAGATGGAGGCCCGCTGGGAGGTTCTGTGTCAAGCTGCCGCCGATGCCGCCGTCAAAGAGGGCACCTTGGAGCTGCCCCGGAGCTATACCATCCACAGCGGCGTGCCCGTGGGCAAGTGGCTCGAGCTCCAGCGGCAGGTACAGGCCGGGCAGCGCCCGGGCCGCCTGACAGTTGAGCAGGCCGCCAAGCTGGAAAAATTGGGCATCCGCTGGAACCACCGGCTGGAAGCTGCCTGGGAAAAGGGCTTTGCCTCCGCGCAGAAATACCGCACCGAGCACGGCGACCTGCTGGTGCCGGTGCGCTACCGCGATAAAAATGATTTTGCACTGGGCGAATGGATCGTCTACAACCGCCAGCGCTATCTGGGCGGCAACCTGACCCAGAACCGCATCGAGCGGCTGGAAGCCATCGGCATGGTGTGGAGCACCTCTAACGACCTGTGGGAGCAGAACTATGCTGCCGCCACCCAGTATTATCTGGAACACGGCGATCTGGAAGTGCCCATCAAGTACGAAACGCCCTCCGGCTTCGGTCTGGGGGTCTGGCTGGGGGCCCAGCGCGCCGCTCACAAGGCAGGCGAGCTGCCTCAGGAACAGTTGGAGCGGCTGGACGCTCTGGGCATGGACTGGACCAACCGCAACGACCGCAAGTGGATGTCCCTGTACGATGTTGCCGCCGCCTACTACCATGAGCACGGCAACCTGAACGTCCCCTCGGAGTATGTCACGCCGGACGGAGTACTGCTGGGCAAGTGGGTGGCGCGCCAGCGCTATGCCTACCTGAACCCGGACCGCTCCAGCGCCCGGGTCACCCCTGAGCGCAAGGCCCTGCTGGACAAGCTGGGCATGGTGTGGGAAAAGTACGACCCCTGGCAGGAGCGCTATGATCTGGCTCTGGCCTACAAGACAGAGCACGGCGATCTGGAGATCCCCTCTGTCTACAAGACCGCCGATGGCGTTTGGCTGGGCAGCTGGGTCAGCCGCCAGCGGCAGGCCCTGAACTCCGGCAGCAGCGCCCTGAGCAGTGAGCGCCGCAAGCTGCTGCGCACCCTGTTCAAGGGCGAGCGCCGCCCCAGTGATCCCGCCGCTGACCACGGCACCGTGCGCGAGGCCAACTGGGAGCGGAACTTCCGCAGTGCCGCCCGCTATGCCCGCAAATACAAACACCTGCTGGTCCCCGCCAGCTATGTGGACAGCGATGGTGTCCGGCTGGGCGTGTGGATCTCCAACCTACGTGCAGCCCGCAAGAACCGCCCGGATTCCTATCAGGTCACGCCCGCCCACATCAAAAAGCTGAACAGCATCGGCATGGTGTGGGATGCCCGGGATGCCAAGTGGGGAACCGCCTATCAGCAGGCAAAGGCCTACTACAAGGCACACGGCAACCTCCACGCCGCCGCCAACTACAAATCCGACGAAACCGGCTTCTGCCTGGGCGACTGGCTCCGCCGGATGCGGGAGTGGGATACCATCCACGACCCCAAGCTCACCCCTGAGCGCCGCGCAATGCTGGATAAGATCGGGATGGAGTGGAGCGAATAAGAGAAAAAAGCCACCGGTTTTTGCCGGTGGCTTTTCTGATACAGATTACAGCTGATCCAGCTCCTGCTGCAGCTTGGCCAGCGCATTGCGGATGGGCAGATGCTGGGGGCAGGCCGCCTCGCACTTGCCGCAGCGGACGCAGTGGCTGGCCTTTTCGGCATCGGGGAAGTGGGCTTCCCACTGGTGCTTGATGGCCTCGGGCTGGCCGAACATCCCCAGCTTGTTCCAGATGCTGAAGTTGTCCGGGATGTCCACCCCCATGGGGCAGGGCATACAGTACCGGCAGCCGGTGCAGCCGATCTTGATGCGGCTGTGCAGGAAGGCGGCGGTCTGCTCCACTGCGGCGGTCTCGGCAGCGGTCAGCGGCTCAAAGCGGGCAAAGGTGGCCAGGTTATCCGTGAGCTGATCCTCGGCGCTCATGCCCGAGAGGATCACATGGACGTTCCGATGGCTGCCCACCCAGCGCAGAGCCCAGGAGGCATCCGAGGCCTCGGGCCGCAGGGCCTTGAGGGGTGCTTCGGCCTCCGGGGGCAGGTTTGCCAGCGTTCCGCCCTTGATGGGCTCCATGATGATGAGGGGGATGTTCAGCTCTTCGGTCAGCTGATAGCCGCGGTCACCCGAGATCTCCTCGGCACGGTCATCGGTGTCCAGATAGTTATACTGCAGCTGGCAGAAATCCCAGGGCTGATCCCGCAGGATGTGCTCAAGGCCCGCCGCGTTGTCGTGGCAGGAGAAGCCGAAGCTGCGGATGCGGCCCAGCTTTTTCTGCTCCCACAGCCAGTCCACGATGCCCATTTCCTTGGCCCGGTCGTACCGGGCGGCGTGCAGGGAGTGCAGCAGGTAGAAGTCGATGTACTCCACGCCCAGCCGCCGGAGCTGCTCTTCAAAGATATGCTGGGCCTCCTCCAGGCTCCCGCACTGCCACAGCGGCATCTTGGTGGCCAGATAAAAGCTCTCCCGGGGCCACTTTGCAATGACCCTGCCCACAAAAGGCTCGCTCTGGCCGCCGTGGTAGGGGTAGGCGGTGTCAAAATAGTTCACGCCCGCATCCCGCGCGGCGTTCAGCAGCGCTTCGGCCCGGGGCTCGTCAATGGCTCCCTCCGGTGTGGTGGGGAACCGCATACAGCCGTAGCCCAGCAGGGAGGTGCGGATTCTCTCCCCTGCGCCGTTCTGCTTTTTCCATGCTCTGTATTCCATCTCTTTTGTGCAGCTGGCTGCCGTGTTCCAGCCGCTCCTCCTTTTGTCCCCCAGTATACCGGAAAAATCCCGCGCTGACAAGAAAGATGTTCCGCTTCTTGTTCTGCCGCCGGAAATATGGTATACTTATAATCCAAATTTTATCATGTTATCAACTAAATCAGATAGCGCTAAGGAGTATCATGGAACCTTTCAACACCCCTTTGAAGATCAGGGAGATCTCCCTGCCCCACCGGGCAGTGTTCGGCCCCATGGCGGGCTTTACCGATGCCCCGGCCCGGCGGCTGATGGCCCAGCACGGAGCCGGTTTTACCGTCAGTGAGATGGTGTCCAGCCGGGCGCTGGTATACGGCGACCACAAAACCGTCAGCCTGCTCAAGGCCGAACCCAACGGTGCCCCCTACGGCGTGCAGATCTTTGGCGAGGTGCCCGAGATCATGGGGCAGGCCGCTGCCGCCGTGGAACAGTACGCGTTCGATTTTCTGGACATCAACATGGGCTGCCCGGCCCCCAAGATCGTCTCGGGCGGGGCGGGCAGCAAGCTGATGCTTGACCCCGACCGCTGCGGCCGCATTGTGGAGGAAGTGGTCAAAAACACCTCCCGCCCCGTCACCGTGAAGATGCGCAAGGGCTGGGACGCGGAGCACGTCACGGCCGTGGAATGCGCCAAAGCCTGCGAGCAGGCGGGCGCGGTGCTCATCGCCGTCCACGCCCGCACCCGGGAACAGATGTACACCCCGGGCATCGACCCGTCCATCATTGCGGCGGTGAAGGATGCCGTCCACGTTCCCGTGCTGGGCAACGGCGATATCCGCACCGCCGAGGATGCTGTGCGGATGGTGGAGGAGACCGGCTGCGACGGCGTGATGATCGCCCGGGCCGCTCTGGGCGACCCCTGGCTCTTTGAGCGGGTGAACGCCGCGCTGGAGGGCCTGCCCGCCCCCAAGGAGCCGAACCTGCAGGCCCGGATGAACGCCCTGCGCCGGCAGGTGGAGGAGATGGTGGAGCAGAAAGGCGAGTTCGTTGCCATGCCCCAGGCCCGGGCCCAGACCATGCACTATATGAAGGGCCTGAAGGGGGCCGCCAGCCTGCGGCGCTACTGCTGTGAGCTGAGCCGCCTTTCTGACCTCGACACCCTCATCGACGCGGTGTTCGAGCAGCAGCGCAGGGCCGCGCAGGACCCCGATGACACCCGCGAGGTGCCGTTCCCGTAAGCGGGAAATTTCCGATACTGAAAAGAGGACTGACGCATGACTGCATTTCATTCTTCGCCCCGGATGCTGGGGCAGAAGCAGGATAAGTTCTGGCTCACCGTGGGGCTCTGCGCCCTGACAGCCGCCCTCATCTTCCTGCCGTTCTATCTGCTGGACGGCGGCTTTTTCCACTATGCAGGCGATTTCAACAGCCAGCAGATCAGCTTTTACCGCTACATGAACGGCTTTCTCAAGGGGGCAGGCTACCCCGCCGGATACGAAGGCGTGAAGAATACCTTTTCCTGGGCAACTGACCTGGGCAGCGGAACCATGAACGCCTATTCGTTCTACCTGTACGGCTCCCCCTTCTTCTGGTTTTCCCTGCTCTTCCCGCAGAACTGGCTCCCCTACCTCATGGTGCCGCTGCTGGTGCTCAAGTTCGCGGTGGCGGGCGGCGGCGCGTATCTGTACCTGCGCCGCTACGTCAAAGACCCGAACTTTGCGGTGCTGGGTGCGGCCCTCTACGCCTTTTCGGGCTGGGGGCTGTATAACATCTTCTTCAACCACTTCATCGATGTGCTGGCCCTCTTCCCCTGGATGCTCTGGGCACTGGATGAGACCATCTACGAGCGCCGCCACGGATGGTTCGCCTTCTGGGTGGCGGTGAACCTGCTCAACAACTACTTTTTCTTTGTGGGGCAGGTGCTCTTCCTTGTCATCTACTTCGTCTGCAAGCTCTCCGCCGGGGAGTTTCGGCTCACGCGCCGCCTCTTCGGTCAGCTGGCCTTTGAGAGCCTGCTGGGCGTGGCACTGGGCTTTGTGGTGCTCTGGCCCACTGTCCTCAGCGTGCTGCAGAACCCGCGCACCATCGATCTTTCCTCCGGCTGGGGCTTTCTGACCTATTCCAAGCCCCAGCAGTATCTGGCCATCCTGCTGAGCTGGGTGCTGCCCCCGGATTCCCCCTATATGACCTCCATCTGGTCTGAGGGCATCATCAAATGGACCAGCATGACAGCCTATCTGCCCCTGTGCAGTCTGGCCGGGGTGGTGGCCTACTGGCGTGCCCGGCAGAGCGACAGCAAAAAGCGGATCATTGCCGTCTGCATGGTATTTGCGCTGGTGCCCATCCTGAACAGCGCGTTCTATGCCCTCAATTCCAGCTACTATGCCCGGTGGTTCTATATGCCGGTGCTCATCCTTGCGGCCATGACGGTGAGCGCGTGGGAGGACCCCAGCCTCGACCTCGCCCGCCCCGCCCGGAGCATTGCCTTTGTGATGATTGCCACGCTGGCCTTTGCACTGGTGCCCGTGCAGGATGCCACCACCAAGGAGTGGAGCCTGGGCGTGCTGCAGAATCCGGGCCAGTACTGTGCAGTGCTTGCCTTTGGTCTGGGCGGGCTGGCCGTCTACCATTGCATCTGCAGGCGCTGGCAGCAGCGCAGGGTCTTTGCCCGCCGCCTGCTGGCCGGTGTGCTGGCGTTCAGCTGCCTGTTCGGCATCGTCCACATCGGCATTGGCAAGTTCGGCCAATGGAACACCGACAGTGACCTTGTGGAGCAGTATATCAACGCGCTGGCCCTGAAGGAAGATCTGCCCGAGGGGGACTGGCGCATTGACACCTACAAGACCCACGACAATCTGGGCCTGTGGCTGGACAAGAGCTGCCTGCAGTATTTCGGCAGCACCGCCGCTCCCAGCATCCTCAGCTTCTATCCGGCACTGGGGGTCAAGCGGGATGTGCGCAGTCAGCCCGAGCTCTCCAACTACGCCCTGCGCGGCCTGCTCAGCGTCAGATACCTGCTGACCACGCTCGCGCATCAGGAGCAGTTCCGCGCCGAGGCCGATGAGGGCTGGACGTATTACGACACCCTGGACGGCTATGTTCTCTACGAGAACCAGAACTACGTTCCCATTGGCTTCACCTACGATTACTACCTCACCGAGGCCCAGTACGAGGATACCGTGACTCCCACCCGCTCCAACCTGCTCATGCGGGCACTGGTGCTCACTGAGGAGGATGCGGTGGCCTACGGGCAGTACCTCACGCCCCTGCCCACGGCAGAGCTCAACGACCTGACCTACACCCGCTACACCCAGGATTGTGCCGACCGCCGGGCCTCTGCCTGCACCGCCTTTGAGATGAACAGTGCAGGCTTCCACGCCGAGGCCACGCTGGACAGGGCAAACCTGATGTTCTTCTCCGTGCCCTACGATGACGGCTTCACGGCCTATGTGGACGGGCAGGAAACCGAGATCCTGCGGGTGGACGAGGGCCTGATGGCCGTCCTCTGCCCCGCCGGAACGGTCACCATCGACTTTGTCTATCAGCCGGACGGCATCCGCCTGAGCCGAACCGTCACCCTTGCCGCCCTGCCCGTGTTCCTGCTCTACACCGGGTACTTTGCCTGGGACGAAAAGAAAAGACGGAAGCATTAAAAAAGCCGCCGCTCCAGGAAGCGACAGCTCAAAGAAAAGTTCAACTGAAAGAAGGTATCCTATGGGCCCCTGGTATTACGAGGTCGTCAGCTTTGACGGCGATTATGTCAACCTGCGCCGCACCGACATTGAAAGCGACGAGCTGAACCCCGTTGCGCTGGCCCTGCTGCCGCCCGAGATCGAGGTGGGCAGCAAGGTCAAGTGCGAGTATTTTCAGTATGAGGTGATCGGCTGAGCCTCTCCCTCATCCCTGCGGGATGCCACCTCTTCTATTAGGGAAGCTGGTGCGAAGCACCTGAGAGGTTCGCCAGCGCCGCTGCCAGCAGCATTCCGATGGGTGCGCTGATCCAGCTGGACATCCAGAAGCCTGCAAAACCAATGCGGGGTACAAGGATCACACAGGCCAGCAGGTTCAGGGCGATCTGCCCCAGGTTGGAGGCCAGATACAGCCCCATCTTCTGGGCACCGCGCAGACGGGCCTCGAACAGATGCTTCTGTGCCACAAACAGGCAGGTCACCGACTCAAAGGCCAGCATGGTGCATCCATAGCCGGCTGCTGCCGGGTCTGTGGTAAAGAGCCGGAGCAGCGGCCCCCGCAGACCGATGCAGACTGCCATCACCCCAAGCGAATACACCAACAAGATCCGCCGCCCTTCCCGCAGGCCCTCTTTCACACGGCCCGGCTGAAGGGCGGCTGTGTTTTGCGCAATAAAGAACACTGTGGACTGCACAAAGCCGAACACCGGCATCATCAGCAGGCTGGACAGCTTGCCTGCGCAGGAGAAACCCGCAATGGCTTCCACACCCAGACCGCCCAGCAGCCCCTGCTTGACCGTGGTGATGATGGTGCCGCTGGCCTGCTGAACGCTGTTGGGGGCCGACAGCCGGAAAATATCCCTGGCATAGCGCGCCTTGAGCATCCGGAGCGAGAAGACCGCATCCACCTGGGTGCGGCGCAGAAATGCCACCATGTAGACCGCGCCCGCCACCTGCGCCGCCGCTGTGGCAGCCGCTGCACCGGCTACCCCGAAGGGCCCCACCAGAACAAGGTCAAGCACAATGTTCATCGCACTGGTAGCCACAATGACCTTGAGCGGCGTTTTGGAATCGCCACAGCCCATGACACACTCCTTGCTCAGATCGTAGGGCATCAGAAATGGCAGCCCCATCAGATAGATGCGCCCATAGAGCACAGCGGTATCCAGGATCTCCGCAGGCGTGTTGATCAGCCGCAGCAGGGCCGGCAGGGTCACAAAGCCCACTGCCGTGGTCAACAGGGCGATGACCTCATCCACGAACAGCAGGTTATACAGCAGCTCTGTCATCTCATGCTTTGTGGCAGTGGGCTTGCCTGCCGCCACCAGCAGACCACCGCCCAGCTCCATGCCGCCGGAGATAAACAGGAAGATCATCAGCACCGTGGAAGCGTTGGACACTGCCGCCAGCGCATCGGCATCCAGCCGCAGGCCGATGATCATGGTATCGGCCACGGCGTAAAACTGTGTTGCCACCATGCTCAGGATAATGGGCAGCGCGTACCGCAGCAGCGCGGGCCGCACTGCCCCGGTCAGCAGAGAATTCTCTTCGTTCACACAAACACCCTCTTTTCACAAAAAGAAAACCCGCAGGGAACCTGTCGCTCAGGCCCCCTGCGGGTTCTTTTTCAGTTGCGCCAGCAGGAGTCGAACCTACGATGGGGGAGTCAAAGTCCCCTGCCTTACCGCTTGGCGATGGCGCATTATCGTTATTTTTCTTTTCTTCGAATCATCAGGTAGCCTTATTGGTCACCTTATAATTTCAAATTCAGCAAGAATTGTGTGTGCTTTCAAGAGATTACTATGCTATTTTAACTGAACATTTGCATTGTGTCAAGACGATTCGCTCTAAATTCTGCTCAAATGGTCACCTTATCATAAGGCTACCACATCCAGTGTTATGCTGGTGTAGTAGCCTTTTTACGTTTAACTTTAACAGAGTGCTGTTATTAATCCTCTTTGATTTCCATATTCTCTAAACCAAACTCTACACACAACTGAATCAGCTCATTGCGGCTATGTCCAGTACGAGCAGTAATGGCATCCAGACGCTTTATAGTATCTTCTGAAAGGCGCACAGAGACAACGGCAGTCTTACCCAATGCAGCCCGGCGAGGACGAATTATCAGTTTTTTATTTGAATAGTTCTCCATAATGCACCTCTTTCTATTACAAGTGTAGCCAAAAGAGATTGAAATTTGTAGACTACAATTATAAGAATTGCATCATAAGTGTATACATTTGTAGTTTAATGATGTATAATTAATTAAAAGGGAACGGAGGTGTGTAAAACAAGCTAATCGGTGCAATTTGCTGATAAGAACTTAGGGAGGAATCAAATTATGAAAAAAAGAATATCTGCACTAGCTATAGTTTGGATACTGATAGTGTCTATCTCTTTAGCTTCCTATGCTTCACCCAGATTAAATATGAATGTGTTCGAGAATGCAGAGGATATAACCGTAAAATATGATGATATGTCAAAAGCAACGACAATAAGCTCAACTTCATTGTTAAAGGGTGAAGGAGACATTCGACTTGATTATGACTACGATTACGTATCTATCTATCCAAGGATTATTGCAATTACTTCAGCAGATGAATACACATGGAACATTGACTATTTTGCAAAGAACTGGATGTTTATAGAAAAGGTTTCCATAAAGGTTGGAGAGCATGTATATACGTTTACGGATTTTACAACCAGCAGAAAGGTGTACTCCGATGGAACAATTCAAGAGCATCTAGCATTTGCCATTACAAATGATTCTACATCTTTTATGCAAGATTTAATTGAGCATCGCAATGAGAAAATAAAAGTTCGGTTAAGTAGTGATTCGGAACGAGTTGACTTCTTTTTACCTGATAATGTAAAAGATGGTATGATTAACGTGTATAACCTTTATTCGATGGCAGGTGGAATGAATTATGAGAACATGAAACTCATAACAGCGGTTGAAGATACGAAAGTTACAATGCGTTCTAATTGAGATTGGGGACAATACAATGAAGAAGAGATATATTTCTTGCGTGGTTACATTGGCATTAGTGGTATCTATCGCAGTATCAGCATTTGCAACAGAAAATCTTAACTTGAAGGTTTTTCATGGTGAAGATGATATTACGGTTTTTCCATCTACGGATGGAGATGTTACTATTAGTGTTGATTCGATGGGAAAAAGTACAAAAGGCACTATTGTGATTAACAATACTGTTGTTCATTTCCTCCCGATGGTGATTGCATCTCAGAAGTATGATATGTTTTGCATGACGGTGGATTTTTTTTCACGAGATAAGGCCAATATTGACGAAATCGATTTCAAAGTTGGCAACAATCTTTATCGTTTTGGAAAAGTACAAATGAAAAACGCATGGGACAATGAGCTAAAATGTTATAATGAAACCATGATGTTCCCGATTGATAGGAACTCCATTAACTTTATGGAAGATTTTGAGACACATAGAGATGATTCAATCGCTGTTAGTCTAGTTAATGGAGAACAACATATAGAATTTGAACTTACCGACGATGTAAAAAATGGGTGGTTGCACTTATATGACCTCTATAAAGAAGCGGGCGGAACAAATAAGGATAATCTAGATATGGTTTGGCTTTATAATGACGTTAATACCTATAATGTACAGACGGTTTCTTAATCGAGAGGGTGATACGCTTTGAGCCGCAAAAGATTATTTTCCTTTTTCTTTACGTTTCTTATAGTTGCAGCTTTTCTTTTAAGTGCATCCGCATTGACAGATGAAGAATCAGTACAGAGAAAACGGGCTTACTATGCGGGAATCGATAGTACAGTAGAGCTTTTATCAGAACATCTTGGAAACCTGACAGATGCAACAGTTGAAAGAATCGTTGTCACATCATTGCAGGACTTTACCAACGAAGAAGCCGTAAAGGAAAATGTCCAATATGAGACCAGCAAACTGTTTTTGCCCGGATATACTGTAGAGGTTACAATCCAATTTACCGCCAGAGAAAATGAGAACGTACAGGATTATATATTTGACCACTATCTCCCGGCTGGTACAATTTACGATTTGACTCCTGCCGCAAGTTCTAATCTTACAACATACAACTTTAATAATGCCGTTTCTTATTTTTCTGATTATGGCAAATCGATTGGTAACGGTGTTGCAAAGTTAGATGTTTTAAGAACTACATATTATTTAGACATAGACCTCAGTGACTACAGAAATAGCGGCTATTCGCTTTCGCTTCCGTATACGAAAACGCAAGCGGTAGGGATACCGGAAACATCAATAGTAGAAGCTAAAGCTCCTTCTTCTGCAGAACCAACTACGGAATCGGAACACAAAGAGATTATACCTTCCGAGTCTGAGATAACGACAACAGAAAAAGTACAGACAGCTCCTAGCACATCGGCTTCTTCAAAAACATCAAGCTCGAGCAGCACATCAAGTTCAAAATCCACCACCCCAAAAGCGCCAACAACCGCATATAAAAAAGTTGGCATAATGGTGTGGATACCGACGAATGGAGGAAAAAGGTATCACAGCAACTCGTCTTGCAGTGGGATGATTAGTCCTAGACGGGTTGACCTTGGTGAAGCACGGTATTTAGGATTTACCGCCTGTGGAAGATGTTATAGGTAAGCATTTCATTTATACAATATCAATTCCTAAAAGTAACATTCTTCCGCATTTTCCGATTTATTTTCCCAAAAAGTATTGACACCACCCTCATAGCATGATAAGATATCATCGATTTTGAGAGACAAAGCGTGTCAGAGTCTTTTCAAAGCAAATTACCTGGGACCGCCCATCGGGGCTAAGGCCATACGGACAGCCGGGTCCACTGCCGACCGGCGGCGCAAGCTGCCATTATTGATTGAGTTGAAAGCTCAAATTTTATAAGTTGGTTCCTTTACAGCCATGAAATTGCGCAGAACGTGCGCAGACTTGTGAAACGGTCAATAAGAGTAGTAAAAGTGTAATTGCTATATAGACTCTCGTCATCCCGTCTTTTTGAACCATGCGGTGGATTTTCCCCAGTGTCATCGGGGGGCTTTGTCTGCATGTTCGGAACGCTTTTTCAAGCGCAGGTCTGCACCATTGTGGTGGGCCTGCGCTTTTTTTGCTGCGCCGGAACCAGGGACGGAGGAGAAAAGATGAGTGAGAACCGTACACGGTTCCGGCTGGATCAGCGCCGCGCGCCCATTTATGAGGCGCTGGAGCAGTTCCGGCAGATGCGTGTGGTACCTTTTGATGTACCCGGCCACAAGCGGGGCCGCGGCAACCCGGAACTGACGGCCTTTCTGGGCCAGCAGTGCGTGGGTGTGGACGTGAACAGCATGAAGCCGCTGGATAATCTCTGCCACCCGGTATCGGTCATCCGGGAAGCAGAGGAGCTGGCCGCAGATGCCTTTGGCGCTGCCCACGCGTTCCTCATGGTGGGCGGCACCACCAGCAGTGTGCAGAGCATGGTGCTTACCGCCTGCAAGCGGGGCGATGAGATCATCCTGCCCCGCAACGTGCACCGCAGTGTGCTGAACGCGCTGGTGCTCTGCGGCGCGGTCCCGGTCTATGTGAATCCCGAGGTGGACAAGCGGTTGGGCATCTCGCTGGGCATGAAGCGGGAGCAGGTGGCCAAGGCCATCAAGGAGCACCCCAACGCCGTGGCCGTTCTGGTGAACAACCCCACCTACTACGGCATCTGTTCCGACCTGCGCGCCATCGTGAAGATGGCCCACGAGGCCGGGATGCTCTGCCTGGCCGACGAGGCCCACGGCACTCACTTTTACTTTGGCAACGGCCTGCCCGTTTCCGCTATGGCAGCAGGGGCCGATATGGCCTCGGTCTCCATGCACAAGAGCGGCGGCAGCCTGACCCAGAGCAGCCTGCTGCTCATCGGGCCCAATGTGCATCAGGGCTATGTGCGGCAGATCATCAACCTGACCCAGACCACCTCCGGCAGCTACCTGCTCATGTCCAGTCTGGATATCTCCCGCCGCAACCTTGCGCAGCGCGGGCGGCAGGTATTCCACCAAGTGGCCGACATGGCCGAGTATGCCCGCGAGGAGATCAACGCCGTGGGCGGCTACTACGCCTTTGGCAAGGAGCTGTGCAACGGCAACTCTGTCTTTGACTTTGACACCACCAAGCTCAGCGTCCACACGCTGGACATCGGCCTTGCCGGCATCGAGGTCTACGACATCCTGCGGGACGAGTACGACATCCAGATCGAGTTCGGCGACATCGGCAACATCCTGGCCTACCTCTCCATCGGCGACCGCCCCCAGGAGATCGAGCGGCTGGTCAGCGCTCTGGCCGAGATCAAGCGCCGCTACCACACCGACGGCACCGGCCTGCTGAGCCAGGAATACATCGACCCCGTGGTGGCTGCCAGCCCGCAGGAGGCCTTCTATGCCCCCAAAAAGAGCCTGCCCCTACGGGAGACCGAGGGCATGGTCTGCAGCGAGTTCGTCATGTGCTACCCGCCGGGCATCCCCATTCTGGCCCCCGGCGAGCGCATCACCAAGGAGATCCTGAACTATATCGAGTACGCCAAGGCCAAGGGCTGCAGCATGACCGGCCCTGAGGACCCTGATATTTTGCACCTGAACGTTCTGGCATAAGGAGGGAAAACAGATGGAGTTTTGGTTTTCGGAATTTCACACCCCCGATGTGAAGCACAGCATCCGGGTGAACAAGCAGCTCTACTCCAAGCAGAGCGATTATCAGCGCATTGATATTTTTGAAACGCCCGAGTTTGGCCGGGTGCTCACACTGGACGGCAATGTGATGCTGACCGAGCGGGACGAGTTCATCTACGACGAGATGATCGTCCATGTACCCATGGCCGTGCACCGGGAGGCAAAGGATATCCTTGTCATCGGCGCGGGCGACGGCGGCGTGGTGCGGGAGCTGACCCGCTACGACCGGGTGGAGCGCATCGACCTGGTGGAGATGGACCCCCAGGTGGTGGAGGCCTGCCGCGCCTACCTGCCCGGCAACGCCTGCCGGATGGATGACCGCCGGGTACACATCTATTTTGAGAACGCCCTCAAGTTCATCCGCCAGTGCGAGGAGGAATACGACCTCATCATCGTGGACTCCTCTGACCCCTTCGGCCCCAGCGAGGGCCTGTTCACCCGTGAGTTCTACGGCAGCTGCTTCAACGCCCTGAAAGAGGACGGCATCATGGTCAACCAGCAGGGCAGCCCCTTCTACGCCGAGGATGCCAGCGCCATGCAGCGCAGCCACAAGCGCATTGCTTCCACCTTCCCCATCAGCCGGGTGTATCAGGCCCACATCCCCACCTTTGCAGCGGGCTACTGGCTGTTCGGCTTTGCCAGCAAGAAGTACCACCCCATTGATGATCTGGATGCAAACGCCTGGAAGGCCCTGAACATGCGCACCCGGTACTACACCACCAAACTGCATATCGGAGCATTCTACCTGCCGGCTTTCCTGGAGGAGATGCTGCGGGAAGTGGAGGAACACTGATGCTTTACCCCAACGTTGAAACCTTTATCGGCTGCGACAGCAGCTACCGTGCCGCCAGCATCGTGCTGTACGGTGCCCCCTACGATTCCACCACCAGCTACCGCCCGGGGGCCCGGTTCGGCCCGGCTGCCATCCGGCACGAAAGCTACGGCCTGGAGACTTACAGCCCCTACCAGAACGCCGACCTGACCGATTTTGACATCTTCGACAGCGGCGATCTGGAGCTCTGCTTCGGCTCCAGCGAGAGCGCACTGGCCGACATCCAGAGCCGCGCGGCAGAGATCCTGCACGACGGCAAGTTCCCGCTCCTGCTGGGCGGCGAGCATCTGGTCACGCTGGGTGCCGTGCGGGCCATGGTGGAAAAGTACCCCGACCTCCACATCGTCCACTTTGATGCCCACGCCGACCTGCGGGACGACTATCTGGGCGCAAAGCTCAGCCACGCCTGTGTCCTGCGCCGCTGCCATGACCTCATCGGCGACGGGCGCATCCACCAGTTCTGCATCCGCAGCGGCGACCGCACCGAGTTTGAGTTCGCGGCTGCCCACACCGAGATGCACAAGTTCGATTTCACGGGCCTTGCCCAGCTCACCGAGCAGCTCTGTGCCAGCAAGGTGCCCGTTTACCTGACCATCGACCTCGACTGCCTGGACCCCTCCTGCTTCCCCGGCACCGGCACCCCGGAGGCCGGCGGCGTGAGCTTTTTGCAGCTGCTGGAAGCCATCCGCACCGTGACCAAGGCCAACATCGTGGGCGCAGATCTCAACGAGCTGGCCCCCACGCTGGACACCACCGGCGTTTCCACGGCCACAGCCTGCAAGGTCCTGCGGGAGCTGCTGATCGCGCTGGACAAGGGCTGGCCGGGCTTTCAGGTATAAGGACAGACCGTAAAAAGACAACTTTACAGATAAAGGAGTAACCGACATGAGCAAAGTTCTGATCATCGGCTGCGGCGGCGTGGCCTCCGTTGCCATCCACAAGTGCTGCCAGGTCCCCGAGGTGTTCACCGAGATCTGCATCGCCAGCCGCACCAAGGCAAAGTGCGACAAGCTGGCCGCCGAGCTGGCCCCCAAGACCACCACCAAGATCACCACCGCACAGGTGGATGCCGACCATGTGGACGAGGTCATCGCCCTCATCAAGAGCTATCAGCCCGACCTCGTGATGAACATTGCCCTGCCCTATCAGGACCTGACCATCATGGATGCCTGTCTTGCCTGCGGCGTAAACTACATGGACACCGCCAACTACGAGCCGGAGAACACCGACGACCCGGAGTGGCGTGCCATCTACGAGAAGCGCTGCAAGGAGGCCGGTTTCTCCGCCTACTTTGATTACAGCTGGCAGTGGGCCTACGCCAAGAAGTTTGAGGAGGCCGGCCTGACCGCCCTGCTGGGCAGCGGCTTTGACCCGGGCGTGACCCAGGCTTACTGCGCTTACGCCAAGAAGCACGAGTTCGACACCATCGACACCATCGACATTCTGGACTGCAACGGCGGCGACCACGGCTATGCCTTTGCTACCAACTTCAACCCCGAGATCAACCTGCGCGAGGTCTCTGCTCCCGGCAGCTACTGGGAGAACGGCCACTGGGTGGAGATCCCGGCCATGAGCATCAAGCGGGAGTACAACTTTGATCAGGTGGGCCAGAAGGATATGTACCTGCTCCACCACGAGGAGATCGAGTCTCTGGCCAAGAACATCCCCGAGGCAAAGCGCATCCGCTTCTTTATGACCTTCGGCCAGAGCTACCTCGACCACATGCGCTGTCTGGAGGACGTGGGCATGCTGTCCACCACCCCGGTCAACTTCAACGGTCAGGAGATCGTGCCCATCCAGTTCCTCAAGGCCCTGCTGCCCGACCCCGCCAGCCTTGGCCCCCGCACCAAGGGCAAGACCAACATCGGCTGCATCTTCACCGGCAAGAAGGACGGCAAGGAAAAGACCTACTACATCTACAACGTCTGCGATCATCAGGAGTGCTACAAGGAGGTCGGCTCTCAGGCCATCAGCTACACCACCGGTGTGCCTGCCATGTGCGGCGCGCTGATGCTGCTGACCGGCAAGTGGACCACCAAGGGCGTGCACACCGTGGAAGAGTTTGATCCGGACCCGTATCTGGATGCTCTGGACAAGTACGGCCTGCCCCGCTCCGAGAGCCATGCCCCGGCTCTGGTGGACTGATGCGGCTGGCCGACACCCGCCCGCCCTTTGCGGGGCTGGCGAACCTCTCTGAGGCTGCACTGGCTGCCCTGCCAACCCCCTGCTATCTGCTGGATGAAGCCCGGCTGCGCCGCAACGGCGAGATCCTGCTGGGCGTGCAGCAGCGGACAGGCTGCAAGATCCTGCTGGCCCAGAAGGCCTTTTCCAACTACGACCTCTACCCGGTGCTGGCCCCCTATCTGGCGGGCACCGAGGCCAGCGGCCTGTACGAGAGCCGCCTGGGCAGGGAGGAGCTGCCGGAGAAGGAGAACCATGTGTTCTGCGCCGCCTACCGGGCCGACCAGTTCGAGGAGCTGCTGCAATACGCTGACCATATCGTGTTCAACTCGCCCCACCAGCTGGCAAAGTTCGGCCCGGCCGCAAAGGCGGCGGGCAAGAGCGTAGGCCTGCGGGTGAATCCCGAGTACTCCACCCAGGAGGGCCACGAGATCTATGACCCCTGCGCCCCGGGCAGCCGTCTGGGCACCACCCGTGCCCAGTGGGATGCCGCTGCGGCGCAGCACCCTGACCTGCCCGACCTGCTGGACGGCCTGCACTTCCACACCCTGTGCGAGCAGGATTCCGACGCGCTGGCGGCCACCCTGCCCGCGCTGGAAGCGAAATTCGGTGACCTGCTGCCCCGGATGAAGTGGCTCAACTTTGGCGGCGGGCACCACATCACCCGCCCGGATTACGACCTTGCCACGTTGGAAAAGTGTATCACCGGGACGCAGGAAAAGTACGGCGTGCAGGTGTATCTGGAACCGGGCGAGGCCTGGGCGCTGAACGCAGGCTACCTCGTCACCACGGTGCTGGACACCCTGCAGAATGGTCAGACACATCTTGCCATTCTGGATATGTCCGCAGCCTGCCACACGCCGGATGTCATCGAGATGCCCTACCGCCCGCCCCTGCTGGACGCGGGCGAGCCGGGGGAAAAGCCCTGCACCTTCCGGCTGGGCGGCCCCACCTGCCTTGCCGGGGACGTGGTGGGCGATTACAGCTTTGCCGCCCCCCTCACCGAGGGTGACCGGCTCATCTTCGGCGACATGGCCATCTATTCCACCTGCAAGAACAACACCTTCAACGGAATGCCCCTGCCGGATCTCTGGGTGCTGCATGAAAACGGCACCACCCAGCCGCTGGCCCGCTTCGGCTACCACGATTTCAAATACCGTCTGGGCTCTCCCCGCTGAGCCGCCCGGATACACAAACACCCCTCTGCGCTCCTTTCGGAATGCAGAGGGGTGTTTGCTTATGAAACGGAGAACTCAGATCTCATACCACTTGATCTCGTTGGCTTCCAGATGCAGGTCGAAATGGTTTCCATCGGTGGTGTAGACCGTGGTGTCCTGCGGCTCGTAGGTGTTGTTCACCACGCAGTACTTGCCATTTTTCACGTAGGCGTGCACCTCCACGTTGTAGTTGGAGCTGAACCAGGTGTGCAGCTCCTCCTCGCTGTGGGCGCTCCACAGGATGGCACGGTACAGGGTGCGGCTGTTGGCAAAGCTGTAGGGCACACCGCTGATGTACACGGCGCGGCCCTTACCAAAGTCGTGGGCCGCCATCTGCACTTCCCGGTTCCGCTGCACCAGCACCTCGGTACCCTCGAGGGCGTAGATGTTCTTCTTGCCCTCGCCAAAGTCGATGGGCTGATCGGCATCCTGCAGGATGAAGTGGTCCGGGTGCTCTTCCCAGTTGTACTTGTCGTAGTTGAGGGTGAAGCCGTTTTCCTCTTCCACGCCCAGCACGCTGGCCAGCTGGAGGATGTGGCCCTGATAGGCATGGCCGGAGGGCTCACCCACGCCGATGAGGCCGCCGCCGTTCCAGACGAATTTCCGGATGGCGGAGGAGATCTCCGGGTCCTCCCACCAGATGCCGCCGGTGTGGGCGGTGTCGGCATCGCCCACATTGATGATGACATCGAGGCTGTCCAGCAGGGCGGGGTCCTTCTTGATGTCCTCAAAGCTGATGAACTTCACGTCAAAGGGCGCGCCGGACAGCATTTCGATGACACCGGAGTAGCTGTAGTTCTGCTTGTAGTAGAGGGCGTGGTGCACCATGTGGCAGCCCCAGGCCCGCATCTTGCCCCAGCAGTTCAGCACAGCCACCCGCTTGACGCAGTAGGGCGTGGTGCCCTTGATGTTCTCATACAGCTCACGGAACTCGCTGCAGACGCTCTCCACATAGTCCACGAACTCCGGGAACTGCAGCGCCAGCTTCAGATAGCCGCCGTAACCGATGCGGTCAATGGGCTTGCGCAGGATGGCGCGGCGGGCCGTGACCCAGTTTTCCTTGGCCTCCCGCACCGGGTCGCCGCCCTCGTGGAAGGTGTCCGGGAAGAAGTAGGGCAGGAAACGGCCCTCGGTGTACTTTACGCCCTCGATGTCCGAGATCAGGCGCAGGGTAGAGCCGTTGCCCACGCTGCCCACCACGGCATCCAGACCGATGGTCTTGAACTCCGGCATGAACGGCTCGGTGCCGATCCAGTGGTCACCCAGGAACATCATGGCCTCACACCCACACTCGTGGGTGATGTCCACCATCTCCTTGGCAAGCTTTGCCACCTCCCGGCGCTGGAAGGCCTGAAAATCCCGGAATTCCCTGCTGGGCACACGGTACTGGTTGTTGTAGTAGCCCTGATCGATGATATACTCCGGGCGGAACTTGTAGCCCACCTCCTGCTCGAACTGCTTCAGGATATAGGGGCTGACCGAGGCGGAATAGCCGTACCAGTCCACAAACTTCTCCCGCTTCAGCTCATCGAAGATCAGGGTGAACTGGTGGAAGAAGGTGGTGTAGCGGATCACGTTGACATAGGGGTGCTCCGCAATGAACTTGCGCAGGCGCTCCATGGAATACTTGTGGGTCTTGGGCTGGCGCACGTCAAAGGTGATCTGGTGCTCAAAGTTGGTCCAGCCGTTGGTGGTGGCATTGTACATGTGCACCGGGTCCCAGATCAGGTAGGCCAGAAAGCTGACCGTATACTCATGGAACGGCACGGCCTGCACCGTCACGCTGCCGTCGGCGTAGCTCCACAGTTCCGGGGGCACCGGCTGCCCGGTGGTGCGGTCCATGACCTCCCACCAGCGGGTGATATCATCGTTGGTGTTCACCTGCATCAGCTCCGGGCTGATGCCCTTCATCAGCGGAATGGTCACGGTGTCGCCGGGGGCGGTATAGAAGCCGGTCATGATGTAGCACTGCTGCACCTCGTCCGGGTTTGCCTTAGCCCATGCGTTGTCCTTGCGGGTGGTATAGTAGGTGGAGTAGATCTTTGCGTCGGCGCTCTTCAGCTCCTGCGGGAAATCGGTGCCGTCGCAGTCGCGGATGGCATCTGCGCCCCACTTTTTCAGGATCTCCAGCGTTTCGGGCACCACATCCAGATCGGTCGGGATCGTTACGCGCCCGGTCATTCTATTTTCTTCCATGGGAATTCTCCTTTACCTCTCTTCTCCTCAGTCCTGATAGGGGGCGTTATAGAGCGCCAGCACGGCCAGCAGCAGCGCCACCCCCAAAAGCATGATGCCAAGACCGGCCAGCTGCCCGGTCATTTTCCAGCCCGCGACCACCAGTGCGATGGACAGTACGAACAGCACCAGCATCAGCACCATGCGCAGGGCGGGATGATTTTTCCAGAATGCTTTCATCGTTTGTCACCTTACCCTTTCAGACCGCCCACGGTCATACCCTGTGTCAGCTGCTTCTGCACGCAGATGTACAGGATCAGGGTGGGCAGCATCACCAGCACCAGACCGGCATACATGGTGCCGTACTGGGCCGCGCTCTGCTGGGCCTGCATCAGATTCAAAAGGCCCACCGGCAGGGTGCGGGGCGCGCTGGTGGAGCTCATCAGCGTCATGGAAATGATGTACTCGTTCCAGAAGGACAGGAAGTTGAACAGGATGATGGTGATGATGGAGGGCTTTGCCATGGGGAAGATGATGCGGGTCATGGTGGAGAAGTAGCTTGCACCGTCGATGTAGGCAGCCTCCTCAAAATCATGGGGCAGGGTGGCAAAATAGCCCGAAAGCAGATAGATGGTAAAAGGCAGGGCTGTGGCTGCATACACCACCGCCAGCACCACCAGATTGTTCAGCAGGAAGCTGCTGCCAAAGTGGCTCTTCAGCCAGACATCTCCGTCCCGCAGCATCAGGAAGATGGGCACCACGATGTAGTTGACATTGATGAACAGGCCCGCCATAAACAGGGTGTTCAGCAGTTTGCGGCCCTTGAACCGGAAGCGGGACAGGCAGTAGGCGGCAGGCAGCGCAATGACCAGCAGCAGCACCAGCGCCAATGCGGTCACGATGACAGAGTTGAGCATATACTCGCCCATCTTGGCCCCGTTCCACGCATTGACAAAGTTCTGCCAGTAGAACCCGGCAGGCAGCGCCCACGGGTTGCCGTAAAACTCCGCGTTCTGCTTGATGGAGGCCATGAATACCCATGCCACCGGCACGATGATGATCACCGCCAGCAGGACCAGCACAAAATAGATAAAGAACTTGTAGAGACCTTCCGCCGAGCGGGAAGATCTTTCGGTGGTATTCTGCATCTTCTTCCCTCCTTAGAATTCCAGCGGATCGCGGTCGGTGGCCTTGTTGACACAGGCGGACAGTGCAAACGAGAACAGGAAAATGACCACGCCAATGGCCATGCTGTAGCCATACAGGCCCGCGTCCTTCTGGCTGTACATATAGCTCAGCGCCACATCCGAAGCACCGTTGGGCCCGCCGCTGGTCATGGCCTTGACAAAGAGGAAGGCCATGTTGATGGTGGAGATGATGAAGAAGGTCAGGGTGGTGCGGATGTTGGTCCAGATGAGGGGGATGGTGATCTGGAAGAACTGGGTCAGGCGGCCCGCACCGTCCAGATTGGCGCTCTCGTACAGGCTGGCGGGCACCGAGGACATGGAAGCCATATACATGACCATGTAATAGCCCACGGCCTGCCAGACCATGGCGAGGATGATGGAGGGGATGACCAGCTTTTCGCCCTTCCAGAGGATGGGGTCTGTCATATCCCGGAACAGGCCGATGATGCTGTTGAGCATACCGTTTTCCGGCTTATAGATGGCCGAGAAGATGCCGGAGATGACGACCACCGACAGGATGTTGGGGATGTAGAAGATGACCCGGAAGAAGTTCTGCCCCCGGATCTTTTCCCGGGTCAGAATGGCTGCAAACACCAGCGCAAAGGCAAAGGTGACGATGGTCACTACCACCACCAGCAGGATCATATTCTGCATGGAGCGGATGAACTGGGTATCCTTGAGCAGGTGCTGGAAATTCTTCAGGCCCACAAAGGTCTCGTTGGGCGAGTAGGCACCGCGCTCGTACAGGCTCATGCGGAATACGTTGAGGGTGGGCAGGATCATAAAGAGAAAGAACAGGATCGTGGCCGGTGCCACGCAGAGAAAGACGAACCGTCTGCGGCTTTTGTCAGATCTCATAGACAAACCGCTCCTTTCTATCGGAACCCGAAAACCACAAAAAGCGGAGGCGGTCAAAACCGCCCCCGCTGGGCAGGGTTCAATTACTCGATGATATTGGCACGCATCTGGTCGCTGGCGGACTTGATGCCGTCGATCCACTGCTGCTCGGTCATGCTGCCGGACACCAGAGAGTTGACGGGGTCAAAGAACACGGTGCGGACTTCCACGCCGGGGATGGCGCTGAAGGCTGCAAAGTTGCCCATAGCGGCCTTTGCACCGTTGTCGTACACGGAGTAGAACATCTTGTTGTCGCCTTCCAGATCATCGGCGATGCCCAGCACAGGCTGGATGGCACCGCTCTCGGCGAACAGCTTGCAGGCCTCGTCGCTGTACAGGTAAGCCACGAACTGCTTGGCGGCATCCAGATGCTCGGCACCGGCCGGGATCCATGCCTGCTCGAACCAGGTGTAGCTGTACTGGTCGCCGCCGGCCTTGACAGCGGGCAGGGCGGTCATGCCCCACTCAAAGCCATCCGCACGGGGAGCCTCTGCCATCTCACCCACGATCCAGGTGCCGTTGGGCATGAACAGAGCCTTGTTGTCCAGCACCAGCTGCTGGTTCTGGGTAAAGTCCTGATCGTTGGCCTGTGCAGGGGTAATGGGGTTGGTGTAGGAAGCCAGCTTGTTGACGATATCAAAGCAGGTCTTTGCCTCCGGGGTATCCCAGATGCCTTCCTCATAGTGGGTGGCCTTGTTGAAGAACTCCGGGCCGCCGGCGGCATACATCAGTGCGTAGAAGAACGCATCAAAGTAGCCGGTGGTGGGGTAGGTGAACAGGTAGGTGCCCTCAGCGGCAGCCTTGTCGCCCAGTGCCCACATCTCGTCCCAGGTCTTGGGCACGTCCCAGCCCTTTTCCTTCAGGAAACCGGCGTTGTAGAACAGGCCGCAGGGGCTGTAGAACATGGGAGCCAGATAGGTCTTGCCGTCGCCGTAGGGGTTGGTCAGGGAGGTGTCGGTAAAGCCGCCGGCGATCTTCTCGCTCACCTTCTTGCTCTCGCCGGGCACGGTCATGCTCAGCACGTCGGTGATGTCGGCGATCAGGTTGCCCTTGATGAACTGCTCGGTCAGGGCAGCCTCACGGCCGGTAGCCAGGTGGACCACGTCGGGGTAATCGCCGCCCTGCATGGAAGGTCCGATGACATCCTCCAGCTTCTTATCGGTGGTCAGCTCCACCTTGATGCCGGTCTGGGCGGTAAAGGCCTCGGTGACCTTCTTCCACATATCAGCGCCATAGCCGGTCTCGATGGCGGCGACCTTGATGGTCACGTCCTCAGCAGCAGCGGCAGATGCAGCAGCGGAAGAAGCCGTGCTGGAAGCTGTGGAGCTGGAAGAACCGCCGCAGGCAGCCAGACCCAGTGCAGCGGCACCCACACCGGCCACTTTCAGGAAATTGCGACGAGAAATACGTTTCATAATGTGTCCTCCATCATAAAGTTCCGTTCATGCACAGCCGGAGCAAACAGGTTTTGCCCGAGGGGCTGTGTTTTTTCTGACCTCAATATAGAGGTTTTTACAGTTTCCAACAAGGTCTTTGTTGTTTCATTTTTTAGAAATATTGCTCTTTTATTATTTTCTTCAGCAAAAGTACTAAATTTTGCGGTATTGTTTTGGTACATTCGCCCCATCTGTAACCAATTTGACACATTTCCGTCTTTCTGTGCAGAGGAAAATATTTACCATATCTAAAAAACAGGACTTGCTTTTTTTCTTATTTGCCCCTATAATGAGAAAAAATGCACGAAGCAGTGCGGCGTTTTTCGAATTTTATTTTTAGTATCTTGCTTTTATTTTTATATTTTTTGTGCCTGCTTCAAAAGGAGCCTTTTATGAGTACCGAGCGCTTTGATATCCGCCACGCTCCCGCTCCACGGGAATCCTTCCGGCTGCTGTACATCAGCAAGAGCAGATTCGGCGGCGACTGGAACAGCACGGTCCACACCCATTCCTGCACAGAGCTGTTCTACTGCCTCAGCGGCGAGGGACAGTTTCTGCTCAGCGGGCAGCTGTTCCCGGTCAAGCCGGATGATATGGTCATCGTCAACCCGCAGGTGGAGCATACCGAACTGAGCCTGAATGCCTCGCCTCTGGAATACATCGTGCTGGGTGTTTCGGGCATCGAGATCCTGTTCGGCAAAGCCGATTCCACCTACGCCATCTTCAACTGCAGGGAGAACCGGGAGCGGATGGTAACGCTGCTGCACATGCTGCTGGCTGAGGCAGACCGCAGTCTGGACGGCTGCGAGACCGTCTGCCAGGACCTGCTGGAAGTCCTGCTCATCTGGCTGGTGCGGTGCACCACCCTCTCCCTGCAGGTGGAGGAATCCCCCCGCTCCGACAACCGGGAATGCGTGGAGATCAAGCGATATCTGGACAACAACTACCGGGAGGACATCTCCCTTGATACCCTTGCCGAGGTTGCCCACATCAACAAATATTATCTGGCCCACACCTTCCAGAAGGCGTACGGCATTTCTCCCATCACCTACCTGAACCGCCGCCGCATTGAGGAGAGCAAATATATGCTGGGCAACACCGGTTACAGCCTGGCGCAGATCAGCGAGCTGATGGGATTTTCCTCCCCCAGCTACTTTTCACAGTGCTTCCGCAAGGCGGAAGGCCTGACCCCCAACGAATACCGCCGTCAGGTGCGGCAGGGACAACGCCCTGCACCTGCCAAACGGCATGAAGGATAAGAAATGAGGAACCCAAAATGAAACCTGTTACCGAATCCATTCTCCGCGCCGCCGCAAATGCCTTTGATTTTGGCGGGCCGGTGGTCTGCGATGCCCGTCACTACGGCGAAGGTCACATCAACGATACCTTCGTGGTCTGGCGGGAGGACCACTCCAAGCGCTTTATCTTACAGCGCATCAACACCGACACCTTTACCGACCCGGTGGGCCTGATGGAGAATGTCTGCGGCGTGACCCGGCATCTGCGGGAGAAGATCCTTGCCGCAGGCGGTGACCCGGCACGAGAGACCCTGAACGTGATTCCCACCCTGTCCGGTGCGGCCTGCCATCTGGATGCCGAGGGCGGCGCGTGGCGCGCCTACGACTTTGTAGAGGACACCATCTGCCTGCAGCAGGTGGGCAGCGAGGCCGACTTCCGCACTGTTGCCGAGACCCTGGGCAAATTCCAGAACCAGCTGGCAGATTATCCGGCCTCCACCCTTCACGAAACCATTGCCCGCTTCCACGACACACCCAACCGCTATGCAAACTTTGAAAAAGCCCTTGCCGCCGATGCGCTGGGCCGTGCCAAGGATATTGCACCGGAAGTCGCCTTCATCCATGCGCGGGAAAAGGATTGCCATGTCCTGCTGGATCTACTGGCAGCCGGTGAGATCCCACTGCGTGTTACCCACAACGACACCAAGATCAACAACGTCCTGATCGATGCTGCCACCGGAAAGGGTATCTGCGTCATTGACCTTGACACTGTGATGCCGGGCCTGTCGGCCTACGATTTCGGCGACTCCATCCGCACCGGTGCCAACGACTGCGCCGAGGACGAGCCCGACCAGAGCAAGGTCCACTTTGACCTGCACCTGTACGAGGTGTTCGCCAAGGGGTATCTCTCCACCGCCGGGGCTTCCATGAGCCCTGCGGAGAAAAAGAGCCTTGCCTGGGGTGCCAAGCTGATGACGCTGGAGTGCGGCATCCGCTTTCTGACCGACTATCTGGAGGGCGACCACTATTTCCACACCGCCCGCCCCGACCACAACCTTGACCGCGCCCGCACCCAGTTCACGCTGGTGCGGCAGATGGAAGAGGTGTTCGATCAGATGCTGGAGATCGTCAGCTGAACCGGCACCTTCTGACCTGCCGAAGCACCAATGACTCGGGGGCTGCACTGAACCGCCTGCAGAACATCTGAAAACGATGCAGGCAAGGCAGTGCAGCCCCCATTTTTTGCGGCTGAGAAAAAGAAAAGCACCATACTTCCTACGAAGTACAGTGCTTTTTTGGTGGAGAATAGCGGGATCGAACCGCTGACCTCTTGCATGCCATGCAAGCGCTCTCCCAGCTGAGCTAATCCCCCACATATTCGGTTTGTGTCCTGCGACGTGTGTTATTATACCAGCCGCGCCGCCCTTTGTCAACCTTTTTTGCAAAGTTTTTTCAGTAAACTGGACCGTGCAGGCACATCGACCGGGCACAGCCCCCTCCACGCAAAACAGCGCATCCCGCAGGCAGGCTCTGCCCGAAGGATGCGCTGTTATTTTTGTTCCGGTTACTGCTTATGCTTGGAACCAAAGCGGTACTCTTTGCCCTCACGGATGCGCTGGATATTGGCCCGGTGCATCCAGATGACCATGCCGCCCATGATGGCAGCTCCCACCACGCAGACGATGAGGTCGTCAGCGGCGAAGCCCTTGAGCAGGCCGTAGATAAGGGTCAGCACCGGATAGGATGCCGCCATTGCAATGCTGCCCAGCGACACCATGCCGGTGGGCACAAGGCAGAGCAGAAAAACGACGGTCAGCACCGGCAGGAGAATGGGCTGGATTGCCAGGATGGCCCCTCCCGCCACCAGCACGCCCTTGCCGCCCTTGAAGCCGAAATAGATGGGCTTGGTGTGGCCCACCACGGCCAGAATGGCGGTCAGATATACGCCCAGATAGGGCGAAACGGCGGCATCTGCGGGCAGGAACCCGAAGAGCCAGCGGCCGATGCAGACAGCGGCAACGCCTTTCAGCACGTCGCCTGCGGCGGTGAGCGCCGCTGCCTTTTTGCCAAAGGTGCGCAGCATGTTGGTCATGCCGGCCGCACCACTGCCGTGATTGCGGACATCATCGTGGTACAGGTACTTACTGACCAGGATGCCGGTGTCCACGCTGCCCAGCAGGTAAGCCTGCGCAGCGGCAGCCAGAACGATGAAGAAGGTCATCATCAACAGCCGCCTCCCCTGTTATACATCTTTTGCGCCGACACTGCCGGTGCCGCGCTCACGGATCACCAGGCGGATGGGCGTGTGTTCCAGACCAAAGTTCTCCCGGATCTGGTTGATCAGATACCGCTGATAGCTGAAATGGAACAGCTGCTTGGAGTTGACGAAGGCCACAAACGTCGGGGGACGGGTGGAAGCCTGGGTCAGGTAGAAGATCTTCAGGCGGCGGCCCTTGTCACTGGGCGGCTGCATCCGGGCGGTAGCGCGGGCCAGCATCTCGTTCAGGACACCGGTGGGCACGCGGGCACCGTTCTGGGCATCCACGTCACGGATCAGCTGCATCAGCTTGTTCACGTTATAGCCGGTCTGGGCCGAAATGAAGATGATGGGCGCATACCCCATGAAGCTGAAGCAATCAGCGTAATCCCGGCGCTGATGCTCCATGGTGTTGGTCTCCTTGCCCTCCACGGCATCCCACTTGTTGACAACGATGATGCAGGCCTTGCCCTGCTCGTGGGCATAACCGGCCACCTTGCTGTCCTGCTCGGTAAAGCCGACGGTGGCATCCACCAGGATCAGGGCCACGCGGCTGCGCTCCACAGCGGCCAGTGCACGCACGACCATATAGCGCTCAAGGCCGTCAGAGATGTTGCTGCGCTTGCGCAGACCGGCGGTATCGGTAAAGATGAACTTGCCGTAGGCGTTGTCCACGGGGGTGTCAATGGCATCACGGGTGGTACCGGCCTCGTTGGCAACGATCATCCGGTTCTCGCCCAGAATGCGGTTGGTCAGGCTGGATTTGCCCACGTTGGGGCGGCCGATGATGGCAACGGGGATGCGGTCCTCCTCCACCACGGTCTCGCTGAAATCGAGATGGGCGCAGACAGCGTCCAGCAGGTCGCCGGTGCCGTGACCGTGCACGGACGAGATGGGCAGCACCTCGTCAAAGCCCAGGTTATAGAACTCGTAGAGCTCCATGGGGGCCTCGCCGGTCTTATCGCACTTGTTGACAGCCAGGATGATGGGTTTATGGCTGCGGCGCAGCATGTGGGCCACTTCCTCGTCGGCGGCGGTCAGGCCGTCGCGGACATCCACCACCATGATGATGCAGTCAGCGGTGTCAATGGCGATCTCTGCCTGCTCACGCATGTGGGCCAGAATACCCTCGGTCGCCTTGGGCTCGATGCCGCCGGTGTCCACCAGCATGAACTCGTGGCCGCTCCACTCGCAGTTTGCAAAAATGCGGTCGCGGGTGATGCCCGGGGTATCCTCCACGATGGCCAGACGCTGGCCGCAGAGCTTATTGAACAGGGTGGACTTGCCCACATTGGGGCGGCCGACCACTGCTACGATGGGTTTGCTCATAGGGGGTTCCTCCTTTCGTTATGCTCTTCTTCTCGAAATATGCAGGCCGGTGCGGAGCAGGGCTTTTGCCTCATCGCCGCCGCCCACCGGCAGCACCTCGACCTTGACTCCCAGCCGTTCACCCAGCTGGGCAATGGTCATATCATCGAGGAACGTATCTTTTTCTTCCCGCAGCATGACAGCGGGGATGCCCAGGGTGCCGCTTTCCAGCTTTCCCTCACACTGGGCAATGATATCGGTGGCGGTGACAAGCCCCGCCACGCCCACGTTGCCGCCAAAGAAATTATTCTTGACAACGTGAACTTTTACATCGATCATGGGGTACTGGCGGTGGAGCTCGTCCATCAGCTCAGTGATGAGGGGGCCTGCCATAGTGCCGGTGACCACATCGATCTGCTTGGTGCCGTAGATGCGGTGGGGCCTGTCCAGCTCTGCCCGGAATTCATCCTCGAACAGGCGCATCATGCCCACGCCGTTTTCCAGCTGGTCAAAGTCCTCATAGAACTCCGCCGGGGGGATGGGCCGCCCCGCCTTGAGATACCACTCATCGCTGGGGTAGATGATGCGCTTGCCATGGCGGCGCTTGCACTCATCGCCAAACTCCTCCATAATGTCGATGACAGCGGCGCTGGTCTCGGCATCATAGGGGGTCTGCTTGAACAGATTCTGGCGGTAATCCGTCACACCGCAGGGCACAGCGGCAATGCTCTGCACCATGGGGGTCAGCTCCAGCAGGTCGCCCAGGGTGCGGCGAAGCTCTTCGCCATCGTTGATGCCCCGGCAGAGCACCAGCTGACAGTTGACGGCGATGCCGCCCTCCACCAGACGGGGCAGATACTTGAGCACCTCGCCGCCCCGCTTGTTGGCCAGCATCCGGACACGGAGCTGGGGGTTGGTGGTGTGCACCGAGATGTTGATGGGCGAGATGTGCATCTTGATGATGCGGTCGATCTCGTGATCCTGCATATTGGTCATGGTGATGTAGTTGCCGAACAGAAAGCTCAGCCGCTCGTCATCATCCTTGAAATACAGGCTCTCGCGCATACCGGGGGGCAGCTGGTCGATGAAGCAGAACATGCAGTGGTTGGAGCAGGAATGCTTCTGGTCGCCCAGATAGGTGGAGAAATCGCAGCCAAAGGGGCCGCGCTCCGCGCGCTGGACATCCCACTCCCGGATGCCGTCGGCAACCTTTGCCTTCAGGTGAAAGCTGCTGCTGTCGGTATAAAAATCATAGTCCAGCGTATCGTTCAGCTCATTTTCATCCACGCTCAGCAGCTCATCGCCGGGCTGCAGGCCCAGCGCCTCGGCTTCGCTGCCCGCATCGATGCGGTCGATCTTGATCGCCATTGCATTTCACCTCCAGACAAAGAAAGAAGGGGAAGGCATTGCGCCATCCCCTTCTCAACATAACACCAATGTGCCACCAATTTTGCGCAAATTAGGCCTTCTTGATGACTTCCTCGCCCTTGTAGTAACCGCAGTTGCCACATGCCTGGTGGGGGAGCTTCAGAGAGCCGCAGTTGCTGCACTTGACCAGTGCGGGGGCCTCCAGCTTCCAAACATTGCTGCGACGCTTGTCGCGGCGGGCCTTGGAAAGATGTCTCTTAGGTACTGCCATATTTTTGCACCTCCTTGATGGGTTTCTCAGTTCAGCAGTGATTTGAGGATCGCGAGCCTTGCGTCAACAGGAGCGGCTTTGTCTTCCTCCGGCGGGCAGGTACATTCTGCCCTCTTCTTGCCGCACCGGGGGCATAACCCCGGGCAGTCGGCGCTGCAAAGCAGCACCGTGGGAATCTGGAACATAAACTCCTGGGCAAGCCATTCATCCACATCCAGATGTCCTTTTTCGTCCAGCGGAAGCTCGAAATCCGGGTCATCCAGATCCCGCTCCTTTGCTGTCCACTCCGCTTCAACTGTCTCTTCCCGCTCAACCGGGTCCAGACAGCGGGCGCACTCTCCGTGCACCAATGCTTTTGCCCGCAGTGTCATCCGGACCTCGTCGCCGTCCGGCTCAGCGGTAAAGCTGGCCGTCACGGGCTGTTCGATCCTTGCACCGGCAAAGTCCCGTGCAGACAAATCACAGGGAAACTCTGCATGGTAAGGCTGTGTGCCGGTTGCGATAAACTTTCTCAGGTCAAATTGCATAGTACACCTCATAAAAGGCTGCTTTGTTAGTATAGCGCCAAAGCCAACCTTTGTCAACACCAAAACAGGCAGAAAACCGAAAAAATTTTGATTTTCCGGTTTCCTGCCCGTTGGAATGCGCTCAGTTCAGAAAATTACAGGTACTTTTTCACGTCGTGGGGCAGAGCAGCCTCGTCAGCACTGACAGTAACAGTGACCTTGACGGAATCGCCTGCAATGGCGGCCATCTCGTCCAGCACAGCGCCCAGACGGTTGATATCGTGATCCAGCACCTTCAGGATGCCGTCGATGTACAGGTCGGTGATATCGTAGTTGCTTGCCATCAGGCCGGCAACAAAGCCGTACAGCATCTCGCCGCCGGCGATCTTATACTCATCCAGATCGATCAGACGTGCAGCGGGGGCGATGTCGTAAGTCAGCTTCATGCCTTTTTCCACGACGACGACGTTGCCCTTGGAGGTCTTGACCGCGTCATTGATCTGGTCGATCATTGCCTTGGTCTTGCCGGAGCCCTTGGTACCAACAATCAGTTTAATCATAGTTCTGTCCTCCTGTATTTTCCACGCCTTGCGGCGGGAGATCATTTTTTGTTTCCTGCTTACTTCAACTTTGCTTCCAGCTCGGCGGTCAGGTTCTCGTAACCCGGCTTGCCCAGCAGAGCGAACATGTTCTTCTTGTAGCTCTCGACACCCGGCTGGTTGAAGGGGTTCACGCTCAGCAGGTAGCCGCTGCATGCACAGGCACGCCAGAAGAAGTAGATGAGGTAGCCTACATTATAAGCAGTCAGGTCGTCCACCTCGATCAGTACCTCAGGCACGCCGCCGTCGGTGTGGGCAAGGATGGTGCCCTCCATGGCCTTGCGGTTGACCACGCTCATATTCTGGTCCGCCAGGAAGTTCAGGCCATCGAAGTTGCCCTCCAGCTCTTCGATGAACAGATCCTGCGCAGGCTTTTTGACATCCACGATGGTCTCGAACATGATGCGGGAGCCTTCCTGGATGAACTGACCCATGGAGTGCAGGTCAGTGGAGAAGATGCAGCTTGCGGGGAACAGGCCCTTGTTGTCCTTGCCCTCGCTCTCGCCGAACAGCTGCTTGTACCACTCGTTCATCAGGGCGAAGTCCGGCTCGTAGCACTCCAGAATTTCAACGCTCTTGCCCTTGCGGTACAGGATGTTGCGGATGGCAGCATACTTGTAAGCGTCGTTGTCCGGGCTCAGCACGGAGAAGCGCTCCATGGCATCGGCTGCGCCCTTCATCAGCTCGTCGATGCTGATCCCGGCGGCAGCGATGGGCAGCAGGCCCACAGCGGAGAGAACGGAGTAGCGGCCGCCCACATCGTCAGGAACCACAAAGGTGGGCCAGCCCTGCGCGTCAGCCAGCTGCTTCAGGGTGCCTTTGGCACGGTCAGTGGTGGCATAGATGCGCTTGTTGGCTTCCTCAACACCCATCTCATCCTCCAGCAGCTTGCGCAGAACGCGGAATGCCAGGCTGGTCTCGGTGGTGGTACCGGACTTGGAGATGACATTGATGGAGAACTTCTTGCCCTTGCACAGAGCAATGATATCATTCAGATAGCTGGGGCTGATGCTGTTGCCGCAGAAGTAGATCTTGGGGCCATCCTCCAGCTCGTTGTGGTACAGGCCCTTGACGGCCTCGATCACAGCGCGGGCACCCAGATAGCTGCCGCCGATGCCGGCAACCACCAGCACCTCGGAGTCCTCACGGATCTTCTTGGCAGCTTCCTTGATGCGGGCAAACTCTTCCTTATCGTAATCGCGGGGCAGGTACATCCAGCCCAGGAAATCATTGCCGGGGCCATTCTTGGCTTCCAGCTGGTTGTGAGCCGCTTCCACCTGAGGATAAATGGCCTTATATTCCTCTTCGTTGATAAAACTGGAGAGGTGCTTTGTATTCAGAACGACGCTCATTCTATCAGAACCTCCAAACGTTTTTACGGGACGTGCTCCCTGAGGGTTTTGTTAGTATAAGTGTACCGTTCCAATCGTGCAAAGTCAAGGCCAAAATCCCCGGATTTCATACAATTTTAATAGTGTTCTTTTGGCTGTCCTGACATCTTTTGTTCAGGCCCGCCAACGCCGCTTTGTTTCTGCTAACCGCTTTTATTCGGTGATGTGTTTCTTTTGCCCGCTATGCTCCCAGCAGGCACTGCCACAGCAGCTCCAGCGCGCCGCCAAAGGTCAGCAGCGGGGCATCCGCGGCCGCTTTTACTTCGTATTCATTCAATAAGGTATCATCCTGAAAAATGCTCACCTTTCCCACCGTCCGCCCCTTTTCTATGGGGGCTTCCAGCGCCTCGGGCAGGGTCAGCTCAGCCCGCAGGGCAGAGGCCGTTCCCTTCTCTATCAGGATCGTCTCGGGCAGGGCGGCGTAATCCAGCGGCACGCTGTCCTCGGCGCTGCCCTTTACGGCCAACGCCAGCGGGCGCTCCGGCAGGGTGGGCAGCGGGGCGGCGGCATAGTTGGCAAAACCGTAGTCCAGCAGGGTGGTGGCGGAGTGGAACCGGTCGGCGCTGGAGGGTGACCCCAGCACCACGGCGATCAGGGTCAGGCCGTCCCGGGTGGCGCTGGCGCTGATGCAGACCCCCGCCCCGCTGGTGGTGCCGGTCTTAAGCCCGGTGATGCCGCTGTACCGGCGCAGAAGCTTGTTGGTGTTCACCAGCTGGGTCTGGCCGTTCCGCAGGCTGTCCGTCCAGATGCCGGTATAGTGCAGCAGCTCCGGGCAGGTATTGAGAAGGTACCGGCTCAGAACGGCAACATCCCGCGCCGTGGAGAGATGCCCCTCGGTGTCCAGCCCGCAGGCGTTCCGGAAGGTGGTGTTGGTCATCCCCAGCTCCGCCGCCCGGGCGTTCATCTGTTCCACAAACACCGGCTCGCTGCCGCCCACCAGCTCGGCCACTGCCACAGCGGCATCGTTGGCTGAGGAAACGCAGATGGCCCGCAGCATCTCGTCCAGCGTGAACTGCTCCCCGGGCTCCAGCCAGATCTGACTGCCACCCATGTGATAGGCGTGTTCGCTCACCGGCACGGGGGTATCGAGGGTCAGTTTTCCACTGCGGATGGCCTCAAAGGTCAGCAGCAGGGTCATCAGCTTGGTGATGGAAGCAATGGGCATCCGCTCATCCGGTGCTTTCTCATAGAGCACACGGCCTGTCTCCGGTTCCATGAGGATTGCCGCCCGGCATTCCAGCTGCAGCCCGCTGTTGGCCGGAGCCGCCGTCAGCACCGCCGGGGCATCCGCCTGCACTGCCGGTCCCGTTCCCCCAATGGCCACCCGCAGCCCGGCCCCCTGTGCCGTACCCACAGCCAGCGCAAACAGCCAGAAGCAGAGCACCCCCGCGCAGAGCAGGGCCAAATTTCTCCGTTCCATTCCTCGTACCTCCCCGCGTAAAGTCTCTGGTTGCATTCTATGCAAAAAAAGAGGGGTCAATGCCCTTTTCTACGGGATGAAAATCTGCTATAATAGGAGAGTTTATAAACACTTTAGCTGGCTCACCCTCTCAGGCCGCTTCGCGTCCAGCTCTCCCAAAGGGAGAGCTTTTGACAAAACCAGTAACTTTGCATGGATTGCCAAAGCCTCGCCCTTCGGGAGAGGTGGCAGCGCGTCAGCGCTGACGGAGAGGGTGAGGCCGTTCATCTGAGAGGATCTTTATGCGAGTTTGTTTTTATACCCTTGGCTGCAAGGTCAACCTGAACGAGACCGGCGCACTGGAGCAGATGTTCCGGGGCGCTGGCTTCACCATCGTGCCGGAGGGCGAAGAAGCGGATGTTTTTGTGGTGAACAGCTGCACCGTGACCAACTTCGGCGACCAGAAGAGCCGCAAGTGGCTGCGCCGCGCCAAGCGCGAAAATCCCGGTGCCGTGACCGTGCTCACCGGCTGCTATCCTCAGGCTTTCCCCGAGGAGGCTGCCCAGTTCATGGAGGCCGACCTCGTCTGCGGCAACGGAGACCGCAAGGCCATCTTGGACAATGTGCTCAAGCTGCTGGACGGCCACGAGCGCATCGTTGCCGTTACACCCCACCAGCGGGGCGAACTGTTTGAGGAGCTGCCCGTGGAGCGGTTCGAGACCCACACCCGCGCGTTTATCAAGGTGGAGGACGGCTGCAACCGCCAGTGTGCCTACTGCGTCATCCCCCGCGCCCGCGGCCCGGTGCGCAGCCGCGCCGAGGACAGCATCCTGAAGGAGCTGCGCCAGCTGGCCGCCTCCGGCTACCGCGAGGTCGTGCTCAGCGCCATTTCCCTGCCCAGCTACGGTCTGGACACCGGGACCAATCTGGTGGAGCTGGTGGAAAAATGCGCTCAGGTGGAGGGCATCCAGCGGATCCGTCTGGGCAGCCTGGACCCCGACATGCTGACCCCGGAGTTCATCACCCGGCTGGCAGCGGTGGAAAAGCTCTGCCCCCAGTTCCACCTCAGCCTGCAGAGCGGCTGCACCTCCACCCTGCGCCGGATGCGCCGGGTCTACACCGCGGAGCAGTACGCCCAGGTGGTGGACCAGATCCGCGCCGCCTATGGGGAGCGCCCCGTCAGCTTTACCACCGACTGCATCTGCGGCTTCCCCGGTGAGACCCAGGCCGACTTTGAGGAAAGCTGTGCCTTCCTCAAAAAGATCGGCTTCCTGAAGGTTCATGTGTTCCCCTACTCCCGCCGCAGCGGCACCCCCGCTTATGATTTCCCTGCGCAGGTGCACGAGCGGGAGAAGCAGGCCCGCAGCCGCGAGATGAACGCGCTGGCCGAGGAGGTCCGCCGGGAGGTGCTGGCCGCTCATGTCGGCACCGAGGACGAGGTCCTGCTGGAAACGCCCCTCTCCGAGACGCTGTTCACAGGCTACACCCGGCTGTACATCCCGGTGGTGGTCTCTGCCCCCGGCCACAAGAGCGGCGAGATCGTTCACGTCAGGCTGGGCGAGTACGATGGCGAGCGCGTCCGTGCAGCACTCTGCTAAAAAAGTTTGTTAATTCTTGTGCATCCTGTACTATTTGCTAATTCTTTAACATATTTGAAATTTTCTCTTTTCACGCAGGCCCGTTTATGATAAAATGAAACTGGATATCTGGGTCGGAGCGCCGGTTGCAGCGGCGCGGTACCAGTCGGCCCGGAGCAAAGCAAATTCCGCCTGCCGCAGTCCAGTGCGGCAGCGGGATGTTTTCTGTTTCTGAACAAGGAGAGATTGGAATGAGTTTTAGAGGAATCAATACCACGGTCATCCAGATCCGCCGTCAGGTCTTTACTGAGGTGGCACGGATGGCTTACGCCAACGTCAAGGGCGAGCAGGCCAACCACCTGATGCGCAAGATCCCTTACACCATCATCCCCGGTGAGGAAGGCAAGCTGCGCAAGGACATCTTCCTGGAGCGCGCCATCGTTGAGGAGCGCGTCCGTCTGGCCATGGGCCTGCCCACCCGCCGCATGGATGAGCACAACAGTGTGGTCTCCGGCCTGGAGGATGCTTCCATTGCCGATAAGTACTATGATCCCCCGCTGGTGAATGTGATCAAGTTTGCCTGCAACCGCTGCCCCGAGAAGTTGGTCAAGGTCTCTGACCTGTGCCAGGGCTGTCTGGCCCACCCCTGTATGGAAGTCTGCCCCAAGAAGGCCATCACCTGGGAGAGCGGCCGTTCCACCATCGATCAGGAAAAGTGCATCAAGTGCGGCCGCTGTGCCACTGTCTGCCCCTACAACGCCATCGTCAAGACCGAGCGTCCCTGCGCCGCTGCCTGCGGCATGGGTGCGATCCACTCTGACGAGCTGGGCCGTGCCGAGATCGATTACAGCAAGTGCGTTTCCTGCGGCCAGTGTCTGGTCAACTGCCCCTTCGGTGCCATTGCCGACAAGGGCCAGATCTATCAGCTGATCCAGGGCTTCAACCGCGGCGACCGCATCTATGCACTGGTCGCTCCCGCCTTTATCAACCAGTTCCCCTCTCTGGCTTCTGCCGGTAAGCTGAAGGCTGCCCTCAAGGCCATCGGCTTCTACGATGTGGTGGAGGTCGCCATCGGTGCTGACCTGTGCACCGTGGACGAGGCCCACGACTTCCTGGAGGAAGTGCCCGGGAAGCTGGACTTCATGGCTACCTCCTGCTGCCCCGCATGGAGCATGATGGCAAAGACCGCCTTCCCCGCTCTGGCCAAGAACATCTCCATGACCATGACCCCCATGGTGTTCACCGCCCGCATGATGAAGCAGAAAGACCCCACCGCCCGCATGTGCTTCATCGGCCCCTGCGCCGCCAAGAAGCTGGAAGCTTCCCGCCGCACGGTCCGCTCTGACGTGGACTTTGTGCTGACCTTTGAGGAGCTGGCCGGTATCATCGAGGGCAAGGATCTGGACATCGATCTGCTGGAAGTGGATGAGAATGAGGCAGCACTCTGCTCCGCCTCTGCTGCAGGCCGCGGCTTTGCACAGTCCGGCGGCGTTGCCAATGCCGTTGCCAACAAGATCAAGGAATGGCACCCCGATATGGAGGTCAAGATCGCCTCTGCACAGGGTCTGGCCGACTGCAAGAAGCTGCTGATGCTGGCCAAGGCCGGCAAGTACAACGGTTACCTGCTGGAGGGCATGGGCTGCCCCGGCGGCTGCATCGGCGGCGCAGGCACCATTGCCGACCCCGCACGCACCGCCATCCAGCTGAACAAGTATATGAAGGAAGCTCCCTTCACTGACCCTGAGCAGAGCCCCTATATGAGCGAGATCCACGTTCTGAAGGACGACCCCAATTTTGAACTGTAATCTCTCCGTCACCTGCGGCTTGCCTCCCCTATTACGGGATCTGGCGCAAAGAACCTGAGAGGTTTTACAATATCCGCTTCCCGCACAGGGGAGCGGATATTTTTTCTACTTTTGATTTCATAAGTGAAACTTTTTTTGTGAAAAACTCACGAAGCAGATTGACATATTATCGCTGGCGTGATATTTTAGCGTTGACAAACCCTGTGTCCTGCCCCAACAGGACACCAGAGCAGGCCGCACACGCGCGGCCAGGAAAGGTTGATCTTTATGAAAAACACATTCAAACGCTCCGGCGCAGCGCTGATCTCGCTGGTGCTGCTGTTGGTGCTGGCCGTCAGTGCCGGTGCCGCCAGCAGCCAGAATGTCGGTGTGAAATTCTGGAAGGAACGCTCCGATAAGGAATCCATGGCCAACAGCGGCATCGATCCTGACCGCACCGCCACCCTCACCCGGCAGGCCAACGGCACTTACACCCTGACCCTGCCGGTCAAACAGGTGTCCAAGATGGGGGTCACCGGCTATCTGTCCGGCCTGACCATCGGCGACGTGACCTACGACGGCACCCTGACCGGTGATTTCAACAAGGCCACGGCAGTGCTCACCATCAAGAACCTGCCCGCCTCGGTGCTCACCGGCAGCGACGTGAACAAATCGGTCCTTGTGACCTGCAACATCCAGATGGACCTGCAGGTCCTGGGTGAGATCAACACCAGTGCCCGGATGTGTATCTGGAACCAGAAGTAAATGGCAAGCAAAAAGGCAGAGCCCGCGGGCCCTGCCTTTTTGTTTGCCCTCACAGGTCCATCCTGCGCTCCACGAGATCCGTGACCATGGTGTCCAACTGGCTCATGGCGCGTTCCGCGCCCTTGGCCAGCTTGCGTGCGGTGCGCTTGACCTGCCGCTGGTTCTGTGCCATTGCCATGGTGCCCACGGCCCCCAGGGCCGCGCCTGCCGCCATGCCCAGCAGAACACTGCCGGAGGAAGGCTGACGATTTGTGTTTTTCATGTGGCTCTCTCCTTTCCGCTGTGTGATTTTTGCCGCTGTGGCTAGTATTTCCTGTAAAGAATCCGGTATGCGCTTTTTTTGTCCCGCAAAATGTGGTATACTGTATCATACGCTGAGAAACTGGGCCCTGTGCGGCCCGTGGATGGCGCAAAGGAGGATCCTTTTTATTGAAACCGACTGAACCGAAAAAAATTCTCTGCATTCACGACCTCTCCGGTATGGGCCGGTGCAGCCTGGCGGTCATCCTGCCGGTGCTGTCCGTTATGGGCTGCCAGCCTGTGGCCCTGCCCACTGTGGTGCTCTCCACCCACACGGGCGGTCTGGGCACACCGGCACGGCTGGACGGTGCCGCCTACGGGCTGGCCGCTCTGGAGCACTACCGGGAGCTGGGTGTGGAGTTTGACTGTATCTACACCGGCTACTTAGGCGGCGAGGAGCAGGTGGCGCTGGCCGAAAAGGCATTCGATCTCTGGCCCGCTGCCCGCAAGGTGGTGGACCCTGTGATGGGGGACAACGGCAAAGCCTACTCCACAGTGACCCCGGCTCTCATCGACCGGATGCGCGGGCTCTGCCGCCGGGCAGACCTGATCCTGCCCAACGCCACCGAGGCCGCCCTGCTGCTGGAGCGGCAGCCCCAGACCGACGCGTTCGATGACGCTTCCGCTCAGGCGCTGGCCGACGAGCTGCTGACGCTGGCCCCCAGCGCGGTGGTCACCGGCCTCGCACTGGGCAAGTACATCGGCTGCGCAGGCTCCGGCCGCGAGCGCTTCGTCATCAAAAAGCTGCACATCAGCCGCAGCTTCCCGGGCACGGGTGACCTGTACGGTGCCGTGCTCATTGGCTCGCTGATCCAGGGCAACGCCCTGAGCGCCGCTGCCGACAACGCCGCCGAGTTCGTCTCGCTGGCCATTCAGCAGACCCCCGCCGATCAGGATACCCGGTACGGTGTCTGGTTCGAGCCCCTGCTTCCCCGGCTCTGCCCGGTGAGCTGGAATGACTGAGGAGGCCGCCATGAGCGAAAAACCGACCCTGAACATCGTTCTGGTAGAGCCCCGCATCCCCCAGAACACCGGCAACGTGGCCCGCACCTGTGCCTGCACGGCCTGCCGCCTGCATCTGGTGGGGCCCATGGGCTTTGCCATCGATGACAAAAAGCTCAAGCATGCCGGGCTGGACTACTGGCACTACCTCGACATCAATTACTATGATGGGCTGGAGGATTTCTTTGCCCGGAACAAAGGCCCGTTCTACTACTTTACCACCAAAGCACCTCAGCGCTACACCGACATCCAGTACCCGGACGGGGCCTACCTCGTGTTCGGGCGGGAGGATGCCGGCCTGCCTGAGGCATTGCTGGCGGCCAATCAGGATCACTGCATCCGGATGCCCATGCGGGATACCTGCCGCAGCCTGAACCTTTCCAACAGTGTGGCTGTGGGTGTGTACGAGGTCCTGCGCCAGTGGGATTTCCCGGAGCTGCTGGATCATGGCCGCCTGCGAGAATACGAATGGAAATGAGGGACATTATGAGCAAGATCGCGATCCTGACCGATTCCTCCTGCGATATTCCGCAGGAGCTGGCCGAGAAGTACGGCATTGATATTATGGGCTTTCACATCCTGCTGGATGATGTAGACTATATCGAGCGTGAGAGCTGCACCAATGAGGAGTTCTACGAAAAGATGCGCGCCGCCAAGGGCATTCCCTCCACGGCTGCCATCACCCCCATCCAGTTCTGCGAAAAGTACTGCCAGTATGTGGACGAGGGCTACACCGATGTGATCCATGTACCCATCAACCGCAGCGGCTCCTCCACCTACAACAACGCCGTGATGGCACAGGGGATGCTGCGGGAAGAGCGCCCGGAGCACCACCTGCGGATCCACCTGCTGGACCCGCACACCTACTCCATGCCCTTTGGCTGGTATGTCTGTGAGATGGCGCGCAAGCTGCAGAATGGTGCGGAGATCAGCCACGTCATTCAGGAGTTCGAGACCCAGATGGACAAGATGGAGATCGTTCTCGGACCTTACAGCCTGAAGCAGATGAAGAAGAGCGGCCGCATCTCTGCCGCCGCCGCTGTCATGGGCGAGCTGATGGGCATCCGCCCCATCATCACCCTGATCGATGGAAAGACCAAAGTGGAGGCCAAGGTGCGCGGCGATGACAAGGTCGTGCCCGCCATGGTGGAGCTGGCCAAAAAGCGCAGCGAGGGTGTGGAGGACTTTGATTATATGATCGGCCACACCAACATCCCCCAGAAGGAGGATCTGATCAAGGCCTGCCGCAAGGCGTTCGGCAAAGACCCGCTCATCACCTTCCCGCTGGGCGGCGTTGTTTCCGCCAACACCGGCCCCGACACCATTGCTCTGGTCTACGTTGGCCACGCACGCTGAGTTTTTTCTGAGAACTGCCCGCCGCGGCAGTTCTTTTTTGTTTGCAGGCCGTTGCATTTTGCGGCAATTTATGCTATACTCCCTTTTGCTGTGCTTTTGCGCGGCAACCTGAAAGAGCAACTTAGGATTTTAGGCTCCCCGGCGTGTCTCGAACCATGCCGGGCCAAACCCATAGGGCTGGCGGTCCCTGTGCGGTCAAAATTCATCCGCCGGAGTATTGTTATGAATCAGAATTTTACTGTCCGCAAACTGGCCCGCTGCGCTGTGGTCGCAGCTCTCTATGTGGTGCTCTGCATGGCGCTGCAGCCGTTCTCCTACGGTGCGGTGCAGGTGCGTGTTGCTGAGGCCCTCTGCCTGCTGCCCGTGTTCGGTGCCGAGTACATCGTGGGCGTGGTGCTGGGCTGCTTCCTGGCAAACCTGCTGGGTTCCACCATCGTGGATGTTATCTTTGGCACCCTGGCCACCCTGCTGGCCTGTGTTGTGACTTACAAACTGCGGAACGTCCGCTTCAAGGGTCTGGCCATCGTGCCTTCCCTGCCGCCCGTGCTCTTCAATGCTGTCATCATCGGCATTGAGATCGCCGTCATGTTCCCCGATCCTTCTTCCTCCGCTCCGCTGTGGCTGGCCTGCATCACCAACGGCATCTCCGTCGGCATCGGTGAGCTTATCAGCTGCACCGTGCTGGGCGTGCTGCTGGTGAAGATTGTGGAGACCAACACCTCCCTGCGCAAAGTGTTCCTGGAAGCCTGATCGAGCAGGCAGACAAGACAGATTCATAAGGCAAAGGCTTTTCCGTTGCTCGGCCTTTTGCCTGTAACATAGAAAGACCTCCTCTGGCTGTTTCCAGAGGAGGTCTTCGTTTTTATCCGATCACTTGTGCTCCTGCAGCCAGCGCAGGGCCATATAGGCGTAGGCCGCGCTGCCCTCAAAGAGGACACTGTCATCAAACTTCACCTTGGGGTGATGCTGGCCGTAGGTGTAACCCTCGTTGGCGTTGCCCGCCGTCAGGAACATGCTCACGGTGGGCACCTCATGGCTGACGAACGCGAAATCCTCGCTGCCGCCGCCGGGCTTGCCGCCGGTCATCGGGGTCATATCCATTGCGCCCTTACCCAGCAGCTCACCCATATAGGTCAAGGCGTTGCCGGCAAGCTCCTTGTCCACCACCATGCAGGGGCAGTAATCACTGAAGGCGATCTCGGCGGTGCAGCGGTAGGCCGTGGCCACCCCCTGCACGATCTCGGTCATCCGCTTGTGCAGCAGCTCCGTCACCGCACCCTCGGGGTCGGTGGTGCGGATGGTGCCCCACATCTCCGCGCTGTCCGGGATGACATTGGAGGCCGCGCCTGCCTGGAAGCGGCCGGTGGTGAACACGCCAAAGCTGTGGGCATCCAGCTCCCGGCTGTTGATCTCCTGCAGGGCAATGTGGATGTGCGCCGCCGCCGTGATGGGGTCGATGCACTTTTCCGGCATGGAACCGTGACCGCCCTTGCCGTGGACGATGATGTGATACTGCTCACAGCTTGCCATGGTGATGCCGCCGCAGGCAGGCACCAGCACCACACCGGCGGGGATGGGCATTCCGCCCAGCACATGGAACATGACTGCCGCATCCACGCTGGGGTTTTCCAACAGGCCGTTGGCGATCATATCGGGCGAGCCCTGGAAGATCTCCTCGGCGGGCTGGAACTCCAGCTTGACGGTGCCCTCGATCTCATCCTCGTGCTCCTTGAGCAGTTGGGCAGCACCCAGCATCATTGCCGTGTGCATATCGTGGCCGCAGCCGTGCATCTTGCCCGGCACCTCGGAAGCGTAATCCACGCCGGATTCCTCCTGAATGGGCAGGGCATCCATATCGCCCCGCAGCAGGATGGTCTTGCCGGGCTTTTTGCCGCCTGCCAGCGCAATGACACCGGCCTTGCCGCAATCCTTGGGCTCATAGCCCATCTCGGTCAGGGCCTTTTTCACCAGTGCCTTGGTCTGGGTCAGATCAAAGCCCACCTCCGGGTGACGGTGCAGGGTGCGCCGCCACTCCACCAGCTGGGGTTCCAGCGCCTGGGCACGGCCCAGCAGTTCTTTTGCAGTCAACATTTCAGTCAGCTCCCGTTCTATTTGATTTTAAGGTCGCTCAGTTTTCCCCGCCGTTGCTTCCTTCGGGGTGATACTGGGCGCAGGTGCATTTTTTCCACTTAAGGCCGCTGCCGCAGGGGCAGGGATCATTGCGGCCGATCTTGATGACCCGGACAGGCTGGCCCTTGGGGGCACCCTTGACACCGGGCGCACCGTTGCCGGGCACAAAGCCCTCGCCGGTGGGCTTGGCCACCTGCTCCCGTTTGGGGGCTGCACCGGCCTGCCGCACCTCGATGGTCAGCAGCATCTTGATGCTGGACTCCCGGATGGAATCCACCATCTGGTCGAACATGTCAAAGCCCTCGATGCGGTACTCCACCACGGGGTCCTTCTGGCCGTAGCCGCGGAGGGCGATGCCCTGACGCAGCTGGTCCATGTTGTCGATGTGATCCATCCACATCCGGTCCACGCACTTGAGCAGGCAGATGCGCTCCAGCTCACGCATGACCGGTGCGCCGTACCGCACTTCCTTGGCCTGCAGGATCTGCATTCCGCGGTCGTAGAGCAGATCGGCGATGGCCTTCTGGGAGAGGCTGTCGTAATCGGCCACGGTGTAGTGGAAGTCGGCATCGGTGGTCAGCCAGCCCTGATAGTGGCGGCGCAGGGCACCAAAGTCCCACTCGTCCTTCACATCTCCGGCCAGGAACTGCTTGCAGCTGGAATCAATGTTCTCCCGCAGCATGTTGTGCATCTCGGTGCTGATATCCTCACCGTCCAGCACTTTGCGGCGCTGGCCATAGATGATCTCGCGCTGCTGGTTCATCACGTCGTCGTACTTCAGCACGTTCTTACGGATCTCAAAGTTGCGGCCCTCCAGCTTTTTCTGGGCGCTCTCCAGCGTGCTGGTGATCATCCGGTTCTCAATGGGGGTATCCTCGTCCAGCTTGAGGGTATCCATCAGGTTGGAAACGCGGTCACCGCCGAACAGGCGCATCAGGTCATCTTCCAGGCTCAGGTAGAAGCGGGACGCGCCGGGGTCGCCCTGACGGCCTGCACGGCCGCGCAGCTGGTTATCAATGCGGCGGCTCTCGTGCCGCTCTGTGCCGATGATGAACAGACCGCCGGCCTTTCGCACTTCCTCTGCCTCGGCGCTGATGGCCGGCTTGTACTGGGTATACAGCTCCTCAAACCGTTTCCGCACCGCCAGGATCTTTTCATCGTTGGTGTCGCCGTGGCCGTCGGCCTCAGTCAGCAGAAGCTCCACCGCATTCGGGTCGGCATCCTGCGGCTTTTCGGGGTCGAGCAGGTTCTCACAGAAGTGTTCCCTGCGCATCTGGGCCTTGGCCATGAACTCGGCGTTGCCGCCCAGCATGATATCAGTACCACGGCCTGCCATGTTGGTGGCAATGGTGATGGCACCCTTTTTGCCGGCCTGCGCCACGATCTCGGCTTCACGCTCATGGTTCTTGGCGTTCAGGACATTGAAATCGCGGGTGTACTTCTGCAGCATTTTGGCCAGCGTCTCGCTCTTTTCCACGCTGACGGTACCCACCAGAACCGGCTGGCCGTTCTTGTGGCATTCCAGCACCTGCTCAATGACAGCCTTGTACTTGCCGTTGACGGTCTTGTAGACCGCGTCCGGGTAATCCTTGCGGATGTTGGGGCGGTTGGTGGGCACGGTGACGATGTTCAGGCCGTAGATCTCGGTGAACTCGGTGGCTTCCGTCTTGGCGGTACCGGTCATACCGGACAGCTTCTTGTACATGCGGAAGTAGTTCTGGAAGGTGATGGTCGCCAGCGTCTTGCTCTCGGCGGCGATCTTCACGCCCTCCTTGGCCTCAATGGCCTGATGCAGGCCCTCGTTGTAGCGGCGGCCGATCATCAGGCGGCCGGTGAACTCGTCCACAATGATGACCTCGCCGTTCTTCACGACATAGTCGATATCCTTCTGCATCACGCCGTAAGCCTTGATGGCCTGATCGATGTGGTGGGCCAGGGTCATGTTCTCTGCGGCGGCCAGGTTCTCGACCTTGAAGTATTCCTCGGCCTTCTGGATGCCCTTGGCGGTCAGGGTGCAGGTCTTGTGCTTTTCGTCCACGACATAATCGCCGTCGGTCTGCTCATCGGCCTCCACCTTATCTTCCAGCTCGACCACCACGCTCTTGTGCAGGGTGCGGACGAAGCGATCCACCTGGGTGTACAGGCTGGAGGAATCCTCGCCCTTGCCGGAGATGATCAGAGGGGTGCGGGCCTCATCGATCAGGATGGAGTCCACCTCATCGACGATGGCAAAGGCGTGGCCGCGCTGCACCATGTTGTCCTTATAGGTCACCATGTTGTCGCGCAGATAGTCGAAGCCGTACTCGTTGTTGGTGCCGTAGGTGATATCGGCGTTGTAGGCGCGGCGGCGGGCATCGCCATCGATGCCCTGCACGATCAGGCCGACATTCAGGCCCAGCCAGCGGTAGAGCTTGCCCATCCACTCGCTGTCGCGCTTGGCCAGGTAATCGTTGACGGTGACGATGTGCACGCCCTCGCCGGTCAGGGCGTTCAGGTAGGCGGGCAGGGTGGCCACCAGGGTCTTGCCTTCACCGGTCTGCATCTCGGCAATGGAGCCGCGGTGCAGGGCAATGCCGCCCATGATCTGCACAGGGAAGTGCTTCATGCCCAGCACACGCCAGGCAGCTTCGCGGCAGACAGCAAAGGCATCGGGCAGGATATCATCCAGCGTCTCGCCGTTTGCCAGCCGCTCTTTCAGGGCCGGGGTCTGCGCCTGCAGCTCGGCATCGGACATCGGCTGATACTTTGTTTCCAGTGCCAGCACCTTTTTGGTAATGGGATTGATCTTTTTCAGCTCCCGGTCAGAGAAGCTGCCAAAGAGTTTTTCAGCAAGGGACATTGTTACACCTCATCTATCAAAAATCGGGGCGGCAGGCCGCCCAACAGCGGAAAAACCACATACTGTTTATATGATACACCAAAGCTGAAAACCCGTCAAATCCGATGGGTGGATTTTATCCGTTTTTTGGGTGAACTTTCTGTTAATTTAGAAAAAACGACCCTCTCCGTCATTGCTGTGCCATGCCGCTTGCCGTGTTGCGGCGCGCGGCGGCGTGACAGAGAGGGTCATTCTTATACCAATGTCGCCCCCGGGCGGGGAACGTGCTCCGTCAGCAGGGCGTGCAGCTGTTCCGGCAGGGCGTAGAAATTGCCGTTGGTATATTCCCACGCCCCGACCGCAGCAAGAGCCGCCAGCAGAGCCAGCACCAACAGCGTCATGCACACCCGGCGCAGGGGATGCCGCCCGGGCTGAGGGCCGGGCAGAGCATCCTTCTTTGCAGCCCTGCGGGCAGGCAGGAAGCCTGTCCCCTCAGCCTGAGGCTTGTTTGCCGCCGTGCGCCGGATGATATCCAGCAGCCAGAGGGCAGGGTTCTCCCCCGCCGGGACGGTGCGCAGAAAGCAGCCCTTCCTGCAGCTGAGCACCAGCACACAGTCATTTTCCCGCTCGGCACAGGCGGCGGAGAGATCTGCCCCCACCACGCGGCGGGCAGCCTGAGCCCGGGCCAGCGCCTGCCGGAGCGGGTCGGTGCAGTCTTTGGGCAGGCGGGCACGCTTTTCGATCAACGGGCCGGTCTTGGGGTTGGCATAGCTCACCGCACCAAAATCAAAGACCTTCTCGGCCCCGGGCAGGTTCTCGAGCCGGGCTTCCAGCAGGGCACCGGCGGCAGCATCCGCGCAGATAAGCAGCTTATCGTGCCGTTCCAGCGCCTCCACCACGGCAGCAGGCAGAGTGGTCTCCCCTGCCCCGTACAGGTCTGCCGAAAACGCCTGCCGCAGGGCCTGCGCGGCCTTTTTCAGCCCGGAAGGGCTCTGCGCCTGCAGGGCCACCAGCGTTTCCGCGCCCCGGCTCTTCCACTGGGCCGCGGCCCGCCACTGGGGCGGAAAGTTTTCCACCGTTTTGCCCACCGCTGTGGACTGCGCACCGAACAACCGCAGCACACACCCGGTCTCCTGTTGCTGTGTCACCCTGCATTCCCCCTGCCTTTTAGTGGCCCAGGAACACCTCGTTCAGCTTGTCCAGCGCTTCGGCGCTGTGCTGTGCGTTCCGGGCAAGGGGCTCTGTGCCTGCGGGAACTTTTCCCTGTGCCAGCCGCAGGGCCAGCTCCAGGGCGGCCTGCGCGGCGCGGGCACGCACCAATGCACGGTCGGGCCGGGAGACGGACAGCTTTTTCAGATACACCGTCTCCCCCCGGGCCGCGCCCAGATACACCGTGCCCACCGGGCGAAGGGCATCTCCGCCGGTCGGCCCGGCCACGCCGGTCACGCTGATGCCGATCTCAGCACCGGCGGCCTGCGCGGCCCCCAGCGCCATCTGGGCGGCCACGGGGGCCGACACCACATTGTACTTTGCAATGACATCCGGTTCCACGCCCACCAGCCTGGCCTTGGCGGCCTCCCAATAGGTCACAAAGCCGTAGCCGAACACTTCGCTGGAGCCCGGCACCGAGGTGATGCGCTGTGCGATCAGCCCGCCGGTGCAGCTCTCGGCGGTGGAGAGGGTGAGCCCCTTTTCCTTTAAGGTGCGCACCAGTGTCTCCTCCAGCCCGGCCACATCCTCATCATACACCGCATCGCCCAGCAGATCATAGAACTTTTTGGCATATTCCCGGCACATTTTTTCACCTTCCGCATCGGAAGCAGCCCGGGCGGTGATGCGGATCTCGCACTCACCGGTCTTGCAGTAGATGGCGGCAGTCGGGTTGGCGTTTTCCAGCAGATCACACACCTGATATTCCAGGCTGCTCTCGCCGCCCAGCACCCGCAGGGTAACAGAGTGCAGGGTGCAGTTCTGGCGCTTCATCAGCAGGGGGCGGACACTCTCGTTCCACATGGCCTTCATCTCGCTGGGCACGCCCGGCATCAGGACAGCACAGCGGCCCTCCTGCTCAAACCACGCACCGGGGGCAGTGCCGTGATGGTTGATGATCTTATGCCCTTTTACGGGCACCATGGCCTGCTTGCGGTTGTTGGGGGTGGTCACCCGGCCGGAGCGGGCAAAATAACCGGTGATCTTCTCCCACTCGCTCTCGTCAAAGACCAGCGTATCGCCATAGCAGGCGGCAACGGTCTCCTTGGTCAGGTCGTCTGCCGTGGGGCCCAGACCGCCGGTGAATACCAGCAGGTCACAGCGGTTCTTTGCCTCGTTGACAAAGTCCGCCAGCCGCCCCTGATTGTCGCCGATGGTGCTCTCCCGCTGGACCGTAATGCCCAGCTCAGCAAGCTCCCGGCTCAGGTACTGGGCATTGGTGTTGAGAATGTTGCCGAGCAGCAGCTCGGTGCCCACACTGATGATCTCCGCTGTCATGCCGCTCACCCCTCAAACTCGATCTCGTCCGTAATGCGGATGCGGATCCGTTCGGTGTTCTCGGCAGCTTCGGCCTCCAGCTCTGCCAGACCGGGCATGGCGGCTTCGGCCTCCAGGATCTCTGCCAGCTCGGGGCGGATCTTCGGGTGCGGCGGGGTGAAGATGGTGCAGCAGTCCTCATAGGGCAGGATGCTGGTCTCGTAGGTGCCAATGTGGCGGGAGGTCTCGATGATCTCGGTCTTGTCCATGCCGATCAACGGGCGCAGGATGGGCAGATCCTGGGCGGCATCGGTGCACTGCAGGGCCTTGACAGTCTGGCTTGCCACCTGAGCCAGACTCTCGCCGGTGATGAGGGCCTCGCAGCCCTGTCTGGTGGCAATACGATTGGCAATGCGCATCATACTGCGGCGCATCAGCACCGTGAACAGCACATCGGGGGCATTGTCCCGGATATACTCCTGCGGCTTGGTGTAGGGCACCACAAACAGGTTGGAGCTGCCGGTATAAGGGGTGATCTTTTGGGCCAGAGCCTTAACTTTCAGTTTTGCGCGCTCAGAAGTATACGGAGGGGACGCAAAATGGATGTGATCCAGGGCCAGACCGCGCTTTGCCATCCGGTAAGCAGCCACCGGGCTGTCGATGCCGCCGGAGAGCATATTCAGGGCACGGCCGGAGGTACCCACGGGCAAGCCGCCCTCTCCGGGTATTTTCGGGCCATGAATATACGCGCCGTAATCCCGGATCTCCACAATGACCTTAAACTGGGGGTTCTTCACATCCACCCGCAGGTAGTTGTGAAGCCCCAGCAGGTAAGCGCCCAGCTCCCGCATCAACTCAGGGCTGGTCATGGGGTAGGTCTTATCCGAACGGCGGGCCTCCACCTTGAAGGTCTTGATGCCGTGCAGGCTGTCGCCCAGATACTCCTCCGCAGTCCGGCAAATGGTATCAAAGTCCTTTTCGCAGACCACGGCACGGCTCAGCGCCGCCAGACCGAACACGGTGCGCACCCGGTCAAAGGCCAGATCCATGTCCACATCTTCTTCCTCGGGCTCCATATAAAAGGTAGACTGGGTGCAGTACACCTTGAACTTGCCCACGGTCTTGAGCCGGTAGCGCAGGATCTTCATCATAGCCGACTCAAACTGGTTGCGGTTCAGGCCCTTCAGGGACATCTCGCCCTGATAGCCCATAATAATTTCACGCATAGAGTTCTCCTTAATTATAGCTGGCTCACCCTCTCCGTCAGCGCTGACGCGCTGCCACCTCCCCCAAAGTGGGAGGCCTTGGCATTCCACGCAAAGTTTCCGGTTTTGTCAAGAGCTCCCCCTTTGGGGGAGCTGGACGCGGAGCGGCCTGAGAGGGTGAGGATGCTTTCCTTTTTTACTTTTTGATTCTCTGCAAATGCTTCATTCCGTCCTCGAAGGCGTTGAGGAACGCGTCCACATCCTCGGGGGTGTTGTCCGCACAGAAGGACACGCGGATGGCCGTGTCGATAGCCAGCGGGTCCCTGCCCATAGCGGCAAGGGTATGGCTGGGCTGGCCCCGGCCGCAGGCACTGGCCGAGGAGACATAGACCTGCTGCTGTGCCAGATGGGCCAGCATGGTCTCGCTCATGATGCAGTTCTCGCTGAAGTTCAGCACCTCGGGCACCGCATTGTCCGGGCTGTTGATGACCACCTCCGGAAAGGCTTTCAGCCCTTCCCGCAGGCGCTGGTTCAGGGCGCGCACAGCAGCATCCCGGCTCTTCATGGTCTTGTTCAGGCGGGTGGCCGCGGCAGCAAGGCCCAGCGCATAGGGCAGGTTCTCGGTGCCGGGGCGCTTCTCCCGCTCCTGCTCACCGCCCAGATAGGGAGCCTGGAACGCCTGATACAGGCTGTCGCTCAGGTAGAGCGCACCAATGCCCTTGGGTGCGTGGATCTTGTGGCCGCTGACAGCCAGTGTGTCGATGTTCGCCAGCTTGATGGGCACCCGCATCCAGGCCTGCACGGCATCCACATGGACGATGGTGCGGCTGTTGCGGCGCTTGACCTCGGCGGCCAAACGCTCCACATCGTTCCGGGTGCCGACCTCGTTGTTGACCATCATGCAGGCCACAAGGATGGTGTTTTTGTCCACATGGTCCAGCATCCGGTCAATGTCCAGCGTGCCGTCCGGGCCGGGGTCCACCACGGTCACATCATAGCCCATGGCGGCCAGACGCTCCAGCGGCTTCTGCACGCTGGGGTGCTCAAAGCCGGACACCACGATGCCCTTGCCGAACCTGCGGGTCAGGGCCGCGCCCAGCAGGGCCATGTTGTTGCTCTCGCTGCCGCAGGAGGTAAAATAGAGCTCCCGGCTCTTGCAGCCCAGGGTGCGGGCCACGGCGGCGCGGGCAGCGTTCAGGGCTTCCTCGCTCCGGGCACCGGGGGCATACAGACTGGACGGGTTGGCCCAGTGCTCCCGCATGGCCTTGTTGATGACATCCGCCACTTCCGGGGCCACGATGGTGGTGGCGGCGTTGTCCAGATAATGCAATTCAGGGTTTTGCAGCATAAATTTTGATTCCTGCTTTCATCAACCCTCTCCGTCATTGCTTTGCAATGCCACCTCTCCCGAAGGGAGAGGCAATCCTGCCTCAATCTGAAATACAGCAAAGCTGCATTCTATATCTGTCAGATGCATTGGCTCCCCCTTTGGGGGAGCTGGCGAGCGCAAGCGAGACTGAGAGGGCTTTATTTCATACTAAACCATGATGATTATACCACAAAGCATCTGCCGCCGTAAAGTAGCACGGCCCACTTGCACGGCCCCGCCGGGTGCTGTATAATGAGGGTAACGAACACAAAGAAAGCCGGGTGTTTTTATGGCCGATTATCAGGAATACCGCCGCCGCATCCTGCGCAAGCGCTGGCGCAGGACTTTTGCCGTTGCCGGGCTGCTGGTGCTGCTCATCCTGCTCAGCGCCGTAGGCCTGCTGTGGAAGCACCTCCACCGGGAGCAGAGCCCTGCCGCCGTGCAGGGCCCGACCATCTTCCAGCAGGAACTGCAGAGCAGCGAGTGGAACACCATCAGCTACACGCCCGCGCGGCGGCTGACCGTGCAGACCACCTCTGCCGGGTCCACCGCCATGGATTTCCGGCTGGCCGCGCTGGACCGCACCACCGCTGTGGACCGCAGCTATTTTGCCAACGTCTGTTTTCTGGGCGACAGCCTGACGCAGGGGATGCAGATCTATTCCAGCGGCCTGCCGGAGGCCTCTTTCTGCGCCTACCGGGGCGCAGGCCCCAGCGTTGTGGTCAATGGCACCACCTGCAAGCGCTCCGATGGCGGCACAGAGGTCCCCATGGAGGTGCTGACAGCCCGGCAGCCCCCGGTGCTGTATATCCTGCTGGGCACCAACGTGCTCAACCGGGACGGGGATTATTCCAGCTTTCTCACCTACTACCGGCTCATGCTGGATATGATCTCCCAGGCCCTGCCCAACACGCAGATCTACGTGCAGTCCATTACGCCTGTCCGGCCCGAGGTGCGCAGCAGCCATCCCGGCCTGTACAAAGAGCGGCTGTGCGAGATCAACAATGAGCTGGCTGCCATTGCGCTGGAAAAGAACTGCGCTTTTCTGAACCTGTGGGAAGCCCTTGCCGACGACAATGGTGACCTGAAAGCCGAATACGCCCAACCCGACGGCATCCACATCAAACCCGAGGGCTACCCCGCCTGGGTGGAATATCTCGCCACCCACACCGTGGGCCAACAGACGGCTTAAGCTGAATACTCACATAGAAAAACCGCCCTTCCGGCACCAAACCGGAAGGGCGGTTTTGTCATACAAACAGGAACGGGGAATGCGGCATCAGAACAGCCCCGTGATCTTGCCTTCGGCATCCACGTCGATATTGACGGCGGCGGGCTTCTTGGGCAGGCCGGGCATGGTCATAATGTTGCCGCAGATGACCACCACGAAACCGGCACCGGCGGCAAGGCGGACTTCCCGCACTTCCATGGTAAAGCCGGTGGGTGCACCGGTCAGCTTGGCGTTGTCGCTGAAGCTGTACTGGGTCTTGGCGATACAGACCGGCAGGTCGCCGTAGCCCAGTTCTGTCAGTTCGGCCAGCGTCTTGGAAGCGGCAGCGCTGAAATTCACACCGTCGGCACGGTAGATCTTTTTGGCGATGGCCTCCACTTTCTGCTTCAGGGGCATCTCCAGCGGGTAGACGTACTGGATGGGACGTTCCTCCATGACCTCCAGCACCTTCTCGGCCAGAGCCTTGCCGCCCTCGCCGCCCTTGGCGAACACCTCGCTCAGGACGCAGGGCACGCCCTGCTCGGCACAGACCTGCTCAACGTATGCCTGCTCCTCCGGGGTGTCGGTGGGGAAGGCATTGATGGCCACCACCACAGGCAGGCCAAAGCCGTTCTTCAGGTTGTCGATGTGGCGCACAAGGTTGGAGGCACCAGCCTTGACCGCCTCGAGATTCGGCTGGTTCAGGTCAGCCTTGGCAACGCCGCCGTGGCTCTTGAGGGCACGGACAGTGGCCACCAGCACGCAGGCGCTGGGGGCGATGCCGGCATAGCGGCACTTGATATCCAGGAACTTCTCGGCACCCAGATCTGCACCGAAGCCCGCCTCCGTGATGACGTAATCGGCCAGCGAGAGGCTGAGCTTGGTGGCCATGACGCTGTTGCAGCCGTGGGCAATGTTGGCAAAGGGGCCGCCGTGGATGATGGCGGGGTTGTTTTCCAGCGTCTGAACGAGGTTCGGGTCAAGGGCATCCTTGAGCAGTGCAGTCATGGCACCGGCGGCACCGATGTCGCCAGCCGTAACAGGCTTCCCCTCGTAGGTGTAGGCGCAGACGATTTTCGACAGCCGCTCCTTCAGGTCGGAGATGCTGGTGGCCAGGCAGAAGATCGCCATGACCTCGCTGGCAACGGTGATATCAAAGCCGTCCTCACGGGGGGTACCGTTCACCTTGCCGCCCAGACCATCCACGATGAAGCGGAGCTGGCGGTCGTTCATATCCATGCAGCGCTTCCAGGTGATGCGGCGGGGATCGATGTTCAGGGGATTGCCCTGCTGGATGCTGTTGTCAATCATGGCAGCCAGCAGGTTGTTTGCAGTGCCGATGGCATGCAGGTCACCGGTAAAGTGGAGGTTGATATCCTCCATGGGCACCACCTGGGCATAGCCGCCGCCGGCCGCGCCGCCCTTGACACCGAACACGGGGCCAAGGCTGGGCTCACGCAGGCAGAGCATGGTCTTTTTGCCCAGAGCGTTCATGGCATCGGCCAGGCCCACGCTGGTGGTAGTTTTGCCCTCGCCTGCCGGGGTGGGGCTGATGGCCGTGACCAGAACCATCTTGCCCTGCCTGGATGCCTTGTGGATGAGGCGGTGGTTGATCTTGGCCTTGTAGCGGCCATAGGGGATCACGTCCTCATCGGCAAGGCCCAGCGAGGCAGCGATCTCGGTGATGGGCTTCATTTTGGCTTCCTGTGCGATCTCGATATCAGACTTCATGCTCAAATCCTCCCTGAAATGCAAAAAGGACAGCTTTGCGCACCAATAGCGCAAGGCTGCCCAGACGGTCGGCGTAACAAAACCCGGTTTTGTCTGCACTGTGGTGCTCCACAACGTTCCGTCAGCAGGCAAACCCGTTCTTCTGGGTCAAAGATATCACATCTGCCCGTGGTTTGTCAAGCAGAAACTGTCCGCAAAGAAAAATCTGCCTGTACGGCCCCTGCGGCTTGCATCCATCCTGCCAGATGTGTTATACTAAAGTGTATCAAACGATAGGGAGGCTTTCACGATGCCATTTACACCGAAACTGACTTATAAAGGCAAGCCCCTCGTCCGTAAGGACAACGAGCTGTATTACGGCCGTATGACCGACCCCTATGTGCTGCGGATGCAGATCCTGAGCACCAAATCCGTGGGCGGCATGGATGTGGCCGATAAGGTACACATTCAGGTCTTTTCCACCAACGACAGCCTGGCCCCTGAGGCCCGCGTGTTCCGCCAGACCACCAAGAATGGCCTGTACAACGCACTGGACATTGGCAGCATCTGGCTGCAGAAGGCAAACGAGACCCGCTGAACGGCATAAAAAAGGACCGTCTCCCGCTGAGGAGACGGTCCTTTTTGTTGTGCTTTACTCTTCGGTCACTTCAAAGTCCAGGGGCTTGCCGCAGCCGGGGCACTTGGGTGCGCCATCCAGCAGGTCGTCCTCCTCAAATACAGTGGTCTGACCACAGGCGGGGCAGGTCACCTCGTACTGCACAGGGCCTTCCTCCTGCTCCTCGTCGTCATCCTCCAGCGCGACCTCAAAGGTCACGCCGCAGTGGGCGCAGTTTGCTTCGCCCGCGTCCAGGTCGTCCTCGCTGACGTAAACGGTCTCGCCGCAGTTGGGGCAGGCCACCTCATAGAACGGCTCACTGGCGATATCATCGTCATTGTCGTCCTCTTCGGTGTCCTCTTCCTCTTCTTCGGGCTCCTCGTCATCCTCATCGTCCTCATAGAGGTCGGCTTCCAGATCCTCCAGCTCCTCGCTCAGGTCGTTGATCTGGTCGTAGGCACGGGTCACATCTTCATCGATGCCGTCCACAGCCTCTGCCAGTTCGCCCAGCAGCTCGCTCATGGCCTTGATGACCTTGCCCTCTTTGGTGGTCTCGTCGATGCCCAGGCCCTCGATCAGGCCCCGCAGGTATGCAGCCTTTTCCTTCATAAGAATGACCTCCTATCATAATCAAAAAACCGGGCACACGGTTGCCCGCTGCCCGGTCTGTCGGTAAATTAGACGCGCTCCATATACTCGCCGGTGCGGGTATCGATGCGGATGTGGTCGCCCTC